>ERZ1292633.675-Hain-H41-02um-R1-675-length-38739-cov-6_pt1 | contig 38739 bp, 32 predicted proteins | sample MGYA00564406_ERZ1292633 | MGnify/ENA primary metagenome ERZ1292633 (study PRJEB36523, sample SAMEA6512639) | groundwater metagenome | collected 2019-01-08 | study: AquaDiva: Metagenomics assemblies of 32 groundwater samples
TCAATACTGAAACAGCGGATCGAGGGGGTCGGAATTTTAGATGCAATTGCCCTGATCGAGGCGGGGCAATCGCATTATAATCTCGACACCATTTTCAGCCCTGAAAACAGGGGTAGCACAGTTTTGCCTTCGAACCGGGCGTAGCGACGATCCAAGACGATCTGCGTTTTTGACCGACAGGAAGGGTTCACAAAATTTTAATGCGATTGCCCTGACCATCGAGGTCCGGCAGACTCAGGCAGGCGATTTTGGCATTAAGCAATTCGTCGAGTGTCCCGGTACGCGGGCCATTGTCCGCTTTCGCGGAGGGCGACGAGGTTCGGGCAGTCGGAGGGTCGCGTCAGGATCGTGGGTGCAACGCGATTCGAGGCGCTCGACCCCCCTCTTTCCCCCCTTGTTAAGGGGGGAGGCGAACCGGGTCGGATCGTGCGGGCTGAACCCCGCGGATCGGGGGACTCCGATATTCCGCGCGGCAGAATGCCGCGGCTCGGATCGACCCGTCAGATGAGGCGTGACGCGGCACTAGAATGGTGCGTCGGAGCGGGCGAACTGTGCGGGGCGGTAGGGTTCGGGTTCAGCCGAGTAATTGCCGAAGCGGGTGAACTTGCGGTGGAAGCTCAGGGTGATGTTGCCCGTCGGACCGTTGCGCTGCTTGGCGATGATGAGTTCGGCGAGTCCCCTGGCCGACTCGTCCTCGGGCTTGTAGTACTCCTCGCGGTGGATGAGCAGCACCACGTCGGCGTCCTGCTCGATCGCGCCGGATTCGCGGAGGTCGCTCATCAGCGGACGCTTGTCGCTGCGGCCCTCAGGCATGCGGTTAAGCTGGGCCATCGCAATCACGGGGATGTTGAGCTCGCGGGCGAGGGCCTTGATTCCGCGGCTGATGGTGGAGATTTCCACCTGGCGGTTTTCGGCCTGCGGCGTGTGCATGAGCTGGAGGTAGTCCACGAAGACCACCTGGATGTCGAAACGCTGTTTGAGCCGCCGGGCCTTCGCACGCAGCTCCATGATGGTCATGCCCGCGGTGTCGTCGATGTAGAACGGGGCCTGCTCGAAGTCGGCGCAGGCTTGGAGCAACCCGCGCATTTCCTCGTCGGTCAAAGTCCGCCGCCGCAACCGTTGCAGGTCGATGCCGTGCCCGTGCGAACAGACCAATCGCTGGGCGACCTGCGCCCCGCTCATTTCCATAGAGAAGAACGCGACCGGAACGCGCTGGTCGAGGGCGGCGTGTTGGGCCATCGAAAGCCCCAGCGCGGTCTTGCCCATCGACGGTCTGCCCGCGAGGACGATGAAATCTCCCGGCTGGAATCCGCCGGTGTATTCGTTGAGCTGGGTGAAGCCGGTAGGTACGCCGGTGCAGACGCCTTCGTCGCGAAGCTCCAACTGCTCGGAAAGCCGGCGGACGAGGTCGCGGATGGCGACGCTCTGCCCGCTGACGCGCTTTTCAGTGCACTCAAAAATCTTCCGTTCGGCGACGTCGAGAATGTCGCGGGCTTCGTCCATCCCCGTGTAGGCGTGATCGGATATTTCCGACGCGCAGCGGATCAGATCGCGGAGCATCCCCTTGTCGCGGACGATGCGGGCGTAGTGTTCGGCGTTGGCCCAGTCGGAAAAGCTCTCGGCGAGCTGGATCATGTACTCCTGCCCGCCGACGAAGTCGTGCAGGTCGCGGCGGCGGAGTTCGTCGGTGACGACGATCAGGTCGATCGCCTTGGCCGGATCGTCGTAGAGATCGAGCAGAACCTCGAAGAGTTTCTGATGGACGGGCAGATAAAACCAACTCGCGTCGGCGCGGCCGATCACCGGGATGACCTCGGCGATGGCGTCGCGGCTCATCATCATCGAGCCGAGCAGGGCCATCTCCGCGTCGAGGTCCTGCGGCGGGACGCGCTCGGCACGGACGGTCGCGGGCGGTCTATTGGTCGTTGCTGTTGTCATCGGCGCCAGCCTCCCTGCCCGCCGTTACGGTTTTCTGCCCCTCTTCGTCGCCCTCACCCTCTTCGCCGGTCTTCTCGCGCACGACCCAGACCTTGATCGCGCAGCGCAGATCGCTCGCGAAACGAATCTCGACTTCGACGTTGTCGAGGCGGCGGAGCGGCTGGTGGAGTTGAATCTGCTCCGCCGCGACGTGATGACCTTCCTCGGCGATCGCAGCCGCGATTTCGCGACGACCCACCGATCCGTACAGTGCGCCGTCCTCGTTGGCGCGAGCGCGGATCGTGACCTCCAGTCCTTCGATCTTTTGAGCGATCGATTCGAGCACGGCGCGTTCCCGGGCGAGTTCCTCCTCGGCCTGCCGCCGGGCCTCGGAGAGCCGGCGGACGTTGACTTGCGTCGGCTCGGTCGCAAGGCGACGAGGCATCAGATAGTTGCGGGCGTAGCCCTCGTTGACTTCGACGATATCGCCGACGATTCCCAGCGTCGGCACGTTTTTACAAAGCAACAGCTTCATGCGTTTTGTCCCGATTCGTCGTAATGTTAAGTTCGTTCGATCCATTCCGTCGCGACGCCGATGCCCCGCTAGAATGGGATGTCGTCGTGCGGAGGCGGAGCATCGTATTCGCCGCCGCCGCCACCAGGACCGCCGCTCGCCGCCGATGGCACCGGCGCGGCATTCGTCTCCGGTCTGCGCCCGCCCTCGCCTCCCTCGCCGCCTCGACCGCCGCCGCCGAGGAAGGTGAAGTTGTCCACAACCACTTCGTGCTTGCTTCGCTTGTCGCCCTCGGGCGTGGTCCACTGGTCGAGCTTGAGCCGCCCCTCGACGAGGACCGATCTGCCCTTGCTCATGTATTGGTTGAAAATCTCGCCCCCCTTCCCGAACAGCGTGCAATCGACGAAGCAGACTTCCTCCCGGGCGTTTCCCTCCTTATCCTTCCATTTGTGATTGGTGGCGATCCCGAACTTGCACACGGCGGTGTTCGCAGGAGTATAACTCAACTGCGGGTCGCGCGTCAGATTGCCCACCAGGACGATTCGATTGTAGCTCGCCACCGCCGCAACCTCCCCGTACTAACGATCCCGCCGGAATGCACGCCGGCGGGCATTTCGCGCGGACGCCGACGCCCGCGCCTCTCATATCTCAAATCTCAAATCTGAAATCTCAAATCTCAATCCGTAACGACCGACTCGGTCTGCGTCTCTCCGCCGCCGCCGACCGTCGCCCTGGGCGGACGGTGCCGCCCACGATCGTCGGAACCTCCGTGGCCGCCGCCTCCGTGACGTTCCTCGCGCCGAGGCCGACGATCGCCGCCGCCTTCACCGTCGCCGCTATCCAGATCCCCCTCCACGGTACGCGGAGCGGCCAACTTCTCCATCAAGTCGGGCGTCACCCCGTCCGCGCGCAGGATCAGGACACGCAGCACGTTCTCCGAGAGCAACACGTCCCGTTCGAGCGACGTGATCTTCCCCGGCGGCGCGTTGAAGTAGACCAGGACGTAGGTGCCGCGCTTGCGCCCCTTGATCTTATAGGTCAGACGCCGTTCGTCCCACTTGCGGCAAAAGACGATTTCGGCCTCCGCCCTCGTCATGATCCGCCGGATTTCGCCCTCGCAGTTCTCGAAGGAACCGGCGAACGTCGGATCGAACAGGAACATCGCTTCGTATTGGTTCAACGTGGTGAACTCCTCAACCATCACACCCGACCCGGACGCGGGTCGTCTCAGGCTTCCTTCTCATCTTTCGCGTCATCGGAGACCACGTCTCCGTTGAATTTCGTCATGGCCAGGTCGGGACCGTTCTTGATCCAGCACTCGACTGCATCGGCGGCACGCGCCCGCGCGACCCGTATTACCGCTTCCTCCGGCTCCTCGAAGCGGCTGAGCACATAATCCTTCGGATCGCCGACCGATTCACCGATCCCGATGCGAAGGCGACACCAGTTTTCGCTGCCCAGACGATCGACAATATCCTGCAAGCCGTTGTGGCTGCCGGCCGATCCGTCCTTTCGCATCCGCAGCCGCCCCAGCGGCAACGCGTGATCGTCCACGATCACCAGTATGTCGGGCAGCTCAAGCTTGTAAAACTTTCCCGCCGCAAAGACCGCCTGCCCGCTGCGGTTCATGTACGTCGTCGGTTTGAGCAGCGCCACGCGCTGCCCGCCGGTTTCGCCCAGCCCGAACCACGCGTGGAACTTTTCCGACTGCATCCCGACTCCCCAGCGCGAAGCGAGCAAGTCCACAACGTCGAACCCGACATTATGCCGCGTGCCCGCATACCTGGGGCCGGGGTTGCCCAGTCCGACGATCAGCTTCACCGCTGCAAATCACCGCGGAGTCACTTTTCCTCCTCGGCCTCCTCGTCCTTGCGAATGCGCCCGATCCGCTCCGGTTCCGCGGCGGCGCCTTCAACTTCTTCCGTAACCGCGACAGCCGTGGGAACCTCGGCTGCCAGCACCCGCACCGTGGCGACCCGATCGTTCGGATCGGCGATCGGCGTGACGCCCGGCGGCAACGGCAAATCTTTCACGTACAACGATTCGCCGAGCCCGAGGTGCGTCACCACCGGGTGCAGGGTGTCGGGGATTTCCGTGACGACACACTCAATTTCGATCTGCCCCATCGACTGGTCGAGCACGCCGCCGTCGTGGATGCCCTTGGGCACGCCGCGCAATTCGATCCCGATACGAACGCGGACGCGCTCGTTCAGGTCGACGCGGGCGAGGTCCATGTGGATCGGCGTCGTCGCGAAATGGTCGTACTGAACCTCCTTGATGAGGTACGGCTTGACCGTGCCGTTCACGTCCACCTGGAGCGTGCGCGCGCCGTGCTTCAGCGCCACCTCCACGTCGTGCTGAACGAGTGCGACCGCCTCCGGCGCTTCGCCGTGGCCGTAGATGACGACCGGCAGCCGACCCGCCTTTCGCAACGCCCGCGCCGCGCGGGTTCCGCGCGCCTGACGGGGTTCGCCTTTGATCTGTACCGTCTTCATAAAACGCACCTACCTCCGCAAGTCGATCAGCAGAACAGGGCGCTGACCGATCGGTGTTCGTGAATCCGGCGAATCGCTTCGCCCACCAGATGGGCGACGGAAAGAACGGTCAGGTTCTTGAGTCGCTCGCGAATCTCCGGCCTTTCGGGGATCGTATCCGTAACCACGATTTCGTTGAAGTCGGCCTCGGCCAAACGCTCGATCGCCGGACCGGCGAATACCGCATGCGTCGCGGCGACGTAGATACCCACGGCCCCATGCTGGCGGGCGAGCCTGGCCGCCTCGCACACCGTGCCCGCCGTCGTGATCATGTCGTCGAACATCATGACGTTTTTGCCCTTGACGTTTCCGACGATGTTGACGGCCACGGTGGATTCGCTCGTTACGCGTTTCTTGTAGATGACGGCCAGTTCGCCGCCGATGCGCGAAGCGAACTCGCTGCCGAATTTCATGTTGCCCACGTCCGGCGAGAGCAGCACGATGTTCGGGAGCTTGCGGTCCATGAAGTGCTTCGCCAGCACGGGCGCCGCCGTCAGGTGATCCACCGGGATGTCGAAGAACCCCTGAATCTGGTACGCGTGCAGATTCATGGTCACCACGCGGTTCACGCCCGCCGAAGTCAGCATGTTGGCCACGAGCTTGGCGGTGATCGGCGTGCGACCCTCGGATTTGCGATCCTGTCGCGCATACCCGTAATAGGGGATGACCGCGGTGATGCGCTTGGCGCTCGCCCGCCGCAGACAGTCGATGAAAATCAGCAACTCCATCAGGTTGTCGTTGACCGGCGGACAGGTCGGCTGAACGATGAACACGTCCTTGCCGCGCACGTCTTCCTCGACCTTGACGAGCGTCTCGCCGTCGGGAAACCGGCCCAGCGTCACCCGGGCCCGCTTCAACTCCAGGTAAGCACAGATCTTGTCCGCGATGTCCGATCCCGCGGTGCCGCCGAAGACCACGATCCCGTTGGGGTCACGGTCCGTGGAACGTTGACTCTCCCAACTCATGACGCGCCCACCTCCATGCGTTGCGACGGTCCGATGACCGAACCGTCGTCCCAGTTTTCGCCCGCACGCACGTATGCATGCGGTCCCACCCGGCAACCCTCGCCGATCGTCGCGCCGAGACCGATGAAGCTGAACGGAAAGATCACCGTATCCGCTCCGACGGACACATCCGCCTCCACCCAGGTGTTGTCCGGGTCCACGATCGTTACGCCGTCGTTGAGCAACGCGCGCTGCATTCGATCCTGCATCACTCGCCCCACCGCCGCGAGGTCCAGACGCGAGTTGATCCCCAGCGCATCCTCGGGGGCGACCTTGACCGAGGTCGAAACGCCCGACCCGTCCTCGCGAAAGACGCGGATCAGATCGGTCAGGTAGTATTCGTTCCTGGTCGGATTCGGAGTCAGCCGATCCAATCCCGACGACAAACTCGCGGCGTCGAAGCAATAATAGCTCACGTTCACCTCGCGGATCCCGAGCTGCTTTTCCGTGCAATCGCGATGCTCGACGATTCCCGCGAGATCGCCATTCGTGTCACGCACGATCCGCCCGTAACCCGTCGGGTCGTCGAGCTCCGTCGTCGCGATCGTCACCGCGTCGCCGCGCTGCTCGCGGGTCTCGACGAGGTCGGCCAGCGCCTCCCGCCGGACCAGCGGCATGTCGCCGGCCACGACGAGCACCGAGCCTTTGAATCCGGTCAGGGCCTCGCGGCAGCACATCACCGCGTGTCCGGTGCCGCGCTGCTCGATCTGCTCCACGAAGGCTACGTCGTGCTCCGCGGCGAAACGCTCCATGACCTTTTCCCTGCCGTGTCCGACCACAACGATGATGCGATCGACGCCGCTCAGCCGGCATGCACTGATGACAAAGCCGAGCATCGGCCGGCCGCACACCTCGTGCAGCACCTTCGGCAGATCGCTGCGCATTCGCGTGCTCTTGCCGGCCGCAAGAACGATCGCCGCAACTTCACCCAAGACACACCTTCCGGTGAATGCAGAATGTCGAATGAAGAAGATCGAATGTCGGATCATTCTTCATTCTTAATTCGCCATTCGTCATTCCGTACCTACCCGGCCAGGACTCGAACCTGGAATACCAGGACCAAAACCTGGTGTGTTGCCAATTACACCACCGGGCAATCCACGCGCATACCGGGATTCGCCGGCAGCGAACAACGTAATTCTACCCAGTTGAGCCGCGAAGCAACGACAGGATCGCGGCGGCAGGCGGTCGACCGAGGCCTGAACGTTCCGCCGCGAAGAGGAACGCCCATTATCCGTCACGACGCCGAGCGTCGCCGGACTCGCCCACAGTTGTCGGCCGCATTGCCTCGCGTCAGGCGTAGGAAACCCTCCGCTCCGACCGAGGCGAGACGGGAGATTACGTCGGACCCAGCGGGAAGTCAAGGATGCTGCCTCGACCCCCTCGACAGCACTGTAAACATCCCAAAATTACATTAAACGGCCCATTGAACGGCGAAATGGGCAATTTATCGACCGTTTCCTTCTAGCCAAATGACTCCGGTACCCGATAAATCCGGGGATCGCGGGGGTTGCTCTCGCGAACGAAAAATCGAAGGAGCGAGATTTCTTATGAGACAAAAAACGTTTGCACGAAGAATCGCAGGTTGGAAGGTCGCCGTCGGACTGACCGTGGCCGCGGCGGGGCTTGGGACCGGTTGCACCACGGCGGAAGTAGACGCGATCCTCGCCGGAGTCCAGGTGGCTACTACGGAGCTAACGAGCAACCAGAACGACATCTCTTTTGGCGACTGGTTGGCGAGTGAATTGAACGACTAACGGACGGCTGGAGACTAGCCCGATTAACCCGTCAAACGCCGGGCCGTGCGGTCTGCGCAAGCAGGGAGGCGAACGCCGCCGCATTCTGGCAATCCCCTCGCGGGTCGTCCCGAGGCGGCCGTCGGCGCCTACGCGTATCGATCGAACTAAGTCACATCGTCTGATACGTTGTCCGCAGTACGGCGAACGACTGCAACGCAGGGTGCATCCCCAATAAGGTGGCGGCGTGGTGGTTTCCAAGTCATTCTGAGCGCAGCGAAGAACCAGCGAAGCGAAGCATCCCAACCCGCCGGAAGATTCTTCGCTGCGCTCAGAATGACACACATGGGCAACATGACATACATGGGCATCTTTCACCACCCAATTTGGGTTGCGCCCGCGGCCCGCGAACGCCTCACCTTCCGGGCTTGGCGAGCACTGGGAACCATGTTATACTGTAGACGTGGGAAGCCCAGGGGCCCTTCAGTTCGCCGTCGAAATCGCCCGGATTGCGCACGACCTCAAGTCGGAGAACGTGATCGCCTTCGATCTGCGCGGGATCAGTTCGATTACGGACTTCGCGATCATCGCATCGGGTACGTCGGATCGCCAAATCCGCGGCGTGGCCGACGCCATCATGGAGTACGGGCGGAAGGTCGGCGAGAAGCCTTTCGGATTCTGCGGGCAGGAAAACGCCGCGTGGGTCATCGTGGACTATGTTGACGTCGTGCTGCACCTCTTCGCCCGGGCCTATCGCGACTATTACGACCTCGAACTCCTCTGGGGCGACGCCCCGCGCATCGAGTGGACACGGTCGGAAACGGCGTAGCTGAGCCGACGATGTCCCGACGCCTATCGCATCGCTTTCCTGTTGCGGATAGAACATCCCGTTGATGAAATCAGTCCTAGAGCAATTGTCACGACGCGTGGCCCACGCCTTGGCGGGAATCGGCGTCGAGGGCGACCCGCTCATCGCGCCCTCGCAGGACGACAAGTTCGGCGATTACCAGTCCAACGCGGCCATGGGGCTGGCGAAGAAACTCGGCAGGAAGCCCCGCGAAGTCGCGCAGGCGATCATCGACAACCTGCGAATCGACGACCTCTGCGAACCGCCGGAAATCGCCGGGCCGGGATTCATCAACTTTCGCCTCCGGCCCGACTTCCTCGCGCGTTCGTTGCAGGTCATCCCGCCTTGCACCTCGGGCGCGCTCGATCGCGTCGGCCTGGAGCCTGCGGCGAAGCCGGAAACGATCGTCGTCGATCTGTCCAGTCCGAACCTGGCAAAAGAGATGCACGTCGGACACCTGCGCAGCACGGTGATCGGCGACTGCATCGCGCGGGTGCTGGAGTCCGAGGGGCACAACGTCATCCGCGAGAACCACGTCGGCGACTGGGGTACGCAGTTCGGGATGCTCGTCGCCCATCTGCGGCGGGTCAGACCCGATGTCGTCGAGCGACCGGATACGCTGGAGATCGCGGACCTCGAATCGTTCTACATCGAGGCCAAGGCCCGCTTCGACGCCGACGAGGAGTTTCGCGCCGAATCGCGCGAGACGGTCGTCGCCCTGCAAAAGGGCGACCCGACGATCCGGCGGATTTGGAAGGCGTTTTGCGACGAATCGCTGCGGCACTGCCACGCGATTTACGAGCGGCTCGGCGTGCGGCTCATCGACCGCGGCGAGAGTTTTTACAACGATCTGATGGATGAGGTGATCCGGCGACTCGAATCCGTCAAGACGGCGCGGCCGGACCTGGGTGTAACGGATAGCGAGGGGGCGCTCTGCATCTTCCCCGAAGGCTTCAAGACCCGCGACGGGCAGCCGCTTCCGCTGATCGTCCGCAAATCCGACGGGGGCTACAACTACGCGACCTCGGACCTCGCCACGATCCTCCACCGCATCGAAACGCTACACGCGTCGCGAATCGTCTACGTCGTCGGGCTATCGCAGAAGCAACACTTCGAAATGCTCTTCGCAGCCGCGCGCAAGGTCGGCTGGGTCGGGCCCGACGTTCGTCTGGAACACCTCGGTTTCGGCAACATGCTCGCCGCCGGCGGCCAACCGTTTAAGACCCGCGAAGGCGGGACGATCAAGCTCAAAAATCTGCTCGACGAGGCCGTCTCGCGGGCGAAAAGCGTCATTACAGAGCAATCGCCGGATGAGACCAAGCGCGATCGCAATTTGCCCCCGGAGCAGATCGACCGCATCGCCGAGACGGTGGGCCTCGGGGCGGTCAAATACTTCGACTTGCTGCACTCCATGACCAGCGACTACACCTTCGACGTCGAGATCATGCTGTCGTTGGAGGGGAACACAGCCCCGTACATGATGTACGCCTATGCGCGGGTTCGCTCGATCGGCCGCAAGGCGGGCGTGGACTTCGCGACACTGCCCACGGACGCGCCGATCATTCTCGAACACGCGGTGGAGATCGCACTCGCGAAGAAGCTCCTGCAATTCGCGGAAAAGATCGAGCTGGTCGCCCGCGAGCTGCGGCCCAACGTGCTCACGGATTACCTGTACGACCTGGCCAAGGCCTTCAGCCGGTTCTACGACAAGAAGCTCGGCGTGCGTGTGATCGACGCGACGCCGGAATCCGTTCGTCACTCGCGCCTCCGCCTGTGCGACCTCACCGCCCGCGTGCTCAAGCTCGGCCTGCACCTGCTGGGCATCGACACGATCGAACAGATGTAGGATGCCTCCTGATGCACCTTGCGTTTCTCGCACGGAATTAACATGACGGCGGTGCATTGAAATGCCCCCTACGCCTGCGGTTGCCGGACGCTAGCGGCGCCGGGACGTAATCGGTCGGCGACGAACCTTGAAACTTCCACGTTTTCGGCCATAATCGACCGATCTCGTGATGCGGCGAGTACCACTCCGAAACAAGGGGACATCCTGATGACGACAACGGAAACCATTGCACCACCGAAGGTTACGGACAAAAAAATGCTCATCGACGGAAAGTGGGTCGAGGCCGCGTCGGGCAAGACCTTCGAGACCGTCAACCCGACCACCGGCGACGTGATCTGCCGCGTGGCTGAGGGCGACAAGGCCGACGTGGACAAGGCCGTCGCCGCTGCGCGAAAGGCGTTGGAATCGAAGGCGTGGCGCAACATGGCCCCGGCCGAGCGCGGACGGTTGCTCTACAAACTCGCCGACCTCATCGAAAAGAACGCCAGGGAACTCGCCGCCCTCGAAACGCTCGACAACGGTAAGCCGATCCGCGATTCGCTGGGCGGCGACGTGCCCGGAACCGCTGCGGTCTACCGATATTTCGCCGGCTGGGCGGACAAGATTCACGGCAAGGTGCTTCCGGTCGCGGGGCCGTTCCACACCTATACGCGGCACGAACCGGTCGGCGTCTGCGGACAAATCATTCCGTGGAACTTCCCGATGATGATGCAGGCGCACAAGTGGGCGCCGGCGCTGGCCTGCGGCTGTACCTCGGTGCTCAAACCGGCGGAGCAGACCCCGCTCACGGCGCTGCGCATTGCCGAACTGGCGATGGAAGCGGGCTTTCCGGAGGGGGTCATCAACGTCATCACCGGGTTCGGCGAGACGGCCGGCGCGGCGATCGCCGCCCACGGCGACGTGGACAAGGTGACATTCACCGGAAGCACGGCCGTGGGCAAGGCGATCATGAAGGCCTCCGCCGAGACGAATCTGAAGCGCGTCACGCTCGAACTGGGCGGCAAGAGTCCCAACATCATCTTCGCCGACGCCGACGCGGATACGGCGGCCAAGTTCGCGTATTTCGGTTGCTTCTTCAACATGGGCCAGTGCTGCTGCGCGGGCACGCGGCTCTTTGTCGAGGACAAGATTCACGATCAGGTGCTCGAAAACGTTACACAGCGTGCGAAGAAGACGAAGATCGGCGATCCGTTCGACCACGCCACGACGCAAGGCCCGCAGGTTTCGCAGGAACAGTTCGACCGCATCATGGGCTACATCGGCGCCGGGCAGAAGGAAGGCGCGCGCTGCGTGACGGGCGGAAAGCGCGTCGATCGGCCTGGGTACTTCGTCGAGCCGACGATCTTCGACAACGTCAAGGACGAAATGACCATCGCCCGCGAGGAAATCTTCGGCCCGGTGCTCAGTGTGCTGCGCTTTAGCGACGTGGACGAGGCCATCCGCCGCGGCAACAACACGATGTACGGACTGGCGGCGTCGGTCTGGACCAAGGATTTCGCCAAGGCCCAGCGCGTCGCGGCGGGGCTGCGGGCCGGAACCGTCTGGATCAATTGCTATAATGTATTTGATTCGTCCGCGCCATTCGGCGGGTTCAAGATGAGCGGCATGGGCCGCGAGCTCGGCGAGTACGCACTCGCGAGCTACACCGAGGTGAAAACGGTGGTGACGGCGATCGGCTGACGGAACATGGGTACGTTTCACACAAAATGTCGGGTCGAAAACACCGTTGAGCGAACGCGCTCCGCGATCGTGTCGAAAATACTCGTCGATTCAGGAAGCGCGTATACTTGGATTCCCGCGACGACGCTCGAAAGAATCGGTGTTGAGCGAGAGAAGAAAGACATTACTTTTGTCATGGCCAACGGACAGCAGGTCACGCGAAGCGTCGGGTTTGCGATCATACGGATTGGCGCTTACTTCACGATCGACGAAGTTGTTTTTGCTGAAAAGGGCGACCTGTCGCTGCTCGGTGCGCGGACGCTGGAGGGACTGAACCTGCGAGTGGATTCGCGGGCGAAGAAGCTGGTCGCGGCGGGCCCTATCCTGGCGGCCTAACGTGAAGCCGTCCCGCGTGTCGAAGAATAGGTTGGGGCGAGCTTTGGGGATTGTCCCGGTGAGGGAGGTGTCGGCTATGGCTCATGTTATCAGAAGGCTTCTCGTATCGTGTGGGTTGGCGATTGCTTGCGTCGGCTGCCAGGGCGGTGTGGCGTTCAACTACTTCGACGAAAGCCCGCCGCCCCCGCGGTACGTAGTCGTCGAGCAGGGGCACGTTTGCACGCCGGCCTGCCACCACTATTGGGACGGGGGTCACTACGTGGTCGTCAGGCGAGGACATGTACACGGCCCGGGTTGCGGGCACATGCTCACCAGCGGTCGATGGATCGTGGCTGTATCAGCCCAAAACGGTCACGTGCAAGTCGATGCCGGGCGCGCGGTTCGTGTTCATGAGCCGCCGGTTCGCGTGGTGCGGATTCCGCCGCCGCCAGGTCCGGTCAACGTCTACGTCTTCAACCGCCGCGGCAGCAAATGGCTCAAGATCAGGGCCGGACACATCCACGGACCGGGTTGCGGGCACATCATGTTCGAAGGCCACTGGTGCATCCAAGATTAGCCGCAGCGTTGCTTGCCGATCCGAGCCGCAGGGTTTAGCCTGCGCGGCAAGTCCGGTTCGACCGAGACGATCGGTCAATCGTTGGTCCGCGCGGACTCCCGGCGCGCCGGGATTGCATTCCGCCCGCGGCTCGTTGGCTTGCGGAGCGTCACATCGGTGGCGGAAAATCCTGATTGCATCATCATCGGCGGAGGGGTGATCGGACTTTCGATCGCGCGGCGGCTCGCGCGCGAACACGTTCGGGTGACGCTACTGGAGCGTGGTCGCTGCGGCATCGAGGCGTCGTGGGCGGCCGCGGGCGTATTGACCCCCTGCAATCCGCATCGCAACGACGCCATCGCCGCGCTGCGTCAGCGAAGCCTCTCCATGTTCTCTTTGTTCTGCGACGAACTCATCGAAGAAACCGGGATTGATCCCGAGTACGAACCTTGCGGCGAATTGGAAATCGCGCTGAACGCCGACTCGCTGCGGAGTTTGCAGGACGACGCGAAGGCCGGTGCGAGCAGGCGTTTGCCCGACGATCGACCGGCGTATCAGCTTCTTTCGCCCGAGGAGACGCGGAGGATCGAACCGGTTGTGTCCGAATCGATCCTCGGCGCGCTGGAGTGCCGCGAGACGGCGCAGGTTCGCAACCCGCGGCTACTGCGGGCGTTGCACGCGGCCTGCCTGAAAGCCGGGGTCGATATCCGTGAAGAAACGCCGGTCCATGACTTTGTGTTGGACGGTTCGCGGGTCACGGGTGTGCGAACCGAGAAGGGCGAACTGCCCGCCGAGAAGGTCATTCTCTGCGCCGGGGCGTGGTCGTCGCAAATCGGGCAACGGCTGCACGAGTTGATGCCGGTGCATCCGGTGCGCGGGCAAATTATCCTGATGAAGTTCGAGAGTCGCCCGTTCACGCGAGTCATATCCCGCGGCAAGACCTATCTGGTTCCGCGACGCGACGGACACGTTTTGCTCGGAGCGACCCAGGAGCACGACGCGGGTTACAATAAACGCAACACGCCCAAGGGAATCGCCGACCTTTTCGAGAAAGGCATCAAGCTCGTCCCGTCGATCGCCGACGCGGCGGTGGTCACCCAATGGGCGGGCCTGCGACCCGGAACGCCCGACGACAATCCCTACATCGGTCCCGTGCCTGGCTTCGACGGTTTGATCGCCGCCACGGGCCACTTCCGCTCCGGGCTGATCCTCGCCCCGGTCACGGCCGAAATCGTCGCGAGCCTTATCCAAGGCCGCGATTACGATATCGATCTGTCCGCCTGCCGCCCCGGTCGCGCCTGACAGGTGGGCGCATGGGTGCCGTTGCCCGATACGCGCGTTGACGACGACCCTCATGGGCGTTAGAAGTCCGAACGAAGGGCGCGAGTCCCGACCCTCGGCGCGGAGGGTTGCCCAGGTCACACTTTGACGCCCGTGGTAGTTAGGAAGCATGCTCGTCAAACCTGTGCGTGCGGGTTTTCCTCGGATGGGTCCTACGACGTCGCAGGACCTGGCCGGCGGCGCCGAGGATCGCTGCCGGTCGTTCATTCTAGGCGGTTTGCCACAATAGGATTTCTCTTTTCAGGAGTATGAACAATGAACAAAAAGCTTGGGACGGTCTGCATTGGATACATGGTCGGCCTGTTGGGTCTGGTGGTTGGTTGCCCGACCGCAGTTCCACCGCCGCCGCCGCCGACTACTCCGCCGGGCTACGAAGAAGCCGACGCCGGGCGCGGCGGGGCGCTGTATGACAAGTGGTGGGACGTTCTGAACGTGGATGCCCCCACGACGGATCATCCGTTCTGGTCGACCCGTCCCGACCAAGTGTCGAACACGCGAACCGGTGCGGACACGTGGCGATGCAAGGAGTGTCACGGGTGGGACTACAAGGGAGTCGATGGCGCTTATGGTTCAGGTAGTCACAAGACCGGCATCGCCGGCATTTTCGGCACGACCCGTTCGGCGCAGGAAGTCTTCGACCTGGTCAAGACCACCCACGGTTTTGGAGCCGCGGGCCTCGCCGACGAGGACATTCTGGACCTCGCCAAGTTCGTGCTCGAGGCCGCGCAGATCGACACCGATGACATTATCGATTCCAACAGCAAGACGTTTATTGGATCGGTGGACAGCGGTATGAGCACGTTTGACACGACATGCGCGGCGTGCCACGGGCCCGACGGGTTGTCGATCCCCCTCGGCGGGGCTCCCGATTTTGCTGACTTCGTCGGACTAATCTCGAACGACAACCCGTGGGAGTTCCAGCACAAGGTACGCTTCGGGCAGCCGGGGACGGCCATGCCGCGCCAGTTGAACGTGCTGACGGTTGCGGAGGTGGGCGATCTGGGCGCATATGCGCAGTCGCTCCCCGAGGCCCCGACGCCGTAGTCGATCACGGTCATTCCGCCCGGACTGTTCAGCGGATGTTTGGAGCGTCGCGTTTCAAGGGATTGGACCGGCCGTATGGACGCGGTGGTTTGCGGGATTGATCCGGGGCTGGGCGTCACGGGCTATGCCGTGGTCAGCAACGGAAACGGGACGGTCGGCGCGGCGCGGGTCATCGATGCCGGGGTGTGCCGCTTCGCCGCCGATCCGCCGCTGGCCGAGCGGCTTGCGGCCATTGAGGCCGACATCACGGCGATCCTCACCGAACACCGTCCCGGCGTTGTCGCGGTCGAAGAGCTTTATTCGCATTATAATCACCCGCGGACGGCGATCCTGATGGGTCACGCCCGCGGGGTCATTTTGCTCGCGGCGGCGAAGCTGGGGATCGAGGTGCGGAGTTATACCGCTACGCGGATCAAGCGGTTTCTGACGGGCAACGGGCGGGCGAGCAAATCGCAGATGCAGCGGGCGATTCAGACGACGCTGGGACTCGCCGCTCCGCCGGACCCGGCGGATGTTGCGGACGCAATTGCAATCGCCATGTGTTGCGCGGCCGATGGTCATGCAATTCGGAATGGTCATGCTGAGCGCAGCGAAGCATCTCGGTCGCGAAAAAACAGACGGTTCGTTGGCTCAGGATCACTGAAACGACCAGGGTAACAGTATGCGCCGTGCGTACGTATACATGATGACGAACAAGTCGGGAACGCGGTACACTGGCGTCACTAACAGTCTCGAACGCCGCGTCTCTGAGCACAAAAGCAAAGCCGTGCCCGGTTTCACACGCAAATATAACATCACTCGCCTGATTTATTGGGAGGAATACGCTGACATTCGTGACGCCATCGCGCGCGAAAAGCAGATCAAGGGGTGGGTTCGAAGCAAAAAGGTCGCCGTGATCAACTACTTCAATCCCGATTGGCGCGACCTCGCAGATCCGCATGAGATTCTTCGCTGCGCTCAGAATGACCATGCGGAGAAAACACTATGATTGTCCGTTTGACCGGTACATTAATCGAGGTCGATGAAGAGTCGATTATTGTCGAGCGCGAAGGCGTTGCCCGCGAAGTGCTCGTGCCGCGTTTTTCGATCGGCGAGTTGGCGGCCTATCGCGGGCAGCAGGTCACGCTGCACACCATCGAGTTCTACGAGGGCAACCACGGATCGGGACATCTGGTGCCGCGACTGCTCGGCTTTCTTCACCGCGAGGACCGTGAGTTCTTCGAGCGTTTCGTCGACGTCAAGGGCATCGGTCCGCGCAAGGCGCTCAAGGCGCTGGCCGAGCCGGTGCGGCGGATCGCGTCATGGATCGAATCGGGGGACGCCAAAGCCCTGACGCGATTGCCGGGTATCGGCGCGCGGGCGGCGGAAATGATCGTGGCGACGCTGCGCGGTAAGGTCTCCGACCTGGCGGTGGGCGGCGACGCTGGGACGGCAAGCGGCAAAGTCGTGCAGCTTTCGTCGGCCCAGCGCGACGCGTTGGAAATCCTTGTGGCCTGGGGCGATCCGCGCGGCGACGCCGAACGCTGGATCGAACGCGCGGGGCAATTGCATCCCGAACTGGCGTCGCCGGACGAATGGGTGCGCACGGCGTATCGGATCAAGGCGGGAGTGGAAGGATAAATGGCGAATGTCGAATCAAGAATGCGAAACGCAGTCGTCATGCTGAGCGAAGCGAAGCATCTCAATCGCGAGAATAGACCCTTCGCTACGCTCAGGGTGACAATTGCTGCGCTTGGCGTGACAGTTGCTGCGATCAGGGTGACAGCCCGGCGGTGGCAATGAGCCGTGAACGCGTACTAGCTGCGGAAGCCCGACCGACCGACGAACCGGTCGACGCCGCCCTGCGCCCGCAGCGGCTCGACGAAATGATCGGGCAGCGCGCGGTGCTCGAAAAGCTCGAGATCGCCATGGCGGCCGCCAAGAAACGCCGCGAACCGCTCGAACACATTCTGCTCGACGGCCCGCCGGGACTCGGCAAGACCACGCTCGCCAACGTGATCGCCCGCGAAATGACCGGCAAACCGCCGCGGATCACCTCCGGCCCGTCGCTCGCCAAGCAGGCCGACCTGATGGCGATTCTCACCAACCTCGAAACCGGCGACGTGCTCTTCATCGACGAAATCCACCGCCTGCCGACGATCGTCGAGGAGTTTCTGTACCCGGCGATGGAGGATTTCCGCGTCGATTTCACGATCGAGGGCGGACTGTCGGGCCGAGTCGTCAACTTCGCGCTACGGCGATACACCCTCATCGGCGCGACGACGCGGGCTGGAATGCTCAGCGGGGCGATGCGCGACCGTTTCGGCCACAGCTACCACCTCGACTTCTACACCACCGACGACCTGACGACGATCCTGCACCGCTCGGCGGCCAAGCTGGATTTGAAGACCAAAAATGGGACGCTGGAGGTGATCGCCGCGCGCAGCCGCGGAACGCCGAGGGTGGCCAATCGGCTGCTCAAGCGCGTCCGCGACTACGCCCAGGTCCGCGGCGACGGAATGCTCACGCCGAAGGTCGTCGAAGAAGCGCTGGAGATTCAGCAGGTCGATACGCTCGGTCTGGACGAGCTCGACCGCGCGTTTCTGTCTGCGATCATCAAGGTCTACAACGGCGGGCCTGCGGGCATCGAAGCTATCGCCGCAACGATGGGGCAGGAACGCGACACGCTCGAAGACATGGTCGAGCCGTTTCTGCTGCAAGTCGGTTTTGTCATCCGCACCCGCCAGGGTCGCCAGGCCACCAAGTTCGCGTACGATCACCTCGGCCTCACTTGCACCCCGAGCAGTAACGCCCTGCCCGTCGACCAGACAACGCTGTTTTAGGAGCCATTCTCATGAAAACTCTCGTCCGCATCCTGCTCATCGCGGGACTTATGCTTGTGGCCTACGGGCACTTGGCGTGGGGTACCTCAAAGTTGAACGCTGCTTCGAAGGTGCCGTGGCTGCAGTTCCCCCTCATCCCTGGTTACGCCGTCCTGGTGATGGGCTGGTCCGGCTTGCTGGCGGAGCGTGTTTGCGCCCGTATTGCCGGACGGTAGCCGCGTAGGTCGGGTCATCGACCCGACGTTTGGTCCCGTGCGGTTGAACGATTCGTCGGGTCTGCGGACCCGACCTACAGCTTCGCCGGTTCGCCGAACGCAATGGATCGTCGGCCGAAAAGCAGGAACGACAGTCCCGTTGCGGCCAGCACGGCAATCATCGGCATGGCCGGCAGGCGATAGCGCACGCTGCCGATGAACAGACTGTGCAGTACGCTCAGGTAGAACGCGGGCAACAAGAGAAAGAGTGTCAGGCAGGCCCCGTGGCGTCTTGTCGTTATCGACCATGCAAAGCCCCCGCCGACAGCGAGAGCGAATAGGGGAATCGTCCACGCGGCGGACACCGCCCGGACCGCAGCGGACTGATACGTCTCCACGTTGGGAAACGGGTTCCACATGCGCAGCAGCTTCGCACCGGCGAGCCGTAGGACGCGGGCGGGATCGGCCTTGATTGCGGCGATCGCTTCGCCACGAAAGTAACGATCCCATTCCGCCTCGCCGAGGCCGCGTACCGCCGGTGATTGTTTGATGTCGCCGAGATCGCTTTCGCCGGTCGCTCGCGGCCCCACGCCGTCGTACAGCGAGATTCCGCCGCGATGCGTGAGCCAGCACCAGTCACCCGTGAGGGAGTGGTTACGCACGGCCCAGGGAATCAGCGAGACGACAACCACGCCAAGGGCGGTCGCCGTCCCGGCGAGTGTGCGGCGGTCGAATCGGCGCATCAGCGCCGTGAAGATGAGTGCGGCGAGGATCAGGCCCAGGCTCGATTCGCGGGCGTAGACGCACAGCGACGCGAACGCGCCGATCGAAATCCATTCAAAGGCAGCCGCAGCTTGGCCCCTCCCTTCCGGTCGGGGTTCTGATTGCAGGTCATGCTGTCCTTGCGTTCGCTGAATCACGCGCGCCAGCAGCCACCACAGTGCACACAGAGCCGTGATGAAGAGCGTTTCGGTCAGGAGTAATGACGCGAAAAAAATCAAGAACGGGTCGAGTGCGACCATCAAGCCCGCGATGGTTCCGATCCGTCGCCCGGCGAGCGCGGTCGCAAGCCCCGCCGTGAAAGACGCCGCCAGCGCGCCGATAAGCCACTGGGCCGCGCGGGCGTAGGCCGCGCCGTTCGGCATCTCGACGAACAACGCCAGAAAACCGGGATAAAGCGGCATGCGCGTCGCGCGAAAGCCCAGTTCATCGCGCAGACCGTGCCCCTCGGCGAAGGACCGGGCCATCATCCAGTATTGCTCTTCGTCGGGAAACTCGAGCGCGACGGGTTCGGGCGAGCGCATCATTCGGAACACGCCCCATCCCGCCCGCGCGGCGAGCGCGACGGCAAACACCGCGGCGAAACGTCCAAACGTCCAAACGTCCAAACGTCCAAATTTGGACCTTTGCATCTTTGGACTTTTGGACTTTTGGACTTTTGGACTTTTCAATGGTCCAGCGGCCTCGCTTCCAGGTGCAACACGCGGCGAGTCTGCGTCGTCAGCTTGACGCGATCGTCGATACGATAACCGATGACCCAGATGGGTCCGAGCTGGTCGCACAGCACGGCGACGTTTCGACGTTCGCGCGGGTCCACCTTCTCGCCGGTCAGGAAATCGGAGAGCTTCTTCGACCCCGGTGCGCCCAACGTGAAAAAACGTTCGCCCGGGCGGCGCGGACGGACCACCAGCGGGGGGTGCACGGCGTCGAAATCCACGTGCTCTTTCAGCGGTCCGCCGTCGTGACGCAGGGCTGGGATTTTCTCCGGGCCGACCTGTTCGATGGTGCAACGGATTTCGAGCGAGCGTATGGGGAGGAGCGTCCGCCCCGGCAGATGAACGGCGATTTGCGGGGCGACGTCTTCGCGAGGCTCGCTGGTCGGGAGCGAAAAAATCAACTGGTGATAGCGTTTCTCGACGCACATCCCGCCGGGGAGTTGGAGCTGCTTGCCGCTGGCGGGGTCGGCGATCAGATCGAGTGCGGCCACCAGATGGGAAAACGCAAGGTCCTGTTCGCCGAGACCGAACGACGCATAGGCCTGTCGGATGAGTCCGGTCTGCACGATGCGACTCTTCTTCGCCAACGCGTTGACGTTGAGGGAGAGGAACTGGTCCGTCCGCGAAATGATGAGCGTTTCCAGCGTTCGCTGCACCGTCTCCTGCAAAAAGTCCTCGAACCATCGCGCCTGGGCGGCAAGGCGAATCAGCGCTTCGCGGACCTGCGGGTTCACCTGCGACTCCAGCATCGGCAGGATGGTATTACGAAGGCGGTTGCGCATGGGTTCGTTCTGGGCGTTGGTGCGGTCCTCGCGGAAAGCGACGCCTTCATCGGAAAGGTACTTACGCAACGCGTCCCGCGTCATAGTAAGAAGGGGTCGGATCAGGCGGACGCCGCTGCCGGGGCTGAGCGGTCGCGATCGCGGAATCCCCGCCAGTCCGCGAAGCCCCGTTCCGCGAAGAATGCGATGCAGGATCGTTTCCGCGTTGTCGTCGGCGTGGTGGGCGACGGCGACGATCCGTGCGTCGCATTGCAGACAGACGCGCTCAAAAAACGCATATCGTTCGCGACGACTGAATTCCTCGACGCCCTTCGCTTCCGCTTCCGCGAGGTTCGCTACGTCACGCTCGGCGACGGTGCAAGGAAGCGAAAGACCGTCGGCGGCCGCTTGCACGAAGGCCGCGTCCTTGTCCGATTCCCCGCCGCGGAGGCGATGGTTCAAGTGCGCGACGTGCAAACGCAATCGCCACGCCATCTTTTCATTGAGACCGACCAACAGATGAAGAAGGGCCATCGAGTCCGCCCCGCCGGATACACCGACGACGGCGGCGTCATCCCGGTGCAGGAGTCGTTCATCGAGCAATTCTTGCGAGAGGGCTCTGAGCATGGATGCGCCTTACTCTACCGGCCCGACGCTGAACGCCGGCGCGTTGGGCGGGTGCTGTCCGAATCCGGCCTTCTTATTGTAACACGTTCATCCGGGTACGCCGATGGGAGCCTGACGCGCCGCCCACAAGGGGCGACGCTACAACGACTTGTGTCCTTTGCGGACGCGCGATGAATAATCCGGGCTATGCGTCGGAACGGAGGCGTCAGGGGTTGGTAACGACGTTTTTCGCGCGCGAATGGTGCGTCTTCATTTTTGTCGATTCTCGCCGGATCAACAGGGTCATGTCGTCACGATTGACCACACCGTCTCCGTTGACGTCGGCAGCGGAGAGGTCGCCGTAGCCCATGGCGGAAAGCTCTTCGAGCGTGATTTCCGCATAGCCCGGCGACTCGGCGGCGCTGGTGTTGCTTCCACAGCAGGCGGCCTTGTCGGTGTTGAGAAATGCGCGGTTGACAAAAGCCAGGTCGTCCAGGTCAACCAACCCGGTGCCGTTGATGTCCGCGTGGAGTCCTTCGACGTCACAGGTCGTATTTGGATCCAGTCGACCGTTGAATTGCGAAAGCAGCAATCCGTAATCGAGGGTATCGATGACCCGGTCGCCGTTCAGATTTCCGCCGATCAACCAGTTCCCGCCAAGTCTGGGGTCACCGGTGAATGAGGCGACGTAGTTGTTGTTCACGATGCTCAGGCTGGTGGACGATCGGAGAGTGTGCAGCGGGTCGCGCGCAGTGACGCACAGATACCGGCTCTGCACCGCCGGAACGCTCAAAGTAACATTGCTTGCATGTCCGGGGAAGTTGAACAGACCGCCAAACAGCACGGGCCGCCGAACAACCACGGGCTCGAAGAAGCAGCTGGAGAAAAACTCAAACTCAATGCAGCGAATCAGCGGCCCGACGGTCATGGGGGCCGACAGCCCCAGGTTGACAATGAAGGTGCTTTCCGGCCGCACTTCGACCGTCCATTCGCAGGAGTCCTCGAGTCCGCAGGAGTCGACGGCGGTGCAACGGAACGACGCGACGCCCACGGCAAACGTTCCTCCGGACATCGCCAACGAGTCAATGGGGAAGCCCCTGCTATCGGTCCCCTGACAACTCAACGGCAGCGCTTCGCCACACGAGCCGGTCGCCGTTGGGCGAGTCCACAAGATGGACGCCGCGAGTCGGCCGGCGTCCGCGTTTCGCGTGATGCCGGCGGGACAAGTAAGCGTCGGGCCTCCGCGCGTCAATCGACCGGGTGTGGTGCATTGGGATTCAAAAGGCATGCTCTGCCCGTTTTTGTCGCTCAGAACCGTGCGTAATTGGTTGTCCGCGGTGAAGCAGATCTCGTTCAAGGAGGCGCACTGATTCGGGGTGGAAAAGTGCAGGGTCGCCATGATGGTCGGTCCGCGCGCACCGCCGTGCCCGATCGGAACGCCAACCGCGTAGAACACCGTTCCCTTGGTTGTGTTGATCGTCCGAAACAGCTCCGAGCCGAATGGCGATGTCGGATCCGTCTGACTTCCCGGTGAAATGTCCACAAGCGTAAGCACCGCGGGATCGTAATGAATGAAAAGCTGTCCGCCCGTGATCGCCAACGGACTTCGGACCAGCTCAACGTCCACGTCGAGATTCGAGTTCGCGGCGTAACAGACCCCGCCCGGAACAAGCGGCGACCGAATGTGAAGAGAAAGTTCGGCCTGTTCAATGCATGAACAAAGGCTCAGGGACACATTGCAGGTCCCAAGCCCCAGGCAGTCCGCGTTCGCGGCGCACGGTTTCGAGTTCAGGTCCACGCCTGCACAGCGCCCTGAGCCGTCGCAGGCATCGAGGAGCGTACACATCAAATCGTCATCGCATACGATTCCGGCCTCGGCCGGCGGATGGGAGACGCTCCCCGTAAGAGGATCGCAAACATCCGCTGTGCACGGATCGGCGTCGTCGACGAGGCGTCGCGCGCCGATCGCAGGATCGCAGCATTCCGTTTGCGGATCATAGTCCGGCGTCCACCGGCACAATCCCGCCATGCAGGAGTCGAGCGTACACTTGTTCTGATCGTCGCAGTCGAAGTTGGCCAGACACGTGCGGCAACCCGCGACCGGCGCCCCGAAACACATGCCCTCACGGCAGCGATCGTTCGACGTACACTGATTCGCGTCGTCGCAACGGTCGTCGGCCACACAGGTTTGCTGAATGATCGAGATGATGGAATCCTTGAAATCGACCTTCGGATCCTTGGTCTGGTACAGACGGCCGCCGGTCGCCGCGGCCAATGCCGTTCCGAGGTTGATGACGCAGGCGTCGGAACTCGTACCGGCGATGGGCGACACGATCACGTGCTTGTCGGGGGCGGTGGCGACCGCAATCGCGTTGGTGATCGAATCCCGGTCGTCGCCGGGATCGTTGCACCCTTCGGGACGACTTCCATTGCAGGGACCCTCGTCGCTGATGGGAACGATGATCCGCGTCGAACCCGACGTGAGCGGCTCGGCTCCCCACGGAAAGTACTGTGCGACAAGGGCTGTGGCAGGTCCCCAGGACTCGTGCGGTGAACTTCCATCCGCGAACGGGCAGCTCTGCAGGGGACCCGGAACGACGTCACCGAAATTGCCGACCACGGTGTCCAACACGCAGCTAAACGCCCCGCCGGGTATTTGCGTGATGCCGAGGAACGTCGGATAGACCCGAAAGCCCCGGGTGTTCATCTCGGCGACCACGTTGTCCATCGCGCTGCAAAGAGCGGCCGCCTCGTCGCGCATCGAACCCGATGTATCCATGATGAAAACGATTTCCACCGGCGGGCACTGGCTGTAGGAAACCTCGCACGGAACGCAGCCCGGGATCGGAAGATTCCGGCAGACGCCGTCCAGGCAGATATCTTCGGTGCAGGGCAGGTTGTCGTTGCAATCGTCGGAAGTGCTGCAAACGAGCGTCGAATCGGCGGTCGCACGGCCTCGTGCGCGCGAGACGCGCTGCGGGGCTTCCACGGCGGGAGACGAAGGGTCGATCACGACGCCTGTCGGAGTGATGTCGCCGCCGAGCGCCCGCGCCGGCGGGAACAGACCAAGGGCGAGCGCGCACCCTATCGCCACGCGACCCACAACTCGCCAAAAAGTCCGTTTCGGACCAGAATACACGCTGACATCCCCTCCAGCGTCCCGTCTGACTCTCTGATGATCGCCATATAGCGCCACCCCTCGTGGGTGGCGCAGAACGCATACGTCGTCGCCCACAAGGGGCGACGCTACAGTTTTTCAACGGGCTGCTAAGGCGTCGCCAACGGGCCTGCAAACTCCCGCTCGAACGCCTCGAAGTCGTACAAATCCACTGCTCCGTCGTTATTGAAATCGAAACGCAACAGGCAATCGGTCGGCGGTGAAACAAACGCCGGCGAGCCGACCTCGCCGCTGAAGCATCGCAAAAGTGCGTAACCGTCCAGGAGGTCGAAGTCCGCGTCGCCGTCGAAATCGCCGATCAGGCATCCGTTGCGACACAGCGTTTCGGGGCACGGCGGTCCTTCGCAACTGCCCGGATTGTCGGCGTCGCAAAGCGGTGTCCCTCCTAGGCTGCGGCAACTGTAGTTGGGGTAATTCTGAATGCAGATACCGTTGCCAAACAAACAACCTATGATTGCCGGCGGCACGCACGCGTCCGGCGGCGTGGTCAACGGGCACTGGTCGTCGCAGTCGTTGATCCCGTCGCCGTCCGTGTCGCCGACCGTCTCACAGGTGTCGGGAATCCCGTTGAGGTTGCAGTCCGGCTCGCACTCGTCGGGAACCGTGTTGCCGTTGCAATCCTCGCTCGTGCCCGACGACAGATCGCACGAGTCGGCGATTCCGTTGTTGTTGCAGTCCGCCTCGCACTCGTCCGGCACGTTGTTGTGGTTGCAGTCGCCGCTCAAACCGCAACCGACCGCCGGACAGCCCGCGCCGCCGCACAGCACGTCGCAAGCATCGGCGATCCCGTTGTTATTGCAGTCGATGAACCCCGCGCCCGGTCCGACCGTGTCGATCGTGACATCAGCGGGAAACCCGGGTTTGAACAGCCCCAACGTCACCGTCGAGGGGCCGGGCGGGGCGTTGGAATCGAAGCGAAAGTTGTAGAGCGTTCCCCAGCGCAGGGCATTGGCGTTGGGGTTCGTCGCGAAATCGTCCGTGTTCCAGACGATCTTGCCCGTCGGAACGCTCGACGCCCAATCCGTGCCGTCCCAGGGTTCGCCGCTGTGGTAGTCCACGTCGTGGAAACCGATGTTCTGCACCGACGCGCCCACGGCGACCGGAATCGTAAGCGACCGCCCGGAACGGTCCGAGTTCATGTTGTAAAGCGCGTACTCGTAACGCCAGAATCCCGTGCCGAGGTCCGACACCCTGGCGGCCAGAATGAACAATCCTTCGCCCGGAACCCGGGCGTCGGTTCTGACTACCGAAGAGTCGCGGGCTCGCCAGACCTGGATTGCGGGTTGGTCGACCTGCGTAGTGTCGGTGATTCCCGCGATGAAGCTCGGCGGATTCGTCTGCGGGTTCGGCGTGAAGATGTTGATCCGACGGTATGAAACATTGTTGTTCCCGTTGCCCGCGGCTGCGTCGTCCGGGGTAATGTAATGACCGTCCACATAGTACGACGCGTCGGCGTTCAACGCCGGGTCGAGGTCCACATTGTGAACCTGCAACCGCTGATCGATCACCGTCTGGGCGACCGGTCGCGACGGCGGATACGGAAAACTGCCCGTATGGGCGTTGATCTGCCAGGTTGGTCCCAGGTAGTACCGCGTTCCGTTCAGGCTCGCGAAGTACGGGTCGGAGCATCCGGGAAAAAGTTCGGCGCCTGCGGTGTACCCGGCGGGCTTTTGGCAGTCGAGATTGCAGATCACCTCGTTGGTGGCGAAGAAGCCGTGTTTGACCCAGGAGATGCCAATCTGCTCGAAGCGGTTGCTCTTCAGACGATACATGCCGCTGCGAATAACCGGATGCTGGTTCGTGGATGCCTGCCATTGCACCGAGTCGTCGCCGATGTTGCACGACGTGGTCCCCACGGCAAAGGCCGAGACGTAGTCGCCCTGGCCGGACACGTCGATGCTGCCATACGCCGTGATACCATTTATCACGCCGACGATCACATCGGGACCGATCACGCCCGCGACGCCGCCGTCACCGTCCACGGCGGGACCTTGCGCGTCCGCGCAAAGTGCCGTACGCGCGCTCGTCGCCCCTAGAATCGAAGCGACAACGAAAAACGGCCATGTCAGCCGTGCAGGCATAAATTGATCGTTCCCCCCTGGCTGGCGGGTTACCAATACCGTTAGAAAAGAAGACGGGGCGTTTGCGAGATCGCCTATACCCCATCGCCCCCGCGGTTGGCACGTGGCTTCTTTAGCCCGATCCTCGGGGCGGCGCGCCCCCCGCAACGCCGGTCCCTTGCCTATCACTGTAGCACGCCAATCAGCCTGCTTCAACCGTGTGGCAAACTGGAACGTTTTCAATGAGTCCGATAACCCATGAGTTTCGGACGCCTACTTGGGGGGATGGCCAAATCGACGCGAATCCGAAGTCTGCGGCGGCGGATCAATCGGTCGGGGCATCAGCCGGATCATTGACCGTGCGTCCGCAAACGATGCAAGTCGTTGTAGCGTCGCCCCTTGTGGACGGCGCGTCGGGATGCGACGTAGCGTTGAGCCGTGCGCAAGGCCCGACACAACAAATGGTTATCCCGCGACACCGCATCGGGAATAATCCGAGCAATGCCCGTTTGTTATTGTGACTGGAAATTTCTTGCGATCATGGGTTGTTTTTCGTTGACAAAGTTGACAACGAACTGGTAGACTTGGTTTTTTATGGGATGGGAGGATGGAGGCGGTCAGGTATTTTTCTGACCTGCGCGTTTGCGTATTACGCGTACTTATTGCAGGTCGCGATTTGTCTGACGGGGAGAGTCGGCATCCGAGGGTGAGAAGTACAATGACGCGCTCCGCCGAACAGTACCTTGGCAGGAGGCGGGTGGGCGGTTGCGGAGGGGGAGGGTCGCTATGTTTTCTTTGCCCGGTAGCCGGTTCAAGCACGCTTCCGCTTACTCATGGTGCCTGGTCGCGATCGCTCAGCTTGGTTTGTCCGCGGGCGTCCAAGCAGCCTTCAACGTTACGGACTTCGAGGTTGATCCTGCCCACGCCACGCTGGGCAACCCGCATGAAGTCGCGTCTCCGTCATTCAGTAATTTTCAGATCACGCTATTCGGAACGTTTGACGTTACCAAGTGCTATCAAGTTACCATCAAACGCGAGGGCGGCGCGCCTTGCGGATCGGCCAATTCGAGCGGAACGGACACGGCCGATGTTTTCGCGGACCACCTCGTCGCGGACATTTCGCCCAACGCGGCCGCCGATTTTAAGGCCGCCACCGACTGGCAGATCGAGATCGCCGAGCGGGCCGCGGGGTGTACCGGCGGGTCCAGCGTTCAGACGTTCCCTGACAGCCCGGGCGAGCCGTATTTGAGAATCCGCGGGTGCAACAACCATTGCCTCCTCAGCGGCACGACTATTACCGCCAACTCGGACGACGACGATGATTGTGGTGGGCAGGTTCGGCTCTGCGTTCAACGGAGCGGCGGTGGGACCCTCGGTAGCGGCAACCTCGAATATGACTGGGACCTGGATGGCGACGGCGTATGCGGCGTTTGTTCCGGCGGTTCCAATAACCGAAAGAAATGCGGCGAGCCTTCGGACTGCCCCGGGGGCATCTGTTTCGGCGGCCGCGGATTCGACGACCTCACCACCAACACCGGCGATCCGGGATGCCTTCCCGATCAACCTTGCTGTATCACCGTTAGCATCTTCTCCACCCAAACCGTGGGCGTCAAGGTGCGCGATAAAGGCACCAACGCTCCCTGCACCGAATGCAAAACCATCGCCGTCAACGACGACGACGATGACGACGACGACTGCGACGACGACGACGACGGCTGCTGCGACGACAACTTGTTCTGCAACGGGCTTGAAACGTGTCACCCCTCCCTCGGCTGCAAACCCGGCACACCCCCCAACTGCAACGACGGCGTTCCCTGTACGATTGATTCCTGTAACGAAGCGACAGACACGTGCGTTCATACGCCGAATGACGCCCTGTGCAGCAACGGCCTGTTCTGCGACGGAGCGGAAGTTTGCCATCCTACGCTGGGTTGCCAGCCCGGTACGCCGCCCAACTGCGATGACGGTAACGCCTGCACGACGGATGCCTGCACTCAGGCCGGCGGCTGCACGCACACGTCCATTAGCTGCAACGACGGGAACCCCTGCACGACGGATACGTGCAGCCCGACGACGGGTTGCGTGTTCACGAACAACAACAACTCTTGCAGCGACGGGAACGCGTGCACCACGGGGGACGTCTGTTCCGGCGGGGCGTGCGTGGGGGGGCCGGCGCTCACTTGCAACGACGGCAATGTCTGCACCACCGACGCATGCAATCCGGCAACGGGGTGCGTGTTCACGAATAACAACAACGCCTGTACCGACGGGAACGCTTGTACTACGGGCGACGCCTGTTCCGCCGGGGCGTGCGTGGGTGGGCCGGCCTTGGTTTGCAATGACGGGAACGTCTGTACAACGGATTCGTGCGACCCTGTTTCAGGTTGCAAATTCCCCAATAACAGCAACCCCTGCGACGATGGCAGCGCCTGCACGACCGGCGACGTGTGCGTGGGAGGGACGTGCACCGGCGGCCCGCCGCCCAACTGCGACGACGGCAACATCTGCACGACCGACGCCTGCAATCCGGCGACCGGCTGCACACACACGAATAATGCCGTGGCGTGCAACGACGGGAACGCCTGCACGAACGGCGACGTATGCTCGGGCGGCGCCTGCGGCGGCGCTCCGGTCAGTTGCGACGACGGCAACGTATGCACCACCGACTCGTGCAACCCGGCCACGGGCTGCCAATACGCCAATAACGCCAATCCCTGCAATGACGACCATGTGTGCACGAGCGGAGACGCTTGCTCGGGCGGCACGTGCCAGGGGACGCCGATCCCGGGATGTATTGAATGCAGCACGGTCAGCCAGTGCAACGACGGCAACGTGTGCACCGCCGATACCTGCGAGCTGGGCAAGTGCGTGTTCACGAACAACATGGCGACATGCACTGACGGCAACGCATGTACCACAAGCGACGTCTGCTCCGGAGGCTTGTGCGTGGGAGGGCCGCCGCTCAATTGCAGCGACGGCAACGTCTGCACCGACGATTCCTGTAATCCGGCTTCTGGTTGTGTACATGTCAACAACGTGGCCGCCTGCAACGACGGGAACGCCTGCACGACGAACGACACCTGCTCCAACGGGGTGTGCGTGGGCGGTCCGCCGCCGATGTGCAACGACGGCAACCAGTGTACGGACGATACTTGTGATGCCGTGATGGGCTGCGTCTTTACCAACAACAACGTCCTGTGCAACGACGGGAATGCGTGTACGACGAATGACACCTGCTCGGGGGGAGCGTGCGTCGGCGGTCCGCCTCCCAACTGCAACGATGGGAACGGGTGCACGGACGATTCCTGCAACCCCCTTACCGGTTGCGTCCACGCCAACAACTCCGATCCTTGCAATGACGGGAACGCGTGTACCGCCAACGATACCTGCGCGGGCGGGAGTTGCGACGGCGCCCCGGTAAGCTGTGACGACGGCAACGTGTGTACGAACGACTCCTGCGTCCCGGCCAGCGGGTGTCAATACGTCAACAACTCCAATCCGTGCGATGACAGTCATGTTTGCACCAGCCCCGATGTTTGTACCGGTGGTGTTTGCGCGGGAACGCCGATCGCCGGATGCACCGAGTGCACGATGGTCAGCCAGTGCGACGACGGAAACGTCTGCACAACCGACACGTGCCAGGGGGGTAAGTGCGTTTATACCAACAACACGGCGCCGTGCAGTGACGGAAACGCTTGTACCACCGGCGATGTCTGCTCGGGGGGAGCGTGCGTAAGCGGAGCACCGCCCAATTGCGACGACGGAAACGTGTGTACCGACGACGGGTGCGATTCGACCATTGGCTGCACGCACATTAACAACACTAACCCCTGTAGCGACGGGAACGCGTGTACCACCGGTGACGCCTGTTCGGGCGGGGTCTGCCTGGGCGGCCCGCCGCCGGTCTGCAACGACGCAAACGGCTGCACCGACGATACCTGTAATCCGGCCAGCGGTTGCGTTTTCACCAACAACACCTCGCCGTGCAGCGACGGCAACGCCTGCACGACGAACGATGTCTGCTCCTTGGGGATGTGCGTCGGCGGTCCGCCGCCGGTGTGCAACGACGGAAATGTGTGCACCGACGACTTCTGCGACCAGACTCTAGGTTGCCGCACGGTGAACAACAGCGCTCCGTGCAACGACGGCAACGCCTGCAAAACGGTTGATATCTGCTCGGGCGGAGTTTGCGTGGGCAGCGGGCCCCTAAACTGCAACGATGGAAAGGTCTGTACAGATGATTTCTGCGACCCGCTTTCCGGCTGCTACCACGCCAACAACTCCGGTTCGTGCAACGACGGAAACGCGTGTACGACCAACGACACCTGCGCGGGCGGCCTGTGCGGCGGCGCGCCGGTAAGCTGCGACGACGGCAACGTGTGCACGGATGACTCGTGCAACCCGGTTGCTGGCTGCCAGTACGCCAACAACGTCAGCCCCTGCGATGACGGTCACGCGTGCACCAGCGGCGACGTCTGTGCGGGCGGAGTTTGCGGCGGGACGCCGATCGCAGGTTGCATCGAATGCACCATGGCAAGCCAGTGCAACGACGGCAACGTCTGCACCACCGATACGTGCCCGCTCGACGTATGCGTGTTCACCAATAACACGGTGCCTTGCAGCGACGGCAACGCGTGCACCACGGGCGACACGTGTTCCGGCGGGGCGTGCGTCGGCGGTCCGGCCCCCAATTGTGACGACGGCAACATCTGCACGACGGATTCGTGCGATCCGATGACGGGTTGCGTGTACTCGAATAACACCAATCCGTGCAGCGACGGCGACGCGTGCACCACTGGCGACGTGTGCTCGGGCGGCGCATGCGTCAGCGGTTCGCCGGTGGTGTGCAACGACGGGAACCTCTGCACAACGGATACATGCGATCCGTCGACGGGTTGCGTGTTCACGAACAACAACGCACCGTGCAGCGATGGCAACGCCTGTACGTCCAGCGACGCCTGCTCCGGCGGGGTGTGCGTCGGCGGTCCGGCGCCCAATTGTGTCGATGGAAACGTCTGCACCGACGACAGTTGCGACCCGCTCTTGGGTTGCCGCAACGTGAACAACGCCAGTCCGTGCAACGACGGCAATGCGTGCACGACCAACGATACCTGCGCCGGCGGCGCTTGTGCCGGCGGTGCTCCGCTGGTTTGCGATGACGGGATCCTCTGCACGACGGATACGTGCAGCCCGACGACGGGTTGCGTGTTCACGAACAACAACAACCCGTGTAGTGATGGGAACGCCTGTACGACCGGCGACTCTTGCTCCGGCGGGGTATGCGTGGGCGGTCCGCCGCTCACTTGTGACGACGCCAACGTGTGCACCGACGATAGTTGCGACCCGCTTCTGGGCTGCCGGTACGGCAACAATACGAAGCCCTGTAACGACGGGAACGCCTGCACCACGACCGACGTGTGTTCCGTCGGCACGTGCCTGGGCGGTCCGCCGCCGTTGTGCGACGACGGCAACATCTGCACGGATGACTCCTGCCATCCGGCGACGAGTTGCGTGTTCACGAACAACAACAGCCCGTGCAGCGACGGCGACCCCTGCACGACCGGCGATGCCTGCGCAGGCGGGATGTGCGTGGGCGGTCCGCAGCGGAATTGCGATGACGGTGACCATTGCACGCAAGACAGCTGTACGGGCGGTGGCTGCGTTCACGAGAACACGACCTGCGGCGCATGCTGCCTGGCGACGGGCAACTGCGTGGACAGCGTTACGATGTCCGATTGCCTCGGTTTCCCCGGCGAGAATCAGTTCCGCGGCGTTGGGTTTCTATGCGCCGGCGATGCGGACAACAATGACATCGACGATGCTTGCGATCTGGGCGGACGGATTCCGACCGTGTCCGAATGGGGACTCGTGATTCTGACGCTGCTCTTGCTCACCGGGGCGAAGGTCTACTTCTGTACACGGCGGCAGGCGGCCTGACCCCCCATATATCCACCACACCCCATACCCGACACCCTGCAAGGTGCGGGCGGCGGGAGACAGGGTTTGGGGTGTAGGGTTCGGACGTTTCGACGTTTCTCTGCGCCCTAATCGCCAAAACAGCGAAACGACCGATAGGGACCAAAACCAGATACCCAGCGCTCCCATTGCGCTGCAGAGACCGCAGCGTCGCTGGTTGAGGATCGTGCCGATCCCGTGGCCGGTTTCACACTCGCCAGCAGCGCAACCCAGCGTATCGACGATTTCGCCTGGCGGTGTCCGCGGACACAGGCCGGCGCCGCCGCACTCGCCTGTCGGGGGTGCGTCCCATTCTGTGTGGCACGTTCTGTCCCGGCGCGCCGGGACAGGGCGTGTGCAAGTGGTAAAACACGGCCTCGCCTTCGGCGAGACCGTGCCACGCGCAAAGAATCGCCACTTTTTTCGGGATGCACTCTGCCGTGGCAGGACGAGAACGGCGCTCTCCGCAACGTGCATTGGATGCGGTATGATTGCGCGCCGGTGAAGTGGGCGACGTAGGGTCGATGGACGGTTTTGATCGAAGGACGCGCTAACGATTCAACGGAAGGAGGTTCGGGAATGACGATCGGACGATGGAATCGACGTCGCGCATGGGTTTACGCGATCCGCGTTCTGCCTGCCTTGTCGCTGGGCGGTTGCGATGCGTTGACGATCCTCATCCAGCCGACGACGGTGACGGTGCTGTTGGTCAACAACGGGTCGTTTCCGGTGGACGTTGATCTCTTCCATTCGGATGTGCAGGACGTGCCCGAGTTTCTGCTCACGGAAGTCGGGACCGAGGTCAACCTGACCGTCGAGGCGGGGCAGACGCGGACGATCGTTCGCGATTGCGACGCGCTTCAGGCGATCGTCATCGACAACGCCGAACTGCGCGTGTTGGGGGGTATCGGCCCGGAAGCCAATACCGATGTGCTTCGGGACGGCGGCGATTTCGGTTGCGGAGACGTAATCACCTTCACCTTTTCGCATACCGCCGCGATTGTCGATTTCGACGTGAGCACAACCGTTCGCTAGCTTTGACGGCCCGGGCCGGCCATGACCGACACCTCCGACACAACTTGTTCTCCGCTCTTCACCCCCCAGATGCTCCGGGGCGTCTTCGTGGTCGTACCGGCCTACAACGAGGGAGAATGCATCGGGGCGGTCGTACGAGAACTACGCGCGGCCTATCCGAACGCGGTCGTCGTGGATGACGGTTCGTCGGACGAAACGTTCGAGGCGGCGCGGCGGGCGGGAGCGCTTGCGCTGCGGCACGTCGTCAATCGCGGGCAGGGGGCGGCGCTGCAGACGGGGATCGAGTGCGCGCTGCGTCGCGGCGCGCACTTCGTGGTCACGTTCGACGCCGACGGGCAGCATCGGATCGAGGACATCGCCGCGCTGCTCGAACCCATCGTGCGCGGCGAGTGCGACATCACCCTCGGTTCGCGGTTTCTCGGCGGAGCGGACGACATTCCGTGGGGGCGGCGAATGCTGCTCAAGTCGGGTGTGCTATTCACACGGGTTTTCAATCGTGTCCGCGTGACCGACACGCACAATGGTCTGCGGGCGTTCTCCCGGCGAGCGGCTGAAAGAATCGACCTGCGGCTCGACCGCATGGCGCACGCGAGTGAGTTGCTCGATCAAATCCGGGCGTCGGGGTTCGCGTTTCGCGAAGTGCCGGTGCGAATCCGGTACACGGCGTACTCACTTCGGAAGGGGCAGTCCGCCCGCGGCGCGATCCGCATCGTGTTTCACTACCTGCTTGGGAGGATATTTCCGTGAATCCTTTTTCGATGATCGCGGTCCTCGTCTGCGAGTACCTGCCGCCGTCGTCGGCCGGGCCCCCAACGGGCTTTCAGACGATCGGCGTCGTTCTGCTGGGGGCGCTCTTCGTTGTCAGCCTTGCGGCCATATTCCTCGGTCGAGCGACCCGGCGAGAGGGAATCGCATGGGCCTTGGTCTGGTTCTGCGCCGCCGTGGCGATCATCAGACCGGAGTTGACCGTCCGGGTCGCCAAAGCCCTCGGAATCGGCCGGGGGGCCGATCTCGTGCTGTATTGCTCGGTCGTGGCGATGATGGCGGGGTTCATGATGATGTACGTTCGGCTTCGGCGGCTCCAGCGGGAGTTGACCCTTGTGGTTCGCCATTTGGCGTTGCGGGAGACGTCCTTCGAGGCGAATCCGGAAACGGGTGTCGCCGGGGCGAATCAACGGGAGTAAGAAAGTTTTTGGAAGGGCTTGACAAGGGCCCGAAGATGGATTCAGATGCTCGTGGTTAGGGTTTGACCGCCGATCTTCCTCAGGAGTATCCACTCGGACATCTGGCCGCTCGGCCAAAGGGATCCCCAAAGAAGCTTCGCCGGCCTCGCCCAAGAAGAGAGGCCCCTTTAATGACCTTTACTGACAGAAACATTGCGTGCGCAGATTGTGGTGCTGAGTTCGTCCATTCGGCTGAGGACCAGCGGCGGTACGCCGAGCGCGGGTTCACCAACGAGCCGAAGCGCTGCCCGGATTGCCGGGCGAAGCGTAAGGCGAGCGGCGGCGGCGGCGGGCTCGGCGGCGGCGGACGGGGGATGGGCGGATCGTCCGATGGCTATGGGCGCGGCGGCGGCGGCGGCGGTACTCGCGAGTTTCACACGGCGGTGTGCGCCGAGTGCGGCAAACCGACCGAGGTTCCCTTCAAGCCCACGGAGGGTCGACCGGTCTACTGCCGCGATTGCTATCAGGGTCGTCGCGGCGAGCGCGGCGGGCGATAGTTAGGCGCCGTCGCCAGGTGGTTTTCGGCGCCGCCGGAAGCAACCTGGATACGGATTTCCGATTGCCGTGACGGTATTCGCCTGCGCCGGAGGATTGGACCTTCGGCGCAGGCGTTTTTTTGTGCACGACGCACCGAACCCGCCGATGTTCCCCAGGTCTGACGACCTGGGCCACCCGGCCATTGGACGCCGTTGACACCCGGACGAGGCATCTCTACGGTTCCCGTCAGCCCATGTGCGACGAATCTGAAATCTCAGATATGAAATCTGAAATCTCAAAGGGTTGCGACGGCGTGAAGACGCTTTATCTGATCGACGGTCACTATCAAATCTACCGGGCGTTTTACGGCCTGCCTCAGCAATTGACGAGTCCGTCCGGCGAGCCGACCGGGGCGACACACGTCTTCTGCGCGATGCTCTTCAATCTGCTGCGCGAGCGAAAACCCGACTACGTTGCGGTGGTGATGGACGTCAGCGACGAGACGGTTTTTCGGCGCGAGATCGACGAAAACTACAAGGCCCATCGCGACGCGATGCCGGAAGCGCTGGAGGTGCAGGCGGATCGCATCGTGTCGATCGTCGAGGCGCTGGGCGTGCCGATCCACCGGCTGGGGGGGTTCGAGGCTGACGATCTGATGGCGACGATCGTCGAACGTCTTCACGATCAGGACGTGATGATTTATCTGGTCAGCCGCGACAAGGACCTCGATCAACTGCTCTCCGATCGCGTTCGACTGCTTGATCCGACCAAGGACGAGGTGATCGATCCGGCCAAATTGCTCGAAAACAAGGGATTCACGCCGGTGCAGGCGGTCGAGGTGCAGACGCTCGTCGGCGACTCGACCGACAACATTCCGGGCGTTCCCGGCGTGGGTCCGAAGACGGCCGCAAAGCTGATCGCACAGTACGGAACGGCTGAGGCGGTGCTCGCCCACGCCGACGAGCTTACGCCGAAGCTGTGCGAGCGCGTGCTGGCGTTCGCCCCGCAGCTTCCGATCACGCGGCGGTTGGTGACCCTTCGGCGCGATGTGCCGATGGCGTTTGATCTGGCGGCGTGCGGGCGCGACCGGCTCCGCCCCGACGCGGTGAGGCCGATCTTCGAGGAGCTTCGGTTTCACCGACTCATGGAAGCGCTCGATACGCTCGGCGTCGGATGGAGAGCTGCGTCGGACCCGCGATCGGGTTTTGAATTGAGTTCGGGGTCGGAGGCGGGCGCTGCCGTGAAAGAACCGACAGTTCTTCGCGGCGTGACGCGCGGATACGTGCTCGTCGATACACCGGAGAAGTTCGCGGCTTTTGTCGCGGAGCTTTGCAGGCAGAGCGAGTTCGCGTTCGACACGGAGACGACGGGGCTGAACCCGATCGACTCGGATGTGGTGGGGATGTCGTTTTCATGGAAGGCGGGCGAGGCCTATTACATCGCGGTGCGTTCCATGATGGGCGCTACCTTGCCGGTGGAGGCTGTGGCGGCACAACTCAAACCGGTCTTCGAGGATGCGTCCGTCGCCAAGGTGGGGCAGAACGCCAAGTACGACATGCTCGTGCTGCGCAAGCTGGGGATCGTCGTGGCGGGCGTGCGTTTTGACACGATGATCGCGAGCTTTTTGCTCGATCCGATGCGGCGGTCGCACTCGCTGGATTTCCTGGCCAAGAGCGTCTTCGATCACGACATGATTCCCATCACCGATCTGATCGGCAAGGGCAAAAACCAGATCACGATGGACCAGGTGGACACCGCGACGGTCGCCGAATACGCCTGCGAGGACGCCGACTTCACGTGGCGGCTCAAGGAAACGCTCGATCCGCAGATCACCGGGACGCACGTCGAGTCGCTCTTTCGGGAGACCGAGATGCCCCTGGTCGAAGTGCTCACCGAAATGGAGCACAACGGCATCGCCGTGGACTGCGCGCTGCTCAGGCGACTGAGCGCGGAGATGGCCGACCGACTGATGGACCTTACCCGCCAGGTGCATCGCGAGGCCGGGCATTCGTTCAATCTCGATTCAACCAAGCAGCTCGCAACGGTGCTCTTCGACGAGCAGGGCTTTCCGGTCGTTCGCAAGACCAAGACGGGCCGCAGCACGGATGCAGAAACGTTAGAGGCACTCGCGGCGCAGACGGAGCATCCGATTCTCAAGCTGTTATTGGAATACCGCGAACTGTCGAAGCTCAAGGGGACGTATGTCGATACGCTTCCGACGATGGTGTCGCGGCGCACCGGACGCATTCACGCGAGCTTCAATCAGACCGGGGCGATCACGGGACGCTTGTCGTCGAACGATCCGAACCTCCAGAACATTCCGATACGCACCGATACGGGGCGGAAAATTCGCGAGGCGTTCGTCGCCGGCGATTCGGATAGCGTATTGCTCGCGGCGGACTACTCGCAGATCGAGTTGCGCTTGCTCGCCCATTTTTCGCAGGATGCGGCGCTGCTCGACGCATTTCGCAAGGGCCTCGACATCCACCGAGCGGCGGCCGCGAAGGTGAACGGCATTTCGCCGGAGGCGGTGACGCCGGCGCAGCGCAGTGCGGCGAAGGCGGTCAACTTCGGAATCATTTACGGGCAGACGGCGTTTGGGCTTTCGCGATCGCTGGGGATCGCGGCAGGGGAGGCCCGCGCGTTCATCGACGCCTACTTCGAGCGGTATCCGGGCATACGCGTTTTCATCGACCGGTGCGTACAGGAAGCGACGGAAAAGGGATACGCCCAGACGATTCTAGGGCGGCGCCGGCCTATCCCCGAGTTGCAGTCACGCAACCGGGGACAGGCGTCGTTCGGTGAGCGCATCGCCGTAAACACCGTGGTGCAGGGTTCGGCGGCAGACCTCATTAAACGCGCGATGGTAGATATCCATCGAGAACTCAAGTCGGGCGGGCACTCGGCCAAAATGTTGCTTCAGGTTCACGATGAACTGGTATTCGAGATACCGCTGCGCGATGTCGAGCGCCAGACCGAAATGATCCGCCGGCTTATGGAGACGCCGATGTCGCTCAATGTTCCCATCGTCGTCGATATCTCTTACGGTCGGACCTGGGCGGATTGCAAGTAGGCGGGCGACATTCCACCGCAACGCCGATGACGGGCTTAGTTGCGAGAGATACATCCGCGAGTCGGTGTCTATCACATCGGAGAACAATATATACAGCGCTACTGCGCAAAATTCGCGTTTCGCTGGAATAATCGAAAGGTCTCAGACGCGAAGCGCACCGAATCTGCGTTGCGGCTTGCCCCAAAAACGCGATTAGTGTATAAAGATCCGGTGATCGCATGACCGATGGGGCTGACAAAGCGTATAATCCCCGGCTGGCGGGAACTTCACGGATGAACCTGAAGCTAAGCCACATCGGCCAGCGGTCGATGGATCGTTGCGGACTCACCGAAGATGAAGTCCGCACGGCATTAGAGAATCCGATGGGTGAACCGCATCGGGACAAATCCGGCCTCATTACGGTCTCGTCATGCCTTCGGCGGGATTGTACCAGAGGTTGTCCCGACTGTAGTTGAATTTGAGCGGTCCATCCTTTTCGCATCTCGT
>ERZ1292633.378-Hain-H41-02um-R1-378-length-54357-cov-14_pt1 | contig 38687 bp, 48 predicted proteins | sample MGYA00564406_ERZ1292633 | MGnify/ENA primary metagenome ERZ1292633 (study PRJEB36523, sample SAMEA6512639) | groundwater metagenome | collected 2019-01-08 | study: AquaDiva: Metagenomics assemblies of 32 groundwater samples
GTAATTGACTGATGAAAATTGCGATTATCGACTATGGTATGGGTAATATTCATAGTGTGGCCAAGGCGGTGGCGCTTTTCGGTGCCGAAACCGTAATCACCAATAAAAAAAGCGAAATTAATTCCTGCGCTAAAATAGTTTTGCCGGGCGTAGGCGCTTTTGATGATGCGATCTCTGAACTGGAGAAGCAGGATTTAATCGGCGTAATTAAAGAACAGGTTAAACAAAAAAAACCGTTTTTAGGGATTTGTTTAGGTTTGCAGCTTTTATTTGAAACCAGCCTTGAGGCCAAAACAAAAAAAGGTTTGGGTATTTTAGGCGGTGAAGTGATTAAATTTAATGCCGCAGATAACTTAAAGATTCCGCATATGGGATGGAATGACCTTAAGGTTGTGGCTAAGGATTGTCCTTTGCTGGATGGAGTTATTGCTGGCTCCCAGGTCTATTTCTGCCATTCATATTATCCTCAGCCGGCGGATAAATCTGCCATTGCCGCAACCTGTAAATACGGATCAGAGTTTGCCGCTGTTTTATGGAAGGATAATCTTTACGGAGCGCAGTTTCATCCGGAGAAAAGCCAGGCAGTAGGATTAAAGATGATTGAGAACTTTGTGAAACTATGTTAATTATACCGGCGATAGATTTAAAGAGCGGAAAAGTTGTCCGGCTTTTTCAGGGTAATTTTAAGCGCCAAAAGATTTATTCCAGCGACCCGGTAAAAGTGGCTAAGCATTGGGCCAAACAGGGGGCAAAATTCTTACATATTGTCGACCTGGATGGGGCTGCCAGCGGGGCGCCTATGAATTTAAAAGTTTTAAAAGAAATTATTAGGCAAGTTGGCCTGGGTATAGAATTTGGCGGCGGAGTAAGAAGCCTGGAGACGATAGCTCAACTGCTTGACTTGGGGGTGCAAAGAGTTATTTTGGGGACTAAAGCCGCTAGTGACGCCGAATTTTTGAAGAAGGCCTGGAAAAAGTTTGGAGAAAAAATTATTGTCAGCATTGATGCCAAAGCTGATAGAGTTCTCACGCAGGGATGGAATCTTAAAGCCTCTAAAACCACGCTGGAGTTTGCCGGTGAATTAAAAAAAATAGGTTTTAAACAATTGATCTATACGGATATCTCTAAGGACGGCACTTTGGCGGGGCCGAATATTTTAGGCATTAAGAAATTGCTTAAAGAAACAGGATTGAATATTATTGCTTCCGGCGGAGTGGGTAATTTAAAAGATTTAGTTAATCTTGGCAAACTTAAGCAGCAGGGTGTAGTCGGAGTTATCGTCGGTAAAGCTTTGTATGAAGGAAAATTTACGCTGGTGGAAGCGTTGAAATTAAGCAAATAAAAAAGGGGGAGTGATGGCAAAAAAAATGTTGTGGTTGGTCCTGGCGGGTGTTTTAGTTTTTTCTTTAAGCGGGTGCGTGACAATGCGCAAGAATAACGATTTAGAAGTTCAGGGGTTAAGGAATAAAGTTTCAGCGCTGGAGATGCAGTTACGTGAAAAAGACGATGAAATTAATAGTTTAAGAGATACTACGGTAAAAAGCAGTGAAGAGGTTATAAATGTCGGTAAAGTTGAAGATCAGCAGCAAGCTGATCCGAAACAAATCCAGACAGCTTTAAAAAATGCCGGTTATTATACAGGCACGGTTGACGGTAAACTGGGTAAGAAGACCCGCAAAGCGGTAAGAGCGTTCCAAAAAGCCAATAATCTTCCGATTGACGGTAAAGTAGGCAGTAAAACCTGGTCGGTTTTAAAAGAATATCTGGAAAAAAAAGTTAAATAAGTTAAGCGCTGATTAAAATGCTCAGTAAGCGTATTATTCCCTGCCTGGATATTAAAGAAGGCCGCGTGGTCAAGGGTGTAAAATTCTTGGGCTTGCGCGATGCCGGAGATCCGGTTGAAGTGGCCAAAGCTTATGACCAGCAGGGCGCGGATGAACTGGTTTTTTTGGATATTACCGCCAGTATTGAAAACCGGAAAACTCTGGTTGAATTGGTAGAGAAGATCGCTCAAAATATTTTTATGCCTTTTACGGTCGGCGGAGGAATAGGCGAGGTTGGGGATATCCGTAATATTTTAAATGCCGGAGCGGAAAAAGTCTCGCTGAATACTCAGGCGGTGAAATTCCCGCAATTAATCAGCGATGCCTCAACAAGATTCGGCAGCCAGTGTATTGTCGCAGCTATTGATGCTAAGAAGCAGGGCGGCCACTGGGAGGTTTTTATTAACGGAGGCAGGACTCCTACGGGGCTGGATGTTTTATCCTGGGCCCAAAAAGTAGCTAGCCTGGGAGCCGGAGAAATTCTTTTGACCAGCATGGATTTTGACGGCACAAAAAATGGTTATGATTTGGAGCTGACCAGGGCAGTTTGCGGTAAAGTTAATATTCCGGTGATTGCTTCAGGCGGCGCGGGATCCTTAGAGGATTTTTATAATGTTTTTGCCCAAGCCGGCGCGGATGCCGCATTAGCTGCTTCGCTTTTTCACTATGGTGAGTTTTCTATAAAAGAAGTGAAGGATTATTTAAAAGAAAGAGGGGTAGCGGTAAGATTATGAAAAAAATTAATTTTAGGTTAGGAAGTTTAAAGTTTGATAAAAACGGATTAATTCCGGCGATTATCCAGGATTATAAGAATGACCAGGTGTTGATGCTGGCTTATATGAACCAGGAATCTTTACGGCGTACTTTAAAATTAGGAAAAACCTGTTTCTGGTCGCGTTCGCGCAAAGAATATTGGGTCAAGGGGTTAACCAGCGGGCATTTTCAATTTGTTAAAGCACTTGCTTATGATTGCGATTTGGATGCGCTTTTAATCAAGGTGCGCCAGGTGGGTAAGGCCTGCCATACGGGTAATCGCAGTTGTTTTTATCGAAGGATTAAATAAAGGAAAAAGTTGATTAATCTGTCTTTAAAAGAATTTTTAAAATTAAGTAAGAAGGGTAATGTTATCCCGGTTTTTAAAGAGATTAATGCTGATCTGGATACTCCGGTTTCGGCTTTTTTAAAAATTAAGCAAAGTGATTATGCTTTTCTTTTGGAATCCGTGGAAGGCCAGGAGAAGATTGCCCGTTATTCATTTCTAGGCTCCGGCCCCAGTTTGATTTTTAAAAGTAAGGGCAAGCAGATTGAAATTATTGATGTAGTAAAAAATAAGAAAAGAAGCTTTATTACGGCTGGTTCTCCGCTAGATGAGATTAAAAAAATAATGCAAGATTTTCGCAGCGTTGAAGTAGCCGGCCTGCCGCGTTTTTACGGCGGCTTGGTAGGTTATATCGGTTATGATACGGTAAGGTTTTTTGAGAATATACCGGATAAAAATAAGGATGATTTAAAGATTCCGGATATACTTTTACTTTTAACGGATTCGCTTTTAATTTTTGACCGGCTTAATCATACGCTAAAGATCGTTAGCAATGTTATTCTGTCAAAATCTTTAAATGATTCTAAAAAAGCTCAGCTTTACGCCCAGGCAATTAAAAAGATCGAATCAATCCACGATGATTTTAACCGTTCGGTAATCCAAAAAGATGATCCAGCGAAAAGCAGTGAATTACGTATTAGCAGTAATCTTAAACAATCAGAATTTGTGAGAATGGTTAAGCAGGCTAAGGAGTATATTAAGAAGGGTGATGTGATTCAGGTGGTCCTGTCGCAGCGGTTTAAAGTTAAAACACAAAAAGATGATTTTGCGATTTATCGGTCTTTGCGTATTCTCAATCCTTCGCCTTATATGTATTATTTGAAGCTGAAGAATTTTTCGATTATCGGCTCTAGCCCTGAGACATTGGTGCGTTGTGAAAATGGTTTAGTGCAGAATCGTCCGATCGCCGGCACCCGCAAGCGCGGTAAGAATCAGCTTGAAGATTTACGCCTGGAAAAAGAACTTTTAAATGACGCCAAAGAAAGAGCCGAACACTTGATGCTGGTGGACTTAGGCAGAAATGATTTAGGCCGCATCAGCAAGCCGGGTAAGGTTAAAGTCGATGCGTTTATGCAGGTGGAAAAATATTCCCACGTCATGCATCTAGTCAGCCAGGTAAGCGCAGTCCTTGACAAAAAAAGGTTTGATATCTATGATGTGTTAAAGGCTACGTTTCCCGCGGGTACGGTAAGCGGGGCGCCGAAGATCCGGGCGATGGAAATTATCGATGAGTTGGAAAATTTAAAGCGCTCATTATATGCCGGAGCAATCGGTTATTTTAGTTTTTCGCATAATTTGGATACGTGCATTGCCATCCGGACGATCGTGCTGAAAGATGGCTTGGCTTATGTGCAGGCCGGAGCGGGGATTGTCGCTGACTCTGTTCCGGAAAAAGAATATCAGGAATCAGTGAATAAAGCTAAAGCTTTGATGGAAGCAATTAGAAATTAATCGGTAACGAAAGGAGAAGTTTAATGGCTGTACATATTCGTTTAAGAAGGATCGGTAAGAATCCGGCTGGCAAACCGCATTTTCGCGTTACGGTTTTTGATGAGCGCATGGGCCGGGATAGCCGGATCATTGAGGAGTTAGGTTATTATAAACCGACTAGCGGTACTGCGGTGCTTAAAAAAGAGCGCATTGCCGAATGGATAAAAAATGGTGCACAATTATCTGCAACCGTAAAGAGTTTATTGAAGAAGTCAAATAAAAGCCTGCCTGCCGGCAGGCAGGGAGCTTAATATGCCACAGGCAAGCGCAGCTAATCCGTTGATCCAGCTTTTACCTTTAGCTTTAATTTTTATTATTTTTTATTTTCTGTTAATTCGACCGCAGAAACAAAAAGAGAAAGAGCATCAGAAGATGTTGGCAGGAGTTAATAAAAATGATGAGATTGTAACCCTGGGAGGTATTCACGGCACAGTGGTTAATGTTAAAGATAAAACTTTAATTTTACGGATTGATGATAACGTTAAGATGGAGATTGAAAAAAACAGCGTCTCTTATATTAAGAAACCCCAAGGCGCTTAAAAGGAGAGTTTTAATCAATGGAAAGAAAACTGATCTATAAAATACTGCTTATTTTAAGTGTAGTGGGTTTGTGTTTATATTACACGTTTCCTTTGAATAAGCGCATTAATCTGGGGCTTGACCTTCAGGGCGGGATGCATCTTTTACTTAAAGTTGATACCAGCCATCTAGAGGGCCAATCTAAGCTTGATGCCTGCGACCGGGCCGTTGAAGTAATCCGTAATCGTATTGATGAGTTTGGGGTCAGAGAAACTTCCATTCAAAAGCAGGGCGAAGATGAAATTGTGGTCCAGCTTCCCGGAGTTACCGACCGGCAACGCGCTATTGATTTAATCGGTAAGACCGCGATGTTGGAATTTAAGATTGTTTCGACTGATACGGATAAGCTTAAGGCGGCGATTGCCGGGACGGTACCTGAGGGCTATGAATTAAAATATACCTCGGAAGATAATGAACCTTTGCTGCTAGAAAAACAATCTGTTTTGGTGGGGGATTCATTGACTGATGCTTCGGTGCGTTTTGATCAGAGTCAATTTAGTGAGCCGATTGTTGGCTTGCGTTTTAATCCTGCCGGCGCTAAAAAATTTGCTGAGGTAACCGCGGCCAATGTGGGTAAACGCCTGGCGATTGTTTTAGATGGCAAAATTCAGTCAGCTCCGCGGATCAGAGAAGCCATTCCGTCAGGTGAGGCGGTAATTACCGGCAGATTTGATGCGCAAGCTGCCCAGGATCTGGCTTTAGTTTTGAGGGTAGGCGCATTGCCGGCTCCGATGCATATTGAAGAAGAAAGGACAGTCGGGCCGTTACTCGGGCAGGATTCGATTAATAAGGGAGTTAAGGCCTGCGTCATCGGGATTGGTTTAGTTTTTATTTTTATGGCCGGTTATTATCTTTTAGCCGGGCTGGTCGCTGATATTGCGTTATTGCTTAACTTAGTTATAATTTTAGGATCCTTAGGAATGCTGCCTTTAATTTTTCCGGGTATCTCGGCTACCTTGACCTTGCCGGGTATTGCCGGTATCGCTCTTTCTTTGGGTATGGCGGTAGATGCCAATGTGTTGATTAATGAGCGCATCAGAGAAGAGTTGGCTGCCGGCAGAAGTTTGCGCCTGGCAATCACCAATGGATATGACCGGGCTTTTAGCGCCATATTTGATTCAAACCTTACGACATTGATTGCCGCTTTTCTTTTATTTCAGTTCGGCACCGGGCCGATCAGAGGTTTTGCGGTAACTCTAACTATCGGTTTAATCGCCAGCATGTTTACGGCTATTGTTGTAACCCGGACAATTTTTGAACTCTTGCTTAATTTCGGCTGGATTAAGAATTCTTTACCCATGCTTAAATTAATCGGAGAAACTAAATTTGATTTTATTGGTAAGAGAAAAATATTTTATGCTTTATCAATTTTGGTAATTACAGTGGGGCTCTTTTCATATTTTAAAAAAGGCCCGGCAGCTTATGGGATTGATTTTGCCGGAGGCCAGCTTCAGGAGTATATGTTTAAAAGCGCTCCTTCCGTGGATAAGGTCAGAAAAGTTTTAGATGAGGTTAACCTTAAGAATGTTTCGCTACAGCAATTTAAAGATAATCCCAATGTTTTATTGATCAGGACCAGCGAAGATAAAAATAAGATATTAACGGAAAAGCTTCAACAAAGTTTTCCTCAGGATGATATTCAGGTTTTAAGAGTTGAACGGGTTGGCCCGGTAGCGGGTAAGCATTTAAGAGATAAAGCAGTGTCAGCGTTGATCTGGTCCTTGGCCGGTATTCTTATTTATGTCGCTTTTAGGTTTAAACATTTTAATTTCGCGATTGCCGGTATATTGGCGCTCATTCATGATGTTTTAGTGGCGTTAGGCGCGCTTTCTTTAACCGGAAGGCAGATTGATCTTTTAAGCATCACAGCTTTCTTGACTATTGCCGGTTATTCCATAAACGATACGATTGTTATCTATGATCGCGTCAGGGAAAACGCTAAGCTCTACCGGAAATTAAGCCTGTATGAATTAATTAATTTAAGCGTAAATCAGTGTTTAGGCCGGACAGTTCTTACCACGGGAGTTACTTTATTATGCGTTTTAGCTATCTTTTTATATGGCGGAGAGATCCTGGGTAATTTTTCTTTTGCATTATTAATCGGTTTTTTCTGTGGCGCATATTCTACCGTTTATATTGCCTCGCCGCTGGTGTTAGCTTGGAGCCGTAAAGGCGCAAAATAAAAGATCAAAGGAAAACATGGGGACGGTTCTATTTTTCTAATTGAAATCGGGAAAAATAGAACCGTCCCCATTATTTTAACATGCTATTTAAATCTCTTAAACTATATCTCAATCAGGAAATCGAGTTAGAGCATCTATCCCAAAACTTAATTGATTTTGATTATAAGCGGCAGGAGCAGGTTTGCGGCGAAGGAGATTTTAGCCGGCGCGGTTTTATTACTGATATTTTTCCGTTTTCTTTCGAGTTACCCATCCGGATTGAATTTGATAACCAAAAAATAGTTTCCATCAAAACTTTTAATCCTTCCAGCGGAGAAGCCCTTTGGCAGCATAATATTGTTATTATCCTGCCGTATAAACAAACCTCTAGCGCTAGAGGCGCTCTGTTTAACGAAGAGTTTCCTTTAAAAAATTTTATTGATTTAAATGTCGGAGATCTAGTCGTGCATAATCAGCATGGCATCGGGAAATTTCTGGGCATGCAGAAGATTAAAAAAGCCGGTAGCCTTAAGGATCACTTGGTAATTGAGTATGATCGTAAGGAGACTCTTTTTGTGCCGGTTGACGCCATGCATCTGGTACAGAAGTATATTGCAATTCAAGCGGCTAAGCCTAAGCTTTATCGTTTAGGCAATAAAGAGTGGGAAAGGGTAAAGGCGCGCACGCGTAAAGGTATTCAGAAACTAGCCTGGGAGCTTTTAGGCTTGCAGGCGATGCGCCTGGCTTCTGTCGGGTTTAAATTTTCCGCCGATACCGATTGGCAGGCTGATTTTGAAAAAACATTCCCGTATGAAGAGACTCCGGATCAGGATAAAGCGATGCAGGAAGTTAAGGCCGATATGGAGTCTTTTAAGCCTATGGACCGGCTGCTTTGCGGAGATGTGGGATATGGAAAGACTGAGGTAGCCATGCGGGCAGCATTTAAGGCGGTGATGGATAATAAGCAGGTGGCCTATCTGGTCCCGACGACGATTCTGGCTGAGCAGCATTATAAAAATTTTACCGGCCGTCTGAAGAATTTTGCGGTTAACGTGCAAATGCTTTCTCGTTTTCGTACTGTAGCGCAACAGAAAGAGATTATCCAAGAGCTAGCTCAAGGAGGCGTGGATATTGTTATTGGCACGCATCGTTTGCTTTCTGAGGATGTGGTTTTAAAGATTTAGGCCTGGTGATTGTCGATGAGGAGCAACGTTTCGGGGTTAAGGCCAAAGAAAAGCTGAAGAAAATTAAAACTACGACTGATGTTTTGGTTTTAACCGCGACTCCCATCCCGCGCACCTTGTATATGAGCCTGATGGGGGCAAAAGATTTCTCCGTAATTAATACTCCTCCTGGAAATAGGTTGCCAATCAAGACGGTTGTGGTAAAATATGATGTTGATTTGGTAGCCCAGGCTATTAAAAGGGAATTGGCCCGGGGCGGACAAGTGTTCTTTTTACATAATCGTATTCTGGATCTGGAAAAAATCAAAGATAAAGTTGCCAGAAAGCTACCGGAAAATGTGCGCCTGGCTATTGCTCACGGCCAGATGCCGGCTAAGTCACTTGAGCAAATCATGGCGGATTTTATTGCCGGGAATATTGACGTGTTGGTTTCGACGATGATCATTGAATCCGGAATCGACATACCTAATGCCAATACGATTATCATAAATAACGCCCAGATGTTCGGATTAAGCGACCTGCATCAATTACGCGGCAGGGTAGGCAGGTTTAATCGCTGCGCTTATGCGTATTTTATGATTCCTGGGCATATCTCTCTGGAGTCGATTGCTAAAAAGAGGTTGCAAGCGATAGAGGAGTACACGCAGTTAGGCGCGGGTTTTAATATTGCCCTGCAGGATTTAGAGATCCGGGGGGCCGGAAATCTCCTGGGGAAACAGCAGCATGGATTTATTGTAGCCATAGGATTTGATCTTTATTGCCGCCTGCTTAAAGAGGCAGTCGGTAATTTCAAGAAAGCGGGTTTATTTAATGAGACTAAAGCTTAGTTTTTTTATTCTTATAATTTTTCTTTTTTGTTCCCAGGGTATTCTTTACGCCGATGATAAAGTAGTGGCGATAGTGAATAATGAGATTATTACTCAAAAAGACCTTAATGATTTTTTGAATTTTATTCGTTTAAAATACTCCCAGGAATTTAAAGGCAAAGCTTTAGAGGAGAAGGTCACAGCGATGCGGCAGGATCTATTACAGCGCTTAATCGAAGACCGGATTATGCTCACTCAGGCCAAGAATGAAAAGATGATTATTAATTCGGATAGAGTCAGGGCCAAAGTTAATGAGATAAAGAAACGTTATCCGTTAGAGTCGGAATTTGAGCGGGATTTAGCTAAGCAGGGGTTGGTAGAGGCGGACCTGGAGAATAAAATTCGCGAACAGATGCTGATGTATAATGTTGTTGAGCAGAAGGTGCGCAGTAAAGTAGTGGTTTGGCCGGAGGAGATTACCAGTTTTTATAATCAGAACAAACGGGAATTTTTAAAACCGGAGGAGAGGGTTTTAACGGTTATTATTTTACCCGGTGAAGATATAGCTAAGACTGTAAGTTATCAGCTGCGGGCCGGAACTAAGTTAGATGAGCTCGCCGCTAGATACGCCTTTACTACGGATAAGCTTTCGGCATTGGCCGGCCAACAGTTAAGAAGTGAAATTGAAGGAGTAGTATTTAAATTAGGGATCAATGAGGTTTCTAACCCGGTTCATATTGATCAACAGTATTATGTTTTTAGGTTAGATAATATTATCGGAAGCCAGCAATTGAGTTTGAATGAGGCCCAAGATAAGATACAGGCCTATTTGTTTGAAAAGAAGATGCAGGAAGCGCTGGCTAAGTGGATAGATGAGCTTAAAAAACAATCCTACATTAAAATCCTCGAGAATTAGAGTCGGCCTGACTATCGGCGACCCGTCCGGGATCGGCCCGGCGATTACTTTAAAAGCGCTCAAAATTTTAAAAGCTAAAATAGATATTACGGTTATCGGCAACAGTTTTGTTTTGGCTAAAGCGGCTGATAAATTAAAAATAAAATTACCTAAGGTAAAGTTAATCGATTTAGATAATGTCAAAAGCAAGGATTTTGCGTTCGGCAGATGCAGCGCCCAAGGCGGCCGGGCAAGCCTGGATTATCTGGATACTGCCTTAGAGCTATTTAAAAAAAATAAAATAGATTGTTTAGTAACTTGTCCGATTTCCAAAGAGGCGATTAATCTGGCCAGAGCTAAATTTGGCGGGCATACTGAATATCTGGCTAAACAGACCGGATGTGGCAATTTAGTGATGTTATTGCTTAATCATAAATTAAAGTTTAGTTTGGTTACCCGGCATGTAGCGCTTAAAAAGGTAAGCTTAGAGTTTACAAAAAGTAAATTAGAAAAAAATATCTTAGTTACTATTCAAGGATTAAAGGATTTATTTTTAATTAAGAAGCCAAAGCTGGTTATTTGCGGGGTTAATCCGCACGCCTCGGATAACGGAGTGATCGGCACAGAAGAAAATAGCCTGATTATCCCGGCGATTAAAACTTTAAGAAAAAGGATTAAAGGTGTTGCTATTGCCGGCCCATTGGGGGCTGATACGGCAATTTCTTCTGCCGTCAAAGGGAAATTTGACTGTGTAATTGCCTCTTATCATGATCAAGCGCTGATTCCTTTAAAACTTACCGGCTTTGACAGCGGAGTAAATCTTACTTTAGGGCTGCCCTTTGTGCGCACATCCCCATTACACGGCACGGCTTTTGATATTGCCAATAAACCTGAATTAGCCAATCCTGGTTCGCTGATTAGCGCGATAAAACTTGCCATTAAATGTACATTAAACCAAAAAAAAGCCTAGGCCAGAACTTTCTCAGTGATAAAAATATGCAGAGAAAGATAATTAAAGCCTGTAATCTGACTAAGCAGGATATCGTTTTAGAGATTGGCGCGGGTTTGGGGAATTTCAGCGCCCAAATTGCCCCTTGCGTTAAGAAGTTGTATGCCCTTGAAATCGACGAGCGGCTTTATCCGTATCTGGAGCAAAGCTTGATCAAGCAAGACAATTGCCAGGTGGTTAAATGCGATATATTAAAATTTAACCTGAGTAAATTCTTAAAAGATAACTTAATAAAACAAAAAATAAAAGTTATCGGTAACATTCCTTATTATATATCCAGTCCGATTATTGAGAAGCTGATTAATTACAGAGATGATATCAGTGTAGCTTTTATGACCGTGCAGAAAGAGTTTGCCCGCAGAGTTGTAGCCGGTCCGGGCTCAAAAGAATACGGATCATTTAGTTGCTTTGTGCAATATTATACTTTAGCAAAAATCCTTTTTGAAATTAAGCCAGGCTGTTTTAATCCTAGCCCGAAAGTCGATTCATGTTTTCTGTCTTTAGAGTTCAGGGATCAACCGGCAGTTAAAACAGAGGATGAAGAGTTTTTATTTAAATTAATCCGCACCGCTTTTGGCCAAAGAAGAAAGACCTTAAGGAATAGTTTAGACGGTGTTATCGGCCAAGTGGAACTGGAAAAATTTCTGGATGAGGCAGGAATTGATAAGAATATCCGCCCGGAGGCCCTGGCTTTGGAACAATTTGCTCAATTGGCGAAAAAAATACAAAAAATATCTTGACAAGCACCGCTTTATGTTATAAACTCTTTTACTTTCACGACTATCTAGTATAATAGTAACTTCAATTCAAATTTTTGGTTACCAAAGAAATAGTTTGAATAATTTCTTGGGGGTAGATTTTTTTTATTTTCAAGCTTCGCGACGAAGGCGAATCCATTATTGCTGGAGTAGCTCAGTTGGCAGAGCACGTCCTTGGTAAGGACGGGGTCACGAGTTCAATTCTCGTCTCCAGCTTAAGTTACTTAACCCGACGGACGGGAAGAAAGATATAAATGCGTGAAACAATAACTTTAGAATGTACGGTTTGTAAAAATAGAAATTATACGACGTCAAAGAATAAAAAATTGCATCAAGACAGGCTGGAGCTTAATAAGTTCTGCAATTCTTGTCATAAGCATACCCCGCATAAAGAGATTAAATAGTTATTAGGGGCGTCGGTTAATGGCAAACCAACGGTCTCCAAAACCGTGACTGCAGGTTCAAGTCCTGCCGCTCCTGTAGTTTTTGGAGAGAGGTTAAGGATTTAAGGAAATTATGAATATTTTAGCAAAACCGGTTAATTTTATAAACGAAGTAAGAGGTGAATTAAGTAAAGTTGCCTGGTCGACTAGGCAGGAGTTGTTGGCTTCGACAATTTTAGTGATTACAGTCACCTTGATTATGACGGTTTTTATCGGGATAGTTGATCTGGCTTTGTCCAGATTCTTAAGTGTGGTCTTTAAATGAAAAATTGGTACGTTGTGCATACGCAGACCGGAATTGAAGAAAAGGTAAAAACATCTCTAGAGAAGAAGATTAAGGCTGAAGGCCTGCAGGATTTAATCGCGAGCGTGATTATCCCTACCGAACAGGTCTCCGAAGTACGCGCCGGTAAGAAAAAGATTACTCAGAGAAAATTTTTTCCGGGATATTTATTGGTGGAGATGGATTTAAGCGAACAGACCTATCTCTTTGTTAAGAATTCTCCCGGAGTCACCGGTTTTATCGGGTTAGGAAGAAAGCCCGTGCCGTTACCCCAGGAAGAAGTAGACAATATTCTTAAACGCACTAAAGAAACTGCCGCCAAGCCATCTCCTAAAATCGTTTTTGAAAAAGGTGAACAGGTCAGAGTGAACGAAGGCCCATTCCTGAATTTTAACGGTACAATTGAAGAGATCTATCCTGAAAAAGGAAAGGTTAAAGTAAGTGTTTCTATCTTTGGCCGTTCTACGCCGGTAGAGTTGGAATACTGGCAGGTGGAGAAGGTATAAGCTATGGCAAAAGCAATTAAAGCTCAGATTAAGTTGCACGTTCCGGCAGCCCAGGCAAACCCGGCGCCTCCGGTTGGCCCGGCATTAGGCCAGCATGGCGTCAACATTATGCAATTTTGTAAACAGTTTAATGATCAAACCAAAGGTAGAGACGGATTAATCTTACCGGTAGTCATCAGCGTTTTTGAAGACAGGACCTTTACCTTTATAATTAAGAGCCCACCGACATCTATTCTATTAAAAAGAGCAGCCAATCTTGCCAAGGCTTCCGGCATAAGCGGAAAAGAGACGATCGGCAAAGTAACCAAGAAGCAGGTTGAAGAGATTGCCAAAGTGAAGTTTTCGGATTTAAATACTAATAGTATGGAGCAGGCAATTAAAAGTATTACGGGAACTGCCCGGAGTATGGGTATTGCCATTGAAGGATAAAAAATGAAGACTCAAAGCAAAAGATATAAGGAATCGGTTAAACAGGTTGAGCCGGAAAAATTCTATCAATTGAATGAAGCGGTTGCGGTATTAAAGAAACTTCCTAAGCCGAAATTTGACGGTTCAGTCGATCTGCATTTTAATTTAAGCGTAGATACTAAAAAGAGCGATCAGATGATCCGCGGGACAGTCGTGCTTCCGCATGGCACCGGTAAAAAAGTGCGTGTGGCGGTATTCTGTAAAGGCGAGCATGACCGTCAGGCCAGAGAAGCCAAAGCCGATTATGTCGGCGGTACGGAGTTGATGGATAAAGTTGCCGCTGGTTTTCTTGATTTTGATTGCGCTATCGCGACTCCGGAGATGATGAAAGATTTAAGTAAACTGGGTAAAGTATTAGGCCCGCGCGGCCTGATGCCCAGCCCTAAAACCGGCACCGTTACTAATGATATTGCTAAAGCGATTGAAGATGTCAGAAAAGGAAAAGTTGAATTTCGCGTCGATAAACAAGGCGGAATGCATCTATCCGTAGGTAAGATTTCTTTTGATGAAAATCAGATCAGCGATAACGCCTCAAAGGTGATTGAGGCAGTTAATGAATCCAGGCCGGCAACAGTCAAGGGTAAATTTGTGAAAAGCTTAAGTATTACTACCTCGATGAACCCGGGATTAAGAATAATTTGCTAATATGAAAAAAATAGGCCAAATAATTAAGGAAGCATCAGAGAGCCGTATCAAAGATAGTTTTAAACTGTCTAAAGGGCTGATCATTATAAAATACTCCGGAGTAACTAGCCCGGATATGAGCACATTAAGGAAAACGCTTAAGGTTTCCGGCAGCGACCTTTTTGTGGTTAAAAATAGTATCGCTAAAAGAGCGATGAAGGAGTTGGGACTAGAGGATTTAGCTAAATCTATCGAGACTCCCTGTGGAATGATTTTTTTCAAGGATGAACCGGTAGATGTTTCCAAAATATTATGCGCTTTCCGTAAAGATCATGCCAAGCTTGTTTTAGAAGGCGGATTACTGCAGGATAAAATATTAACTTTAAAAGATATTGAAATAATGAGCACGCTGGCATCTAAGGATGCGCTGAGGGCTCAGGTAGTTGGGACTTTAAATGCTCCGATTTCAAAATTTGTAATTGTTTTAAATCAGACATTGAAAAAGTTTGTTTATTGTTTAGATCAGATCAAACAGAAAAAGACAAATTAAAAAAGGGGGAAAGAGATGGCAACTGCAAAGTTAGAAGATTTAATCAAATCGATTGAGACGATGAGCGTTCTGGAACTTGCTGAATTAGTCAAAGCTTTGGAAGAGAAATTTGGCGTAAGCGCAAATATGCCGATGGCTGCCGCACCTAGCGCTGCGGGCGCTGCTGCTCCTGCCGCTGAAGAGAAAACAAGCTTTACAGTAGTTCTGACCGGTGCCGGCGCGAACAAGATTGCCGTAATTAAAGAAGTACGCACGATCACTAGCCTTGGTTTAAAAGAAGCCAAAGATTTAGTTGATGCTGCTCCTAAAGCAATCAAAGAAAATGTAACTAAAGATGAAGCTGCCGAAATGAAAAAGAAACTCGAAGCAGCTGGCGCGACCGTAGAATTAAAGTAAGATTAAGTAAGTTTAAGTAATCTTAAATAATTATAATTAAGTAATATTAAGTAAATTTAGGTAAGATTGAGTAAGTTTAGATAAATGGCTTACGCACGGCCATCATAATCATGATTAAACGAAAAAATTTTGCTAAGATTAAAGAAGTTTATGACTTACCGAATCTTCTTGATGTTCAGTTAGATACTTATCGTGAATTTCTTCAGATGGATGTTGCCGCGGGAGAAAAAAAGAACCAGGGGTTACAGGAGGTTTTTGGTGAAATTTTCCCCATCGAAAATGCCGACCGTTCGGTAAAACTGGAATTCATCAGTTATTCTTTAGGAAAACCTAAGTATACGATGAGCGAATCTAAGAATCGTTCATTAACTTTTGCTGCTCCGTTAAAAGTAAAATTCCGCTTAAGCACTCCGCATGAAACCAAAGAGCAGGATGCTTATTTTGGTGAGATTCCCTTGATGACGGAAACCGGTACCTTTATTATTAACGGTGACGAGCGCGTGGTGGTAAGCCAACTGCAACGTTCTCCGGGAGTTTCTTTTGAAGAAGAGCTGCATCCTACCGGAAAGAAGATTTTTTACGGTAGAGTTATACCTTATCGCGGTGCCTGGTTGGAATTTAAGTATGACCTTACTGAAACTATTACCGCCTACGTTGATCGCCGCAGGAATTTTCCCGCAACCCAGATTTTAAGGATCTTAGGATTCTCTGAAGACAGCCAGATATTTGCCGCTTTTGGCAAAGAGCACCCGGAAATTATTAATACTTTAAAGAAGGATTATACTAAGAATAAAGAAGAAGCCTATCTTGATTTTTACCGTAAAATGCGGCCTACGGAACCGGTAACTAAAGAGGCATCCGAAGGTTTGTTTTATAGATTATTTTTTGATCCCGCCCGTTATGATTTAGAACGCGCGGGACGTTTTATTTTAAACCGCAAATTAGGTATGGACGTATCTTTAGAAAAAAGGATACTGGATTCCGATACCGTAATTAAGGTAATTGAGTATTTGATTAAACTTAACAGCGGTGAAGGTAAAATCGATGATATCGACCATTTGGGAAATCGCCGCGTAAAAAGCGTCGGAGAATTGGTGCAGAACCAGGTGCGTATCGGCCTTTCCCGCGTTGAGCGTTCAATTAAAGAAAGATTAAGCCTTTTAGGCGAGTTTGATAATTTAAATGTTCATTATTTAATTAATTCTAAGCTTTTATCTAATCAGATTCGTGATTTCTTCGGCCGTAGCCAACTCTCGCAATTTATGGATCAGATTAATCCTCTGGCGGAGATGACGCATAAACGTCGTTTGAGCGCGCTAGGCCCCGGAGGGCTTTCGCGTGAAAGAGCCGGATTTGAAGTCCGAGATATTCATCCTTCACATTATGGAAGAGTATGTCCGATTGAAACCCCGGAAGGCCCGAATATCGGCCTTATCGCGTCTTTGAGCTGTTTTGCCCGGATTAATTCTCTAGGTTTAATTGAGACTCCGTATCGTAAGGTAGAGGGCGGACGGGTAACTAAAAAATTTGAGTATTTAACCGCGGATATTGAAGAAGATAAATTTATCGCTCAAGCAGATGTTCCGCTGGATGCCGAAGGATATTTTGCCGACAAGTTTGTCACCTGCCGTTATAAAGATGATTTCCCCAAAGTGCCGGGAAAAGACGTGCAATATATGGATGTTTCCGCTAAGCAGTTGGTTTCGGTCGCGGCTTCTTTAATTCCATTTTTGGAACATGATGACGCTAACCGCGCATTGATGGGTTCAAATATGCAACGTCAGGCTGTTCCCTTGATGATTACTGAATCTCCTTTAGTGGGCACGGATATGGAGGCTAAAGTTGCTCAGGATTCCGGTACCGTGGTTATCGCCGAAGATTCCGGAAAAGTAACCAGTGTGGATGCCTCGGCAATCACTGTAGGCAAGAAAATTTATCATCTTAAGAAATTTTTGCGCACCAATGCCGATACTTCGATCAATCAAAGGCCGCTGGTAAAATTAGGCGATCGTGTAGAATTAGGCCAGGCAATTGCCGATGGTATTGCTACTAAAGAAGGCGAGTTAGCTTTAGGTAAGAATGTTCTGGTCGCGTTAATGCCTTGGAGAGGTTACAACTTCGAAGATGCTATTTTGATCAGCGAAAGATTAGTTAAACAGGATACTTTTACCTCTATTCATATTGAGGAGTTTGATATTGAAGCAGCGGAAACCAGGCTGGGTAATGAAGAGATAACCCGCGACATTCCTAATGTCAGTGAAGAGGCCTTAAGAAATCTTGATGAAGAAGGGATTATCCGCGTAGGAGCGGAAGTTGCGGCCGGAGATATTCTGGTCGGTAAAATTACTCCTAAGACTGATTCTGAGCCCAGCCCGGAAGAAAGATTATTAAGGGCGATTTTCGGCGAGAAAGCCGGAGATGTCCGGGATACTTCATTAATTGTTCCTCCCGGGGTTGAAGGCATAATTATTGACGTGCATGTTTTCCAGCGTAAAGACCGCGGCCGTAAAACTAAAGAAGAAAAGACTAAAGAGTTAGCTAAAATCCGCGAGTTAAAAGCTTATTATAAACAGGAGATTGAATTTTTACAAACCGAGAAGACTTTGCGCCTTTCTCAGGTCTTAGGAATAGATAAGAAAAAAGTCGAGAAGTTTGATTTGAGTGATCATGAGGAGGCTAAGATTTTAGCGGCATCTTTTGATGAGCAGATGCAGGAGTTATTGGCGGAAGAGGAGCAGGAGATTGAGAAAGTCCGCCGCGGAGATGAATTACCCACCGGTATTTTAAAGAGAGTTGTGGTTTATGTTGCTACTAAACGTAAACTTTCTGAAGGTGATAAGCTCGCCGGCCGTCATGGTAATAAAGGCGTGGTTGCCAGAATTATTCCTGAAGAAAATATGCCTTATATGCCCGATGGTACTCCGGTGGATGTAGTTCTAAACCCTTTAGGTGTTCCTTCGCGTATGAACGTCGGTCAAATCTTGGAATGCCATTTAGGTTGGGCAGCTAAAGCTTTAGGTATTAATGTCAGCTGTCCCGTATTTGACGGGGCTAAAGAAGCCGAGATTAAAGAATTACTTAAAAAAGCCGGCTTGCCGGAGGATGGTAAAATTACTCTTTATGACGGCTATACCGGAGAGCCTTTTGATCAAAAGGTTACCGTAGGTTATATGTATATTTTAAAACTCATCCATTTAGTTGATGAGAAGATTCACGCTCGTTCTATCGGGCCTTATTCATTGGTTACCCAGCAGCCATTGGGCGGTAAAGCGCAATTCGGCGGCCAAAGATTAGGAGAAATGGAAGTTTGGGCTCTGGAAGCGTATGGAGCGGCATTTACTCTGCAGGAAATGCTTACGGTTAAGAGTGATGATGTCAGCGGAAGAACGCGTATTTATGAAGCGATTGTTAAGGGCGAGCAGCGCTTAACCCATGGAACTCCCGAGTCATTTAATGTTTTAATCAAAGAACTCCAAGGCCTGTGCCTTGATATCAGGACAGAAAAGGTTAAATAATGGAAGAGATCGTATCGTTTGATAGTATTTCAATTAAAATTGCCAGCCCGCAGGTAATTAAAGGCTGGTCTAAGGGTGACGTTAAAAAAGCCGAAACCATTAATTACCGCACGCTCAAGCCGGAAAAAGACGGGCTATTTTGTGAAAAGATCTTTGGCCCGGTACGCGACTGGGAATGTAATTGCGGTAAATATAAAGGAATAAAATTTAAAGGCATCACCTGCGACCGCTGCGGAGTTACCGTTGACCGCTCAAGCGTCAGGCGTGAGCGCATGGGGCATATTGATTTAGCCACACCGGTTACGCATATCTGGTTCTTTAAGGCTGTGCCTAGCAGAATGAGCGCGCTCTTAGATATCGGTTTACGTGACCTGGAAAGAATTATTTATTATGAAGAGTATGTGGTGGTTGATCCGGGCTCAACACCGTTAAAGAAAAAAGAGTTGCTTACTGATGAACAGTATCAGGAAGCAGTAAATAAATACGGATCAGGGTTTAAAGCAAAAATCGGCGCTGAAGCAATCAGTGAACTTTTAAAAGAATTAGATTTAGATGTTGTTTGCCGTAAACTTAGAAAAGATTTAGAGAAATCCAAAGATGTCTTAAATAATCGCAAGGCGATTAAGAGTTTAAAGATTGTCGAGGATTTTAAGAAAAGCGGAAATAAGCCGGAATGGATGATCTTAGAGATCGTGCCGGTAATCCCTCCGGATTTGCGTCCTCTAGTTCCTTTAGAGGGCGGAAGGTTTGCTACTAGCGACCTTAATGATTTATACCGCAGGGTCATTAACCGCAATAATCGCTTAAAGAAATTAATGGAGTTAAGCGCTCCGGAGATTATTATCCGTAATGAAAAACGGATGCTTCAGGAAGCGGTGGATGCTCTCCTGGATAATGGGCGTCATGGTAAAGCTGTTAACGGAGCCAATAACCGTCCTTTAAAATCACTTTCCGATATGCTTAAAGGAAAACAGGGAAGATTCCGTCAGAATCTTCTGGGTAAGCGCGTTGATTATTCGGGACGCTCCGTAATCGTCGTCGGCCCGGAATTAAAACTGCATGAATGCGGCCTGCCTAAGCAGATGGCTTTAGAGTTATTCGAGCCGTTTATCATTAAAAAATTAAGAGAAAAAGGTTTTGTGCATACTATTAAAGGCGCTCGCCGTATGGTTGAGCGTGGAAAGATCGAAGTCTGGGATATCTTGGATGAGGTAATTAAGGATCATCCGATTATGTTGAACCGTGCTCCTACTTTGCACCGTTTAGGTATCCAGGCTTTCCAGCCGTTATTAATTGAAGGAAAATCCATAAAAATTCACCCCTTAGTTTGTACTGCTTTTAACGCTGACTTTGACGGTGATCAGATGGCTGTGCATGTGCCATTATCTCTGGAATCACAGTTAGAGACTAAGGTTTTGATTATGGCCATCAATAATATATTTTCTCCGGCTGATGGACGTCCGGTAATTTCTCCGACTCAGGATATAATCCTGGGCCTGGCCTATTTGAGCCGTGAAAAAGCCAGCGCTCTGGGCGAAGGCAAGATGTTTTCCAGCCCCAGTGAAGTTATAACCGCTTATGATGATAAGGCAGTTGCTTTACATGCTAAGATTAAGATTTGGGTGAATAGTTTATATAATTTTGATCAGAAAAAAGCCGTTGAAGGCAAGCAAATGATTACCACTACTGTCGGAAGAATATTATTCAATCAGGAATTACCGGCTGAATTTGGATTTGTTAATTGTGACCTAAATAAAGGTAAAGTCAGCGATATTGTGGTTAGTTGTTATAAGAGGTTTGGGCATACTACCACGATTAAGTTGCTGGATGATATTAAAAGATTGGGTTTTGAGATGGGCACACTCGGCGGTATTTCTATTGGTATTGATGATATGACTATTCCGCTGGAGAAGCCGCAAGTTTTAAAGGAATCTAAAGAAGAGGTGGCTAAGGTTGAGGATCAATATCGTAAAGGTATCATTACCGATAGCGAACGTAAATCAAAAGTAATTGATATCTGGACGCATGCCACGGATAAGATTTCAGATTTGCTATTCAAGGGTATGGATTCATTTAATCCTATTTTTATGATGGCCGATTCAGGCGCCCGTGGTTCCCGTTTGCAGGTCAGGCAGTTAGCCGGTATGCGCGGACTGATGGCTAAGCCGAGTGGTGAAATTATTGAAAATCCGATTACGGCAAATTTCCGTGAAGGCTTGAATGTTTTAGAGTATTTTATTTCTACCCACGGCGCCCGCAAGGGTTTGGCTGATACCGCGCTTAAAACCGCCGATGCCGGATATTTAACCCGCAGGCTGGTGGACGTTGCCCAAGAGGTAATTGTTTGTGAAGAAGATTGCGGTACGCTTAACGGGATTACGGTTGCCGCTATTGTTGAGGGCGATGAAGAAGTTGTCGGCCTTAAGGATAGGATTATCGGAAGAGTAGCCCTGGATAACGTTGTCGATATTATTACCGATGAAATTATTGTCGAGCAGGCTAGCGAAATAACCGAAGATATGGCTGAGCGGATTGATAAATTAGGGATTGAAAAGATCCGTATCCGCAGCGTATTAACCTGTGAATCCGGACGCGGAGTTTGCGCTAAGTGTTATGGCCGTAATTTATCTACCGGCAGGTTAATTGAGTTAGGAGAAGCGGTCGGTGTGGTCGCTGCTCAGAGTATCGGCGAGCCCGGTACGCAGTTAACCATGAGAACCTTCCACATCGGTGGTACGGCTTCCCGAACTATCGAGCAGTCATTTATTAAGGCCAAAAACGAAGGTTTTATTAAATACCATAATTTAAGGGTTACGCTGAAAAATAAAGAGAATGTTGTTTTAAATAGAAATGGCGCCATTAGTATTAATGATGCTCAAGGACGAGAACTAGAGCGTTATCCTCTTCCTCAGGGCGCGTTCATTCCGATTGCCGATGGTAAAGAAGTAACCAAGGGCGTGTCTTTTGTGCATTGGGATCCTTATACCTTGCCGGTTCTTACTGAAGTCGGCGGTTTAGTGCGTTTTGAAGATCTGCGTGAAAATGTAACGATGCGTGAAGAAATTAATCCGGTTACAAAATTAAGCGAGCGCGTAGTCGTTGAGCATAAACCGGAATATCATCCGCAAGTAGTTATTTTTGATGATAAAAAAGAAGTTTTAGGTATCTATCCTATTCCTATCGGCGCCCATATTATTGTTCGTGACGGGGAGCGGGTAGGCGGAGGAGATCTCCTAGCCAAGATTCCGCGTACCGTTGTAAAAACTCGCGATATTACCGGAGGCCTTCCGCGCGTTGCTGAGCTTTTTGAAGCCAGGCGTCCGAAGGATCCTGCGGTTATCAGCGAAATTGACGGATTCGTAGAGTTTGGCGAAACCAAAAAGAATCAACGGGTAATCGTTATTAAATCTGCCACGGGGATGGCTAGAGAGTATGTTATTCCTCATGGTAAACATCCGAATGTTTATAAAGGTGACAAAGTTACTGCCGGCCAGCAGCTTACTGACGGCCCGGTAGTTTTACAGGATATTTTGAGTGTTTGCGGTGATAAAGTTTTACAGGAATATCTGGTGAATGAAGTTCAGGAGGTCTATCGTTTACAGGGCGTGCGGATTAACGATAAACATATCGAAGTAATTATTCGTCAGATGCTTAAAAAAGTAAGAGTTGAAGATCCGGGTGATACGGAATTTTTGGCTACTCAGCAGGTTGATAAATGGGTCTTCCAAAAAGAAAACACTCGGGTAATTAAAAAAGGCGGCAAACCCGCTCAAGCCACGCCTTTACTTTTAGGTATAACTAAAGCTTCGCTGACGACCGAGAGTTTTATTTCCGCGGCTAGCTTCCAGGAAACTACTCGCGTATTAACCGAGGCAGCCACCAGCGGTAAACATGATGAATTATTTGGTTTAAAAGAAAATGTTATCGTTGGCCATTTAATCCCGGCAGGTACGGGATTTAGAGCCCATCGCGATATTGAGGTAGTAAAAACAGCCGCTGAAGATAGCGCAGAAAAAAGCCAAGAGAAGGAATAATCTATGCCCACAATTGCACAATTAATCAGATTCGGTAGAATTTCTAAGAAAAAGAAAAGTAAGTCACCGGCCTTAAAGGCTTGTCCTCAGAGAAGAGGGGTCTGTATTCAGGTGCGTACGATGACGCCGAAGAAACCCAATTCAGCTTTAAGAAAGATCGCCAGGGTCAGGTTGACTACGGGTTTGGAAGTCACAGCTTATATTCCGGGTGAAGGGCATAATCTTCAGGAACACTCGATTGTTATGGTTAGAGGCGGCAGGGTTAAAGATTTACCGGGTGTGCGTTACCACATCGTTAGAGGTACATTAGATGCTTCCGGGGTTAACGCGCGCAGGAGAAGTCGTTCTAAGTATGGAGCCAAGAGGCCGAAAGCAACTTAAAATAAAGAAAGGTAAAGCCTGCCTACCGGCAGGCAGGGATAATCGATGAGAAGAAGAAAAGCGCAGGAAAAAGTAATTTTAGCAGATCCTAAGTATAACAGTAAAATTATTGCCAAGTTTATGAATATGGTTATGGTCGATGGCAAGAAATCTATAGCCGAAAAATTGGTTTACAGCGCTTTTGATATTGTGCTCAAGAATTTAAATGAGGAAGATATTTTAAAAGTGTTCTATAAAGCCTTGGATAATGCCCGGCCGCGCCTGGAAGTAAAACCGCGCAGGGTCGGTGGTGCAACTTATCAGGTGCCTATCGAAGTCAGGCAGGAACGCGGCACATCTATTGCCTTGCGCTGGATCAGGGATTTTGCTCAGAATAAAAAAGGCAAGCCGATGCAGCAAAAATTAGCCGAAGAAATTATCGCGGCTTACAAGGGTGAAGGAGCAGCGATTAAAAAGAGAGATGATACGCATAAGATGGCGGAGTCCAATAAAGCTTACGCGCATTTCCGCTGGTAAACAATAATGAGAAAGATACCTTTAGATAAAATCAGGAACATCGGGATCATCGCCCATATTGACGCCGGTAAAACTACAACCAGCGAGCGTGTTTTATTTTATACCGGTAAAAATTATAAGATCGGTGAAGTGCATGATGGAGCAGCGACGATGGACTGGATGGTTCAGGAGCAGGAAAGAGGAATTACGATTACCGCAGCCGCCACTACCTGTAAATGGAAAGATATAACGATTAATTTAATTGATACTCCCGGCCATGTGGATTTCACTATTGAAGTTGAAAGATCTTTAAAAGTTTTAGACGGAGCAGTGGTTGTTTTCTGCGGAGTCGGCGGAGTTGAGCCGCAATCCGAAACCGTATGGCGTCAGGCAGACCGTTATGGCGTGCCCAGAATCGCTTTTGTTAATAAAATGGACCGCACCGGTAGCGATTTTTTTGCGGCAATTGACCAGATTCATGAAAGATTAGGCGCTAATGTTGCGGCAATTCAGCTTCCGGTTGGCAAAGAAGGCAGTTTTAACGGCCTTATCGATTTGGTTGATAAAAAATTTATCCATTACGAAGAGGATTTAGGTAAAGAGTTCCAGGTAAAAGATCTTCTCGAAGAGATGAATGCTGATTTTGAAAAGTACCGCGCTATTCTGGTAGAAAAAGTTGCCGAAGCGGATGATTTAATTATGGAGGAGTATCTGCATGGCAGGGCCGTGAGTAATGAAGCATTAAAATTAGCAATTCGGCGAAGCGTTATCGCCAATAAATTTGTGCCGGTGCTTTGTGGAACGGCATTTAAGAATAAAGGGGTGCAGATGGTCTTGGATGCGGTAAAAGATTATCTTCCTTCACCATTGGATGTCCCACCGGTGAAAGGCACTAATCCTGACACGGGAGATTTTGAAGAGATCAAGGCTGATGATAATTCTCCTTTTACGGCTTTATGTTTTAAAGTTGCCACAGATCCATTTGTGGGAAAAATATTTTTTGTAAGAATGTATTCCGGAGTTCTTACTGCAGGTACTTATATTTATAATGCTTCTAAAAGAGAAAGAGAGCGGGTAACTAAGATTGTTAAATTACACGCTAATCATCAGGAGATGACCGATAGCATTGCTACCGGAGATATTGCCGCGTTGGTAGGTTTAAAAGATACTAAGACCGGCGATACTTTATGTATGGAGAAAAATCCTATTTTGGTTGAGGCAATGCGTTTCCCGGATCCGGTTATCCAGCAGGCAATTGAACCTAAATCCAAAGATGCTCAGGAAAAGTTGGGTATGGCCATGCATAAGCTGGAAGATGAGGACCCTTCATTTAGAGTTACCTATAATCAAGAAACCGGCCAAACCCTGATTGCCGGCATGGGCCAACTGCATTTGGAAATTATTGTGGATAGAATTTTACGCGAGTTTAATGTCGAGGCTACCGTCGGGGCTCCGCAGGTTGCTTATCGAGAAACAATTAGGAAGAGTGTTTCCAGCGTCGGGAAGTTTATTTCACAATCCGGCGGCCGGGGACAATATGGGCATTGCGTTATTGAAATGGGCCCTCAGGAAACCCCCGGTACAGGTATAACTTTTGAAGACAAAATTAAAAGCGGTTCTATTCCGCGTGAATTTATCCCGGCGGTAAAGCAGGGAGTAATTGGGGCAGCTAAAAATGGTGTTTTGGCCGGATATCCGGTTACCGACGTAAAAGTTGTTTTAGTGGACGGATCATTTCATGATGTTGATTCCTCCGAATTAGCTTTTAAAATGGCCGGCTCGATTGCTTTTCAGGAGGGTATGAAAAAAGCTAATCCGGTTTTATTAGAACCGATCATGGATATCGAAGTCGTCGTGCCGGAAGAATTCATGGGCCAGATTATCGGCGACTTAAGCAGCCGTCGGGCAAAAATAATTGCCCTGGGCCAGAGATTAAATTTACGCACCATCCGAGCCAACGTCCCGTTGTCGGAAGTTTTTAATTACGCAACCGTAACAAGATCCTTGACACAAGGCCGCGCATCGTATACAATGGAACCTTCCTTCTACAGCGAAGTTCCAGCGCAGGTAGCGGAAAAAGTTGTTTCAGGGTCAACAAATGTAAACGCAAGAAAAACTTTTTAATAAAACAGGAGGATAAAAGAAATGGCTAAAGAGAAATTTGTTAGAAGTAAACCGCACGTAAATATTGGAACCATCGGACACATTGATCATGGTAAAACCACGCTTACTGCCGCCATTTGTAATGTTCTATCAAAACTTGGACAAGCTACCGCTCGCGATTATGCCGATATCGCTAAAGGCGGAACGGTAAGAGACGAGACAAAAGTTGTTACGATTCAAGTTGCGCACGTTGAATATGAAACAGCCGCGCGCCACTACGCGCATATTGATTGCCCCGGCCATGCCGATTACATTAAGAATATGATCACCGGTGCCGCTCAGATGGACGGAGCAATTTTGGTGGTTTCCGCGGTTGATGGCCCGATGCCTCAGACTAGAGAGCATATTCTTTTAGCGCGTCAGGTTAACGTGCCAAGTATGGTTGTGTTTATGAATAAGGTTGATTTGGTTGATGATAAAGAGCTCTTGGATTTGGTTGAAATGGAAATCAGAGATCTTTTAACTAAATATGGGTATCCGGGAGATAAAACTCCGATTATCCGGGGTAGTGCCAATAAGGCATATGTCGCGACTGATCCTAATGGAGCAGACGCCAAATGTATTATGGATTTAATGAAAGCGGTTGATGAGTTTATTCCTCTTCCGCCTAGAGAGTTAGATAAGCCTTTGCTGATGGCGGTTGAAGATGTTTTCAGCATCGAAGGTAGAGGAACCGTGGCCACCGGAAGAATCGAACGTGGTAAAGTTAAAGTCGGAGAAGAAGTTGAACTGATCGGTTTAAGGCCGGAAGCCAAGAAATCCGTAGTTACCGGAATTGAAATGTTCCGTAAACTCTTAGATGAAGGACAAGCCGGCGATAATGTCGGTTTACTTTTAAGAGGTATAGAGAAAAATGATGTTGAGCGCGGAATGGTTATTGCCGCACCCAAATCCATTCTACCGCATACAAAATTCAAAGCTAAAGTTTATATCCTGACTAAAGAAGAGGGTGGAAGACATACTCCTTTCTTTAAAGGGTATCGTCCGCAGTTTTATTTCCGTACCACCGATGTAACCGGTACGGCTGTGCTTCCAACTGGCGTGGAAATGGTTATGCCCGGAGATAACGTGGATTTAGAGGTCGAGTTGATTATCCCGGTTGCTATTGAGAAAGAATCACGTTTTGCTATTCGTGAAGGCGGACATACCGTAGGGGCAGGAGTAGTTACTGAGGTTATTGCCTAAAAAATGAACACGCAAAAGATTCGGATTAAACTAAAAGCCTACGATCACAGATTGCTGGATCAGGCTGTTATAGAGATCGTCGATACCGTTAAGCGCACCGGGGCCAAGATTTCCGGCCCCGTACCGCTTCCCACTAAACGTGAGATTTATACGGTGTTACGTTCTCCGCATGTTGATAAAAAATCGCGAGAACAGTTTGATTTGTCTACCCATAAACGCCTTATTGATATCTTTGAACCCACGGCTAAGACCATCGATTCACTAAGGAAATTAAACCTGCCTGCAGGAGTGGACGTAGAGATCAAGTAGTAAATCAAAAACGGATAAATTAAATGATTGGATTGATTGGTAAAAAAATTGGTATGACTCAGGTTTTTGCTCAAGACACCAGTCTCGTCGGTGTTACGGCTATCCAGGCCGGGCCTTGTCCGATACTTATGGTTATGGATAAGAATATTCAATTGGGTTTTGATTTAGCTAAAGAGAAAAACCTAAAGAAGCCGCAGCTAGGGCTTTATAAAAAATTAAATATTGTCCCGCGAAAAGTGATTAGAGATATCTCTAAAGAAGCTAATGTTGAATATAAAGTCGGGGATGAACTTAAAGTAGATCTTTTTACTGAAGGTGAATTTGTCGATGTTAGCGGAATTTCGATCGGTAAAAGTTTCCAGGGTGGTATGAAGCGCTGGCATTGGAAGGGCGGCCCCAGGACTCATGGTTCCACTTCGCACCGCCGGGTTGGTTCCATTGGTTCCAGCACTACCCCGGGGCGTGTATTCCGCGGGCATCATATGCCCGGACATATGGGCGCCGAGAATGCCACAGTGCAGAATTTAAAAATTATTAAAGTTGATTTAGCGAATAATCTTCTTTTGGTTGAGGGGGGAGTTCCCGGACACAAGAACGGATATTTAGTGATCACCAAGGCTTTGAAAAAAAGAGCCAAGAAAGCGGCGGTAAAGAAATAATATGTTTACCTTACCTGTATATAATAGCGAAGGCAAAGAAGTCGATACGATTAAATTAGATGCCAAAATTTTTGATGGTAGTCAAAATACCGACAGCCTGCATCAAGCGATTGAAGGTTACCGGGCTAATCAAAGAAAAGGCTTGGCATCGACAAAAACCCGCGGTGAAGTTTCCGGCGGCGGTAAGAAGCCTTGGAAGCAAAAAGGTACCGGCCGGGCTCGTGTTGGATCAACCCGTTCTCCGCTTTGGAGGCATGGCGGCGTAGTTTTTGGTCCGCATCCGCGGGATTTCTCTTACGATGTTCCCGTCAAAATTAAAGCCTTAGCTTTAAAAACCAGCCTGAATCTTAAATTAAAAGATAATAATTTTATGGTTTTAGATGATTTTAAAATCCAGGAGCCTAAGACCAAACAGGCGGTTGGCGTATTGACTAATTTAAAATTATTCTCGGCTAAAGAGAAAAAGGCCAAGAAAGTTTTATTTCTAACGCACAAACTTGATAAACAGTTAAAGATAGCTTTGAAGAATATAAGTTTCTTAACCGTAGATTTGGCTAGTGATACCCATGCTTATGCGGTGATGAATAATCAGAAGTTGTTGATTACCAAGGCGGGCCTGGCAGATCTGACCCAGAGGTTAAAATAATGGCTAAAACTGACGTAATCATTAAAGCGCTCCTGCGGACTGAGAAATCCAGCAGCTACGTTGCGCTGGCTAAGTATCTTTTCTTAGTGGATAATTCTGCCAATAAAATTCAAATTAAAAGAGCAGTGGAACAGGTCTATAAAGTTAAGGTGAAGAATGTGAATACTTTTATCTCTATCGGTAAACTTAAAAGAGTAAGGCATCAGTTGGGCCGGACAACCGATACTAAAAAGGCTGTAGTTACTTTAGCGGCCGGACAAAAAATAGAGGTAGTTTAATATGGGACTGATTAAATTTAAACCGACGACACCTAGCCGCAGGCATATGAGCGGGCCGGATTTTAAAGAGATTACTAAGAATAAGCCGGAACGTTCATTATTGGTTCCGCTTAAAAAAACCGGCGGAAGAAATTGTTATGGGCGTATTACCACTAGGCATATCGGCGGCGGCCATAAGCGAATGTTGCGTTTAATTGATTTCAAGCGTGATATTTATGATCAGCCGGCAAAAGTTTTAGCCATAGAATATGATCCTAACCGCTCAGCCAGGATTGCTTTAGTTGAGTATCCGGATAAACAAAAAAAATATATCATTGCTCCGCTGGCTCTTAATGTGGGGGATATGGTTTTTAGCAGTAATCAAAAAGATGTGGAGATTAAACCGGGTAATTGCCTGCTGATCCGTAATATTCCTTCCGGAACATTAATTCATAATATTGAATTGTCTCCGGGTAAGGGGGGACAAATCGTCCGCGGCGCCGGAACTAGCGCTCAGATTATGGCTAAAGAGGCTGATAAAGCCCATGTCCGATTGCCTTCCGGAGAAGTAAGATTAGTCAGCCTGGATTGTCATGCCACTATCGGTCAAATCGGTAATATCGACCATGACGCAATTATTTTAGGTAAGGCCGGTAAAAGCCGCTGGTTGGGAATTAAGCCTTCCGTTCGCGGCGTGGTCATGAATCCGTTTGACCATCCTCACGGCGGCGGCGAAGGAAAAAGCGGCCAGGGTAATCCGCATCCGGTTACTCCTTGGGGCAAGCCCACTAAAGGATATCGCACCAGAAACCGTAATAAATATTCTAATAAGTTTATCGTTAAAAGAAGGAAGCCATAATTATGCCGCGCTCACTGAAAAAAGGACCTTACGTCGAAGAGAGTTTATTAAAAAAGATTGAAAAACAGACCAAAGCCGGATTGCGCCAGGCAATTAAAACCTGGAGCAGGCGTTCCACAGTAATTCCGAATTTCGTGGGATTGACTTTTGCGGTTTACGACGGTAAAAAGCACGTTCCGGTTTTTATAACCGAAAATATGGTCGGACATAAATTGGGGGAGTTTGCTCCTTCCAGGATATTCCGCAAACACGGCGGTATTAAGGCGAAAAAAGCGCTCGAGAAGACATAAAATGATTTCAAAAGCTGAAGGAAAATTTTTGAGGATTTCTCCCAGTAAGGTACGCATTGTAGCCGATGTTATCCGCGGCAAAGATGTGATTACCGCTCAAGGCATCCTATTGCATTTAAACAAAAGATCGAAAGAATATTTAATAAAAATATTGAAATCTGCCACAGCTAATGCTAAAATAAAGGGTTTCACGGCCGATAAGTTATATATTTCTAGGATAGTTTGTAACTGCGGGCCGATGTGGAAGAGATTTAAAGCAGCTGCTTTTGGCCGGGCCGCATCCATTGTAAAGCGCACAGTTCATATAATCATTGAGTTAGATTTAAAGCCTAGCACCCCGCGCTAATTGGAATTGCGCGGGTATTGCCCTTGTGGGCAAGGAGATAATCTATGGGACATAAGGTAAGTCCTTTATTATTAAGGATTGGTTTTATAAGACAGTGGCATTCACGTTGGTTTGCTAAGCCTAAAGATTTTCCGGTATTCATTCAACAGGATCGCTTGATTAGAAAGTTTATCAAGGAGAAATTTAAACAGGCAGCGATATCTAAAATTGTTATCGAGAGATTGGCGGAGAAAATTAAAGTCCGTATTTTTTCAGCCCGCCCGGGTATTATCATCGGCCGGCACGGCTCAGACATCGAACGCCTGCGTTCGGATTTAAATGGCCTGGTAAAAAATGAGTTGTCTATCGATATACAGGAAATTAACAATCCTACTTGGGATGCGCAATTAGTTGCGGAAAATATTGCCTTGCAGCAGGAGAAGAGAATTGCTTTTCGTCGGGCGGTAAAAAGAGCTATGGAGCAGTCGATGCAATCCGGAGTAAAAGGCATTAGAGTCAGTTGTTCCGGCCGGCTTAATGGCGCAGAAATGGGCCGTCGCGAAACTTATAAAATGGGCAAGGTTCCTTTGCAGACATTACGCGCGGATATTGATTATGGTTTTGCCGAAGCTCTGACGACCTATGGCTTAATCGGAGTTAAGGTTTGGATTTATAAGGGTGATATTTTAGGAAAAGAATTTATTAAGGAAGATGTCAAGCCTGTTCAACAGGGCCGGACTCAGGAAACACTCAGGCCTCAAGGTCAACGCTAAGGAGCATAAATGGTTTTAATGCCCAAAAGGGTTAAATATCGTAAATTACAAAAAGGCCAGAGGCGCGGGGTAGCTACTACCGGGGCAACTATTTCTTTCGGAGAATTCGGCTTAAAATCTTTAGAGAACGGCTGGATTAAGAATACTCAGATTGAAGCTGTGCGCGTAATCTTAGCGCGCCAGTTGCACAAAGGCGGTAAGTTATGGATCAGGATTTTTCCGGATAAATCCATAACCAAGAAACCGGCGGAAGTCCGCATGGGTAAAGGAAAAGGCGATCTTGATCATTGGGTAGCTGTGGTCAAAAGAGGCCGTTTGCTTTTCGAATTAGGTGGAATTCCCCAGGAGTATGCCAAGGCCTGTTTTCGCCTGGCAGCTTATAAGATACCGCTGCGCACAAAATTTGTTACCAGGATGCATAAATGACTTCGCGTATAACTTACATGTGTGAAGTCATCCTGAGGAGCACAGCGACGAAGGATCTATGAAAGCCAAAGAATTAAAAGATTTAGCGGTAGCGGAGTTATTAGATAAAGAAAAAACTTTGTATGTTGAATTATCGAAGTTAAATTTACAGCGTTATACCGGTAGAGTAGAAAAACCGCATAAGTTTGCACTGATTAAAAAAGATATCGCGCGGATCAGGACAATCTTAAACCAGAAGAAAGATAAATAAGATGGGTAAGCAGAAAGAATTTGTGGGAGTAGTTGTCAGCGATAAAATGCAAAAAACTGTCGTAGTGAAAACCATGCATTTAACCCGCCATGCTAAATATGCTAAAACAGTTAAGTTGCATAATAAATTTAAGGCGCATGATGAAAAAGGCTCGGCTAAGCTTGGAGATACCGTGAGCATCGTGGAAACGCGGCCTTTATCTAAAGATAAACGTTTTATGGTTAAGGCCGTACTTAAAAAAGCGGCGGATACGCATCTGGTAACTCCTGAGGAGATCGTTTAAATGCTTCAATTACGCAGTATTCTTGATGTCGCGGATAATACCGGAGCCCGCAGGGCTTCTCTGATTTGTGTATTAGGGAAGATGGGTAGTTTCAACGCGGATATCGGAGATGTCATAAAAGTTAATATTAAGGAGTCTATCCCGGGAGCTGCGGTAAAAAAAGGTGAAATGGCTAGAGCGGTAGTTGTGCGCACCCGACGCGATATTCGAAGAGCGGATGGCTCGATATTGCGTTTTGACCGGAATGCTATCGTGATTATCGACGAAAAAGATAATCCCCGAGGCACCCGCGTATTTGGCCCGGTAGCCCGCGAGTTAAGAGATAAAAATTTTAATAAAATAATTTCTTTAGCACCTGAGGTAATTTAATGCAAAAAATCAGAAAGAACGATATAGTCAGAATAGTTAAAGGTAAAGATAAGGGCAAGCAGGGCAAAGTAATTAACGTTATTGAGGATGGCTCGCGGGCTATAGTTGAAGGATTGAATCTTTCCAAGAAACATAAACGCCAGAGCAGCCAGAATCAAAAGGGCGGCATAATTTCAATTGAGATGCCGTTAAGCGTAGCTAACCTGATGATTTTTTGTAAACATTGTTCCAAGCCTTCGCGTGTAGGGGCGATGACGCTAAAAGACGGGACAAAATCAAGATTTTGTAAAGCATGTAAAGAGGCGCTATAAAATGATACCTAGAATGCAGGAAAAATATCGTAATCAAATCATCCCGAAGTTAATGGAAGATTTTAAAATTAAGAATAAAATGGCTGTTCCCGCAGTGGTTAAAATTGTGGTGAATATGGGTATCGGCGAGGGCACCCAGGATGTTAAGTTATTGGAGAAGTCCGTTGAGGAGTTGGGAAATATCACCGGGCAAAAGCCGATTATCCGCCGGGCAAAGAAAGCCATTGCAAATTTTAAGGTTAGAGAGGGACAAGCGGTTGGGGCTAAAGTAACGCTGCGCCGGGTGATGATGTATGAGTTTATGGATCGCCTGCTGAATATTTCCTTGCCGCGTATACGTGATTTCCGCGGAGTTTCCCGGGATTCTTTTGATCAAGGTTTTAATTATACTCTGGGCTTAAGCGAGCAGATTATATTCCCGGAAATCGAATATGATAGAATTACCCGTACTCAGGGAATGGATATTACTTTTGTAATTAAGAATGCCAAGAATGTTGAACAAGCTAGGGGGCTGTTGAAATATTTCGGTATGCCCTTTAAGGATAAGGAAGAAAAATAAAAAATGGCCAAGAATTCACAGATCGCAAGATGGAAAAGAAAACCAAAATTTTCAACTCGTAAATACAACCGTTGTTCAATTTGTGGCAGGAGCGGCGGCTACTTAAGAAGATTTCAACTTTGCCGTATTTGTTTTAGGGAGCTGGTTTGGCAGGGGCTTATTCCCGGCGTAAAGAAGGCTAGTTGGTAAGTGAAGGTTAACCCCGCCTGTGCAGGATAAGGGCGGGGTTGATTCGCGAAAGTTAAAATGGGGGCTCATCAATGTCCAGAACGGATTTAATTGCAGATGTTTTTACAATCATACGTAACGCCATAATGATTAAGAGGGATGTGGTTGATGTTCCCGCATCCGGTAATATAAAATCGATTATGGCTATTCTTAAAAAGAATGAATATATTGATAATTTTAAACTTATTGATGATAAAAAGCAGGGAGTAGTTAGGATCTATCTGAAGTACACCGCGGGTAAATCTGCCATCCGCAATATTAAACGCGTTTCTAAGCCCGGTTTAAGAGTATATGTTCGAGGCAAAAAGGTCCCTACGGTTTTACGCGGCAGGGGGTTGGCGATTGTTTCTACTTCAAAGGGTGTGGTTACCGATACAGAAGCCCGCCAGTTAGGTGTGGGCGGGGAAGTTATCGGTTATATCTGGTAAAATTCTCAAGAATATTCTTGGGTGCCGGGATAAAGGAAAATAAATGTCTAGAATCGGAAAAAAATTAGTCGCGATACCTAAAGAAGCTAAACTCGAAGTTAAAGACGGAGTAGTCTTTGCTGAGGGGCCTAAGGGTAAGCTTACTTGCAAGCTTTCTGACCGAATTAATGTTGAGATTAAAGATGGCCAGCTTTTAGTTAAAAGAGTGGCGGATACAAAAATGGATAAATCGTTGCATGGATTATACCGGGCTTTGATCGTGAATATGATTAAAGGCGTAACCGAAGGCTATGTTAAAGAGTTAGAGATTATCGGGGTGGGTTTTAAAGCCGCGGTGGCCGGAGATAAATTAAATATGGCTTTAGGATTTTCGCATCCGGTAAATTTTACAATTCCCGCGGGGATTAAAATTGAAACCCCTAAACCTACGCAATTAATTATTCGAGGTATTGATAAGCAGTTAATCGGACAGGTGGCAACTGAAATACGCTCAATTTATCCTCCTGAGCCTTATAAGGGAAAAGGGATTCGTTTCTTGGGAGAACATGTCAAGAAGAAAGTAGGAAAAGCGCAGGCAACCGGTAAATAAAATGAGAAAAAAAGAAGAGTTAAGGCTTAAAAGGCATAAAAGAATTAAGATGAAGATGCTGGGAACTAGCGCGATGCCGCGGTTGGTGGTGCATCGTTCCTTAAAGAATATTTCGGCCCAAGTTTTGGATGATACCACCGGAAAGGTTCTGTTCTCTCTTTCCACCAAAGACAAAGCATTGAAACAGAAATTTACTAGCGCCGGAAATATTAAATCTTCGGAAGCGTTCGGGGAGTTGTTTGCTAAAGAAGCCAAGGAAAAAGGGTACAGTAAAATAATTTTTGACCGGGCAGGTTATCTTTATCATGGCCGGGTTAAAATTTTTGCCGATGCATTAAGAAAAGGTGGAATGGAGTTTTAAATTATGCGTGAACTAAACATTGGCCAGCAATCGGATTTAATTGAAAAAGTCATCAGTATCAACCGGGTTACTAAAGTAACCAAAGGTGGAAAGAAATTGCATTTTAGCGCTTTAGTCGTTGTGGGTGATACTAAAGGAAGAGTAGGGGTCGCCTTAGATAAAGCTAACGAAGTTGCCGAGGCAATTCGTAAGTCTTTAACTAAGGCTAAGAAAAGTTTAGTTAAGATTCCTCTTGAGGGATCGACTATACCGCATGAGATAATCGGTAAATTCGGGGCGGCTTCAGTTCTGCTTAAGCCCGCTTCAGAAGGTACAGGGGTTATTGCCGCCGGCCCGGTACGGGCAATCTGTGAGGCTGCCGGAATCAAGGATATACTTACCAAATGTTTAAAGTCGAATAATCCGATTAATGTTATTAAAGCTACGATGCAGGGATTAATGAATTTGAAATCCTAAAAATAAAATGAAAGAAAAAAAATCTGTTGTTAAGCCGGTAATTAAGAAGATATCCGTTAAAAGAGCCGTCAGTAAGCCGGTGGAAGTGGTTGTGAAAAAGATTTCTGAAAGAGGAGTTTCTTTAGAAAATCTAAAAAGCCCGTTTGGTTCACGTAAAAAGAGAAAACTTCTCGGCCGGGGATCAAGCAGCGGACATGGTAAGACCTCAACTCGCGGAAGTAAAGGCCAGACCTCGCGCGCAGGCCGCCATTTTTATTTGGGTTTTGAAGGAGGCCAGTCGCCGCTTATCCGCAGGATGCCCAAACGCGGTTTTGTAAGTAATTTTAAGAAGATTTATCAGATTGTTAATCTGACTGATTTAAATTTGATTAAAGACACCCTGATCACTCCGCTTATTTTAAAAGAAAAGGGTTTAATTCGCAATGAGGCCGCCCTAGTTAAGATATTGGGCAATGGCACCCTTAAGAACGCTCTGACAATCCAGGCGCATGCGTTTTCCAAGCGCGCCGCTAGTGAAATTGTCAACGCCGGTGGAAAAGCAGAAATTATAAATGTTTAACGCACTAATTAATGCGTTTAAGATCCCGGATTTAAAAAGACGATTAATCATCACAGGCGCTTTGGTTGCGGTTTACCGTGTAGGTTGTTATATACCTACTCCCGGCATTGACGGCGCAGCTCTGGCGGATTTTTTTAATCGCATTGCTAAGACTCAAGGCGGAACGCTCTTTGGCATAATTAATATGTTTTCCGGCGGCGCGATGGAGCGGTTGACTATATTTGCTCTAGGAATCATGCCGTACATCTCATCCAGCATTATTATGCAGTTGCTTACCGCGGTCATCCCGGCTTTTGAGAAGATGGCCAAAGAAGGTAAATCCGGATATGAGAAAATAAATCAATTTACGCGTTACGGAACAGTCCTCTTATCGGTTATCCAATCATATTTTATCGCGCTTTGGCTAGAGAATCCGGCGCGTTTTGAGGGTTTGCAGATTGTTATGCAACCGGGCTGGGGATTTAGGATTCTTACAGTGCTAACCTTGACTACCGGAACAATCTTTATTATGTGGCTAGGGGAACAGATTCAGGAGCGCGGTATCGGCAATGGAATTTCCTTAGTTATTACCGCTGGTATTATTTCCAGGATTCCTACGGCGCTTCATCAGCTCTTTGTTTTGATTTCACCGTTTGAGGCAAGCCGCAGGCAAATTCAGCCGATTATCTTGTTAATTATGGCGGCTCTATTAGTAGGCGTAGTTTTTGCGGTCATTATGATTACGCAGGGGATAAGAAAGATTCCCGTGCAGTATGCCCGCAGGATTGTGGGCCGCAAGATTTACGGAGGCCAGAGCACCTATATACCGCTTAAGGTCGATACCTCCGGAGTTATCGCAATTATTTTTGCGCAGTCAATTATTTTGTTCCCGGCGACACTGGCTTCTTTTATTCCTAATCCGGGTTTTCAGCAGTTTGCGCAGAATTTAATCCGCGGACAGTTGCTTTATTCGATAGTTTACGCTCTTTTGATAATTTTCTTCTGTTATTTTTATACTGCCATTGTTTTTAATCCTAATGATTTGTCCGAGAATATGAAGAAGTACGGAGGTTTTATTCCGGGTATTCGCCCGGGCGCTCCGACGGCTGAATTTCTGGATTATGTAATGACCAGGATTACTTTAGCCGGAGCCGCTTTTATTTCGGTAATTGCTATTTTCCCGGATTTTATTATGGCCTGGTTAAAGATTCCATATCTAGTGGCTTCATTTTTCGGCGGCACAGGAATTTTAATTATCGTCGGGGTTATGCTGGATACTTTGAAACAGGTTGAATCGCATCTCTTGACGCATCATTACGAAGGTTTTATAAAAAGCGGACAAATTAAAGGAAGAAGATAATGTATTTGGTACTCTTGGGCCCCCCCGGAGCAGGTAAAGGCACGCAGGCAAAAAGATTGGCTCAGAGGCTGGCTTTGCCGCATATATCTACCGGAGATATTCTCAGGGAGAATGTTAAAGCGGGCACGGATTTAGGTAAGCTGGCCAAGGGGATTATGGATAAAGGCCTGCTGGTCGGCGATGATTTAGTCGCTAAAATGCTCGATGAGCGTTTTAATAATCCGGATATAAAAAAGGGTTTTATTTTAGACGGCTATCCCCGGACATTGGCTCAGGCTAAGACATTAGATGAGATTTTAGGCCGTAAAAAATTGGCGGTAGATTTAGTAGTTTATTTAAATACTAGTGATGCGGTAGTTATTAAACGGCTTACCGGAAGGCTGGTTTGTTCTAAATGCGGGGCAAATTTTCATATAACCAATATGCCTCCAGAAGCCAAAGGTATTTGCGATAGTTGTCAGTCTTCTTTATACCAGCGTTCTGATGATAATGAAATTACGGTGCGCAAGCGCCTGGAAGTTTATAAAAATGAAGTTGCTTCTTTGATAGAGTATTACACTGTAAATAAAAAGCTTTATAGCTTGAACGCGGACTTAGATCCGGAAGTGGTATTGGATCAAATTATTGAGCTAAGCGCCAAGGTTTAAAATGATTCCCTTGAAGTCGCCAAAAGATTTAGAGATGCTCAAGCGTTCAGGAGAAATTTTAGCCTCGGTTATGCGCGAGGTTACCAAAAATGTTTTGCCCGGGATTACTACAATTGACATCGACCGGATCAGCGCGGAGTTGATCTTGAAGAAAAAAGCTCTGGCAGCTTTTAAGGGTTATAAAGGTTTTCCGGCTACAGCTTGTGTTTCTGTTAATGAAGAGATTGTTCACGGTATTCCGGGGCCAAGAGTAATTTTAGAAGGCGATATTGTAAGCCTGGATTTAGGAGTAAATTACCAGGGTTATTTCTCGGATATGGCGGTTACTTTGCCGGCCGGTAAAATAGGTTGCGCTAAAGCTAAACTTATCGAGGTAACCCGGAACTCTTTGGAAATAGGGATTAAGCAGGCAGTGGAAGGTAATTATTTGACTGATATTTCTCATAGTATTCAAAGTTTTGTTGAGGCTAGCGGGTTCTCGGTAGTTAGGCAGTTCGTGGGGCATGGGATCGGTTCGGCATTGCATGAGGATCCGGAAATTCCTAATTTTGGGCAGCCGCATTTGGGCCCGCTTTTAAAGAATGGAATGGTTTTAGCAATTGAACCAATGGTTAACGCGGGAAGCTGGGAGTGTTTTATACTCCCGAATGGTTGGACTGCAGTGACTAAAGACGACGCTCCGTCAGCGCATTTTGAACATACTGTAGCAATTACCGAAAAAGGGCCGGTAATATTAACCCAATAATATGGCAAAAGAAGAATTAATTGAAACAGAGGGCAAGATTATTGAGGCGCTGCCTAATGCCATGTTTAGGGTTGAATTAGAAAATGGCCATGTAGTTTTAGCGCATGTTTCCGGGAAGATGCGCATGAATTTTATCAGGATTCTTCCGGGTGATAAAGTAAAATTAGAAC
>ERZ1292633.677-Hain-H41-02um-R1-677-length-38657-cov-5_pt1 | contig 38657 bp, 35 predicted proteins | sample MGYA00564406_ERZ1292633 | MGnify/ENA primary metagenome ERZ1292633 (study PRJEB36523, sample SAMEA6512639) | groundwater metagenome | collected 2019-01-08 | study: AquaDiva: Metagenomics assemblies of 32 groundwater samples
TGAGCGTCAACCAAACAAAAAGCTCTTTCAAGATTCTCTTGGATGGTTTCAGGATCATCAATCAAGCGTTGCATTTCTTCGCTGGGAATTTTTGGAAAATTTTGAATAAGCGTAGCGATAAACTTTGCTGTCTGCCTATCGTACTTCCCGTCTTTTGGCATGGCGTTTTTTCCTCCTTTTGAAGGTGTTCGCCATTTCGCCTTGCTAGAGGACCACCACCACGGCAGCCATAGCCAAAAAACATCAAAAAAATATTTAATATCTTTTGGCTACGGCCACCCAAAATATAAATTATTTAAAAGAACTTTACGTTACATTAATCGCAAACTACCACGCAAACCTTATTCTGTCAAATAAAAATAAAGCGCAGCTATTGTTTTAAAAAACCATCCGCAGGAAAATTTGCTCGGTTTATAAAACGAGTACTTTTTAAAAGGTGCTCGTTTTATAAAAATTTTCCGAGGACGTGACGAAATCGCTCGCAGGAAGCGATTGAGTGTGTTTTGAGAAACAATAGCTGTGCGGATTCCGGTTTAAAAAACTTACTTCCTAAACTCCTTGGCCTTTTCTGTATATCTTCCCACATCTGCGCGCAGAGCATCGCCACAATCATATTTATATTTGTATCCAAATTTTTCTATTTTAGATCCATCAACGATTATCGGATAAGTGTAAGAATTTATGCCGGCTGGCACCGTAGGAATTTTGCCACAGCTTACATTCCATAAAAACCAAAATCCAAATTTGCCCAGCCATGCCGGTATACGAATAGTTTTTTTGCCAATTGAATGCGCCATATCTTTGAGCAAAAAGAAGCAGTGCGGAGCGATATTGAAAATTTCATAATCTCCCCTTGCGCCGCCAAATGCCATCCAAAAAATAATATCCGCCACATCGTCTTCATGAATAAATTGGCGCGCCGACTCATCTCCAGTAATAGGAATAATCGGCAGGCCCTCTTTCACCATTTGCAAAAGTCCAAATCTTTTAAAAATATATTGCCCTCTGGGGCCGGATATGGCGCAGGGCCTGACCATTAAGACTTGCGGCAAAGGATTTTGTCTGGCGCCTTTTTGTAAATCGCTTTTTTCTTTTTCAAAAACAGCGCGTAGCTTTTCTTCAATCATCTTTTTATCCACACCATAAAGATATTCGCTTTCTAAAAACGGGTCTTCTTCGCGAAACCAGCGCTTGATAGAATTTTCCTTGCGCGCGCCATAAGACGCTACGGTAGAAAAATGAATCAGACGCGAAATTTTATTTTTGAAAACAAATTCAAAAACTTTATCTGCCGCCGTCAAATTGCACTTATTTTGCCATTCTCTTTTTTTGCCATATCCTTCACGAATCACGTAGGCGCAGTGCACCACTACATCCGGAGCCCCACCCTCCAAAACTTTTTCCTGCCACCCGTCATCTCCCAGATTCCATGTTATCCATTTAAATTTCTGGTTGCCTTTGGGAAATTTATCGCTAGCATCTTTCATGTCCAAAACCACCACGCTATCAACTCGTGGGTCTTTTAAAAATAAATCTGCCAGCATCCCGCCAACATATCCCGCCGCACCTGTTATAAATATTTTCATGATTTAATCCTCTCTCTCTTAATAACTTTAAATTTGCCCAAAAGCCGAGACGCCACCTTGGGCCATTTGATAAGCGGCTCGTTGATAAGCAGGGCAATCGTTTGTTCCTGCGAATACCCGCCATCTTGCAAGGCCTTGTAAACATTCAGCCCTTCCCAAACGATTTGCTTATATTCATCTTCAAAAATTTGTTTGTCCGCTTGTTCAAAAAAGCTCTGAATTTTTTGTTTCAACGCTTCATTTTCACCAAAATGCAGATCTTTATAAATTACTTCACCCAAAGTATATTTGCCCTGAAAAAATATTTCTCTAAGCTGTTTCCTAGTATTGTCAAAATAATTATAGGAACGCTCCTTTTCAACGTTGGTAATCGTTTCAAATATGCCCCTCAAAGACGCGTCTACTTCTGTTTTCTCAATGGCGTCGTAGCGAGATTTAAGATAGGCCAAAATTTCATTCTTGGCAGACGCCTCTCCCTCTTCACGAAATGATCTAAAAAATCTCGACAGAGCGCTTTTAATTTTTTCATCATTATTATTCATCGCGGCCTCCATAAAATCGGCGAAAAATCCCTCCCTTTGGGGAATTTCCTTAAACAGTCTTCTTATGGCGTGCTGTTCCTCGTGCACAAAAATTCTGTCATGATCTTTGTCAGAATTTTTTCCCACCGCCTTTTGCGCGATGATGGTTCCTGCAAGCTCTTGAATTAATGACGTCTTAATGCTTACGCCGCTAGAATCACTTGCCGAATCTATGTCTTTCGCAGTTAAGACGCGTCCATTTAAAAATGCTTGGCTGTAGATCAAGGTATAATCTTCCAAATGATAACATTTTACATATAAAGTTATAGGCCCTTCGACTATTTCTACTTTGCCCTGCGGTTTTACGCCAAACATCACTTCAAAAAGTTCCGCATCATCGGGATATTCTTTTCTGTATTTACTAACGGCTTGATGTTTTTGTTCATATTCTTGTAAAATTGCTTCGGCAATTTTTTTCTGCTGGGGAGTAAATCCGTATTTGGCGCCCCACTCATCTAAATTTTTATTTAAATCTTCCAGCGGTATGTCGGGGTTTTCTCTTATTTGAGAAACAAAATCTTCTTGCATTTTTGCAAAGCCTTCTTTTTGATAAACATATTTTTCTTTCCACCTATCCAGCGCGTCTTTTCTTTCTTTGGAGGACAACGCCTTGACGTCTTTCAGCTCAAGCTCCGGAAAAAACATCTCTCCTTCTGAAATTGGAGATTTTTCTTCTTCAGCCTTTTCTATTTTTGGTTTTTCTTGATCCATAAATATATTTTTATTGTTCGCCTATTTCCTCCAGAGGCGGACGGATCGCGCGCCTGCCTGCCGCCTGCCTGCCGGTAGGCAGGGTAGGCAGGAATTTAGAGAATGATTTTAGATTTGAGATTTAATTTTTGAAATTCTATTACGCTCCCGATCTGGATAGCATTATTCTAATTGTCTTTAAAATAATGGTCAAATCTAAAATAATAGAGCGATTTTTAATGTAATAGATATCATAGGCAAGACGCTTTTCTGTTTCCTCCACTGAACTCGGAGCGATTTGTTGTATTTGCGCCCAGCCCGTTAGTCCCGGCTTGATCAAATTACGAATAGTATAATAAGGTATTTCTTTTTCTAATTTCTGCGCGAAATCCAAAAAATCCGGACGTGGGCCCACAAATGACATATCTCCCACAAACACATTCCAAAGCTGAGGCAACTCGTCCAGGCGCGTTTTACGTAAAAAATTACCGACTTTGGTGATGCGCTTATCTCCTTTTTCTGGCCATTTGCTATCGGCATCAACGCGCATGGAACGAAATTTTATATGCTTAAAAATTTTACCACTCTGGCCCACCCTTTTATTTATAAAAAATACTGGGCCTTTGTCGCCGAGCTTAATTGCTAAAATAATAAAGGGATAAAATAAAAGCGACACAACCCCAAAAATCAAAGCGGCCACCACATCCAGCAGGCGCTTGGGAAGATCATAAAATTCTTTTTTACTTGAAGAAATATTTTCCAGTAGCCACTCCTCATTTACAAAAGAAAGTGGCACATATTGAAAAATGTTTTCGTAAAACTTCTGAAAATCCATAAACTTTACCCCTCGTGACATCAAATTGTAAAAATAAGCCACCACTTCTTTAGAACAATCCGCAAAAGATTCCACCACTATCGCCAGATTCTTGTCGCTTTTTATTAAATCATCAATCTTTTTTTCAGAAACTTCCTGAAAATTTTGGCCAATAGCCTGCGAACTTATCTCTTCCGACACAAAAAAGCCGTGTTGGGGATGTTCTTTTAGATCATTAACCAATTCCTGAAATTCTTTGCCTGATCCGATAGCTAAAATCGGCTGGGCGGAACTTAAGCGCAAAAAACTTCTTACCAATATTCTCCAAAAATATAGAAGCAGGAACGAAACTAGTACATCTGCAATCAAGACCGTCTTAGGAGTAATACCATAATAGGGCAAAAGATAGAAAAATATTATCGCGATAATACCATTGATAGATTGCGATTTAAAAACAAGGCCAAGCAAACTTTTGCTTTGAAGTTTAAAAGATCTGCCATATAAATCCGCAATATAAAAAACTACAATCCAGACAACAAAAATAAAAGAAAATGGCAAAAAGTGCTTTATAAAAAGTGCGTTGGATGGAACTTCTAAGTAGCGCAAAAGTAACGCCACCCACAGCGAGCCGTAGAGAACCGCCAAATCCCCCAAAAGAAGACCTAAAGATATTAATTTTTGTCCCAATTTAGTCGCCATAAAATTGAATTAATCGCCATTTTGATTCATTTATGTAATACCATTTTGCTCAATTTAACACAACCTCTTTCGGCATAACGTTAAATTCCGTCTCGCCAAAGATTTTTTCTTGTTTAAAGGCCACGATGTTTTGTTTCACGAGTTCCAGCAAGGCCAAAAATGTCACTATTATTTCCGCCCTGTTTTTTGAATCTTTCAAAAGCTCCGAAAGCTTGGCTTGGCCAACTTTAGAGAAAAATTCCTGTATTCTTTTTATCTTTTCTTCCATGCGCATTACGTTTTCCATTTTTACTTTCACACCCTCTTTGACTTCTTGGGTTTTTTGCGTATAAAGCAACACTTTGCTTATCGCGCCAGACAAAGACTCTACGCACAAATTATGCGGAGGAATAAAAATATCATTTTGCGAATAAGAAAATTCTCGTTCATAAGAAATATGGGGGCTGGACCATAAAACTCCTACCTCCTTGGCAAGCTCTTTAAATTTTTTATAAAGTTTCAATCTTTCTTCAAGCTCCTTCAGGTCCTCTTCTACCTCTTCGTCTGCTTCACTTAAAAATGGCAAAAGCGCGCGCGATTTTATCAAAAGAAGCTTGGCGGCGATAACCAAAAAATCCGCCAATGTCTCCGGCGATCTATTTTCAAAAGTTTTTAGATATGAAATATATTGATCCGTCACCGCCACCAAAGAAACCTCTGTGATAGAAAGCTCTTCTTTTTCTATAAGTTGCAACAACAAATCCAACGGTCCTTCAAATTTTTGTATTTTAATTATATGTCCTTCTGCCATTAAATTAATCTTTTAATCCTATCTTGATGTGTGCTTCTTTGAGCTCTTTTTCTCCAACTTCAGCGGGCGCGCCCATTAAAGGATCCCTGGCATCGCCTGTTTTTGGAAAAGCAATCACTTCGCGGATATTTGGTTCATCGCACAAAACCGCTACCAATCTATCAAAACCAAAAGCCATGCCGCCATGGGGCGGCGCGCCGTATTCAAACGCTTCCAGCATATGTCCAAATCTTTCCTGTATTTCTTTTTCCTTGAGTCCCAATTTTTCAAAAATTTTATTTTGCAAATCTCTTTGGTGTATTCTGATGCTTCCGCCCGCCACCTCAAATCCATTCAATACCAAGTCATACGCTTTGGCGCGGACTTTTTCCGGTTCTTTTTCCAGCATTTCTATGTCTTCATCCGCTGGGTGCGTGAAGGGATGATGCGCGCTGACCAATTTTTTCTCTGTTTCGGAAAACTCAAAAAGAGGAGGATCAACGATCCAGGCAAAAGCGAGTTCATTGGGATTATTTTTTCCGCCCAAGGCGGACTTTCTTAAATCCGGCTTGTCGTTGCCATATTTTTCCATAGACTCTTTAAAGCTAATCCTCGGAAAAGGCGTTTGTGATATTTTTTTGTCGGGCGCAATCTCCTTTATTATTTCTATCACAATCTTTTCCATTAAACTCATTATCATTTCCTGATCTACAAAACTCATCTCTAAATCCAGCTGGGTAAATTCTGGCTGCCTGTCTCCTCTTTGATCTTCATCGCGAAAACATCTGGCAACTTGAAAATATCTTTCCACGCCCGCTACCATTAAAAGCTGTTTAAATTGCTGAGGCGACTGCGGTAAGACATAAAACTTTCCCGGGTGAAGCCGCGCAGGCACTAAAAACTCACGCGATCCCTCCGGCGTGCCTTTAGTTAAATACGGCGTTTCAATTTCAATAAATCCGTTTTTATAAAACGCTTGGCGAAACGCAAAGGCTAAATCATGGCGCAGTTTTAAATTGGCCGCCATTTTTTCATTTCTTAAATCTAAATAGCGATATTTTAAGCGCAATTCTTCATCCACCTCTTTACTCTTTTCGATTTCAAAAGGCAAATTTTTCGCCGGGTTGAGTATTTCAAAATCCACGGCCTGCAATTCTACCTTGCCCGTTTTTAAATTGGGATTTTTCAATTTTTCCGGACGCTCTGCAACCTTGCCTTTTATTTTTAAAACCCACTCATTTCTTAAAATATCTGCCTTTTTGGCAACGTCCCCCACAAAAACAACCTGCAGAAGTCCTGTTTTGTCGCGCAAATCTATAAAGATAATTTTGCCGTGATCTCTTCTCACGTTTACCCACCCAGCCACTTCCACGTCCTCGCCCACCTTATTTATAGTTTCTTCAATAAAAATTCTTTTTTGCATCTTGTTTATTTTAACTGATACATATTTAAGTATAGATAATATTACCATTAAAATCAAAGTTTGCGAGCTGTTTTTCTACGCTTGACAGAACATAAATTTGGGTGTATAATGTGGGCACGATACTATAGAAGCGACTACGGCGCTTTTCCAACCTCATAGCCCTTTCAAAACTAAACCCCCCTCCCCATAGAAAGGAAACGCCATGCCTACGACACAGGAACAGGCCCGAGAAATTCTGGGCAAGGACTTTTCCTCGATCGGGGATGCCTTGCGCCTCTTTCCGGCACTGGACTACTCGAAGGAACATGAAATGAAAATGGCCACAGTTCCCTTTTCGACAGATTTTCTGATGTCCCGAAAGGGAAGCCTGATCATCTGCCCCGGATTCAACAGCCTTGATGACGATCTGTTTTCTTTACGGACACTTGATGGCATGTTTTTTGACAGGAGCATGCCGCGCATCTCCCATCACAACAAGAGCGTCCCTCACGACAGGAGCGCCATTCACAACAAGCATCTCAAGATGACGGAGAGTCGTCCTGATCCTCCTCTCTGGTCGTGGTCCGGAGGTGAAGATTTTTTCTCTGCCACCGCCGAACTCCGGTGGTACGCCATCAGCAAGCAACCCAAGGCCCCCTATCAGCACGTTGACATCTTCAGGCAAGACGCCATCATGGAGCCGGGCCGCAGGAGGGAGAACGCGTTTGTATACACATGGGCCGCGTGGCTTCACTTCCTGCGAACAGGAGAGCTTCTGTGGCCCAACATTTCAGTCTGGACTTCAGACACCCTGACCGACGGAAGAAGGGTGGCCGTAGGCGGATGGGAAGACTCCTCCAAACCCCTCTGGGTCCTCGAGCCGAGCGACCCCACCATGAACAAGTTTCCAAAAACTGTTCCATCGTACGAACCAAACAGATTTTAGCCCCATCAAGTGGGCTGAGCTCTACCGCGCAAGGTAGAGCTTTTTCTTTTCTCTCAATCATTCTCTAATTCGCGCGAATTAGAGAATGATTAAAAAACAAGCGTCGAAAAATATTGACAAATTACACGCTCAGATTTATATTATGAGCAGGTTCCTTGAAAACAAATTGGCTAAAAGGAGGACGCTGTGAGAAAAAACTATGTCACTTGGCCCGAAGCAAGAGAGATTTTGGGGGAAGAAAACTTTCACGATTTAGTTGGCCTACAAGACATGCACCCCGATTTGCGTCTTATGCCCGAAGAATGGAATCAGTTCCACTTGATTCCTTATAGCGCCGATGTTTTAGACGAGCACAGAAAAGAAGTTATTTTGTATCCAGAGATTAAAAGTGACGTCAAGAGAAATTTTATAACAACGAAATGGTTTGAAAATAATTTTCCAAATATTTTTTCTTTTAATCAAAAGGGTGTGTTCGACCAATACCCTCATACCTTGGAAGTGATTAACGCAAAATTAAATTCTCCAATGTTACAAAATAGATGGCGCTTGATTTTTAAAACTTTGGGAGATGATTCTTGCACGCACAAAGACAAAAAGACGTCTTTTGAGATAAGCGGGATGGGAATGCCCAATTATATATTCGCCGCACTGCTTCACTACACAAAAAGTCGTGAGAAGTTGTGGATTGACGACGGTCGACCAATTTTTTGTTCGGAATTACAACTTTTAGTAATCGTGAAAAGCACCTCTTTCCGGTTTGTGTTTTCTGCCTGGACAACTAGTGGCTCGGATTTTAAATTAACACTTGCTTCATCCACCTCATCAATTCTGAATAAATGTTCGCGCCCCGCGCATATGCAAATAGTTATGCCAACAAAAAAACCGGCATGGTGGCAATAGTAAAAACAAGATTGAGTAAAACTCCAGCAAAAGCTGGAGTTTTTATTTGTTTATAAGCCTCGCTTTTTCTAAAAATTATTTAACAATATAAACCTTATCCATCTTAATCGGATTTATCGGTCTGTCATTTGCGCCTGTTTTATCATTCCCTATTTTATCCACCACATCCTGTCCAGAAATGACTTTCCCAAAAATCGTATAGTTGTGAGGAAGCGGGGTGTCCGCAAGCATTATGAAAAACTGCGAACCGTTAGTATTGGAGCCGGCATTTGCCATCGCTACCACACCCTTTTTATATCCTTCTTGATATGATGGGGCGCTTGGATTTAATTCATCCGCAAATTGATATCCTGGCCCGCCCATGCCTGTGCCTGTCGGATCGCCGCCCTGAATCATAAATCCTTTAATCACTCTGTGAAAAATTATTCCGTTATAAAATCCCTTATCAGCTAGTTTTATAAAATTCTCAACGGTTTTGGGAGCGTCTTTTTCATACAAAACAAATTCGATATTTCCGTAGCTAGTTTCTATCACCGCTTTTTTGCTGGTAGCGATAGAAGGTGACGCGCTTTCAGATGGCGCTGGAGAATTTTCTGAAACATTTTTTAGATTAGATGGTTGCATAAATATATAAATTAAAAAAATTATAAAAGCCAAGACTAACGCACCGATTGTAATATTTTTTATTGTCATATTTAGTAAATTAGAAAATAGTAAATGGAAGAAAATTTAAAATTAAGCATTGGAAATTGCGTAATTGAAAATTGATTGAAAATTAGAAATTGAAAATTATTTTACGTTGGATTCTAGCTACTAAATTCTATTATATATTATATCAATTAAATTATTTTATTCAAATCCAATAAAAAACCTCCGACAAGCGGAGGTTAATAATCCTTATTTATGGTTTCTGTATTACTTCAAATAATTTCATATTAAAGAGCGCAGGCAACACATTTCCGGCCTCGTCTTTAAGCTGTAAAAAAACATCCTCGCGCCAACCTATCACGCCCACTACATCAAATTCACATTTAAACATCCATTTTGGAAAATTTTTCTTTTGTTTTTCCACGAAAGAATTTTTGGCCATCTTAACCCTGCCCTTAGACCATTTTTTAGATTCAGACATTGCGCCTCTTACGCCCCATCTACTTTCTTTGAAAGTCGATAAAGACACGTCCAGTAAGTCCAGTATTCTTGGGTTGCGTTTTCAGCCAATTTAAAAGTAACAAACCTTGCGGCAAATTCAGCTGTTCTTCGTGGTTTAGAAGTGAGAATTAAAATTTGTCCAATGGGGGCGACAGATCTTTTCGTCAGTTGATCCATCATATCCCCTAATTGATTTCCAGGACCCTTTTCAAAATAAATCATTTCATTGGGAAGCAGGTCTCCCTCTGAAGGCGGCTTCTTGGAAGCGAGAACCTTAACTCTTGCCCCAGGAATTGCGTCTGCTCTTTTTAACACAAGACACCTCCTCTTTCTTTTTTGTAATTTTTCAAAGACCCGACTATAAGAATATTCAAAATAGTTTATGATGTCAAATTTGTAAATTGCAAAAAGTCACATTTTATTTATAATACAAGATATGACATCAAATGAGATCCGAGAAAAATTTCTAAAATTTTTTGAACAAAGGGAACATGCTCGCGCTCCCTCTTCTTCACTTTTGCCAGACGATCCTTCGGTGCTTTTAACTACTGCCGGAATGCAACAATTCAAGCCGTATTTCACAGGACAAGCCGACCCAATAAAGGATTTTGGCAAAAAAAGCACGACATCTTCTCAAAAATGCTTTCGCACTTCGGATATTGACGAGGTGGGCGATGAGCGCCACCTGACATTTTTTGAAATGCTGGGAAATTTTTCTTTTGGCGGTTCGCCAGCTGGCGAATTAAAAAAAGAAGCAATAAAATACGCCAATGATTTTATAAAAGAACTCGGGCTTGAAATTGATTATGTGACAATTTTCGGTGGCGATCCTGATGTCCCCGAAGATAAAGACTCAGAAAAATATTGGCTGGAGCTTGGAATTCCGCAAGAAAAAATCAAAAAAATGGGACGCGCGGATAATTTTTGGGGACCTACGGGAAATGAAGGCCCTTGCGGTCCGACAACTGAAATTTATGTAAAACCGTCCAAGGAGACCGAAGCCATAGAAATATGGAACGTTGTTTTTAATGAATTTTACTGCCATCCAGACAAACATTTAGAAAAACTTTCCACCCCCGGAATTGATACAGGAATGGGACTTGAACGACTGGCCGCGGTCGTCCAAAAAGTTCCGACTGTTTTTGATACGGATTTATTTGAGCCAATATTAGAAGTTATAAAATCAAAAGAGATTGGTACCCCGGACAGAGATGTCAATGTTATAAAAGCGGAAAGAATTGTAGCTGATCATATGAAAAGCGCCGTGTTTTTGCTGACTGATGGCATTAGACCATCAAATGTTTTGCAAGGATATATTTTGCGCAGAATAATTCGTCGCAGTATCAGGTACGCCAAGATGTTGGGACTTCCGGCTGATTTTTATGCAGACGTGATTGATGAGATTATAAAAATATATGACCACAACTACCCGGATATTTTAAAACAAAAAGATGCAATTTTAGATGAACTGCAAAAAGAAATTCAGAAATTTGAAAAAGCAGTTGAACACGGAATTAAAAAATTTGAAGAGTTTTATAATCAGAAAATTTTTGAAGATGAGGCTTCTGGTGCCAAGTGCGCCTTTGAGCTTTATGAGACATACGGCTTCCCTTTTGAGCTAACCGAAGAGCTTGTGAAAGAGCGTGGAGGAAAATTGAATAAAAATCTTTTTGAAGACGAGCTTTCACGCCACCAAGAAATTTCCCGCGCGGGAGTTGAGAAAAAATTTGGTGGACACGGACTAAAATTGGACACGGGCGAACTTAAAGCGGCAAGTGAAGAAGAATTAAAAAAAGTCACGAGACTCCACAGCGCCACCCATTTGCTTCACGCTGGACTGCGCAAAGTTTTGGGCGACACGATTCAGCAACGCGGATCGGACATTACCGCCGAAAGATTGAGGTTTGATTTTTTGTTTGATAGAAAATTAACAGATGAAGAAAAGGCGGCCGTGGAAGAATATGTAAATGACGCTGTAACTGCCAATGTTGAAATGATTCATAAAGACGCGCCATACGAGGAGGCAATCGCTTCGGGATTTTTGGCATTTTTCAGAGGCAAATATCCCGCCATTGTTTCTACTTATGAACTTCCGGGCTGGAGCAAAGAAGTTTGCGGAGGCCCGCATGTTTCACGAAGTGGTGAAGTGGGAAAGTTTAGAATTATCAAAGATGAAGCGTCCAGCGCTGGAGTAAGAAGAATCAGAGCGACGGTAGAGTAATGTTTGTTTTTAGATAAGATAAAAAATGAAAAAGACGGCAAGAGGCCGTCTTTTATTTTATTTATAGAAGAGATTTTATTAAAATTGTTTCCTCTTGAGATTCTTGGTGTGACAATTGATTTTCAACAAAATCAATAAGAAACTTTTTTTCTTCCTTGGTTAAATCCAGATTGATTATTTTATCGTCCCGAGAAACCACAGACCCTCTACACGTCACTTCTCCCCATGGAGACCTCAGAAACATTCTTATCTTTCTCAAAAAACGCAATCCGTGCGTTTCTCGAGAAATCACGACAGATACATTTCTCGATTCATACAGAACTGCAACGAATTGAACACACCGTAGCCAACCTTCTTTCTGCCATTTCAATTTACCATTTTTAATATCTTCAATAATTTTTGACACGAGCTGTCTTTTGGACGACCCAGGCTCAAACACGCTCATCCAAGCCTCCTTTGTGCCCATATTTCAAAGAACCGCTTGATGTCAACAGTAAGCTGTTTATGATAAAAAGTCAATGTCACATATTAGAATGCCACTGGAGATTAAGCTTTTTTAGTAGTAAAATTAAGACATGATTAAAAACACAAACATTCTTCTTTTTGATTTTGGAATGGGAGACGCCAGGGCGACTTTGGTAGAAAAAAGCGAAGCTGGTGTTAATTTTCTCGCTTTTTCCCAAGAAAATTTTATTCTTGAGCAAAAAGAGCTTGTTTTAAAAGACGCCGCAGATGTGTGCGCAAAATTAAAAGACGATCTTTATAAAAAATCTGGGCAAGAGGCCGGGGAAATTGTCGTAGGCCTACCGCCATCTTTTGTTGAGTGTGTCAGTCTGAACGAAAAATTTAAAAGAGATGATCCAGATAAAAAAATATCCGCGGAGGAACTGGAAAAAATAGAAAAAGCTCTCGTGAATTTGGCTTACAAAAAATTAGAGGAGAGCAAAGAGCTGAAAGAAAAAAATTTAGACCACATTTACACAGACTTTAACCGCTACAACATCAATGGCTACCAAATAGATAATATTTTAAATAAAACCGGAAGTGAGGTGGAAATTGGCGCCGTGGTTAATTTTATTTCGAGATCCGATCACGATTTTTTAAATCATATTTTAATAAAAAATCTATCTTTACCTATCAAAAAAATATTTTTTTCTCCTCTTGAGCTGTCCCGCCTTTACAAATTTAAAAATCCTCAGTTTAGTGCTATAATTATGTATATTGCCCAGAAAAGTTCTGCTCTCGTTTTGACACAAAAAGACGCAGCTTCACACACAGAAGCCTTGCCTGAAGGCCTTGAGCAAATACTAGAAGAGAAGTCCGGAAACGCCTTTGAAAAACAGCTGGAAATTTACTTGAAAAAAATCTGCGCTTTCGGAAACCCGCCTAAAGAAATTTTACTTGCAGGATTGGGCGTGGAAGAAATTTTAACGCGCCACACATTTCCAGAAAATCTTACACTCGGCAAGTTGGACTTGCAAAATTTAAATCTGGATCCTGAAAAATATAAATGTTTTGGCGAAAAAGACACCGCAGAGAAAAATTTATCTATTATAGCTTTAGGAGAAAATTTAATTAATTATGACATCTAAAAAAGAAGAAATAATACAAGTAGCCGAAGATGAAAGCGTTGATTCAATACTAAAACGCCTGGAAAAAAGCGTGGCGGAAAAAATTATTTTATTTGCCCCGCCCAATGCTTACTTTTTTTCTAGCGCGGAAAACCTAAAAGCCGTCCAAGAAAAAATGGAGGAAAAAGGCGTGGAGTGGTTTTTGCTTACAGACGATAAATTGGGACAAAAATATGCAGGCATTTTAGGTGTGGGGCTCATGGGTGAGGTAAAAAAAGAACGCCCGTCAAAAAAAGAGGCCTCGCCAAAAGAAGATGCGGCAGAAATAGAAAATTTTAATAAAAAAAGATCATCTTTGGGAGACTGGTTCTCAAAATTTAAACATGAATTGCCCACCAAAAAACATAGCGAAAAAGAAGGCGTGGAAGAAATAGTTGATGAAATGAAAGAAGAGGCCGAACAGGAGGAAATGGCCACACTCCACCGCAAAAAAAGAGGTACAGACAAAAAGGCAAAGGAGGAGGCTGAAGAAGAATATGAAACCGAAGAAGACGTATTGGATTATGGGTCGGAACCAGAAGAAGAGGTGGCATTTAGATCACTGAAAAAAATAGTTAAAAATCACGAAAACCGATTTAAAAAAATAACGATTATTTCTTTTGCCAGCGCTGTTTTGCTACTGATGGTCTTTGTGGCGATTTTTGTATTGCCAGAAGCCACCTTGGAAATAAAAAGAAAGACCACGCAACTACAAATGAATTTTGCTATTGAATTAAATAAAAACACCAGCGTGATAGATGCCGTGAAAAATACTCTGCCAGCACAATTAATACAGATTCAAAAAGATGTCTCCAAGGATTTTCCAGTTGATAACAAGCAAGTCTTGAGGGCGAAAGCACAAGGCGAAATTTCTATTTACAATAATTACAGCTCCAAGCCGCAAACTTTAGTAGCCACTACGCGATTTTTAGCCGAAGGAGGAAAACTTTTCCGCTTAGTCAATAAAGTGGTGGTTCCCGGTGCTTTGATAGAGAATGGAAAAATCATACCGCGATCAATCAAGGCGGCCGTCATCGCGGACCAGACAGGACCAGAATACAATATCGGACCGACAAAATTTAGCATCCCGGGATTTATGGGAGATCCTAGATATTTGGGATTTTATGGCGTATCTGAAAAATCTATGATCGGTGGAGCCAACGGACAAGTCAATGTGGTCACAAAAGATTTCATAAATAGTTCCATAGATTCTCTAAAAGACGAAGCTCTAAAGCTTGCTCAAGCCGATCTACAAAATAGAATTACCAGCGACCTCACTCTACTTGATGGAGCGTCCAAGGGAAGGGTGATAAGCGTAAAATCAAACGTCTCAGCCGGAGAATCGGCCAATTCTCTACATTTAACGCTTACGGCTGAATACGATGCCGTCGTATTTAATATGAAAGATTTAAAATCATTGGGAGTAAAACTCTTAGAAAAAAACTCTCCCAAAGATCAAGAGGTGGTGTCTAGCACCGTTTCTTTAACGCCGATAGTTGGCAGTGCCGATTTTGACAAGGGAGTGATGGCTTTACAGCTTTCCGCCAAAGCGCTTACTGCCAAACCAATAAATAAAAATGAAATACGCTCTAAAATATTAGGACTCAAATCACAAAATGTCAGCGATATGTTTTTACAAAATGACGTAATCGAAGAAGCCAAGCTGACCTTTTGGCCGTTTTGGGTTTCTTCTGTTCCTACAAATTCATCAAGAGTAAATGTGAACGTAGAACCACAGTAGGATTTAGACCTGCCTGCCGGCAGGCAGGAAATAGTAAGTAGTAAGTAGAAGTTTAAAAATATAAACTTAAAAACTTCGTGTAATGCGAAGTTTTTAAGTTTACTTCTATTTTCTATTTGCCACTTTTTACTTTCTAACTTTGTGGTCTATACTGCAACGCTTCTGCCAAATGTTCCATTTTTATATTTTCCGATCCGGATAAATCAGCAATGGTGCGCGCCACCTTTAAAACTCGGTGATATGCTCGCGCCGAGAAACCCAATTTTTCCGCTGCTTTTTCCAAAAACATTTCTATTTCTTTGTCTAATTTACAATATTTTTTAATAGCCGGTATTCCCATAGCGCTATTGATAAAAAATTTTTCATTTTCAAAACGCCCTCTTTGCAAATCTCGCGCACCCTCAACTCTTTCTCTAACTTTTTTACTTTCTTCTGCCAGATTGTCACTGGCTAATTTTTGATATTTCACAGTGCCCACTCTGATGTGTAAATCTATTCGGTCCAGTAGTGGCCCTGAAATTCTTTTTTGGTATTTATACACCTGATTGGCGTTGCAGACGCAAGATCTTTCTTCGTCGCCAAAATTTCCGCAAGGACACGGATTCATCGCGGCGATTAAGACAAATCTTGCCGGAAAACTTAAATGTCCTTTGGCACGGGAAATCGTCACCGTTCCATCTTCAAGCGGCTGACGCAAACTTTCCAGGACACTGCGGGAAAATTCAGGAAATTCGTCTAAAAATAAAATACCGTTGTGGGAAAGCGTTATTTCTCCAGGTTTTGGATAGGTTCCTCCGCCCACTAAAGCAACATGCGAAGTGGTGTGATGAGGCGCGCGGAAGGGCCGTTTGAATGAAAAATTGTCTCTGTCGCAAACCAAACCGGCTACGCTATAAATTTTTATCACTTCCAGCATTTCTTCCTCGCTAAGTTTTGGCAAAATAGAAGGCATACTACGCGCAAGCAGCGTCTTGCCTCCTCCCGGAGAGCCAAAAAGCAAGACATTGTGTCCACCGGCCGCTGAAATCTCCAGAGCCCTTTTGGCAAATTCTTGCCCTGCGATAAATTTAAAATCATAATCAAAATCCTCCACATCTTGGGGCATTTCCACCTTACCCTGTAAATTTTCCAGTGGTTTTGTGCCTTCCAAATGATCTACAAGCTCTAAAATGTTTTTGGGAGAAAAAATATTTATGCCTTTTACCATCGCCGCTTCTTTTAAATTATCTTGCGGAACAAAAATATTTTCTATACTCTGCTTTTTCGCCATTAAAGCCGCCGACAAAACGCCGTTCACCGGACGAATGGATCCATCCAGCGCCAACTCTCCCAAAAAAAGAGAATTGTCTAAATCCGCCCTAATTTGTCCGGATGCGTGTAAATACCCCATAGCGATAGGCAAATCAAAAGCCGATCCCTCTTTATGAATATCGGCTGGAGCAAGATTCACTGTCACGCGTTTATTTTGACGCGAAGCCGGGCTGGCGCCGCTATTTTTTAAAGCCGAAGCGATGCGCTCTTTTGATTCTTCGACTGATTTATCAGGAAGTCCTACAATGTTGAAAGAAAAAAGTCCAGGTGATAAATCCACCTCGACTTCTATAAGCCGAGCGTCTAGGCCAATAGTGGATGATGAAAAAACTTTTGATGGCATGATTTTAGAAAATAGTAAATAGTAAGTAGAAAATAGAGGTAGAATTTTTAAAGGCTTGACAAATTTTAATATAGGAATATAGTGTGGGTAATGCTAAGAGGAGGTGTCAAATGGCAGAGAAGATCATGGTATGTGCAGGAAGCAACGCTTTTTTGGAAACGACTGAAGACGAGATCGGGATCGTTAGACTGATGATTGAAGAAGTGGGAGGTGATGAAGATTTGCAAAAAATTCAATCTGTGATCAAAGATCTCGAAGGGCAAGGCTACGAAAAATCGCACGCAATAACGCTTTGCATTGCGGCAGGCTCAAGGATGATCAAAATACAACAGCTCGTCCAAACGTTGGACATTTGCCGCTAAACACTGTTGGGGCAGGAAAAACTTCCTGCCTTTTTCTTTTTAAAACAATTTTAATTTACTTAATTTCCATACTAATTTACAAAAAATAAAATTGCAAGAGACTCGTGCTCTCTTGCAATATAAACTTCTTTATAAAAAATTATCAATCAATCACTCAAGTTGAATCACCAATAATCCTTTTTCTTTAATTTCTTTTTCTTGGCCGAATTTATTTAAATCAAATTTTAAAACATAGCCCACCCTCCTCTCGATGCTTCTGCCTGTATATTCTTTAGTTTCAGGATCCCATTCTTCCAAAACCAAAGCGTCACCCTCTTGAATATCAAAGTCGTTAAGTCTTAATTCAAATTTTTTCTTTCCAGAAGAAACGAGTTCAAAATATTCCGGTGTGATTTTCTTTTTTATTATCATAGATTTTATTCCGCCAGCTGGCGGAATATTTATTATTTTCCATTTTTTAGATTTAAGATTTGATTTTTGAGATTTGTTTAGCCATCTCCCCCATTTCGTCTGTCTTTAAAACTAAAACTTCAACTTTTGATCCTGCAGAGCTTATCGCGCCGTCTTTATCTATAATTTTTTCATTTTTTGACTTATCAATTTTGATTCCTAAAAATTCTAAATCTTTGCATATACGAACGCGCATAATTGGCGAACCCTCACCGATGGCGGCTGTAAAAATGAGCGCATTCAGCCCACCCATCGCCGCCGCGTAACTTCCGATATATTTTTTAACACGATAAGAAAAAATATCCAATGCCAGTCGCGCTTTTTTATTGCCCACTTCATCTAATTCTATTAATTTTCTTACATCCGCCGTTTTTTCGCTCAAGCCCAAAAGTCCGCACTTTTCATTTAAAAACTCATCTAATTTTTTTGGCGATAAATTTAATTTTTGCTGTAAATAAACAAGGGCTCCGGCGTCAATATCGCCTGTTCTTGTGCCCATTACAACCCCCTCAAGAGGTGTAAATCCCATAGACGTATCAAAGCTTTTGTCGTTTTTCACAGCCGTAATGCTTGCCCCACTCCCCAAATGGCAGATGATTATTTTTTCAGGAATTTTCTTATTTTTCTCTTTTAATTTATTGATAATAGACTGGCAGGAAATACCATGAAATCCATATCTATGGATTTTCAAACTCTGGGAAATTTTAAATGGCAGACCATAAAATTTAGAAACATCTGGCAAATCTTTATGAAATTCCGTATCAAATATCGCCACCTTTTTAATATCTGGCAATATTTTCATAAATTCTTTTATTTCTGAAATAACAGGTACTAGATGCAAAGGGGCAAGTTCTTTTATTTTTTCTAGCTGAAGAATAAAATTTTTATCAATTTTAGTCGGCGCAAAAAACTTTTGACCTCCGTGCACCACTCGAAAACCCAAAGCGTCAATTTCTCTTCCTGTTTTTATCAATTTTTCCTTTTTTAAAATATCTATTATTTTCTGGCTACTTTTTAGAAAATCATTTTTTGAAATTTTAAAACTTTTTTTAGGCTCGCCGCCTCTTTCCTCCCCAAAGGGGTAAATGTGCGACATAAAGCCGTCTCCCGCCATTTCAAAGTGCGCAAAAAACCTGCGCCTTCCGTTCTCATAAAAAGCGTATTTTTGTGAAGAACTGCCGACATTTACGATTAAAAGTTTTTTTGCCATTGCCAATTTGTTATTTCTTCGGGATCAACCCCGTATTTAATAATATAATCCTTGTGTTTTATAATTTTGTCTTTATATTGGGCCATGAGTTTTTCTGCTTTGTCTGCACTCACCAACCCTCTTTCGCCCATCAGGCCCAGTGCCTCTATCACCAGGTGCCACCTGCTAGTATTGTTGCGAAGCTGCATATCAAAAGGAGTGGTGGTGGAGCCGCTTTCTGTGTAGCCATGAACTAAAAATCTTTCCTGATTTTTCTCGCCAAAAAGCACCTGTTTGAAAGTTTCCGGATATCCGTAAAAATTAAATATCACCGGCTTGTCTTTAGTAAAATATTTTTCAAAGTCCATAAACGGAACTTTGCACTCTCCTTCGCTAAAGCCCGCCGCGGTAAGCTCTATGATATTTACAAAACGAATTCTTATTTCCGGCACAATTTTTCTTAAAATATCAATAGCGGACAGGGCCTCTTTGACTAAATAATCCCCCACTGCCGATATTACGATGTCCGGATTTTCATCGCTGGCAAAATCCCAAACACTCAATCCTTTTTCTAGTTCTTTTTGCGCTTGATCCAGTGTGAGCCATTGAGGTTCGTCGGTTTTCCCCGCGGCTATTATATTTATTTCATTTTTCGACTTCAGGCATTTTTCCAAAACAGCCAAAGCGCTATTGGCATCTGACGGAAAATAAACATGCACAAAGCAACCGTGCTTTTCAAGCATATTGCTTATAAATCCGGGATTTTGATGAGAAAAGCCATTGTGATCTTGCCTCCAGCCCGGGGAGGTTAAAATGTAATTGAGCGACGCCACCTCGCCTCGCCAATGAATTTCACGCATATGTTTTAAAAACTTGGCATATTGGTCTGCCATACTGCTGACAATTTGCACAAACGCTTCATATGACGCAAAAATCGCATGGCGACCTGTCAAAATGTATCCCTGAGCCAGTCCCTGCAAATTGTGCTCACTCAACATTTCCATAACTCTGCCTGAAGAAGAAAGGTCTTTGTCCCACTTTTTTAAAGGCAATGCAAAAACGCGCTTGGTAGAGGTAAATACTTCATCCAATTTATTTGAATAAGTTTCATCCGGCGACATTAGACGAAAATTTTTGTTTTCTTTATTTAGATCAAAAATTTCTTTTAGGCAGCGCCCTACTTTTTTCATACTACTAGCGAAGACGGTGCCAGGGTTTGCAATATCAAAATTTATCGCAAGGCTTTTAATGTCTGGAAGCAAAAGCGGCTTGTAAGAAAACGCTCCGAAGGCGTGCTTGTTTTGTCCCATTTTATATTCATCCTCCGGTATAATATCTAAAATATCTTTGGCGAGCCCACTGTTTTTATCAAAAATTTCATTAAACTTATATGAACGCATCCATTTTTCTACGGCCTTAAGCTCCACCTTGCTTGTTTTAGCGCTCGTACCCACGACTTGATGGGACAAACAATTTCCCTCAATTTTTTCTCCGTGCAAACTTTTAATGCCCGTCCATCCCTTGGGGGTCTTAAGTATTATCATCGGCCAGCGGGGCACTGCACCGTCCTTTCCTGAGCGCGCTTTTTCCTGAGTGGCCCTAATAGATTGATGTGCCTTTTCTAAAACATCAACCATTTTCTTATAGACCTTATCACTGTGGCCTTCCACAATAATTGGCGCGTATCCATATCCATAAAATAGAGATTTTAATTCTCTATTGGTCATTCGGCCAAAAATGGTAGGTCCGGAAATTTTATATCCATTGACATGAAGTATCGGCAAAACCGCCCCGTCATTTTTTGGATCAATTAATTTATTCAGATGCCATGATCCGGCCATAGGCCCTGTTTCCGCCTCACCATCCCCCACCAAACACGCGCTTATTAAATCGGGATTATCCAAAACGGAACCATAAGCCGTAGATAGGCTGTAACCAAGCTCCCCACCCTCCAAAATCACCCCAGGAGTGCCTGGGTTGCTGTGGCTGGGGAAACCATAAGGCCAGCTAAAATTCTTAGAAATGTAAGCCAGGCCTTTTTCATCGACAGTGGCTTCTTTATAGTATTTTTGCAGAGTCCCTTCCAAAAAAAGATTGGCCTGCAGACCCGGAAAGCCGTGTCCAGGACCAAGCACAAAAAGCATGTCAATTTTGTGCTTTTTTATTAAATAATTTAAATTGGCATAAACAAAGTTTATGCCTGGGCATGTCCCCCAGTGGCCCAAAAGGCGCGGTTTGATATCATCAAAAGAAAGCGGATTTTCCAGCAAAAAATTGTCCTGTAGATAAATTTGCGTGATGGTCAAATAATTTGCCGCCCTAACTAATTTTTTAATGCTTTCAACAGAATTTTCCATAGGTTTTTTAATACAGATACATTATATCTAAAAATGAGCCTTCTTAAAATAGCCGCACAAAAAGCACTCGGATATTTGTAGCATTTTGAAGTTTTGAGAACACCCCCCACCCACAATACACATTAACATCTCGCGCCTTAAAACATTTGTCTGTGAGTCAAAACAATCTTTATTTATCCCCACACCCGTACACGGGTGTGGGGATTTACCTAAAGTGGGTGTGGGGGTAAAATATAGAATATGTCCCTGATTAAATATATCGCTTTTGTTTTCTTGGCTCTGGGTATAGGCGCAGGGGGTTTTTTTGTGATGAACAAAAATTCAACACAAATCATAAAAAAAATAGCCGGCGAAAATATCACCTTGACCATTTCTCCGGCGCCCAGTTTGCCAACTTCTAACGAGCGCATAGACATGCTTTTTCTTGGCGTGGCTGGACCAAAAAATGAAGCGTCTGATTTGACCGATAGCATAATGCTTCTCTCGCTTAAACCAGACCAAAAAACTTTCGCCCTCACATCTTTTCCGCGCGACTTATTGGTCAATCTTCCACAAAGCGCTGGAGTCTCGCGAATAAACGCTCTTTGGAAAATGGGGATGGGAGATCATCCCGCAAACCCCGAATATTATTTGCGTGAAACCATTAAAAAAATAAGCGGAGTTGATGCGAAATATTTCATTACTATTAATTTGGATGGCGTACAAGAAATTATAGATTTGGTAGGAGGAATAAATATTTTTGTGCCGGAAAAAATATATGATCCGGCGTTTCCTCAGCCAGGCGTAGGTCTTATACCTTTTTCCATTGAAGCGGGCTGGCAACATCTTGATGGCGCAACCGCCATTAAATATGTACGTACCCGCCACACCATTGAGTCAGATTTTGGCAGGATGCGCAGACAACAAGAGGCCATAAATGCTTTAGCGGCCAAAATAAAGGGTTTAAATATGTTTACTGATTTTGAAAATGCTTGGAAAATATATGATACCGCCAAAAAAAATATAGTTACTAATCTTTCAAAAAGTGATTTGGAAAAACTGTACAATTTATCCAAAGAATTTAATATAGAAAATGGATGGAAAATAGTACTGGACGCCAAGGAAAACGGACTCCTGGAAAACGCCACAGTTTATTTTAAGGACCAAAAAGCTTACGTGCTCACTCCAAAAGATAAAGATTTTTCACAGATTAAAGACCTAATAACAAATATTTTTAATTAAGCATGAACAATAACAAACCGATAATAATTTTGGGGATCGGAAATCCTGGAGCAGAATATAAAAACACCTTCCATAATCTGGGAAAGATTTTTGTGGAAAAAATTTACAGCAACCTGAAAAATGAGTGGGGACTGGCGCCATGGAAAAAAGATAATGCGGGCAAATTTTTATTTAGCGCAAGTTCAGATAAAAAAATAATGCTGACCTTGTCTGAAAGCTTTATGAATGAGTCTGGGATGCCCGCAAAAAATATTTTAAAAAAATTCAACGCGCCTGCGGAAAATTTATTAATCGTGCAGGACGATTCTGATATTGAGTTGGGGCTGGCACAAATCGCCTTTGGAAAAAATTCGGCCGGACACAAAGGCGTGGAAAGCGCTATAGATAGACTTGGCACCAAATATTTTTGGCGGCTTCGCATAGGAATCCGCGCGCCAAAATCCCGCAAGGCCTCTGAATTTGTGCTCAAAAAAATCTCGACCCTACAACAAAAAAATCTGGATAAACTGTGTGAAAAAATAATAAAAGGAACCAAGGAGTTCGTTTTTTACAATCCTGACAAAGCGGCAAATATAATAAATTCTTCAATATAATAAAAAGTCCCCCTCGGGGACTTTTTCTATTCTGGTGCCGGAGGGGAGAGTTGAACTCCCACGCCTTTCGGCGCTAGCTCCTAAAGCTAGTGTGTCTGCCAATTTCACCACTCCGGCACGATATAGTAGTGCGCCTGCCTCCGCCATTCGCCAGCCGGCGAAGGCGGATCGCCACCCCGACTCATTTTCTATATTATATTGAAACAAAACAAAAATCCATCCTGCACCTTTTGCAAAAGGTGCAGGATGGATTTTTTAAACAAAATTTTGTCACTAAAAGAAGCTCCTGATCAATGGCACCGAACCATATGCAATCAAGGCCACAATGATACCTATAACACCGTACATCAACACGTCTTTGGCCTTCTTAACTGTCTCCTCGGCTCCACCAGCCGTTATAAACAAAAACGCGGCATACAGAATAAATACAACAGCTAAGGCGAATACCAAAAGAGCAAACCACTGAGTTAGGTTAACAACCAAATCCAAAATTCCTTGAGCGCTCAAACTAACTTGAGGAGGATCAGTTGCCAATGCTGGCATGGCTACCAAAAGAGCCGGGAGCAAAATGCCTAATAAAAGTAATTTTTTCATAAATTCAAATTATTATTCATAAAAACTCGACCTTTTAAACTAAGTGATGCTGAATTCAAAATCACGATTCAATTATAACAAATTAAAAAAACAATATCAACCAATTTTAACTTAGGGGAGACACCTGTATTTTTGATCTTGCGGGTCTTGTTTACAAGAAAGGATTAAGTTTTGTGCGGGATCTTGAGCGCACAAGCCAAATTTTGGATCCCCCGGAACACATCCGTCTCCTGTAGCTCCAACACATGTGTTCTGAACACACACATGGGCGCAACTTCCACTAGTGTCTGTGCATCCCGCTCCACTTCCTTGCACACAGTCACTACTAAACTGGCAAGAGCCCCCGTGAGGACTTTTGTTAATATTAGTGTTGCCACCTCCAGTATTACTACCACCAGCCGGAGCTGGACATATTCCCTTAAATATATTACCAGCGCCCCCAGGGGACATCAGGCTGTAAACTATATCAACAGCTGAAAAGGCTACAAGGGCCACCACTATACCAATAATAGCATATGTTAAAATTTGTTTTGCCAAGGCAACATTTTTCTCGTCTCCACCAGCAGTAATATACTTAAACGCAGCCCATAAAATACCCAAAACAGCCACCGCAAAAACCAACTCTAAAAACCACCAAGAAAAATTACAAAATATCTGCGCAATATCGGTAGCGCTTTGTGGAGCTTCGGGAATAAAATCTTTAATGACATTCACCACGCCCTTGGAGACTAAAAGTACGGCTATGCCCACTACTGACCATGTAAGAATTTGTTTAGCCTGCTTGACCTTCGTTTCATCTCCACCAGCCGTAATAAATGTAAAAGCGGCATACAAAACCATTAAAATGGCTATGGGTATAAAAATCTCCATCAAAAAAGTAACGATTTTATCAACTAAATCAGTAATGTTTTGAGATGCCAGCGGATTCTCAATAGAAATTGTATCTGCCAAAACTTTTACACCAAACAAGGCAATCGCCAGTAACGCAAAGATGACAAAAATTTTAATGAATTTTTTCATAAAATTTACCCCCACACCTAATTAGCACAAAATTCTTCGCAAAATCACAATTAGGTTTATTAAATAATAATTAAATTATACTTTATATTTAAAAAAATTACTAACAGAATTTTAAAACTTCACACGCTAATTAGGTGTGGGGGTTTATTTACGCATTAAATTAGTAACCTGGGCTGACGCCTGCTGGATCGCTTTAGTGGCAGATTGAGATCCGCCCGCTACCGATCTTATCATATTCAAAAAAACGTCTTCTATTCCATTCGGATCAGCTCGATACCAGCCAGTCGCCTGCAGGACGCCATCAGCAAAAACACCGCTTAATGGATCTTTTCTAAAATCATTCACTAAATCGCGCCGGGCGGGAAATTGAAAAGTCTTTTCCAGATAATCAGAAACATATGCCTTGTCGCCTCCGCTTCCCAGTCCCGAAAAAAACATCAAAAAATCCCACGCCGCTTCAAAGTTGGCAGAAGAATTGGCCACCCCATAAGCCCAATAATTGGCAAAGGTGATATTTTTTGAAGCGTCAGATGTTTGGGGAAGAGGCGATATAGAAAAATTCAGTCGAGGATTATCTTTTTTAATTTTATTAAAATTGTAAGCGTAGTTTAGCATCATAGCTAAGCGTCCTTGCGTAAAAACATTAGTGGAATAATTCATGCCGCTATTCCATGAATAATTGGGACTGGCAGGATCGGCAAAAGAGGCATAAAAAGACAAGGCGGCCTCCGCTGGATTGTAATCCTTGCCATTTTTTTGCACACCTGATTGGAAAGTCGCTCGCGTTTTTTTATCATCAACCATTTGCGTGCCTGTCTGAAGCATTAGCAAAGAAAGTATGTCGGAGGCGCGATTAATATTGTCAGCGCTCCCTAAGGATATGGCAGATTGCGTTATATTTTTTTGGGCGTCTTTAATAGTGAGGCGCGGAGCATTTTGCACAACCTCATCCCAAGTACGTGGCGGATATGTAATGCCGGCAGTATTAAATAAATCTTTGTTCCAATAAAGTTGCATCGTATCAACAGCAAGAGGCATGGCATATATTTGTTCGCTATCCACAAAATCTTGTGTTGCCACGTCCACCAATTCACTCTGGTATTCCCTAAGACCAAAGCTGTATTTTGTAGAAATGGTTGCAGGTAATGAAGTTAAAATGCTCTTATATTTTGGTAGCCAAGAATTGTGAACCATCATTATATCGGGTCCTGTGTTTGAGGCCAAAGCTTCCACCAATTCCTGCTCATATGTGCTGGGATTTTTGGGAGTAATATTTATTTTGACTCCTTTGTGCAATTTGCCAAAAGCACTAACGGCATCGTCATAATCAGCGCTTGAACCAAAAACCACCCACATATTGAGCGTTGCTTTATAGTCCTTTTTTGCGAAAAAAATACCGTATATTATTCCTCCGCCAACCACAATCACAACAACCGCAATACCAATAATAACTTTTAATTTTAACTTATCCATAAATTAAGGTTTTTTAGCTATTAGACCATAGTGATAAGCTCCCGCCACAAAATCTTTCTCCATTTTAAAGCCAGTTTTTTCCAGTAAATTTTTAGCTTCGATTTTAGAAAAAAGTTGCACCTGCGACCTGTCCGATGGATATTTTTCCGGAAGCCAATCAATGAGTATAGTCTTGCCCTCACTTTTCAGCACTCTAAAAGCTTCCTGCAAAACCTCATCTTTTTTATCCGATTGAAAAAGCACGTTGTGAATATATACCCTATCCTGGGAGGCGTCCGAAAGACGCGTACTAAGAGGAACCTCCAAATTAGCACGAACAGTTTGTAAGTTAAATATATTTTCCAAGCGCGCGCGAGATCTCACCGCCTCCAAAGACGACTCTTGGACATCTATGGCCACCACACGCCCAGAAGAACCAATTTTTTTAGCTGTCAGTATAGCAAAGTACCCGGTCCCCGAACCAAAATCGGCAACCTGCATTCCTTCAGACAACTCAAACATGGGAAGAAGTTTTAATGGATTAATAAAACCTATCACTTCCCCGCCCTCACCTATGCTTGATGTTAATTTATTTGTCATATTGTTCCTGTTGTTAAGCAGGTATTAAAGATACGCGACAGACGCCACTTTGTCGTTGTCGTTTAATTTCATCAGTCGAACTCCTTGCGTGGCCCGTCCCTGCACAGAAATAGTTTTTAAATTTGTGCGCACAACCTGTCCTTTTTGAGAAATAGCGATGCATTCTTCTTCATTTCCTTGCAAGATGATGGCCGTCACCAAGTTTCCGGTTTTGGGCGTAACTTTTGCCGTTTTAATGCCTATGCCACCTCTTTTTTGTTTTTTGTATGATTTCAATTCCGTGCGTTTACCATAACCATTTTCTGAAACCACCAAAAGGTGCCGGGTTTTTATTTCTTCGACAGTCAAAACATCCATGGACACCACGAGATCTCCTGCGCGCAATTTCATCCCTCTCACTCCCTTGGCGCTTCGGCCCATCGGGCGGGCGTCTTTTTCAGAAAATCTTATCGCCTGTCCTTTTTGAGTGACACAGATTATTTCATCCTGACCATTAGAAATTTCCACCCACTTTAAAAGATCATTTTTGTCGAGCGTGATGCTTATCAAGCCGTTACTGCGAATATTGCTAAATTCATCAGCCGATGTCTTTTTAATTATACCATTTTGAGTCATCATCACAAAAAACTTTCCGCTTTTCTCGCCTTTTTTCGATTTTTCGCTTAATGAAACCACCGCGCTCACGGTTTCTTCCGGCCCTAAATTTAAAAGATTAACTAGCGCCTTTCCCCGCGCGGTTCGCGAACCTTCGGGTATTTCAAATGCCCTTATCTGAAAGACTCTGCCTTTATTGGTAAAAAATGAAACATGGTCGTGAGTATTCACTGCCAAAAATTTTTCCACCACATCTTCTTCTTTAGTTTCTACTCCCATCACTCCCTTGCCGCCGCGTTTTTGCGTCTTCCAAGTGTCGGGGCTCAATCTTTTGATATATCCGCCGCGAGTCAGGATGACTATCGCCTCTTCTTCGGGGGTCAGGTCTTCTTCTGAAAATTCGCCGGCCGCGCCATTAATAATTTTAGTTCTTCTTTCATCACCATATTTTGACTTGAGTTCTGAAAATTCTTTTTTAATGACTCCTAAAATCTTTTTTTCATCAGCTAAAATGCTTTCGCATTCTTTTATAAATGTCTTCTTCTCTTTTAGTTCATCCTCTATTTTTTTACGTTCCAGTCCCGCCAAAGTCTGTAGCTTCATTTCCAAAATAGCATCGGCTTGCAGGGTGCTAAATTTAAATTTTTTCATCAAAGCGTCATGGGCCAATTGTTTATCAGCAGACGACTTAATGGTCTTGATGATGGCATCGATATTATCCAGAGCTTTATGTAAGCCTTCCAAAATATGCGCTCTTTCCTTAGCTTTCAATAATTCGTATTCGATGCGGCGACGCACCACCACTTTTCGATACTGAATAAATTGTTCGAGTAAGCTTTTAAGTGAAAGTGTTTGCGGCTGTATGCCTTCAGAAAGCGCCAACATATTCACATGAAAAACTTTTTGCAAGTCAGTAAGCTTGTACAGGGCGTTTAATATTTTTTGCGGATAAGCGTCCTGCTTTAAGTCTATGGCTATACGCAAACCGTCTTTATCTGATTCGTCTCGCAAATCTTTGATGCCTTCAATTTTTTTCTCGTGCACTAAATTGGCAATGGTTTCAATCAATAGAGCTTTATTCACCTGATAGGGTAATTCGGTAATAATTATTTGCATCTTCTTTCCTCCTCCTCCGGATTCCGGGCTTTCGATATCCGCTTTGCCCCGCATCAATATGGGTCCACGGCCCGTGGCATAGGTCGCTATAATGTCTTTTTTATTATAAATATATCCTCCGGTTGGAAAATCTGGTCCTTTTATCACCTCGACTAAATCCCCTACGTCCGATTTTGGATGATCGATTAAAAGCTCAAGGCCCTGCACAACTTCATTTATATTGTGCGGTGGAATGTTGGTGGCCATACCGACAGCGATACCCATACTGCCATTTAAAAGAAGCTGGGGAAGACGCGCCGGCAAAACAGATGGCTCCCTTTTACTGCCATCATAATTGTCCTTAAAATCTACTGTGTTTTTTTCAATATCGGAAAGTATTTCTTCAGAAATTGCCGCGAGCTTTGCCTCGGTATAGCGCATCGCCGCTGGCGGATCGCCATCAATGGAACCAAAGTTTCCCTGTCCCGTCACCAAAGGATATCTCAAAGAAAAATCCTGCGTCATGCGCGACATAGCGTCATATATTGAAGCGTCGCCGTGTGGATGGTATTTTGCCATTACCTCTCCAACTACCGCGGCAGATTTTCTAAATTTAGCGCTGTGTTTAAGGCCGATCTCATGCATCGCATAAAGAATGCGGCGCTGAACTGGCTTCAGGCCATCACGAACATCTGGCAAAGCGCGAGAAACGATGACGGACATCGCATAATCCAAATAAGATTGCTTCATTTCCTGAACAATCTCCTGCGATTCAATTCTTTCTTCGGATTTTACAATATTATCTTCTTTAGGTTTTTTTCCTGGCATAAATTTACCCCCACACCTAATTGGTGTGCTAAACTTTTTAAATTTTTATTAATAATTTTTTAAATTGAGTTTCTATTTTAGACATCACTTATCTTATTTAATTTTATTAGCCGAAAATTTTACATCCATTAGGTGTGGGGGTTTATTAAAATTGTTTAGGGCGTAGAGGGGGCTGGGCTTATAAAATAAACCTTATTTTCTTCCAAACTATTTTGGGGCGCGCCGGAAAAATCTGGCGAGGCACTAGGCAGGCTCGTGGAATAAATTGATTTCAAATTATTTAGGGAATCTTTTACATTTAGAAAACTCTTTTGGGAATCATTGAGCAAATTTTCCAGAGAATTGTCGCCTGTATTGTCGCTTGACGCCCCCTCTTTTTTCACACCCGTATCAAAACTTAGAAAAATTAAATAAATTCCCAAGATAAGCGCGAGCGGCACAAAAATAAAAATCAATCTCCAAAAAATTCTTCTCCTTTCAAATTCTGGCATTTTTTGTATTTTTTCAATTTTGGACTCGAGAAAACTCATGGAGTTTTTAATATCACTATGCGAGTTTTTCCCTCGTCGTCAAGATCCTTTTTCTTAATAACTAACTTTTCCACCGGCTCAAGATTCTTTTCTCCTTCTGCTTTCAAAAAGTTTTCCACGCCATCCTCTTTTATTTTTAGCCCTGGCACTTTGTAATGCATAGGGATTACAATGCGTGGCTCTATCTCATTTACAATTTCCGAAGCCTCTTCCCCATTAAGCGTCTTTAATTTTTTTCCATCCAGCAAATACTCTCCGCCCACAGGCACAAAAAGAATATCTACGTCCCCGATTAAGTCCAACTGATTTTTCAAAAAAGTCTTCTGACCAAAATCAGACAAGTGGCAAAGCGTGATGCCTTCCATTTTTATTTTATATATAGTGATAAGCTCTTTATTTTTTTCATCTTCACCATGATACCCTTCAATGCCCAAAACAGAAACTTCTTTTACTTCATATTCTCCGGGGCCGGAAATTTTAAATCCCTCGCCATTATAATTATTATGGTCAAGGTGATTGTGACTGATTAAAACTATGTCGTTTTTCGAACGAGGAGCCACAAGGCCTATTTCGGAAGAAAAAGGATCAATTAAAATTGAAACATCGGTTCCTTGCAAACGAAAACATGATTGTCCGTGCCAAGTTATTGTCATAAAAAATGAAAATTATACATAAATAATAACAAATTTTTTATGTTAATTCAATAGCTGAAACACCCAATTTTGTGACAGGTTTTTTAGAAGCTCGCGCTGAACCCCGCACAAACAGCCCTGTGCTTGCCAAAAGTGTTTTTCTTGCTACAATTATCATCAGTTTGGCAAAACCGCGTCAAACGTGGCGATGCCGCGTTTGACGCGGCAAATATAAATTTTTGCCATTCATTTATCAAATAATCGCATTTACCAACTAATTAGTATGAACGATAAATTAAATTTAATTGTAAGCGACAAAAGTAAAAGTTCGATGGACAAATTTTTTAAGAATCAGGGAGCTTGTCCTATTCCTCATGTCAGCGACACCTTGGAAGGCAAAGTGATAAATAAGCTGAGCAATATGATACTGGTTGATTTGGGACCATTTAAAACAGGCGTGGTTTTTGGAAGAGAATTTATTTCAGCTCAAAATTATATAAAATCTTTAAAATTGGGAGACTCTATTAGCGTTAAGATTTTGGAAATTGATGGCTATCAGGGATATATAGAACTTTCCATTCATGACACCTTGCAGGAAGATTTGTGGAATTCTTTTGAAAGTTCTCTGCGTGAAAGTAAAGTTGTCAAAGTAAAAATACAAAAAGCCAATCGTGGCGGACTTATTACCACAGTCAACGGAGTTCAGGCGTTTTTGCCGGTCTCTCAATTGAAAAACAGCCACTACCCGCGAGTAGAAGGCGGAGATAAACAAAAAATTCTTGATGAGCTCAATAAATTTGTTGGGCAGGAATTTGATGTAAAAATTATTACTGCGGACAAAGCGGAGAAACATTTGATTGTTTCCGAGAAGGATATTCCGGATGAGGCATTTTCCAAGGTTATATCATTGTGCAATGTCGGAGATATAGTAGACGGAACAATATCCAGCGTAGTGGACTTTGGGGTATTCATAACATTTAGCCCCGAAGGAGCTCCTGCAGGCGCGCCGAAATTGGAAGGGTTGGCTCATATTTCAGAGCTGGACTGGCAGCTTATTGAAAATCCCGCGGATTTATTTAAAGTTGGCGATGAAGTTAAGGCTAAAATTATCGACAAAAACCAAAACAAAATATCTTTGTCTATTAAAGCTCTGAAAGAAAATCCGTGGGAGAAAGCTGAAGCTGATCTCAAGCGAGGAAGCGTCGTTTCCGGCACAGTCAAAAAATTTAATAAATTTGGCGCTATAGTTTACACCGACTTAAACATCCAGGGACTCTTGCCCTCTTCGGAACTTGCCGCGGAAGAAAACAAGGACGCAAAAAATCTAAGCGTAGGAAATAAATATCAGTTTTTTGTGTTGGCGTTTTCATCCAAAGACCACAAACTGATATTGAGCTTGAGAAAACCATCTGAAAAAACAGAAATTCCCGTGATAGAGGCGATGGAAGTGCCCGCGGAAATACTCGAAGAAAATAAAGATGTGGTCCTAGAAAATCAGCCCGAACAAACAGAAAACACTTCGCCAGAAATCGTTGAGCCACAGATGGCCATTTCGGAAGAAAAACCCATTGAGTAAAATTAAAAAGACGCCATTTAAAATGGCGTCTTTTTAATTCTGAGCGAAGTCGAAGAATAAAAATAAAAAGAGGGGCGAAGCGCTTATGCGCTTCGCCCCTTGTTTAATTTTAGTGCAATAGATTAAGCATATAATCTAAATTATCAGAAGGATTACCGTGACGAAAAAAACTACTATGGCAACCACACCACCCACGACCCCCAAAACACCACTATCCAACGCGTAGCCGATACGGAACAAAATAACTCCGAGAAGCATCCAGAAACAAAGTTTTATAAAACGATCCCACGAGAACATTCTCTCTATTTTAAGAATATCCCGCCCACTAAAATCGGATAGCAACCTTTTCATTTTAGGCTGATTGGCGCGCCCTTGCTTGAGCAGATCAGGATCGTAGTAGTAATCAACCGTTTTTTCAAGACGTTCGTCAATTTTGTCACCCATACCATCTCCATAGATTGAAACTGCCTCGCTGTATTCTTTCTGAAAATTTTTCACCGCCCTCAGGATGTTTTTCATCTCGGCACTGGTAATTTTTTGATCTTGGCATGCCTCAATCACCAATTGATGCGCATCGCTTCGTTGTTGAGTGAGTCTAGATCGCCTTTGTTCCTGCAGCGTTAGTGCCAACACGAACACGGTTGATAGAAAAACAAACAACACAGACAAAGCTCCGAATCGTTTTACTGTCTTCATCTTTTTCCTCCTTTTTCAAAGAACAATTCCTTCGCCTCGGAACCATTCCGAGAGCTTGATGAAAGGCTATCACAATAGGTTTAATTAGTCAAGCTTGAAACATCATTGAGCCTACCGCCAATTGCGCCAAGTTTATACATAACTTATAATGAAGTTGTAAACACTAACTTTATAAATTTATGAAATTTCAAAGAACTTTGGTTTTATTAAAGCCGGACGCTTTGCAAAGAAATTTGCTTGGGGAAATAATTTCTCGATTTGAGAAAAAAGGCCTGAAAATCATCGGCCTAAAAATGATTCATCTTTCAGACGCCTTGCTGGACGAACACTATATCCAACATAAAGATAAGCCTTTTTTTGGTACGCTGAAAAATTTTATGAAAAGCTCACCTGTTGTAGCCATGGCACTTGAAGGCATTGATGCGGTGGCAGTAGTAAGAATAATGTGCGGAAAAACACAAGGCCGCGAAGCAGATATGGGAACAATTCGAGGAGATTTTTCAATTTCCGGACAAGCTACTATAGTGCACGCTTCGGATGCCTTGGACACTGCCGAAAGAGAACTAAAAATATTTTTTAAACAAGAAGAAATTTTTGAATATAAAAAACTTGATTTTGAAGCCACTTATGGCGAGGAGGAGCGCGCGGATTTAGAATTATAAAAAATATTCATTATGATCTCTTATTTAAAAGGAGAAATTATACACAAAGACCATAAATTTGTGATTTTAAATGCCGGAGGAATTGGTTTTAAGGTTTTTATAAACCCTGAATTTGCATCCAAACTTCCCGCCACAGGAAAGCAATCCGAAATTTACTGCTCGCTTTTTGTGCGCCAAGACTCGCTGGAGCTTTTTGGATTCCCGTCCATTGAACAGCTAGAGTTTTTCAATCTGCTAACCACCGTATCTGGAGTCGGACCAAAAACGGCGCTTTTAATCTTGGGCGTGGCCTCACTAAATTCTTTGAAGGCCGCGATATTGCGGGGCGAGGCAGATATTTTGACTAAAGTGTCTGGGATCGGCAAAAAGACAGCTGAAAGAATAATCATAGACTTAAAGACAAAAGTGTCTGAGCTATCTACGGGCGCGCCTGTTGAAAAGATTGGCGAAAGCGCCGATGTGATTGAAGTTTTGATGAGTTTTGGCTATACAAGATCCCAAGTAAATGAGGCGTTGGAAAAATTGAGCCCTGAAATTTCTGGCACCGGAAATAAGATAAAAAATTTGCTGAAGATATTGAGACAGAAAAAATAAACCCCCACACTTAGTTTGCGCCTGCCTACCGGCAGGCAGGCGCAAAGCTTTAAATTTTGGTGTTAGAGTCAACAAAAGTTTAATTTATACTGAAAAATTATTAATTATTTTAATCTTGGCTTTGCGAAAAATTTTGCGCAAACTAAGTGTGGGGGTAAAAATTTCATGCAAGAAAAAAACATAAGCGATGACGAAATAAATCTAGAAGAATGGGTTGAAAAATCCGCTTCTTTTTTACAATCCCACGACTGGACGCTCTTTCAGGAAAGCTTGGGTAGAAAATCATTACATTTTAATTTTTTTATGGAAAAAGATATTCCACCCGACGACAAGATGGTGGCTAATTTTTATTTTTATAAGCTTCCTCTTTTTGGAGGATACTGGTACTGTCCTCGTGGACCAATAGGAGGCGGTGCGGCTCTGGAAATATTTTTAAAAGATTTTTCCAATTTTTCCAAAAATTTTTCAAACTCTAAACCTAAACCACTTTTTGTAAGAATGGAATTTTGCCACCCGCACACCGAAGAATTGGTTTCAAAAATAAAAAATTTAGGATTTGAAAAGGCCCCTCACACAATGCAACCGGAAAAAACTTCTATTTTAAATCTAGCCTTGTCCGAGGAAGATCTGCTTAAGGTTATGCAGTCCAAAACAAGATACAATATCAAAGTTGCCCAAAAAAATAATATCGAAGTTCGTGAATTAGATTCAATAGAGCCGTTTTTGGAACTTTTACACGAAACGTCTTCCCGCAATAAATTTCATCTGCATCCAGACAGCTATTACGGCAGGCTGTTTAGTTTTTTCTCCGGTTCAGAAAAACCAATAGGGGCAAACCCCCACACCTTACCGCAAAACAAAGAACCTAATGGACATGCCAACCCAGACCAAAATATAGGCGATAAGATTTTAAATAGCGCTAAAGGTGTGGGGGTAAAGATTTTTGGCGCGTTTTTGGGAAACACTCTGCTTGCCGCCGATATGGTCATTTTTTATGGCAAACGCGCCACATATTTGCATGGCGCGTCCTCCTCCGATCACAGGAATTTGATGGCTCCATATTTGCTACATTGGGAAATTATGAAAAATGCAAAAAAATCGGGATTTTCAGAATATGACCTCTGGGGAATTGATGAAAAAAAATGGCCCGGGGCTACTCGCTTTAAGGAGGGTTTTGGTGGAAAAGAGGTTGAATATATCGGTTCATATGATTTTTCAATAAATAATATTGGCTATAAAATTTATAAAATCTTTTCGCGATCAAACTTACAATTAAAAAAATGGTTGAAGTTTATCTAAAAAATGGAAAAGTTTTTATCAAAAATTAAAAAAGGTGTTCCGCCGGTTGTGTTTGAATTTTTAAGTCCCGTCTATCATTGGCTGTATAGTTTTTTAGGATCGCTTATTTATCGCTTCCCCTCCAATGGCCTGATACTCATCGGTGTCACGGGCACCAACGGCAAAACCACTGTGGTGCATATGTTAAGCTCCATTTTGAACTTGGCAGGTAAAACTGCCCACATTTCTTCTGTTTCGTTTAAAATAGGCGACGAAGAAGAAACCAATTATTACAAAATGACCATGCCGGGCAGATTTTTTATACAAAAATTTCTAAGAAAAGCGGTAGACGCGGGATGCAAATACGCCGTAATAGAAGTAACATCAGAAGGAATAAAGCAATTTCGCGGCAATTTTTTAAATTTTGATGTGGCCGCTTTTATCAATCTCAGCCGCGAACACATTGAACGGCATGGGAGTTTTGAAAATTATCGCCGCGCCAAACAAAAACTCTTTCAACAACTAATATCGCAACCCCACAAAATAGTCGGTGGCAAAAAAATATATAAAACGATTGTGGTTAATGCCAGCGACAAAAATGCGGAAAATTTTACACACTACAATGCCGATGAAATTCTTGGATTTGCGGGTGAAAATATTATTGTTCGCAACCGCATAGGCAAACCCATACCACTTTTAATTTACAGGGGCGTAAAATCCATGAAACAGGGCATCAGTTTCTCGATAGATAATAATGTGTATTTCTTGCCGATGTTCGGCGAGTTTAATGTTCAAAACGCCGCCGCGGCTATTGCTATTTCCCACGCTCTGCAAATAAAAAAAGATTTAGTCAAAAAAGCTCTGGAAAATTTTCACGGCGTATCCGGCAGAATGGAGGTTGTACACCAAAAACCTTTAGTCTTGGTGGATTATGCTCACACGCCCGAAGCCTTAAAAAATTTATATTCGGCCGTAAAACTGGGAATTTATAATCAAAAACCACGAAAACTGACTTGCGTTTTGGGAGCGACCGGAGGAGGCAGAGATAAATGGAAAAGGCCTGAGCTAGGAAAAATTGCTGATAAATTTTGCGACACCATTTTTATCACCAACGAAGATCCCTACGACGAGGACCCTAAAAGCATCATGAATGATGTGGCAAAGGGAGTTAAAAATAAAAAACCGCATTTGATTTTGGACAGAAAAATGGCGATTCGTAAAGCTCTCTCAAGCGTCCAATATGATGACGCGGTAATAATCAGCGGGAAGGGATCAGAACCTTGGATGATGATAGCCGACAATAAAAAATTAAAATGGGACGACAGAAAAATCGCGCGCGATGAAATAAAAAAATTAAATAAATTCTAATATTTGGGTGCGGCTATTGTTTCTCAAAACACACTCAATCGCTTCCTGCGAGCGATTTCATCACGTCCTCGGAAAATTTATTTAAAATGAAACCTATAAAATAGGTTTCATTTTAAATACCAAGCAAATTTTCCTGCGGATGGTTTTTCAAAACAACAGCCGCACCCAAACACTTGGGAGCGCCCTCGCAAACAAAAAGGTTTACCCCCACACCTACGCATAGGTGTGGGGGTTTACTTATTTAAAATTGTAGTTATATAATTAACTTAGAACCTTAACAAAAAGGAGTGGCAGATGCCCAGCTTCAAAAGGCCCCGGAAAGGATTTTTTACTTTTAAAGTTCGTTTAGTTTTTTATGTACTTTTTGCACTAGCCCTGGCCTCTCTAATTATTGTCGTTTTTATTCATGATAGCCGCATTGAAAAAAGACGCCCTGTTTTACCGGTAACAATCCTTCCTAATGTTGTGATCACGAATAGTGACCCCCTTCTTGAAGAGATTAAGCGCAATCTCAATTTGTTTTATTTTCAGACCATTACTCCTGATGAAATGGAAGACAACATGCGTAAAGGCATGGTAGAACAACTCCACGAATACTGCTATTACGTAGAAAAAGATGACGGTCGTCCCAGAAAAACAATAGGGGCATTGCTGGCTGTAAGATCAGGACACTACTTCGTCAGATATGTGGCGCCTGATTCTCCGGCTAAAATTGCAGGCATTCGCGAAGGAGATGAAATTATCAGCGTTGATGACCAAGAGATTACACACAGAAAAGACGTTTTTGACGAAGAAAGCTATCTTGCATCGGACAAAGTAATCTTGGGCATTGTGCGTAACAACAAAACTTTTTACATAATTTCAAACAAAAAAGAGCTTGCGATGCCCTCAGTGATTTGCAAGAAAATCGATGGTTTTTTGTACATACAGATCAGAAGCTTTAAAACGAACACCGGGGAAGAATTTATTAAATGTATTGGACAATTTTCTAACGTCAGGGGTTATGTGATCGATTTGAGAGATAACCCCGGAGGAAGCGCCAAGGCCTGCAAATTTATTGCGTCTTATTTTCTACCACCTGAAAAAATCCTGTATATCCAAAATTTCAGGAATCTTCCGCAAAGCACCTCTGTTTCATTCGTGAAGGAGGGCTGCACTGATAAACCTTTGGTTATTTTAATAAACGGCAACAGTTACTCTGCCAGCGAAGTCGTTTCGGCGGTTCTGCAATACCATAAGCGCGCCCTAATTGTAGGCGAGCAGAGTGGAGGAAAAGGAATCTCTCAGATTCCCGTTGAATTGAGCAATGGAGACTCTTTGAGCATCCCCAACTCATATCTTTTCCTGCCCGATGGTACTACTTGGAACGAAAATGGAGTGGTGCCGGACTACGAGATAGCGCCCGGATTGCCGGTTTGGACTTTTGGCGACATTTTGCCACAAAACGATTCTCAGCTTAAAAAGGCGATCAGCCTTCTTAAGGCTCAGACAAAAAAATAAAATTAACCGCCGCGTCAAACGCGGCGGCTTTTTTGTGTAAATTTTTATACCTACAGAAAACAACCTATTTATTCTACTGTCACCGATTTTGCTAAATTTCTTGGCTTGTCCACATCATAACCTTTAGATGTGCCGACATAATATGCCAGAAGCTGAAGAGGTATGATATTTAAAAGAGTTGTCAAAGATTCAATAGTTTTGGGAACATAAAATACATCGTCGGCGATTTTTCCAATAAGCTTGTCGCCCTCCGTAGCTATGGCGATAATTTTTCCGTTTCTAGCTTTTATCTCCTGGATATTTGAAATCATTTTTTCATATGTTTCTCCTTGCGGCACAATCGCTAGTGTCGGAAAATTTTCATCTATCATCGCAATGGGCCCGTGTTTCATCTCCCCCGCCCCATATCCCTCGGCGTGAATATAGGATATTTCTTTAAGTTTAAGAGCGCCCTCCAAAGCCGTCGGCAAATTAAAGACGCGACCAATGTAAAGAAAATTTTTGTAATTTTTATACTTTTGCGCAATTTTTTTAATTTCTTTTGATTGCTTTAAAATTTTTTCAATTTGCTCAGGAATTTTTGCAAGTGTCTGTGCTAATGTTTTGCGTTTTAATAATTTTATTTGATGATATTTAGCAATCATCAAAAACAAAAGGTTTACAACTCCCATTTGAGATAAAAGTGCTTTGGTTGAGGCAACCCC
>ERZ1292633.678-Hain-H41-02um-R1-678-length-38654-cov-25_pt1 | contig 38654 bp, 38 predicted proteins | sample MGYA00564406_ERZ1292633 | MGnify/ENA primary metagenome ERZ1292633 (study PRJEB36523, sample SAMEA6512639) | groundwater metagenome | collected 2019-01-08 | study: AquaDiva: Metagenomics assemblies of 32 groundwater samples
CATTTTTTATAGCTCAACTATTATCTTACACGTAGGTACGAGATAGATAATAATTATCAAATTAAACCAACAATATTAATTGTTAATGGAATTTAAATGAATGTCTACCGCTTATAACCTACAAAAATAGTTATTTTAATTACTACAACAATATAATTTATTCAATATACATATCTATCTCGCGGCCGTGGGTAAGATAATAATATTTATTGTTTTAGTTTAGAAGTTGAGATATGGTAGTTTTTTTAGAAGAAAAGAAAATGGAGAAAGTAATTTATTTAAATAGATTAGTAAAAAAACCAATTAATTTTTCCAACCAAGATTTTTTAATTGTTGGTTGTGAGGCTGGTTGAGACGACGGAACATAATCTGAAACCCCAAGAGTAGGTGAGCTAACAGATTTTGTTGGTTCAACAGCTAGTTCTTTGATTGATGAGGATGTTAAACCACCATCGGTCTTGGCGGTTAACCAATTACTCCAATTACCGGTCGCACAACCATTCCCAGCCCGTACTTTAAAATAATATTTTGTATTAGGAGCTAATTCATTAATCGTATAATTAATCACTCCATCATAAAATCCTTTATCAAATTTTACTCCAAATCTTTCGTCTCCCTCGCTCAAACCATAGGCAATGTAATAGTTATCAACCGCGTTATTAACCGGGGAAAAAAATAATTTGGCGGAATTTTTTGTTGTATCAATTTGAAATAGATGGGGTGCTTTATTTGGCGATTCTTTTTCACAAGTGGGCGTTTTTGGAGCTGATAAACCGCCTGACGAACTTTCAACAGCGGTAAAGGTGGTAAAGTGAGCCGCGGTAAAAGTTAAAGCACCGCCGCTATATGTCAAACCAGAGACAATACCGCTGTCTCCGGCTGAACCATCAGTGTTGGCTACTTGAAGAGTTGGATTTTGCAGAGTCAATCCATACATTGTCAAAGAAGCATTTGTTGAAGTTAAATTTTTAATCAGTTCTGCGTTCAGTCCGATTTTCCCCTTAGTTGACATATCAATATTACTTCCTAAATTTTGCATCCAACTTAAGGCATCTTGATCAGTGAAATTCATTTCTGATAAAAAAGTAATTTTACCAATTGGATTACCATTTGGATCATTTGTTTCCGATTTTTGAAAGTAAAGTCCGGTAATTCTCGAAAAATCACTTTGATCAGCCAAATTCGTTTTTACTCCATTGGCATTCATCGAAGAAACAATTGTGGCTATAGTTGGACAACCACCAGTCGTATCGTTACACCAACCCCGTGAAGGAGTCGTATCTATCTGCCAACTATTATTAATTAAAGCGCCAGTTTCGGAAGAAGTAGGCGCCGTGGCAATACTATTTGTTCCACCGGTACAGCTTCCTGTCCCATAGGAAACGGAATAAATCCCAGAACTACCATTCCAAAGAATTAAACAATCACCGGCATTGGTTAAGCTCCCGCTGGAAAACTCAAAGGTCAAAAATCCCATTCTCGGCACCGTGCCTGACAAAGTTTTTAGAGTTGTACCCGAATTATTCCTGATTTCATAACCGGTTAAAGAAACCGAATTAATTTGGTCGGTGTTCAAAAGCTCCACCCACTCGGTTGTAGAAGCCGAGGAAAATTCATCAATAATTAATGTTGCTTTAACTTCTTGAAAAGAAGAAACGACAATAATAAAAAATAACAAAAAAAGAAGATTAATAACAAGTTTTTTAAACATATTATCAAACTAACGGATATTAAAAATATTAAACAATTATGAGTCTGATGTCAACACTTACCGTTTTAGTATGAGTTACTTTAAAAACTTTATGAACTTTATAACTTTATAAACTCTTTACCTTTTCCCACGGAAATATATTCCGGCCAAAATGTCCGTAAGCGGCCGTCTTAAAATAAATTGGACGTCTTAAATCCAACCCGTCAATAATACCTTTTAGAGAAGTGTCAAGTAATTTTGCTATAAAACTATTTATTATTTTTTCAGATTTTTTTTCAGTTCCAAAAGTTTCCGCTTCTTGCATAACCGGTTTTTTGGCTCCAATAAAGTAGGCGAGCCGCACTTCGCAACGGTCAGCTAATTTATTAGCAACTATATTTTTTGCCAAGTAACGGGCAGCGTATGCGGCTGACCTGTCAACTTTAGTTGGATCTTTTCCAGAAAAGGCGCCGCCGCCTTGCCTGGCCATTCCTCCATACGTATCAACAATTATCTTTCGCCCTGTCACTCCCGTGTCAGATGCCGGTCCGCCAATATGCCAAACACCGGTTCCATTGACAATTAGTTGTTTTATGTTAATTCGAAATCCGTAATCCGCTAATATTGGAATTATTAATAATTTATATAAGTCTTTTTTTACTTGATCTAATTTAATTTCTTCACTATGGGGAACCGCTAAGACTATATTTTCAATCGTTTTCGGAATATTTTTTTCATAGCCAACGGTTACCTGGGTCTTTCCATCCGGCCTGAGGTAGGGGAGATGTTTCGTCTCCCTTAATTTATCAATTCCCATCGCCAGTCGATGCGCCAACATTATTGGCAATGGCATTAGCTCTTTAGTTTCATGGCTTGCATATCCAAACATCATTCCTTGATCGCCTGCACCTAAATTATCGACTCCAACTGCAATTTCCGGTGACTGAGTGTGAATTTTCACAACAATCTCTGATTTATCAGAAAAATTTAATTTGGGAATTGTATAACCTAAGCCTCGTATAACCTGTTGTGCTATTTTTTTATAGTTTAACTTTGCCTTTGTTGTTACTTCCCCAGCTAAAGCTATAAAATTTTTTGTGACCATCGTCTCAACTGCAACCCGAGAATATTTATCAACCTTGAAAGCCTCGTCCAATATTGCGTCAGAAACCTGATCACAAATTTTATCCGGGTGCCCGGCGCATACAGACTCTGAAGTAAATGTGTTACTCATATAAAAATCAAGCTCGACACCGTATTTTTTAGTCCGCCACACCCCTATAGGGGCCCCTGGCGATTAACTAAAAAATAGATGTCTTCGCTTTTTAAATTAATTAATAACTTTAATACTCACTATTTTTTTATGACTCAGGCAAAAGTAAATTTTTCAGTTTTGTTGGTTTTCTGAAAAATTAACGTTGCTGAGTCATATTACAAAAAAATCCTGCTCAACAGCAGGTTAATAATTTCTCGCCGTCGAGCATATCCTTTTTAGCTTTAGCACCGTTTCCGATTAAATCGGGACGGTTGCTGGATGGATCCTAACGAGCTAAATCTCTCTCCATCTCTCTTGATATTTACGTTCCCTCTTTCCAACTATTTAAATATTTTTTCTGTTCTTTAGTTAATTTGTCTATATTAACACCTTCTGAATTTAATTTCAAGCGGGCAATTTCGCCGTCAAGTTCTTGAGGCAGAGAATAAACTTTATTTTTTAATTTTCCTTTATTTTTCCAAATATATTCTGCGCCCATTGCCTGGCCGGCAAAACTCATATCCATGACAGAGGCCGGATGACCTTCGGCCGCCGCCAGATTAACCAATCTTCCATCAGCTAATAAATAAATTTTTTTATTTCCAAAATCATACTCTGTCACCATCGGACGAACCTGTCTAATTTTCTTGGCCAATTTCTTCAAGGCGTCTTTATTTATTTCAACATCAAAATGGCCGGCATTAGCCAAAATCACACCTGGTTTAGCTACTTTTAAATGTTCTTCGTCGATGACATGTTTATCTCCGGTTGTTGAAAGGACGACGTCGGCTTGTTTGATCGCTTCCTTTAGGGTCATTACCAAAAATCCGTCCATCAAAGCCTCAAGGGCTTTAACAGGATCAACTTCGGTAACGATTACTTGGGCTCCCATTCCTTTGGCTCTCATTGCCACCCCTCGTCCGCACCATCCGTATCCACAGACAACAAATTTTTTTCCTGCCAATAAAATATTAGTGGCACGAATAATTCCGTCAATACTTGACTGACCCGTGCCATAACGATTATCAAAAAGATGCTTAGTTAAATTGTCGTTGACCGCTAACACCGGAATTTTTAAAGCCTTATCTTTTTCCATCGCCCGAAGTCGAATTACTCCGGTCGTTGTCTCCTCACTCGACCCAACGACGCCAGATAATAGATCTGTTCTTTTGCTATGAAGTAAGCCAACTAAATCGGCCCCGTCATCCATGGTTAAATTTGGTTTTTCATCAAGGACAGCATTGAGATGTGAATAATAACTTTTATTATCTTCGCCTTTGATTGCGAAAGTTGGAATGTCATAATCCTTAACAAGCGACGCAGCAACCGCATCATTAGTTGATAGGGGATTGGAGGCGCATAAAAATACTTTGGCTCCACCCTCTTTTAGAGTAATCATTAAATTAGCTGTCTCGGAAGTGACGTGTAAACAAGCAGCTAATGTTACCCCTTTTAAAGTCTGTTTTCTTTTAAATCTTTTGCGGATTAAATCTAAAACCGGCATCTGTAAATAGGCCCAGTTAATTAACTGATTCCCTAGGGGAGCGAGTTTAATATCTTTGATGTCTGATTTCATGATTTATAAACTATAACAAATTATTTTGAGAAATGCATTAAAAAATGACAAAGTAAAAGCGGGACGCTTAATTTTTTTCGACTTGGGAGTCCCCGAAAAGGGGAGGGTTCCCACGGAGAAATAAAATTCAGTGTCACGCTTTAAAGTTTTTTCATTCTCTTATTAATTTCTTTTTTCGTAGGCCGGTGATTTACTGTGCCATATTTCTCAATCGCAAAACTGGCCATGACATTTCCTAATTTTAGACATTCTTTCGTCAAATAACCTAATAACAATCCCGCCACAAATCCACCTCTCCAAGCGTCGCCAGCGCCGGTCGGGTCGACCATTTTTGCGACTTTGAATGCTGGAATTATAAAATTTTCTAATTTCGAATTACGGATTACGGATTTTTGTTCATATCTAACACCATTTTCGCCCAGTGTTGTAATAATTCGTAATCCGTTATCCGTTAATTGAGTAATTGTTTTCTTAATTCTTTTCAAAATCATCGCTATCTCATAATCATTTCCAACTAAATACCTACAATTCATAACGCCCTCTTTTAAATCTTTATCTGTAATCCAAGTCAAGGTCATGCCCGGATCATATAGATAATCAATTTTATGTTTAATTGCTTCACGTTGAAAATATAAAAAAGAATTTTGATGATTGGCAGAGATTACTAAGAAATCGGTGTCTTTATCTATTTTTTCAAAATTAATGTAAGGAATTTTTTCCGAAGCGCCATAATAAAATCCCCAGATCTGATTATTTTTTGTATCGGTGATGACTGAACCAGCCGACGTATATAATTCTTTATCAACGATCACCCCGCTTGCGTCAATCTTGTTTTTCTTGAAAAAATTAATGAACTCTCTTCCATCTTTTCCCACCGAACCAAGTAAATGAATCAAGGGTTTTTTATTGAAAATTGAAAATTGAAAATTGAAAATTTGAGCAATATTGTACGCAATATTGCTCCCTGTTCCTCCCAGTTGTTTTTCCAATTTATCAACTACAAAAGAAACATTTATCTGATGAAGTTTTTCCGGATGAAAATAATTTTGAAATTCATTAGGAAAATTCATGATCGTATCGTAGGCAATCGAACCGGTGACGAAGACGTTTTTATAATTATTCATTTGTAATAAAAAATTGTGTAAAACGCTGTAAAGAGTGATGCGAGGGTGATGACCACCGTTCCTCCGATTACAAACCATTTTTGAAATCTGTTGTTGACGTACTTTCCCATAATCCCAGGATTACTGGTAAATTTGATGAGAAAATAAAATATCGGCGGCAAGGCCATAGCGTTTAGAATTTGAACGGTAACAACAATTTTAAATAAATCAATCACAGGTAATAGAGCGATCAAAAAAGCAATTATTATCTGACCGATAAAAACTGAATAAAATATCTTACTTTTGTTATAAGGAATGTCTAAACTTCCAGTTAGTCCAAAAAATTCGGAAAAAGCATAAGTGGTCGTTAGTCCAACGATGACGACTCCCATAAATCCGGCATTCATTATTCCAACGGCAAAAAGAATCGCCGCCAATTTACCGGCAAAAGGTTCTATTGCAAGTGATGCTTGAGCGCCATTAACTAAAATAATTTTATGAGAAAATAAAGTTGCGGCCGTAGCCACGATTATAAAAAATGAAAAAAAATCAGTTAAAAAAGCTCCCCAATAAGCTTCTATCTGGGAAAATTTTAATTTTGTCGAACTTATTTTTTTATCAAGGCCAAAACTGCTGATAAAGAACTGTCCCCATGGAGTAATTGTTGTTCCCAGTACTCCAAGGCCAATAATAATATAATTTCTCCAATATTCGGAAGTAAAGTCAATCCCTTGCGGCCAAGCTAAATTTTTAAAAGCTAAGTTCCAGTTTGGATTTGATTTAAAGGCTGAAAAAATATAGGCCAAATAAAAAAGAGAGGTAAAGAGCATGATGTTTTGAGTCAATTTATAGTTGCCTTTTATGACGAATAAAAATATTAGTCCGATCATAAAAATTATCAAAGGAATTGCCGGAAGATTGAGAATTGAAGCGGTTGTCTTAAACGCAGCCATATTAACAATAATCACTCCCATATTTGCAATAAATAAAGCAGCAAAAATGAGGATAGACACACCTACTCCATGATATTCCCTGATTAAATCACCTAGTCCCTTACGGGTCACCATACTGACTCTTATTCCCATTTCTTGGGTAATTGCCAATAAAATTGTGACCCAAAAGAGAACAAAAAGGATTGGATAGCCAAGGCGCGATCCTGCAATTGCGTAAGTGGCCACTCCGGCCGCATCGTTATCAGCCATAGCCGTAATGGTCGCCGGCCCGAAGATACTTAAAAAAATTAAAAATTTTATCCTGTTTCTTTTATAGATATTGATTATTCCCTGCATGTTCTTTACTTTATAAACTTTATAACTTTATGAACTTTATAAACTCTCTACACCACATCCGCAAACATTCCTTCTAATTTTTTAAATATTCTGTGAGCAATTAAATACAAGACTACTGAAACAATTAATCCAATAACCAAACTATCCCAATTTGGATAAGTTCCATTAAATAAAACCTGGCGGTAAGCATTGATAAATACTGACATCGGGTTAATCTTAAAAATATAACGGTATTGAGCCGGGAAAAATTCCGTTGCATAAATTACCGGAGTCAAGTAAAACCAAAGGGTCATTATTAAATCAAATAAATACTGAATATCACGATAAAAAAGATTTAAAGCTGCAAGAAGCAGAGATAAACTGTAAGTAAAAATAAATTGCAATAAAAATATCGGAAAAAATAAAAGCATATAAAAAGTAAAGGGTACTTTGAAAAATATCATTAATATGATGAAGATGATAATAGCCAAACTAAAATCAAACACTTTGGCAAGTAAAGTCGAAAGTATTAATATTTCTCTGGGAAAATATATTTTTTTAATTAGGGATGAATTGCTTGCTAATGCCCCCATGGCGGCCGCAATTGAATTGGCAAAAAACAACCAGGGAAGAAGACCGGCATAAAGATATATTGGGTAGGGAACCCCTATTCCCGTCATCTTCATGATCTTAGAAAAGACAAAGCTCATGATAATCATTTGGAAAAGAGGATTCAAAATGATCCAAAAAAACCCCAAAAAAGATTGTTTGTATCGGGCTTTAATTTCTCGCGACGTCAATTTTTTTAATAGTGGCCAATATTTAAACATATTTTTTTATTCCTTCCTCCACATCCCCATCATATTCCACTTTTCCTTCTTTTAAATAGATCACCCTTGAACAAAAACTTTTCACCGACTCCATGCTGTGGGAAATAAAAAGGGTTGTCACTCCCTCTTTTTTAAACTCTTCCATTTTTTTGATGCATTTGGCCTGAAAGGCAGTGTCTCCTACAGCTAAGATCTCATCGATCAACAAAATATCCGGTTTAGTAAAAATGGCTACGGCAAAGGCCAGTCTCATGTACATTCCTGAAGAATAATACTTAACCGGTGTATAAATAAATTTCATATCAATTTCAGAAAAGTCAACAATCTCCTGAAATTTATCTATCAAAAATTTTTCTTCCATTCCGAGGATAACTCCGTTTAAAAATATATTTTCTTTACCTGTGAGCTCAGGATGAAATCCGGCTCCAAGCTCGATTAATGGGGAGATACGACCGCTAATTTTGACTTCTCCTGATGTTGGGGAAGATACACCTGCCATAAGTTTGAGAAGCGTCGATTTACCTGCGCCATTTTTACCTATTACCCCAACCGTTTCACCTCGTTTTATTTTAAAAGAAACATTTTTAAGAGCATGGACCCGTTCAAGTGTTTTTTTTTGATGAAAGATCGCCGCCACCAGCTCTTTAATGGTTTTTTGATGCTGAAGATAAAAGTATTTGTCAACATTCACAAATTCAATCTCACCCATAAGAGAATTTTATCACAGAAACTTATTCATTATAGTAAGATAATTCTTGGAAAAATCTTCTACAAATTGATTATCACTGATAAAATTTTTCAAATCGTATGATAATTTTTGCGGAGTAACTACTTTTTTTATTCTTTTCATCAATATCTCTTTTAATTCTTTACTATCTTTAATTCCAGCCGTTTTTTTTAGCATCTTCCAATTAGGCTCAATTTTTTTTTGTAAAAACCAAAAAAGGTCATAAAAATCCCGACCTTTAATATCAATTTTATTTTCTTGATTTTCTGATTCCTTAAACCAAATTCGAAAAAGCAAAGCGTTGATTTTGCCGCTCATTAAAGAAGGCAAATCATAGTGATTAGTAATGAAATTAAATCCATATTTTGATACCGGAGTCAGGGTATAACCGGCATAAGGGCTAAGCTCATTTGAAGTTTCGACTTTGACATAAAGCTTGTTACTTTCAGATTCATTTGCCAGACCTAGACTTTTAAGAAAAGGGAACTTAAGATAAAGTCTTATCGTTGATTGGATTTTTGTTTCTAATTCAGAATAATATTTATTTTTAATTTCTTTTTTTAAATATTCATCCAACTCTCCAAGAATATTTTTGCCTATTATTTTTTCGTCATAATCAAAATCTAAATCTTCTGACAATCTTGGAAGCTCATAACAAATCCTCAAACAAGATCCGCCTTTGAAAACTAAATTTTTCATTTTTTTTTGATTATATAACAAAGAAAGTACTAAATATTGGATATACTCTTTAAGATAATTCCTTATTAATGATTTACTATTTCCCTGTAATTTTTTTTCTTGAACAATTGCTTTTAAAATTTGCTCAATCATAGTATTTTTTTTTAATCAAACTAATCACTTTTAAAGTTCTTTTATTTTTAGCAACTCTTGCATATTTTTCTAATTCTGTAAATTCTTTTTTGTTTAAATTTTCCCAATTGATTCTTAATTCTTCAATTGACTTCTCTGAGATTAAAGCATTTTTATAAAATCTCAAATACAAATAGTCTAAAACTGCTTTTGGTTTTTTGGCGACCATTATATTGGCTGAATAAAATTTTGCGGTTTCATATCCAAAAAAAAGCTGTGGACTAAGAGAATAGTAGTTGAATCTTCCTAATTTATTATCAAACGTTTTAGTTTTTCTTGTAGTGGCGCTACTTATCCCATAAACTGCCTCAGTAAGAAGATTGTATTTGCCCATTATATATTCTCCGGAAATGTAAGACGGTTCATATATCTTGTTAGCTAAATACTCCAAATATAAATCTTTATTTTCTTCTTTTTCAAAACGTGATTTCAAAATATATTTTCCTTTTTTTAAAGGAATAATTAATTTATTTTTTGTCCAATATTTAATATTGAAACTTAATGTATCTTCGTTCTTTTCCCATTGCCTCAACGACTCTTTAGTGAATAACAACAAATTGTTTAGATTGTCAAGATTAGCTTTTTTCATATGTTTCCAAATTGGTAGATTAATTCTACTAAATCAGAAACAGGTTGTCAAACGAAATAAATTTGAAGTTTTCATTTCACTTTTACTACTCATATGGTAGTGATTCTGAAACAAAACAGAGTTTACGTTAAGTTCTAAAAGTAGCTTTTATATATCCTGATATATTCCGTAGTCTCTCGACTATAAAATCTAAATTAAACTTAAACTTGTCAGGGTGTTTTAAGAATAATCTCCACCAGTTAACCATATCCTGCCTTGCTTTGAAATTTCCCATCGTTTTTGTTGTCGTCATATGATTATGAAGAACTTCAATATCGGCAATTCCCATTTTATAACCGGTCTTTTTGAATCGAAGAAAAAAATCCACATCCTCAAGATAAGCAAAAAAACTTTCATCAAACCCGCCTAATTTCTTAAATACTTTTGTTTTGACTAACAAACAAGCAGCTGTTAATCCGTCTAATTCGCAATCCGTAATTCGTAATTCTTTAATTAATTCAATCTTTCCATAAGGCAAAACTTTATAACCATAATTCTCAACCCCTCCATCCAGATTTCGGAGAACAGGCGACACCGCATCCAATTTTTTTTCCTCAGCAAACCTGACTAATGCTTCTAATGTGTCATGTTTTTCTCTTTTAATATTTAAAATTTGAGATTTATTTGTTATTTGTGATTTATTATTTAATATTTCGTCTTCAAACTCTATATCATCATTCAAGATAAGCATCCACTTCGTCTCTATATTTTCCGCTCCCTTATTTACTCCCCCCGCAAAACCAAGATTTTTATTTTTGTTATCAACAACCACAACTTCATATTGCTTATTTTTGAAATAGTTAAGAAGATACTCAATCCCTTTTGTGTTGTTGTAGGTAGGAATAATTACCGTTAATAATTTGACCATATACTATTATACCGTTTAAACAAACAAATTTGATAAATTTATTTCTCCATTGCGAGTCGTATAGTATCTGATAAAATATACTTATATGAGTAATCTTTGGGACTATAATAAAAAGGAATTAGAAAAAACAGAAGAAGGAAGAATTAAGATATTGGAGCGAATGATAAGATTCGGAGTATATTTGAAAGATAAAGAAAAAATTCCGATTAATGAGGTTAAAAAATACTGGAAAAGACTTCGTATTGAACCGGGTCGTCGACGTTTTCTAAAATTTATTATAAAATCACGCAGTATCGGAGTTATGTGATAGCAAAAGTCATTCCCGCGAAGGCGGGAATCCAGACTAAAATTTTCATAATGAATTAAGATCTTTTTTTAAACTTCAAGCCACTAAACTCGGAACGAAAATTATTTAAGTTTGATAAAATATACTTATGAAAGTCGGGAATGATAAATCGTGGAAATATTTTAATCCTCAATTTGAATACGAACAAATCTTCAATGACATAGACTGGCCATGGTCCGGTCACAAATATTTTATCTATGATTTTATTCGCAATCTAAAACCGAAAACTGTTGTTGAGCTCGGAACTCATAAAGGTACCTCCTTTTTTTCAATGTGCCAAGCTGCCAAAGACGGCAAATTAAAAACCAAACTTTATGCCGTCGATACTTGGAAAGGCGATGAACATGCAGGATTTTATGGTGAAGATATTTTGAGTGAAGTAAAAAAAATCAAAAAAACATATTACGAAAAACAAAATATTTTTTTGATTCAAAGCTTATTTGATGAAGCTGTTTCAAAATTCAAAAATAATTCTATCGACCTACTTCACATAGATGGACTACATACATATGACGCTGTTAAACATGATTTTGACAATTGGTTTAATAAAGTTAGGAAAAACGGCATTATTATTTTCCATGATACAAATGAAAAGATGGACGACTTTGGAGTGTATAAGCTGTGGGACAAATTAAAAAAGAAATATAAAACCTTAGAATTTTTTCACTCACACGGATTAGGGATACTATTTAAAAATCAAACTTCAGCTCAAAATCACAAGGCTTTTGAAACTATTTGGCAGAAATATTATCCAATATTAACTGACAAAAAAGTATTAACTATTCAACTTCAACAATATCTATCCGAGATTAAAAAAATCAAAGAAGAATTCACCAAAAAATCTTTTGAGGCTGAAAATTACAAAAAAGAACTTAAACAAACAAAAAATGAATTAGAACAAACAAAAACAGAAAATAAAAATCTAAACGATACTTTAAATATTATAAAATCAGCTAAATTTTTTAAATTATGGCAAAGGTATTGTAAATTAAGAGACAGCATCATTAAGCGTCAAAAAGTATGAATAAAATAGTAAAAGCATTCAAAATATTGATAACAAAGGGACCAGTCGGCGTGATTGAAAAAATTCAATCTAAAATAAATCAGAACAAGCAAAATTTATCGACAAACCAGCGATACCAAATTTGGTTTAACAAAAATTACCCCAACAAACTTGAATTAAAAAAACAAAAATCAGAAAGTGGCAAATTTAAATATCGGCCAAAAATTTCAATCATTACTCCTGTTTATAATACTTCAGAAAAATTTCTGCGGGAATGTATCGAATCGGTGATCAATCAAACCTATGATAACTGGGAATTATGTTTAGCGGACGATGCTTCAACAAAGCCATATGTAAAAAAAATTCTTGAAGAATATAAACAGAAGGATAAAAGAATAAAAATTGTTTTTAGAAAAACTAATGGTCACATCTGTAAAGCCAGTAATGATGCTTTGAAGCTTGCTACGGGAGAATTTATCGCCTTATTGGATCACGATGATATTCTCTGGCCAAATGCCTTATTTGAAGCAGTTAAACTTATAAACACAAAACCACATACACAATTTATATATTCCGATGAGGACAAGCTGGAAGAAGACAGTAAAACCCATGTTGATCCATTCTTTAAACCGGACTGGAGTCCTGATTATTTAAGATCGATTAATTATATAACTCATTTTACTATCATAAAAAAAGATTTGGTTGATAAGGTTGGTGGCTTTCGACCAGGATTTGAAGGCGCTCAGGATTGGGATCTGTTTTTAAGGTGTGCAAGAGAATTAAAAAATGAAAGTTTTGAAATTCAACATTTATCAAAAATCCTTTACAGCTGGAGAAAATCATCTGAATCGACCGCATCAGAAAAATATATTCAGAAAGTTAAAAGCTATGCATACCCTTCACAAAAAAAATCGTTGGAGGATGATTTAGAGAAAAGAGGTTATGTTGGAAAAGTTTTTCCAACAGAGTATCTGGGTTTGTGGAGAATTAAATACAATATTATTGACAATCCGCTTGTATCAATTATTATTCCTACCAAAGATCAATATCAATATATTTCAAAGTGCTTAAGTTCTATTCTTAAAAAAACTACTTATACAAATTATGAAATAATAATTGTTGATACAGGATCAACTGATAAAAAAGTTTGGGAATTATATGATCGTATAAAACAACAATATAACAAAACTAATGTTTTAACTCTTAATGGTGAATTCAATTTTGCAAAAGTTTGTAATTTTGGAACTAAAGAAAGTAGGGGAGAGTATCTTCTTTTTCTCAATAATGACACAGAGATTGTTTCCACAGATTGGATTGAGGGTTTATTGGAACATGCACAAAGAAAAGAAGTAGGGGTCGTTGGGTGCAAGCTTCTATACCCAAACAATAGAATTCAACATGCCGGAGTAATTTTTAATCCAAAAAATAAACTCGATAGAATTATTCTTCCCGACCATGCATTCAAAGGTTATCGAAATGGTTATGACTATACTATCAATAATTCTCGAATTTATGGTGTATCTAATTATATAGCGCTGACCGGTGCTTGTCTTATGATAGAAAAGAAAAAATTTTTAAAGGTTGGTCAATTTGATGAAAAATTAAAGATCGCTTTTAATGACGTTGACCTCTGTCTTAAATTATTCAAACAAGGATATTTCAATGTTTTCACTCCATTTAGTGTTCTTATTCATCATGAATCGGTATCAACTAAAAAACCGAGCGACCCGGGAAGAAATCAAAAGCAATTTAAAAAAGAACTTGGACTTCTTTATAAAAAATGGAGTTTATTAATCAATGACGATCCATATTTTAACAGTCTGTATAATTAAACATAACCATGAAACGAAAAAAACAACAAGAAAAATCTTTTTATGAAATTAGGGAATTACGTTATGAAAATAGAGAACTTAAAAGAATTTTAAGAATTATATTCTCTGCAAAAACATTTAAGGCTTGGCAATTTTATTGTTATATAAGAGATCATGTTAAGAAATTATTTTCCGATAAAAATAATTTCACTTTCAGTTTTGTATTTTTATATAAAAAAATCCGAAAAATAATCAAGGAAAAATCTAACCCATTTATCGTTAATATTCTTCCCCCAAAAGCAATAGAAAAATTTAATAATGTCTCGATCGTGATCCCCACATACAATGGAGCCCATTATTTTCCAAGTTTGATCAAAGCAATCAAAATGCAAAGTCACATAATTGACCCAGAAATTATTTTTGTTGATTCAGAATCAACTGATGAAACAATAAAATTAGCAAATTACTATCATATTAAAGTCATAAAGATTAAGAAAAATAAGTTTAACCACGGATTAGCTCGAAACTTAGGCGCTATGAACTCAAAAGGCAAGTATATTATTTTTACAGTTCAAGATGCCCTTCCAATTGATAACTTTACTTATGCAAATATGCTTTCAACTCTCACAAATAATAAAAATGTGATTGGCGTTTCAACAAAACAAACTCCATACCCTGATGCCGATCTTTTTGCAAAGTGGCAAATGTATAACCATAATACTACTCTTGAACTCAATGATACAAATTTTATTTCATCTCTTCCTAAAAAAAATAAGTTTTATCAATTACCGTTCATTGAAAAAAGGAAAATTAGTATTTATGATGACGTTTGTTCGTGTGTAAAAAAGGATGATTTTTTTAAATTGGGTGGATACAAAAAAATAAATTTTGCTGAAGACATAGAATTTTCAATTCGTGCATTAATGAATGGATACAAAATTGCCTTTACTGGCAATAGTGGAGTGATTCATTCTCATAACCGCCCAACAGAATATTTTTTCCGAAGATACTACGCTGATAATAAAATCGTTAATGATTTATTCAAAGAAAAGTATGAGCCATTTTTCCAGTCTCTTGAAGATATATTGCAAAATTGTTACACAACATATTTTTATATATATAAATATTTTGACGATGCTAAATTTAGATTTTCAATGCCGGATTTCCAGGAATTTACTGATAATATAAAAGTGTTTAAAAAGAATGGCACACCGAAAACTGAGTCACAAATGCTGGAAATAATCTATAAGTTTTCCCATGATGTTAATGTAAAAATAAATAAACATCAAAATTATCATATGATTAATCAAACAGTCTATGAACAGTTTAAAAGTATATATAATGATGCAGCAAAATTAATTCCTATGAATCAATATGATACTTCAACAATAGAACAATTTTGCGATAAACTTTTTACAACAATAATTGGTAGTCATTTAACAATGTTTGCCTCAAAAAATAAAGAGACTGAGAAAAAATTAGATATCATTTTAATGAAAGGCGTATGAAAATATTACTTGTGAGCCACACTTTTTTGCCAAAGTACGTTGCCGGTACTGAAGTATATACATACGGATTAGCAAAAGAATTAAGTAAAAATAATAGTGTATCTATCTTTACTACCGATCCTTTAAATAAATTTAATGATTATAGAATAATAAAAACTAATTATGATAAAATTCCAATTTTTACTTTAAGAAAAAATATTAAAGGAAGTCACACTTTTGAAAATACTTATAACGATTTTAAGACTATCAAACCTTTTAAAAGACTAATAGAACAACTTAAGCCAGATGTCATCCATTATCAGCACGTTATGCATCTCACTCCTGATTTAATTAAGATTGGGGCCTCTCTTAAAATACCCCAATTAATCACTTTGAATGATTTTTGGTTTCAGACATTGTTATTTAACAGAATTTCAAGCCAAGGCAAATTAATGTTTAATTTTACTGATGAGATTGCCGCCACCGACTTAGCAAAAGTTTTTGGATCCGGTTTTTTTTATTCGTTTAATAAAAAAAGTGGATTTATTAATAGACTATTTAAGAAGATAATTTATAAAATTTTTGGGGGAATATTTTATTTTTTTGAAAAAAGTGAATATCTTGAAAAAATTAAGGTACGAAATCTGATGATGAGAAAAGGTTTAAGAAACGCCGATTTAGTTATATTTCCAACTGTATTTATGTATCAAGAATTTACTAAATGGGGTTTTGAGGCAAAAAAAACTTTGGTCTCATCTCACGGAATAAATACTGAGATATTTACTAACAACGAAAATAAAACCAAAAGCTCTGTTTTACGGTTTGGTTTTATAGGAAGTATTATTCCTTCAAAGGGGCTTGATTTATTACTAAAAGCTTGGAGTAAAGTGTCTGAATCAGATGCTCAGCTTAAGATTTATGGCAATTTAGACACAAATAAGAAATATAAGAAAGAAATAATGAAATTAAGAAAGGATTGTAAAAACGTTAGGTTTCTTGGAACTTTTCCGCCAAATAAAATTGCAAATATTTTTTCAGAGATTGATGTTCTTATTATTCCTTCAAGATGGTTTGAAAATGCTCCATTAGTGTTGAGAAACGCTCTCCTATCACAGACCCCTGTCATAGCCACAAATTTAGGAAGTCTTGTAGAACTGGTTAATGAAAAAGGGAGTGGCCTGTTATTTGAAAATGAAAACGCTGATGATCTGGCAGAAAAAATAAATAGTATTATTAAAGATAGAAAAATATTAAATCGCTTTGAATTTCCAAAACAAAAAAGTGTCGAAGAAAATACTAATGAATTAGTCGAAATATATAAAAATTATCTTAAAAATAGAAAATGAAAAATCGCTGTGTCATATTTGGAGGTGGGGGATTCATCGGTAGTCACTTAACAGAAGCTTTAATAAAAAAGAATTATTCTGTGACTGTTTTTTCTCGTACATCTAACAATGCTTTAAAAAATTTATCCGATGTGATTAATGATATTCAATTTATAGAAGGAGATTTTAATGATATTGGCTCCGTTACAAAAGCAATCAACTCCGGTGATATAGTCTTTGATCTAATCGCCTCATCCGTTCCTTTTTCTTCAACTCAATCACCAATCGAAGAAATTAATTATCATATCTTTTCTCATGTTCGTCTTATTGAGGCTTGTTGTAAGAAAAAAGTCGCAAAAATTATTTTTGCTTCGTCCGGTGGGGGAGTATATGGCGATAAAAAAAAATTGCCTATCTCTGAAAATGAAATACTTGAGCCAATTTCACCGCACGCCATAGGTAAAATTGCCATTGAGTACTATCTGAACTACTACAGTAAAATGTATAATATTCCCTATATTATTTATAGGTTAAGTAATCCTTATGGGCCTCGGCAGATTTCGGAAAAAGGATTTGGAATAGTACCGACTCTTTTTTCACATGCATTAAAAAATACCTCACCGACTCTTTTTGATCATGGCAACTTGGTCAGGGATTTTATCTTTATTGATGATTTAATCGAAGCGATTACCCAATCATTTGACAAGAAAAATAAATTTAATCTTTATAATATCGGCAGTGGCAGGGGAACAGCAATAAAAGATCTTTGGAAAATGATAAAAAAAATAACCAAAGTTAAAATAAAACCTCAATGTCAACCAAAAAGAGCTTTTGACATTCAATCTATTATTTTAAATACAAAAAGATTTGAGAAAGAATACAATTGGAAGGCAAAAACTTCTCTTGAACAAGGACTGAAAAAAGAATTTGATTGGACTAAAGAAAATTTTGTTTAAATTTTTGAAATAAATTAAGATTTTTTTTCTTTAATACCATAAAAGTAAAATCACTTGAAATTATTTTTGACTTAATTAGATATTCTTCAAAATAAATCAGCAAATTTAAAACAGTGGTATCTTTTGTATCTTCTGAATTAAAATTACCTACTATATCCTGCAAAAGCATATGCAATATTGTCCCGCCAAAATCTTTATGTTCTATTACCTCAAAGTTTTTTTCAAGAAGACTTACAATTTCTGAAGAACGAATTGCCTCCGATGGGTCGTTGTTATTCATAAATTTTTCACTAGGCGGCATAAATAAGGGTTTTAATGAATTTGGATCTGTAACTCTTTTACGATATATTTCCGGTAAAGTATTGAGGATATCGTTAATAACACAAATTTGCTTTACTGAATATTGGAATTGAGACGGACCAATATATTCGTTTATAATAACAAGGCCATCTTCAACCAATGCTTTTTCCATTTGGTTAATAACATGTTCGAGATTCTTGAGATGATGCAAAACTGAATTTGCAAAAATGACATCATACGTCTTTTTTTTTAATTGTATTCGGTTTAGGTTTGTTACTTGATAATTTATTTCTAACTTTTCTTTACGGCTTGCTTTTTTTGCCTGTTTAATTGCCTCATCCGCTATATCAAAGGCGTCAAGCTTTCTAAAAATAGATTTATGTTGAACTTGTCTTTCTAAATCACCCATGCCACATCCTAAAGATAGTCCCACATAAGCTCCTCTAGCCTGTTTTAAATATTTGTCACATGTATAAGTAAGCCAATCTTTTTGGGTATCTCCACTTATTTTTTTATTAATCGCCTGCATGACAACGTTGGATTCTACCCAGTGAAAACCTTTGCCATAGCGGTTAACCGTGTTTTCTTCAGAACTCCAAACTGATTTAACTTTTTTGATCTTTGATGCCATTTTATTGTCAATTGATTAGCTTAACTTTTTCTTACTGAAAACTAAGTAAATTGAAAAACCTAAGGTTATTAATGTAACCAATAATCCGATTCTTACGGTCCAAGGCTCATAAATAATCTTTATTTTGACGTTATTTCCTTTTGGCAACTTAAATCCTCTGAATGCCAGATTGGCAGGATCTATAATTCCTTTTTTACCATTGATATAAATATTCCATCCCGGATAATATGTATCAGATAAAACTCCATATTGATCTTCTTTAGAAGAATAAGTGAATGAAACCGTCTGATCTTCAAATTTTTGTTCTGTTATCTTGCCAGCAAGAGGATTAAATTTTTTGTTTTCACAATTATTTGATTCTACAATTGCTAAATTTCTTATTTCTTTTTCCTTATTTTTCATCAACTTAACAACATTATCGTAATTTTTTTCTTTATTAGGATTAGGCTTAATACATAAAGTCTCGCCAACAAATCTTAGGCGAGGAATATAATCTTTGTTTTCATAAATCTTCATTTCTTTGTCATATATAAGTTTATATTTATCAATGGTTCTATTTAAATCAGTATCCCATTCAAAACCACCCCAACCAGCCCAATCATAAGCATTATTTTCTAAAGGATCTGTAATAAGTTCCAGCGTGAAGTTATATGGCTCTTCACTATTAGGAAATGGTCCCAATTTCATTGTAAACCATTTCTGATCTTCTTTTTTATGTGAGGCATCAATTGTTACTGACTGCTCATTGATCATATAACCGTCTTCCGTATAAACTTTTGCAATAAACTTTACTCCATTTCCTTCTTTTTTTCCAAATAAATCTGGTGATAAGGCCGGATACAATATTAAATATATCGCGCCAGTTGGTTTATTGATCGTTGTGGTAATATCATTTGGAGCATGTTCAAATAAAACTTGTTTTGGGTCTTTATTGATGTCGAAGATTGTCTTATTCAAAAATAATGCTTTAGGATTTTGTTTTACTACTGCGTCAATTAAATTATTTTCAATTGCTACTGTTTCAATCTTATTAAAAGAAAGAATGTGTCTGACTGATAACATATCAAAGTATGGATTATCAATAATATTTGCTGACTGAGTTGCAATATTTTCCTTAATACCTGTGATTCTAAAAGCATCCGGTTCTGCAAAGAAATTTTTCATGTATAGAAAATAGCGATCACTCCATAATGCATCTAGTATTCTAATATCATTTAGGTCATATATCGTTGCTAAATTAGGAAAAAGAATGTTATCAACTGCAAATATTCTTGAATTTGAATAGGGCAACTTCTTCAGAAAATTTATCGCTGGTGGCGTACGAAAGCTGTCACGTCTATTTTTATCTCCTAATCTTGGGGAGTATATATAAAACTCTACCAATAACAATAGTAAAATCACGGATAAAATAAATTTTATGCTCTTTATCTTATAGATAAAAAAAGTAATTATCGTTATGAATATTCCAGCAAAAAAAATGTTTGACCCAAATCCAAAATATTTCACGATAAAATAATTTGCCTTGATCATCTCTTGATAATGAATGTTGAGGTATATTAAAAACGAAAGTGACAAAGTATATATTAGGAATATTAATTTATTTTTATATTTAAGCAAAAATGGCAAAGATAAGGCCATTGTGGTTATGACTGAAAAATTTATTAAGGTAGAGCTATATTTATTAAACTGAGTTTCTTTAAATCCAGGAAATAATTCAAAGACAAATATATGAACCACGCCATAAAGTTGAAGCATTAATATAGTAGTTAATGACAAATAAAAAAAATATATAACATTTACTTTATTTACTTTAATTGCTTTATATATTTTTTTTATATTTATCAAACCCATTACAAATAAAAAAGAAATTATTGAGCCAATATAATTCCATCCTTGGGGATTAAAATCTAACTTATCCGCGTGACCTGACCAAAAAAAAGGTGTTCCGGCAAACAATTTAGGTAAAACAAACAAAAATATATTTTTTAAATCCATGAATTTTTGCGCACCTCCACCTGAGTGGGCGTTGTAACTATTCAAAATATATTCCAAGCCAGGAACGTATTGAATTGCACCTATCAAGAAACCAAGAATCCAAATTAAATTACCTAATATAAAGAATTTGAGTTTGTCAGTATTTAAGTAAAAAATAGATAAAAATGACGAATACAAAGCAATAAAAAACAATATAAAAATACTCGACTCCGGCATTCCGCCCAACATTGATAACCCTAAAAACAAAGCCGCTATCCCCATCCATTTAATGTTTTTTTTAAAATAAAAATTATTGATAGACCAAGCAATTAATGGTAGCCACATATCAACATTATGATGCACAATGGTCGGAATATATATAAAATATCCAGAAGAAAAAAGAGCGAGAGAACCAATAAGACAAATAATTCTGTCCAATCTAAAACTTCTTAGAAACAAGTACATTCCCAAAGACATGATCATGTAGCGGAATACAAAAAAAATATCTAAAAAAAATAGATTAAAATGCGAAATTTTAAACAAAAGAATAAAAGGAAGTAATACTATATTAAAAGCATTTGATTGAAAATTAGCGGCCAGCGGAATCCCAATCCCAATATTTTGTGACCATATAGCTAAATGTCCTTGCAAAAATTGACGCGCAACTGATGCCCACATTGGTGGAAATTGCCAAGTATACGCACCTGGGTCTAAAATTGATGTACAAAACATATTTGGTGTTGTTAAAGTCTGGCCATAAGGAGGATAATTACCCATCACAGCCGGCGCACAATCAAAGCCAAATGACCTGCCAAAAAAAACACCCCAATAGAATACGAGTGGCAATGTAAAAGATATAAAAACGTAAAACCATTCGTTAACAATGATTTTCTGTATAGTATTTTTAAAATTCATATGATAAATTAATTTAAAGGAACAAAGGTGTCAGGTTTGTTATAAATGTTTAGACATCTTACGTAATCATTTTTGAATGCCAATTGGCAATTTAAATTAACAGCCAATAAATATGTCCAACTGATTATACAAAATAGACCGATAATAAATATTATTTTTATAACTTGTTTACTCTTACCGATGTAGTCTTGCCATATGAAACTAAAACCGATAAAACCTAATAAAGTCAGAAGAAAATAATAGTCTTGGTAATAGCGCCGTGCATACCCCATAAAAAACAACGCATAAATCGACACTGAAGCAAAGGTAGAACTTATAAGAAATATATTAGTTATTATTTGCTTTTTTTTAAATTTTTTTAATATTAAAAATGGCACATAAATTATTGTTAATAGCAAAGGGGATGAAAAGAATATAGATGAAGTCCATTCTACATTTAGTAATTTTGGGAATTCTCCTATTAACCAACCAGGTTTAACATAATTAATAAAAGGTAATGTTAATGATATTTTGGGCATCAATCCAATTAGCTGAATATTATTTAAAATAAAATAATTAATTGAAATATTTTCATGATTTGTTAGTCTAAAGCGATCTTCTAGTGATTGTTGAGCGCTATATTTTGTTCCGAATTCAAAGGGATTATCAAATCTTGCAAAATTGTAGTAAGAATAAATAATAATTCCTATTAAAATCGGAATTAAAAAAAATGTAAGGCGAAACCAAGATTTGTAAAAAGTATACTCAAGTATATTGCTATTTTTTTTAGAATATTCTTTATAAAGAATAAAAAAAATAAAGGGTAACAATGCGAGGATGAGGTTAACTCGAGAAAAAAAACTTAAAACTAAAGCTATTCCTGAAAAAAAAAGTAAAATTATATCATTTACGATTAATTTTCCTTTAGTATTAAAGTGTGCAAAAAAGAATAAAAATGAAATCATCATAAAAGTAGAACCAAATATAATAGCAGTCTCATAGACTAAATAACGTGCAGATAAAAAATATAAAGAGCCTAATCCGTAAATAATAAAAAAAATTATTTTTTGTAAATAAAAATTTTTTTTAAAAAATAAATACTTATGAATTAAAGTCAATAACCAATAAAAAATAGCAAGATTAATAATAGAAAAAACTAATGTTAATTGTGTAAAGGATAGGTTAATATGCAAGCCATTTTTCAGAAATAGCCATATTACAATAGGTAAAGGTCCAAAATACAAGTAATTTACACCATTATAAAATGACCAATCAGCACCAGGGCCACTTCCTGGTATTCCCAACATTCCTTTTTCAAATGCTGAGGCTAGTTGGTGATAATAAGTACCTTGATTAACATCGTAAAATTTGTAAGTTCCTTGTGTACAGAAAAAGTAGTACGACCAACTAAAAAAAATTAAAATTATTAAAAATAATGCAGATTCGACTATTATATTTTTATGGGCTTCAAACCAGTCTAAAATAATATTACTCATTTTTATTTATTCAATGTTCACTAATTTATTAGTGTGGTGAAAAAACATTTTAAATCCAATCTATTAATACTTTATCTATCGAGTATTTCAACAGATATTCCTTGTCTTTTTTTAAAAAAACAGGAGTCGCAGCAATAATTCTTTGCGGTTCAATGAATTTTATTACATTTTCAACTTCTTGTTTACTCGGATTCATTTCGTAACCAAATCGATTAAAAGGAAATATAAAATAGTCTGCAATTATATTATTTTTACTTAGAATTTTAAGAGTGCTTGGAGGATTTATCGTCATGAAAGCTATTTTAAAATTTAGTTTTTCTTTTGCAACATTAATAAATTTCTTGAAAACGTTTTCGTTATTTAGAGCGACTGAAAGATCGGTGAGGTATTCTGAAAAGATTATAAAATTTGGCCTAAATTTTTTAGCCTGTAAAAGTTCGATTGTGGCTAAAATTATTGCTCCCGTGGCAAAGTCCTTTTTCAAAATATTAAATATTTTAAATTTATATATCCATGCTAAATAAAAGATATCTCTTATATTGAGTTGAAATATTCTTCGTATTAAAGCTCCTAAATTTCCATACATTACTGCATCTTTTACGAAGACAGTAAAGTCTGGCACAATGAATACTTGATCTTGTTGATACTTACCGTTTGGCTTAATAAATTTGATAGATTTTCCTAATCTATATATGTATATTTGCTTTTTCATAAGATTGAGAAATCATTTTTTCTACTTCAAATGCAAAGTTTATTGAATTAACAAGAACTTTATTTTCATGTAGATTATTAATAAATAGTTCATCTTCTCTATAATATACGTCTCCACCACTCTTATAATTTAAATTAAATCTTTTTTTGTAACTAGGAAGTTCATAATATTTTTTTATCTTAGTCGGGAGCCCTTTGAGGCTAAGTGTAAGCGTTTGATCTTCGTATTTAATCTCTCCTTTTGAGCCAATAATAAAAAATTCTATTGTCATTACTGGATATTTAGGCTCACTCCAGCTGGCATCTAATGTCCCTGTAAAGTTTTTGTGTCTTAAATAAATTATTGCCTTATCTTCCACTTCGTTGGAAAATAGAAATTTAATCTGACTTGAAGTAACTTCTCCTTTTCCAAATAAATATCTTATAACAGAAAAAGCATGAGGACCAGGATTCATTAATACACCACCACCTAATAATTTTTTTGTAAACTGCCAACCCTTTTTTTTACCGAATACTTCACTATGCTTGAGATGAATTTTATAACCTTTTATTTTTCCTATGATACCTTTTTCCAATAATTGTTTAACATAACGTATTTCTCGTTTATATACCCAAAAATAACCGGAGGCGCTTATATTATTAATATTCTTATATTTCCTCTTTCTAATTTCTTCAAACTCCACTAATTCTTTTAAAGCCGGTTTTTCTATAAAATAAGGAAGTGATTTGTCCAAGCAGGAAAGAATTAATTTCTTATGAGTGAATGTAGGTGTGCAAATAAAAACAGCGTCAATTTTTTCCATTTTTACTGCTTCATCAAGTGAAGAATAAGCGGAAGCTTTGACACCCATACTTTGTGCGTTAGTACATAGCTCTTTTAAACTATCAATCAAGGCAACTATTTTAACGTTTTGAATGGTAGATAATACTGCAGCATGAAAAGTTCCCATTTTACCTAAACCAATTATAGCTATATTTTTCGTCAGAGTTTTTGAGTGTTTTAAAAAATATTGCTTTACCCCAGAATGAACATTGATAAACTTCATACCCAAGTCTTTTTTTATTTTTCTTGAGTCGGAACTGACTTTTTGATTAGAGCCTAGTACATTATCTACAGATATGGGAAAATTGGGTATTACTTTTGAACCCAAGTAGCCTCCTATAAGACCCAACCAAAATGGAATGTGGATGATTGGTTTTTTTATCTTAAGTCCTTTTTGAATAAGATAAATAAAATCGTTCAGATTAATTGGTCCTTCTCCAATTTCATAAATTTTTCTTATTGTTTTTGAATTTTCAAATGTTTTTACTATGACTTTTGCAAATTCTTCAACTGTTATTGGGTAAAGAAGATGTTTGCCACTCCCTATTACGGGAACAAAAGGTAATAATTTAGTGTAATGAACCATTGTATAGAATAGATTTCCTTTTTCTTTTCCATAAACTAAACCCGGCATTATAGTAGTCCATTCTGTTTGCGAAGAATGAATTATTTCATCAGATATTTTTTTTGATTTACCATACTTCCCTTTCCACTGAAGCTTGGTAGACTGAGAACTTATGTTAATTATGCGATTTGAATTTGTACAATGATCTTCAAGAAGTCTAATAACATTTCTTGTTCCTCCTACATTTATTTTATAACTCATTTTGGTTCCGTATTTATCAGCTGCTAAATGTACAATCGCATCAATATATCCTAATTTTCCTTTATAAGCATTGTAGTCAAGTAAATTTGCCCACAATATGGTTAGGTTGTTATGTGGAATAAAAGGAGCAATTTTCCCAGGTCGAATCATAGCAGTAACGTTATATCCACTAGCAAGAAATTGGGAGACAACCTTTTTCCCAATAAAACCATTTGCGCCAGTGACTAATATATTTTTATTTCTTTTCATTTTTTACAAATTAAGAGTAAATTATCAGGTATTTTTCTTTTATTTGAGGAAATAATACTGTTAGAAAAAAGAATGTCTTTATATGTTAAGTTATTTTTTTTAAGACTATAGAAAATACTCATCCGTACAATATAATCAAAGAATATTTTGGGTGTATAGTCTCGAATAGTAGTATAGATAAAATTTCTTATTTTATTCATATTACCATATCTCGGACTCAATTTTTTTACGCTTGTAGAAAATATTTTAAAGTAAATAGGATTGATTAAAAAATCTATTTGTAAATTTTCCTTTCTAAATATTTTTTTTGCGAGATTTTCTAACTCCCTTTGAATATACTCATGCTCATGGGGTGGAGTCAGTCTTTTTTTCGGATCTTCATCTGGATTATTTATATATAAATTTTGAGAGTGTCTTCTTTCAGGAGTTCCTACAAATATATATCCGTTTTTTCGTAATAATCTAGAGCATTCTTTTAAAAAAAAAATTCCATCTTTTTGTTTTATATGTTCAATTACATGAGATGAAATTACAAAATCAAAACTTCCGCTGGAAAAAAGCTTGTCTTTTGTCGTATCCGTTTTTTTGAAAATAAGTCTATTATTAGCATATTTTTTATTAGCATAATCTATTACTGAACTAGAATAGTCTACACCATAAATTTTTAGTTCAGGGAACACTGTCCCCAAATAGCTTAAAAATCTCCCTGTTCCACACCCAAGTTCAATAAGCTTCATTCCTTTTTTCACACCTATCTTTTTAATATACCTTTGTATTGATAAATAGACTGGAGAAACCGTCCCAAAATGCATTAAGGGAGTTCGCCATTCCGAACCAGCTCCTTCAAGAGCAACATTATGTGGTATTGAAGTGACCGGATTTTGCTGAAACCATTTTAAATATTGAATTGCTTCATGCTTTAAATTTGAATAAGTAATTATTTTTTTCATTTATAGATTCTTAATTGGCATAAATCTAACTTTAAATATTGTTATTATCCATCTCACCACATCCCGTGAAAATTTTACCTTTTTTCCTTCAGAATTTCCTCTGGAAACATATTTGATTGGGACTTCCAATGGTGTATAACCTAAGCGAATAAATTTTCCGACTATCTCCCAATCCAACTCAAAATATTGACCCTCCAAGTGAACATTTTTTAGTAATTCTCTTTTGAATACCTTATACATTGTGGTCGGATCGGTCAGATGAACACCATAAACAATATTAAATAATGTATGGAAAAATAATCCGCCAAAATTCATAAAATGAGCATAGAAACGTTCTTTTCCTTTAAATCTTCTAATTAACCAATCAGTTTTACCATTATGTTTTAAATGTCTTGAGCCTAACACAAATTTTGTTTTTCCTTCAATAATTGGTCTGACTAATTTTTCATAATCATTTACGTCATATTCTAAATCGGCATCTTGTATAAGAATTATATCTCCTTTTGCGTATTTAAGTCCTTCACGGACAGCACTTCCTTTTCCATTTGGTTTCGATTGAAAAATAAGTCGTATATTTTTTTTATTTCTCACAAAAACAGAAACAATTTTTCTTGATTTATCGGTGCTATTGCTTTCTATGATGATAAGTTCTTTAAGTATTCCTTTAACATTATGCGAATAGACTTTTTTTAAAAGAGGTAGAACAGTTTTTTCTTCATTATAAATCGTGATGATGATCGAAAGGAGATGTTTTTTCATATAAAAAATTTTATAAGCAATTATACTAAAAAAAATTATGAAAACAAAAAGCTAGAATCTGGAGGAAGGGAGGTTTAATCAGTTTGTGTAAATAACTACTCCTTCTTTCTTCACTTCACTAAGAATTGAAAGATGGCTCAAATTTGTAAATTCTTTGTTTCGTAAAACACGTACATCAAATATTCGCTCACTATCTATCTTTGAGCCAATATCTGAAAGTTTATTCATTAACTTAAATTCATTTTTCTTTTCAAAATCTGTTATAACCATAATGTCAATGTCACTCCATTCATTTGCAGTCCCGCGAGCAAATGAACCATAAAGAATGATACTCTGCGGTTTAATTTCAGTTTTAATTTTTTCAACGTATTTTTTTAGCGTTATTTCAATTGTTTTTCTATCCATATATAAAGCTTTTCAGCCATAACTATTAACGGTTCTACAATGTTTCTTTTTGTATAATGTTGCCTACTCAAATCTTCATACCGAGTTCTTGTAAATGCAAGAGACAATTCTTTAACATTATTAATGTGTAATTCTTTTATGTTAAGCTTTGCTTGTTTAAACAATCTATCGATATCATGAGTTTTTTTTGGTAATACGTCGATAAATTCCACAATATACGCCTTTAATATTTTTTCTACTGCTTGTTGCCAAAACATCACCGCATATACACTTCTCTTTGTTTGCCACATTTCAACAGCAATTTCTTTATCTTCTGATGAGATTTTGAACCATTGTTTTGTTTCCTTTTTCATATTACTACGCTTATTATACACCCAACATTATTTTTCAATGGTAACATCATCCCTAATTATTTTTCTTTTAGCAAATAACTCACAGTTTTTTTTATTCCTTCCTTTATTGATAATTTTGGCTTCCAGCCAAGTTTACTTAATTTATTTATAGATAAATGAACAAATTCATTATCTCCCTTCCAATTACTTCCCTTACCTAACCATTTCTTTTTGACATTTTTATAACCTGAAGCATCAAGGATCGTGTCAACGATTTCATTGACTGTTAGAACTTGAGTATGGCCAATGTTATAGACATTAAACTGTTCTTTGGATTTTTTGATGACAGTAAACATCGCATCAATCCCGTCCAACACATAAAGAGAAGATTTTTTTGGTGTTCCATCTGAAAAAAGTTCAATTTCTTTATCATTTTTTTTGAGTTTATTAAGAAGATCAACAATTATACCGTGAGTATAACGTTCTCCGATAAATGAAACGAAGCGAAAAATATATGAAGTCATTCCATAATATGAAGCATAAGAATGAATATAAGTCTCACAGGCTGCTTTAGTTGCGCCATATAAAGAAGTCGGCTCGAAAGGGTAGTCTTCCGGAGTTGGATGAACTGTAGCATCCCCATAGACAGACGAAGTCGAAGCAAAAGCGATTTTTTTAACGTTATTTTTATACATCGCCTCAAGAACATTCTGGGTCATCTCAAGATTTTGCTCGTGGTCAATAGCATGATCTTCAAAACCGCTTCGAACATCGGCGTGAGCCGCCAGATGGAAAACAAAGTCAGAACCTCTGATACTTTTTTCCAAAAGTTTAATATTTTTTAAATCTCCTTCGACTAATTTAAATCTTGGATTTTTGAAATGATGTTTGACAAATAATTTTTTTCCTGTTGAAAAATTATCATAGACAACAACATCATTACCGTCTTTTATGATGCGATCAACGATATGACTACCAATAAATCCGGCTCCACCTGTTACAAAATATTTCATACGTTTTGTGAGTATATTTTATCAATAATTTTCAGTACATAGTAGGCGTCGTTTATTGCGGCAGGGGAGTAGTCTTTCTTTTTTATTCTTTGAAAAAAAATCTCGTTTTCTTTTTTCCAAGAAAGATCTTCGTCTGGGAATTCAAACTCCTGGACATCCGGTGGACCCATTTCCGGTTTCATTTTATACAAAGCTAATCTTTCTTTTCCATAACTTCGTCCCAGTCCGTCTATCTGGATTTTTGCCGTCTTTAACATTATTTCAAAGGAAAAGATATTTTTCCATTCAACACATGACACGGAGAGGTGGGCAAACTGATTTTTTTTATTTTTCATGATAAAAAAAGCGCTGTCATCAGCTTTAGTCTTCCAAAATAAAGTCGGAGTAAAGCCGATTACCTCATCCATTGGTGCTACTAAGTAATTAACTAAATCAATGAGGTGCGGACCCTGATCGATAAACTCTCCACCACCTGATATTTCTTTTTGAAAACGCCATTCTTTTTCATACCCAAGCCTGGCTCCATGGCCATAACGGGCGCGGACAAATAAAACCTTTCCATATTTTTTTGAATTGATGATTTCCTTGGCTTTTTGAATACTCGGATGAAAGCGGTGATTATAACCGAACATAACTACCACCGGGTTTTTTTTATATTCCTTGATTATTTTTTCAAACTCTCGATAATTTCGGGCACCTGGTTTTTCAACCAGGACATGCTTTCCATTTTTAATTGCTTCAACTGCAATTTGAGTAAGGGAATCGTGACTGGTGGCAATAAAGACAGCGTCAACTGATGAGTCAGAAACTACTTTTTTCCAGTCGGGTTCATAACGACAGTTAAATTCATTAGCCAGTCGCTGGCCTTTTTCAGAAGACCGATTACAAACAACGTCCAGTTTAACTCCTGCGGGCAGAGACATAGCTCTTTTTTTTCCAATCAGTCCTGCTCCAATTATGGCTATTTTCATATATTTTAAATTCCAATTCCTTTATAAATGAAGCCTTCTTTTATTAATTTTGATGAATCAAGTAAATTTTTTGTGTCTATGATTATTTTCTTTTTCATTAATTTTCCGAATTTCTTTGTAGGTAATTTCAAAAACTCCGGCCACTCTGTCATTAGAATTATAATGTCGATATTTGAAAACAGTTCTTCTGCCGACCTACAAATTTTGATATATGAGGAAGTCTTTATCTGTTCTTTTATCATCGGATCAAAAGCTTTAACTCCTACATTATTTTTATTTAAAAGATTTGCTAAGGATAAAGACATTGATCGACGAAGTGTATTTGTTCCCGGTTTATATGTTAGTCCGAGAATTCCAACTGTGCTTTTCGAAGATAAGGAAATCAGAGATTTTATTTTCTCCATCAATTGCGGAATTCTATCTTGATTTATCGAATAAACTGTATTCATCAACTTTGCCTCATAATGATTATTTTTTCCTAATTTTATCAACGATTGAACGTCTCTACCTAAAGTACCACCCGAAAAACCTAACCCCGGATTAATCGGCGCATACTGGCTAACCCTACGATCTGTCTTAAGGGCAGAAACAACATCCAGCATATTTGCCCCCAATCTTTCTGAAAGATCGGCTATTTCGCTACTATATGAAACGCATGTTGCCAAATAAGTATTCAGTGCATGCTTGACCATTTCGGCGCTTTCTAAACTCATAGAAAGAATCGGGCATTTGAAATAGGAAAAATCCTTAATAAATTTTTTGGCGGTTTTTCCACTGTCAGCACCGATAATAATTCGATCGGGTTTTAAAAATGAATCAAAAGCTTTACCCAACCGTAAATTTTCCGGAAAATAAATCATCCCGATTGGTTTTTTTATTTTCAATTTTAATTTTGCCAAAAGTTTTCTTGAAGTTCCAAGTGGTACTTGGCTAGATATTACGAGAGTCGTTTTACTTGATAAAGATTTTGAAAGCATATCACAAGCCTTATCTATAAGTTCAGTGCTTACTCTATCATTATCATCAACCGGCAGATCAAAAGTAATAAAAATATAGTCTTTATTTGCACATAATTTGCTAGGCGAACCAGTAAAAAAAAGATTTTTATTAAGATGTTTTTTAATTGTTTCTTCAAGTAACGGTTCAAAAATGGGTGGAGTTCCTTTGTTAAGGTCTGTAACAATTTTACTATCAAAATCGAGCCCCGTAACATTGTAACCCAATTTTGCCAAGCAGGAGGAATAAACCGAACCAAGATGCCAAAGACCCAAAACGCCGATATTTAATCTATTTTTCATAAAAAAGTTCTTTATCAATTCTTCTTAATGTAAAAAGGCTTTTTGAATCTTTGTTCATTTTTTTCAACATTTCTATTTTATCCCATTTTGCACTAAGCATCTTGCCGGTGATATGATTTGATTGCGGAGAAACAAGAAAAGCGATCAATTCTGCCGCAAGTAAAGGAGAGTCGCCTCCGGATTTTTTTTGTTTAAGAGCTTGTTCATACATTGTGTCTCCTGCTTTTTCCTTTCCTTGCGCAAGGAGAAAGTCGGTAAAATGGGTATTAATCGCACCTGGAGAAATACAGTTTACCTGAATATTATATTCTTCAAGTTCTGCGCCCATTACTTCAGTAAAACCAACCACGGCAGTTTTTGATGTGTAATAGGCAGAAAATCTAGCTAATGGTCTTTTTCCTCCAACTCCGGCTCCAGCCATATTAATTATTTTTCCGCTTCTTTGCTTTTTCATTTTGGGAATAACCAATTGCGAGCAGTATAAAGCACCAAATAGATTTATCTTCATGGCTTCGACCCATTTTTCAGAAGAATTTTCTTCAACAGGACCGATCGGGCCATAAATACCTGCATTATTGAAAAGCACATCAATTTTTTTAAATTTTTTATAGGCAAAATCAATTAATTTTTTACAATCTTTGAAGTTAGTGACATCGGCCTTAATACCAAATATTTTTTTTCCAGTTGGATCGATTTCTTTGCAGGTATTTTTAACTTCTTTTATGTCTCTTGAACAAATTACGACCGTAAACCCTTCTTTAACCAATCTATTAGAAACTACTTTACCGATCCCTCTCGCTCCTCCTGTAACAACGGCAATTTTTTTCATATTATTTTTTCTTTTGCATTTCTTTCCAAGCCTCATCAAATTGCTGAATGGTTTCAATTGTCCTCTGGCTAAATAACATACTCATCAATATTTCCGGTGTGATCGTAACTATGTTACTACCAGCAGCATAAGCGTCACCAACCATGACAGCATTTCTGATACTTCCAACGATTATTTTCACATTATCATATCCACCTTCTTTAAGAAATTTAGCCGTAGCCGTTGCAATATAATCAACGCTACCGTTAACTTTCGAATCCAGTCCAACACGTGGGTGGGCAACCATATAATCAAATCTACTCCGGTATTTAACTTGATCTTCCATGCTTCTTCCCCAAAAAAGACTGATAAAACAAAGTTTTTTAGAATTGCGGACGGCTAAAGTTGCCATGATCATCTGCTCAAAGGTCATAATGGTCGTAATATTGACGGCAATATTTAGTTTGGTCAGTTGGTTGATTACGTATAAACTCTTGGTTGTGTCAGGGATTAAGGGAACCTTAACAACAATATTATCAGCTAAATTATTTAGTTTTTTTGCCTGTCTGATCATTTCGTCTGCGGTTGCCGTACTATCAGTCAATTCTATTGACACTGGTTTCCCTTTCATCTCGCGGCAAATTGCTTTTATCACTTTTTCATAATCTTGCGGCTTGATTCCGTCTTTAAGCATTATCAATTGATTAGTGGTCACTCCGTCGACAACTCCGGTTTCATTCCATTTTTTTACTTCTTCTAATTTTGAAGAGTCAAGAAACAAAGCTCGATTAAATTTTGAATAATTAAGACTTTTATTAACTGGCATATTTATTAATATAATTTATAAATACAATCCTCTATATTGTATATTATCATGCTTTGATTTTGCAACTTATTACAAATTTTATAAGAGCTCACTCTTCTTGACACAGATTGTCATTCCCTCACCCTAAAGGGTACAGGCTCCGGAGGGAAGCACTGGATCCCCGTCTTCACGGGGATGACACAAGAAACAACATAAAAGAGGACATTTCTATTTTAGAGTAACATAACTGGTTATTTTACTCTTAACAAATAATTAGCAGTTTTTCTTCATTATAGATTATGATAATCGAAAGGTGAGTTTTTTCCAGAACAAAAAGTTAGAATTTGGGGGATTGGGAGTTATTTATAAAATGATTCAAATTCAATATGATTCATACCTGATTGCTTTAAAATACTTTATAAAGAAATAGTTTTGGAGCAGATAATTCTTTTTCAAAATATAGTTCCAGTGCTTCTTTAAGATTTGCCAATGCTTCTGTTTTTGTTTTTCCCTGACTGGCAACCTCTACCTCTAGAGATTTTGCCACATAAAAAGAATCTTCTTTCCAAACTAACGCTGATGTTTCTTTATAAATATTTTTTACTTTATTCGTGGCCATATAGTGTATATTACTATATTTTCGTGAACTGTGTCAATACTCTCAATCGTATTAATCTTCATTGGACATTTTTGCAATAGCATTGCAAAATAGGCCGTATCTAACAGTTTTCCTTATTCCTTCCCTGATCGATAATTTTGGTTTCCAGCCAAGTTTGCTTAATTTATTTATAGATAAATGGACAAATTCGTTAATATCTTGCTATAGTCTTATTACAAATAGTCTAATCATGACTAGACTATCTATTAAACTATATAAATACCTGCCTATATCGAGTTTTTTATAGCTTCTTAATAATCTATAAGGATATTGACAAAATATAGAAAAGTAGCTATGTTATAATTATATTAAATATGAATTTCCGGGAAAAGTTTTTACGTATCTACGCTAATCTTCCTCTAAATCAAAGAAGTGAAATTGTTGTTGTTCTTGGAGATGAACCTATGACTTGGAATGCAACCAGAGTTGAGATTGAAAACGATACGGAAAAAGGCAAAGAAATTCTTAAAAAGTTGGTCGACTTACAAATTATTAAATAAATATGGAAGAGAAAAATATTCAAGAAGATATGAAAAAAATAGCAATTGCCCGAATTAATACATTTTCCGACGATTTGGGAATTATAATTGGCAATAAAAAATATACAAAAAAAGAAATTTTAGAAAGTATTGAAAATGGAGATGATACAGGACAAGAAGTAATTGATTCGCAGATAGAATATCTCCGCGATATGGCAAGTGGTGCTATATATGAAAACTCTTAAATCAATTCTTATAACAAGACCAAATCATGATTTGATTACAACCTATCTTTATTACTGGAGCCAGCCTATTATCAAAGAGGCTATGACTAAAAATATTCAGACATTTGATCTGTCTGGAAAAAAAGCTAATAGAAGCTTATTAACAAGCTATATCGAAAAACATAATCCCATCTTTATCCATTTTAATGGACACGGAAGCAATAGTTTGATTGCAGGCTATGATAATGAAATACTAATTGAAGCAAACAAAAACGATAAATTATTAGCCCAAAAAATAATTTATGCTTTAAGTTGCGACTCAGCTAAAATATTAGGTTATTCCTGTATTAAAAATGGGGCTTTGGTATTTATTGGCTACAAAAGAAAATATATTCTTGCTTATGATATCAAATCCTATACAAGACCATTGAAGGATAAGTTAGCAAAATTATTTCTTGAACCTTCAAACTTGGTAACAATATCGATTCTAAAAGGTAATACAGTTGGAAATGCTTTCCAAAAATCACAGGATTCTATGCGCCGACATTTTTTATATATGATTTCCACAAAAGCGACTGCTCTGGAGAAAGACGCCTCTTCTTTTTTATGGGCAAATAAAAAGGGTCAAACTCTTATTGGGGACGAAAATTCTAAATTAATATGAATAAAGCAGTTTTTTTCGATCGGGATGGGGTAATTAATGAAATGGCCTTTGATGCAGAAAATGGGCTAGTACATATCCCTTGGCAAGCAAACCAAATAGTTTTAAATCATGGAATTGTAGAGCTTTTAAAAACTACAAAAAAATCAGGTTTCCTTAACGTAATTGTCTCCAATCAGCCAGATATTGGTTTAAATAGAATAACTGAGAAAATATTTAAAGACATTGAAAAAGATATTTTACAAAAAATTGAAAAAGAAAATGCTTTTATAGACAAAGCCTATTATTGTTTTCATCACCCTTATGCCAAACTAGAAAAATATAAAAAAGAATGTAATTGTCGAAAACCTAAAACTGGTCTTTTCTTACAGGCTGCCAAAGAAATGGACATTGATCTTAGTAAGTCGTGGATGATCGGGGATGGACTGTATGATATTGTGGCTGGACATAATGCCGGATGCAAAACAATATTAATTGCAAATAATGTTCAAACCGGTCACCTTAAGGCAATTGAAGAAAAATTAAAAAATATTAAACCAGATTTTATTGTTAAAAATCTAAAGGAAGCAATTTTAATTTTCACAAACAATTCATGAAAGCAATTATCATGGCCGGTGGAAGAGGGGAGAGGTTAAAACCAATAACTGACACTATTCCAAAACCAATGGTCGAGGTTGCCGGAAAACCAATTCTTCTTCATATAATTAATCTTTTCAAAAGATATGAAATTAAAGATTTTATTTTTTCACTTTACTACCTTCCACACATTATCACTTCTTATTTTGGCGACGGGTCAAAATTCGGAATCCATATTGACTATTTAATTGAAGATCCCGGGCAACCAATGGGAACCGCTGGAGGAATCCTAGCCGCAAAAAAATATATCGATGATACATTTATAGTTACCTCTGGAGATATTCTTCGAAAAATAAATATTGACGAAATTGTAAAATTCCATAAAGAAAAAAATTCTTTTGCGACTTTAAATACTTACAAACGCTTTGGTCCTGATCCAAAAAGCATGATAGTTTTTGACAAACAAGGTTTAATAAAAAAATTTATCGAAAGACCAAATCCCGAAAATATTAAAGAAGATTCTGTCTGGGTAAATGGATCTTTTTATATAATGGAGCCGGAAATATTTAATTTTATACCAAAAAATTATGAGAGTGATTTTGGGAAAGACGTTTTTCCTAAGTTATTGGCAACTAATAAAAAAATTTATGCTTTTTCAACTGAAGACTATTTTGTAGATATTGGGAATTTAGAGAAGTTGGAAATGGCTAGAAAAACATTCACTCCTTAATATGGTTTTATCTCTCGTAGTTTTGGGTGAAAGACTAGAGCGTGCCAGACGACAGCCTGAAAAGCTTCGGCGTAAGGAGTAATTAAGTCTTTATCTATCACCGGTATTAAAATACAGGAGGTCGCTACTTTTTTAGTGTATCCGCCATCACGACTGACAATTCCTAAAATTGTTGCATTAATTTTTTTTGCATAAACTAGCGCAGAAACGATATTGGCACTGATATTTTTTTCTAAATTTCCACCGCCAACCGAAAAAATAATTATTGCATCTTTTTTGGTCAGTTGACTACCTTTTAACCAATTGACAAAGACTGTCTCCCAGCCATCATCATTAGTTCTGGCCGTTAATTCACCTACATTATCAGTCGGAGCGTAAGATTCGATACCACAAATTTTTCTAAAATCATTAACTGCGTGAGAACAATTAGCGGCACTTCCGCCAACTCCCAATAAAAATAATCTTCCTTTTCTTTTTTTTAATTTAATTAATTCATCAAGAGTTTTATTTATTTCTTTTTTATCTAATCTGTTAATTATTTCTTTAGCCCCTTCAAAATATTCCTGAAAATAGTCTTTTGCCATATTAACTTAAATTAATTAATAATTTGGTTCCTTCAAAATCAAAACGAACTTTTCTTTCTTCAAGACCAATTTTTTTCATACGATCCCGAAATTTTTCTTTATCCTGCGGAACGTAGAATACAAACCACCCTCCTCCACCAGCCCCCATAATTTTCCCTCCCAAGGCTCCAGCTTTAATCGCCTCATTATACCATTCGTCAATTTTAGGATTAGAGATTTTATTTGAAAGTTTCTTTTTAATTAACCAATGTTGTTGAAATGTTTCTCCAAAATCGTCAATTTTTCCGTTTAATAAATATTTTTTTGCTAGAAATCCCAATTCTTTAATTTGATCAAGTGTCCTTATTAATATTTCTGAAGAGCCGTCTTTTTTATCAAGTTTTTCTTTTTGATCACCCAGAACGGATGAGGCGTCTCTTTGAATTCCGGTCCTAAAATAAAGAAGGTTATTTTCTAATTTTGATACTGCATGAAATGATAAATTGATCGGTTCAACTGTTACTCTTCCTTTTTTATCCATTTCAAAATAATTAATTCCTCCTAGTGCTGCAATATATTGATCTTGGGGCCCAACCGGTTTTTTAAGACGTTCGATTTCAATGTAACTGGCTTCCTCAGCTAACTTTAGCTGGGATACGGGTTCTCTTTTATAGGTGTGAAGGGCGTGTAACAATCCGACTTCAAATGCGCCGGAGCCTCCAAGACCAGATTTTGCTGATGCGTCAGAGGCGGTCGAAATTTCAATTCCTTTGGTTATCTTTGTTAACTTAAGACACTCTTTAATAATTGAATTATGAATATCTTTATAGTTATAACTCATGGTTGCTTCAAATCCGTGAGAAGCTTTTATTAATTTAGAATCTTCGGTCTTATTCAAAAAAACAAAAACATATTTATCAATTGAACTGCTGATCCACGCTCCGCCTCGTAATTTGCTGTACCAAAGAACGTCTGTCCCGCCACCGGCCAAGGTTATTCTCATTGGAGTCTGGGTAATAATCGTTGCTCGTTCACGAAGAGTATAATCAGGTAATTTTTTTATGAAAGATTTTCTGGACATATTATTTGAAATAATTATAATATATCAAATTGTCAAAATCATTACTTTAATTCAATTTTCAATATATATCCACCTGAAAGCATTGGAAAAATGTTTTCACAAAAGTTTATTATTCTTTCTACCAATTTAATAAAATAACGTCTAGTCTTTAAGGTACTTAAATACATTTCTGTAAATTTAACATTGTAGGGAATAATTTTAAATTTCTTAAAACCGTTCTTTATACATAAAGCATGTAAAGTCTTGTACGAAAAAATTTGGATGTGATCTTTATGATTTGATTCCCGGTTAAAAAAAGCTAAAAGGACATTGGTCAATGAAGTTGCGTTTGGGGTCGTAAGTAAAAGTATCTTTTTTGGATACAACTTTTTCATTAATTGAAAAAATTTAGATACATCTGGGATATGTTCTATCAGCTCACCGGCAACTATCAAATCAATCTGATTAGCATCTGCAAAAGATCTATCAAGATAGTACAGGTCTTTTCTAATTATTTTTGATCTTTGTCCCGTCCTTATCTCTGATTTGATCAGCTCGGAGGAATCGATCCCAATTACTTTTTTTGCTTCCCTGGAAATAAGGCCGTGCAGCCAGTAACCATTATTTTTTTTAAGCTTAATTGCGGTTTCGTCGTAGCACCCAATATCCAATACTTTTTTGTTTTTACAAAATTGTGAGATGTAAAGTAATCTAT
>ERZ1292633.680-Hain-H41-02um-R1-680-length-38557-cov-7_pt1 | contig 38557 bp, 36 predicted proteins | sample MGYA00564406_ERZ1292633 | MGnify/ENA primary metagenome ERZ1292633 (study PRJEB36523, sample SAMEA6512639) | groundwater metagenome | collected 2019-01-08 | study: AquaDiva: Metagenomics assemblies of 32 groundwater samples
ATGATTGAATGGCGTAAAACAAAACCCCAACGCCTGCTGGGCGTTGGGGTTTTGTTTGTTTTTAACTAAATATCTTTGATTCGATCCCGATATTTACAATACCCACATTCTGCATCGGCTATTGGCATCGGTTCGGAAAGACATTTTTTTGCTTCCATAATTCGCTCTTCAACCCACACATCGTTGCCATCATATGGCTGAACATCCATCGTAAAATGGAGATCGCCTCCGGCAAATCCCTTTTCTTTATCAACTCGTGCGTATACAAAATATCCCCGATTTTTAACTATAAAACCATTATGACGCAAGAGCCACTGATAAATCTCCATCTGCCGTTTGTAACTATCATACAGCTCTCCTTTTTGCGCGCCAGACGCTTTATAGTCAATAACCATAAGCTCCCCCTTTTTATCAATCCAAATATCATCAACAGCGCCAAAAACAAGAAATCCGGATTTCTGATGTTCGTATTGTATGCCGGTAAAATTATGTCTCCATTTGTCTATGTTTTCATGCATAAAAGGCACTGCGTCTATTTTTTCGCGCTGTATAAGATAATGCGCCGTGCCTGCCTTCCGATGCTCGTCAAACTCCTTTTTCAAAAGGAAATCAATTGCGTTATTGATCGTAAACGGAAATCCAGAAGGACGATTGATTCCTTTTCCGACATACAACCAAAAACACCTGGGGCATTCCATAAATAATTCTAATTTTGAACGGGAAAGTTTTGTAAATTGCATAAAGTTAAAGGCTTGTTGCAACAAGCGCGTATTTTGATTTAAGAAAAAAATATCCGACGACAAACACGGTGACAGAGGGCGAAAGCCACACTGGCACATGATACCCAAACCCTTCCGCAACCATGATAGACCCTAAAAACAACACCGAATACATAGCGCCGTTTTTCAGATAGAGGTATTTTTTAATGCGATCAATATTGCTGATGGTAAGTTGCCGAAGAACAATTGCGCCAATCCCATTTCCCAAAAGTATCAGTGGCACGGAAAGCGTAAAAGCAAAAGCCCCCAATACTCCATCAATTGAAAATGTCGCGTCAATCGCCTCAAGGTATAAAATTTTGCTGATATCACTTCTCCCTTTTTTCAAAAGCCTTGCTTCTTCGGCTTCGGCGTTTTGCTTGAATCCGTGAGTAATAAAAAATATCGTGGAACCTACCACCGCCCCAAAAGCAATTAACGGACCCTCTTTAAGAGCAAACCATACAATACCAGCAAGAAGAATGGAAATAACGGCGTAAAACCAAACGCTCTTGGCGTGAAAAAACCTCTCACCCGGAAGCCCATAATTTTTCGGCTCCATAAACAGCCAGTGAAAAAATAAAAAAACCATAAAAGTCCCCCCTCCCATAAGCATCATTGGGGCAGCGCGTTCAATCGCCGTTATTACTTCTTTATCGCTTCTGAATGTGGCGGTAAACGCCTCAAAAAATCCTATCTGCGGAACCGACAGCCACACAATCAACCACGGCAAAACTCCGCGAACGATAAAAACGGCGAACAAAAGTCCCCAAATCAAAAACCATCGCCGAGCGCGCGCCTCCATTGTGCGCAAAACTTCAGCATTAATAATGGCATTATCAATGCTTACAATACTCTCAAAAAGCGCAAGCCCTAAAATAATAACTATAAGACTTAAAAACTCCATACAGAGAGCTAAATCTTAGCAATTTCTACCATAATGTAAAATCTCCACAGCCTGTGTTTCCATGCCCCCGCATAATCAATTCCGATGCGTTTTCCTCTTAAAAAGTTTTTAATTTTAATGCCACGATCTTCAATCCATAATCCTGAATTTTTTTGTGCTTGATTTTCGTTCAAGCTTCTTTTAATGCAAAAAAATTTTGTCAGCTTTCCTGGTCCGTTTGTTTTTTTATATAATACATCGTCAGCCAAAACTCCGCGGATTAAAATTGCAGATGGATATCCTTTTTCGCGCGTTACGATATTCAGCATCTCGTACATTCCGTATACACAATATACATACCACACGCCTCCCGCCCGAAACATTACCTCGTTTCGCTTCGTCTTTCCCCGCGAAGCGTGTGATGCTTTGTCGTTTAGTCCGTCATACGCTTCAACATCGGTAATAATTCCTGCGATTTCTCGCTTTCCAATTTTTCGCACTAAAAACTTGCCAAGCAATTCTCGGGCAACAGCGAGCGTATTTCGTTGAAAAAATGTTTTTGATAAAATCTTTCTCATTTGCTACGCTAATGTCATCAAAATATAAAATCATACTTCTTTATTCTACTCAATTATGTCTTGGGCATTCTACGCATTTTTATCCGCGCTCTTTGCCGCAGCAACGGCAATTCTTGCAAAAATAGGCGTCAAAGACATTGACTCTAATCTGGCTACGGCAATTCGCACCGCAGTAATTATTGTATTCGCATTTGCAATTGTTTGGTACCAAGGCACCATCAAACAACTCCCATCCATTCCACGATACACGCTTGCGTTTCTTGTTCTTTCGGGAATCGCCACAGGACTTTCCTGGCTTTTCTATTTTAAAGCATTACAAATCGGACACGCAAGCCAAGTCGCTCCTATTGATAAATTAAGTCTTATTTTTACAATTCTTTTAGCCGCGCTTTTCTTAGGCGAAAAATTAACTCTTCCAATTCTCGCGGGCGGAACATTAATGACGGTCGGCGCACTTATCATTACATTTTGGAAATAAAGAGTACTTTGTTCCCGTCGCTTTTCGCCTCCTCGGCGAAACACAGGGAAATTTTTTACGAGAGATAAAGCTCTCTAAATTTCCTGTCAAAGCTTCCCCAAAGCTTTGACCTCGTAAGCGCGCACTACTGTGCGCGCTTACCGATCTTCGCTAGGGAATAAAAGCGTCGCTCCGAGCGCTCCCGCGTATTCACCAATGCGTCCGGCAACAATCGGCGTTTTTTTTCCAATCGGAGACATGATATAGCGTCGCGCCACCAGGCAAATTTTTGAAATCTGCAATCGTTTTGCGTACAGTGCACCTCCCCCAATAATAACAACCTCTGGATCAAACGCGTTGATGATGTTTGCAACCCCGATACCAACGATTTCATTTTTATCGTCCAACTTCTTAAACGCTCGTTTTCCCGCAAGCTGTTCAAGCGTCTTACCCTGATTGACGACCATATGCCCAAATTCCCCCGCCCCAGAATGCTTTCCAAAATACACCCTCCCGTCTATGAGAAATCCGCCGCCAATTCCGGTGCCGATAGTAAGCACGGCAATATATTTTTTCCCCTTTCCAGCTCCCGCAAACGCCTCCGCGCGAAGAAAGCACCTACTGTCGTTATCAATCTTTATTGGAACTTTGAACTTTTTAAAAAATCGTTTAATATTCCAACCATTCAAAAATAAAAGGTTTGGAGCGTGCATAAGTATTCCGCGCTTTGGATCAACAATCCCCGGAGCTCCAATACCGATACCCACAACAGAATTCTCTGCGATAACTGATTTGACCGCTTGAGAAAGAGCGTCAAAAAAACGGCGTTTTGTTTTCAAGGTTTTTATAGTCAATGCCAAACCACGCCTCTCTCCGGGTGCGGTCGTGCAAAGAATTTTTATTTCCGTACCCCCAATATCAATGCCAAGAATACTCATATCCATTGTAAAACTTATTTACCGTAAGAATACCATAGTCCGCGTTGATTTTCACCTCTCTTTATTATTTAACAGCATCTGAACAATAATCCAATAACGCGAATCGCTCTTTTTGTTTTTAAGAAAATACCACCATTCCGCGCCCCACAAATAATACTCTTCAAAATTCGTTTTTTTAGCATATTCTATCGTTTCTATAAAATATTCAGGCGAAAAAAGTGCTATCTGCTCTTCATATAAAAGATTATTTATTTCCGTATGCCCCCATGGTTCTGCCTGAAGCTCAATGACTAAAAATTTCTTCGCATAATCACCAATTACAGCTCGCGTTATTTTTTCTTTTAAGCGAAAGTATTCCGGACTAAGCGGATATTCAACCGTGCCAAAAATCGGCCCTATAAAACTTGGATATACCTTGCGATACATCGTGGTTCCAAAAAGATCACCGTTCCGCGCTGTTCCAACCCACAATCCAAACTCTCCCCCATCGGTCGTAAGAATTTTGCGTTGAGGATCAAGACTTCTCACAAGTTCAATTTCCTTTTCTAAAAACCCATCCTCGCGTGATGGACACCGTCCAAACATAAGATACGGCTCATTTTCAACCTGCCACATATAAACGCGTGAGTCGGCACGATATCGCTCAATAAGCACGGTAAGGTATTTTTGAAGCATCGCCTCCCGTTCTTCGGTTGCGAGCGATTGTGCCCATTTCGGAATATGACATTCTGGCCATCGCGGAACTTTCATACCGATAGCCACCACCACCTCACTGCCCTTAGCCCGCGCTAGCGCAAGCTGAAAATCTAGTTCGGAAAAATCAAACTGCCCCGATTCTTTTTCTATCCTGTCCCAATACGCAACAAGCCGAAGTTTTTTTGGATTTAATTCGTCCATAATCGCTCCATATGTTTTTTTCCAATCAAGCGAGAGCTGTTCCGCAAATTTTTGTGAAAATGTAACACCCCATACTATGGGGCGATCTTCTCGCACAGGCAAAAGATTTTTTGTATATTCCTCAGCCGAAAAAACAAAAAATCCGATGATGATTACCGCAAGCGCAGCAAACTTTCCAAAAAGTACGCGCCCCGAAAATCGTTCAACGCCGATACACCATGCGAAAATAAAAATCACAATAAATTTAATATTTTGAGTAACATCAACAAGTGCTGGATTTGGAGCAAGAAACAAGGCAAAATACGCAAGCACTGACCCGCACGCGGCATACGCTCGATTTGAAAAATAAAATATTTTTGAATGGTGCGATATTTTTTTGGACGCTAAAAATATCTTTTTTCTCACGCTCGGCACACACATCATGGTAAAAACGACCAGCACTCCGCCCATCTTCATCCAAAAAAATCCAGCTATAAATGACACGTGAAGAAAAACAATTTTAGAAAGAACAAGAGAACCGGCAAAAAATATCGCGCTCGCGCATCCACCAAAAAAAATGCGCGAGCGCGCATTTTTTTGTTCAAGAAAAAAAAGAATCACTGCTCCAAAAATAAAAATGAGAAAACCAAGCACATGCACAAAACTCAATGGTTCTCCGCCTAAAAAATTAAAAAAGAAAAATGTAATAATTGGCGATGTAATGCCAATAAACGGAAATACAGCTGACGCCTCGCCCCTCTCAAGCGTCCAGTATAGAAAAAAAAACGCGATGATAAAAAAAACGCCCCCCAAAAGTGCCCATACAATCGTTTCAACGGAAACGCCCCCAACACCAAACGGAACAAGCAAAAACGCAAAAAGTCCAAGCACTCCGAGCCAAAACGAATAAACAATTGGATCAATAGAGCGACGATGTATGAGCAGTTTATCAAAAACCGCCGAGCTCCCGAGAATAATCTGTGCGATTGTGGCAATAAAAAGCCAGTTCATTCTCCTATTATACGCAGATTCAAAAGCAAATGAAACCTAAAAAAGTTAGGGTTTGATCGCGCTTTCTTCAATGATTTTTTTATATTCAAACGCGCTTGGACGAATTTTTCGCTTCTGCGTTTCATAATCAACCTCAATTAATCCAAACCGAGGCCAAAATCCCTTATCCCATTCAAAATTATCCAACAAAGACCAATAAAAATATCCGCGAACATCAACTCCTTCAGCTATGGCACGGTTTATTTCACTGATATGATCCCGAATAAAATCGGCGCGAAACACATCATTCATATCCGCAACGCCATTTTCGGTTATATAAACAGGTAATTGAAACCGTTTTAAATCTAAAAGCACATGATACAATCCTTCAGGATAAATTTCCCAGCCCATATCGCTTATTTTTTTATTTTCATTTTGATTAAACCAAAATCCTTTGATCCGATTATGAAAATAATAATTGATACCAACAAAATCAAGCTCGTTATGAATATTCCGCAAAAAACGCATATTCCATAACCAATCCACTGCCCATTTCATACAATTACTGATGCGTCCGCCTGCGGACTCAAAGTACGACGTATTTAATGAAGCGCCGATTTTTGCATTTGGGTTAATTTTTTTTATCACGCGATACGCATTTCTGTGCGCGCGATTGAGCGCGTGAGTTGCGCGAAAAAAATTTATGAAGCCTGTTTTCTGTGAAGGCCATATACCGCGATAGTGTGAATTCAACGCGTATATTTCTGGTTCGTTAATTGTAATCCAAAAACAAATTTCCACACCAAATTCTTTGGCTACTTTTGTAGTGTATCGTTCAAAATATTCTGAAAATTGCCTATTTAAAATTCCGTCTTTTTCCGCAAGCCATACCGGCAATGTCCAGTGCCACAGCGTGACAAATGGTTCAATGCCCCGCGCGCGAAGTGCTTTGATAACTTCCCGATAATGCGCAATCTCTGTTTCGTCAAACCGCCCCTCCACGGGCTCAATACGCGACCACTCAAGAGAAAAGCGATGCGCGGTATGCCCCAATGCTTGTGCGCTATCAAAGTCTTCCCGAAACATCCGATAGTGCTCGCACGCATGCCCAGAAATATAATTATTCGGATTAGTTGCCTGATCTTTGATTTGTTCCCATGATGGCAAATGCCCGTATTTTTTTTCTGCTTCGCGCGCGAGCCGTTTTGCGTTTGCCTTTTCCCACCCACTCCAATCGTTTACTGCACCGCCCTCAACCTGATGAGCGGACGATGCCGATCCCCACAAAAAATTTTTAGAAAATAATCCCATACAGTATAGTATACAACGATTTCATCTAAAAACGCATTACAATGAAAGACTTTCTATGCTGAATGTTTTGCCCTCCATTCGTCTATCTTTTTATGGTCACCAGATAAAAGAACTTTTGGCACGCGATATTTTTTACCCTTATATTCAAATACTTCGGGTCGCGTATAGTGCGGATATTCAAGTCCGCGTGTTGCTGTTAGAGCATTTTTTTTGTTTTTCAAGAAAAGATTCCAATGCGACTCTTCGGCAAGCGACTTTGATTTGATAACCTCCGGTATAAGACGCGCGACTGAAGAAATGACAGCCATTGAAGCCACATCGCCATCGGTCAAAACATAGGGGCCAATTGAAATTTCTTCCGCCCCGAGTATTTTAACAACCCTTTCATCAATCCCTTCATATCGCCCTGATACGAAAATAAATTCATCGTATTTTTTTGACCACTCATACGCAAGCTTTTGGTTCCACTGTTTACCTTTTGCGGAAAGGATTATTATTTTTCTCTTATTTGACGGCGCTCGTTTTTTTGTAATCGCACTGATCGCGCGAATAATGGGTTCCGGCATCAGCACCATACCCGCTCCTCCGCCATAGACGCGTTCATCTACTTTTTTATGAGCTCCAATACCCCACAACCGAAGACCGTGTGTTCGTATGGAAATTATTTTTTTAATTTGCGCGGCGCCAAGAATAGAGCTCGCACAATACGACTCAATTGCTTCAGGAAAAAGTGTGATGATATCAAATTGAACGGGTTTTTTCATAATTATATGGTAACAATGTTCTACAGACCTACTGCGTAATTATTTTCGTTACAAAATTCAAAAATCGTGAGCGAAACGCAGTCAAAAAAAGTGAGGCTTGGAATGAATCACTTCATTCCAAGCGGGAAACGCCACTTCGCCTTTGGCGAACAAGAAGCGTTTCCCTGTGTTTCGCCGAGGAGGCGAAAATATACAGCGTATCTTGTAAACTTTTTTTGACAAGTTATAGCCATGATTTTAGAATTGTTCCGATTCCGCTTTGCGGAATCGGAAATCCTCGATTTTCATTCATGAAAATCGGGACAGTAGAAAGATAATTACGCAATAGGTCTTACATATAAAAACAATTCCGCCTCAAGACGGAATTGTTTTTATGCTAGAGTTTTAATTCATCAATTACGCTATCCATTCCTCGATCTGTAACTTTATGCTCTTCGCCCTCGCCATCACGAAGTCGTGGACCGCGACCGCCCTCTGGCTCTTCAATCTTCAAATTCACCCGCGCGTTATTTTTCAAACCTACAACGCGAAGAAGTAATCTGATCGCCTTTGCGGTGTTCCCCTGTCGGCCAATGATCTGTCCCATATCCTCGGCGTGAACCTTGAGAGTAAGAAGAACTCCCATCTCGTCAACCTTACGGTCAACGGTAACATCCGAAGGATGATCAACGAGCGACTTCACAAGATATTCAAGAAATTCCTGATCTGCTGAAGTTCCTTTTGACATTTCATTTGGAAACCTTATCCTCGCCATTCACGAAACCGTGCGTGTCGGAGACAAGCTTCCGTAACATCCGTTACTATTGCGGCTAGCGAGGATGATCAAACGCTTACATTTGGTTCATCCGAGCGACGGCGCAATATTGTATCCGGTTATATTTCGACCAGCTGGTCAATATGCCAGCTCTTTTTAATTGTTTTAAATTATACTCGTATTATCTAAAAAAATCAACTCAAACGAGTGGCGGTTGAGGAGTTTTATTTCTGCTCTTCTTTTTTCTTAGGCCGTTTCGCTTTATTTGTCTTTGCTCCTTCAAGAACTTTTTTGGAAATCAAAAGATTGCGCACCGTTGGAGACGCTTGCGCTCCTTTTGAAAGCCAATATAAAATACGATCATTTTTTAAGATCGTGTGTTTAGTTTTAGGATGATATGATCCTAAAATTTCAATTTCGCCCGATTTTGGCTTTGAGCGTTTTTCCGTAATCACAACACGAAACGACGGATCGTTTATACGCCCCCTGCGTTGAAATCTAATCATTAGCATAGTTTTTAAGAGTATCAAAAAATACTAACAAGTCAACACCCTATATCATTTTTTAGGTTATTGACATTTTTATTATTTATAGTACTTTGATTAAGTTCATTGATAACTGATTATTAATAATACCAACTGCGACGAAAGGAGAAATGATGAGAAGAAAGCCGGTTCGTCTTGGAAATGCCTTGCGGTGCCTTTCTTCCAGTGCAGACGCGCAAGGGTTTGTACAGTACCCGTGTGTCGTCCTGCAATCAAAGGGGGTGCCAGACGGTTCAGTGCTTATTAAAAAACTCGTCGCGATGAGTTGGGTTGAAATTCGCGATATGACCGATAGCGGTCGGATAACGCTCATAAAAATCTTGCCTTCTCCGCAAGCACCTATTGTTTGCGAACAAACGGAAATAGCTTCCGTTGTACGGGTGGGGCATGATTCCGTGTTACCGCGCCAACCTATGCCCGTAGATATCCAAGCGCCAACGGCGACAAAAAAACTATTCAAAAAAAACCCCCGTGAAAATACCGAATATGTTGAAACGCCAGAAGAAACCCTAAAACCAATTCTCACGAAAAAACACGGAAAAAACCGTGTCGTCGTATTTATAGACCTTGAAAATCTTTTCATAGAACTTCAAAAAAATGGACAGGAGCTTGATATACACAAACTTCAAAATGTGTGCAGTAATTATGCGTCCCTTGTTCAGTTTTGGAATTTCGTCTCCCTTGGCACATACCAAAGAGACGAGTACCCGTTTTCAAAAATCATAGACAGCGGAATTCCAATTACACTTGTTAAAAATGGTGTGAATTCAGTTGATTCTTTGGTTTTTGAGCTTGTTCAAAAAGCGCTTAAAAATGATTGTGCCGACACATTCATAATCGGAACCCACGACGGCGGTCCTCATTACCAAAAAGCTGTGGATGAAATAAAAAAACACAATAAAGTTTTCAAACTCCTAACCGTTTCCTCCGCTTCATCCGGATATCTGCGCTCTCAATCAAATAACGGCTGTATCAGCGCCGCGCCACACGATGTCCAAAAAGCGGAATTCAACGCATGCGTTCGCAATTGGACGACCTGTGGCTATTTAAAAACAAATACGCCAAATGGACAATTCATAAAAGAGGTCATTTCAACTCTTCATAAAATTTTACCATACGGAAATTCAATTCGCTTTTATCAGCTTGTACGCCTCGTGTGGGGCAACCTTAACTGCACAACTCAAATAGAATTTCGTTCAATAGATTGCGAACATGTGTTAAGCGGGCTCCATGCTATCGCGGGCATCTTAAAACATACCTCAAAAATAGTTAACGGAAAAAAAACGGAACCCCTCTATCTAGACAGAAAAAACCCGCTCCTTGCATGTATGGCTCTTTGAACCTTTTTTACGCTCTGCGACCAAACTCACTTTGTTTGGCCGCTTTTTTTATCTATTTGCGTACTGCCGCGCCTCTTCAAGTTTAAGTGAGAGAAGTTTAGAGATGCCATCATCGCCCATTGTCACTCCGTAGAGAATATCCGACTGCTTCATTGTCTCACGATTATGGGTAATAATAACGAGATCAGTTTTTTTAGAAAGCTCAACGAGCGTATCTGCGTAGAGCTTTGAATTTGCTTCGTCAAGCGCCGCATCTGTTTCATCAAGCACTAAAAATGGCGGGGGATTTACAGCGGAAATTGCAAACAACAAAGCGATTGCCGTCAATGCTCGTTCACCTCCGGAAAGCATCGCCATTGATTTAATCCGTTTTCGCGGAAGATCAACATCAATCTCAATTCCAAAAGCTTTCTTTTCATCCTCTTGTAGGGATTTAATTTCATTTCCCTCCTCATCAAGTTCGGGTTTTACCGCTTCATGCCGTAAAATTGCATTCCCTCCTCCAAAAATAGTTTTGAAATAGTTTTGAAATTCATTTTGGATTTTCGCAAACCCGTCCTCAAAATCACGCTCAATGGTACCGTCCAAATCTTTTATTAAATGATCAAGATCAACCCGCGCAGACGTCATGTCCGAAAGCTCCTGCGACAGAAACGCGTACCGCGTTTCTGTCGCTTCATACTCCTTCATTGTGTTCTCATCAACCCCGCCGATTTCTTCAAGACGAATTTTTGTCTTTTCAATTTTTTTGCGAAGTTCATCGGCAGAAAATGAATCAAAAGCAACTCTGCCCGCGTTCGCGTCTTCCGCACCAACCCCGGCATATTCCATTTCGGAGAGAACGCGCGCTTTTTCTTTTTCAATTCTATCAATCTCATAACGCGTTCGTTCCCGCTGAAGACGAAGTTCGGATCGCTCTTCTTCTTTTTCACGCATCACACGATCAAGCGTTCTCAAATCCTGTTGAACCGCGCGGTATCCCTCTTCTTCTTTTTGAAGTTTCGCTCGTACCGCAAACGCCTCGCTGTTCAAATTTTCAATAAGTTCCTGAAATTTTTGCTTCTCTTTTTCAAATTCTTTTAAAAACTCTGACGGTGTTGGATTTTCCAAAATTTTGCCTTTTGCTATTGTTTCTAAAAGTATTTTGAATCCATAATCCATCTCGCCGAGAGATTTTTTTATTGTGGCGAGCGAGGAGCGAAATGAAAACTCGTTTTCATTTCGTCCGAGCGATGGCGCAACAAAGGGCTTATCGTTATTTATCAATTCAATGTTTTCTGATTTTAAAAGTTCATGAATGGCATTGTGCCACCGCTGTATCTCTCCAACAACAAACGGTATGTCAACAATCCGTTCAATTGGTTTTTGCGACCGTTCCGTTTCAGCCTCAATCTTCCCTTCAAGACGCCCGAGCTCCCGCTCATAGCTGACACGCTTTTGATCAATAGCGCGAGCCGTAATATCCAGTTCACGAATAGCAGAGAATTTTTTTGCAGTTTCCTCCTTTCCAAGCGCGTCTTTCTGAAGCAGAACAATTTCTTCCTCAATTTTTTTTAAATGATTATTGAGAGGCGCGTCTTCCGTTTGAATCTTTTTAAGCTCCTCTTCAAGCACCGCGCATACCTTTGAAAAATAGCTTATCTGAAATTCACGAAGCTCCCCTTCATACGCACCCCGTTGTTCCGCACGCTCTTTAAGATTTTTTAAATACTTCAAATGTGGCGCGATTTCTTTTACCAAATCCTCCACTCGTTTCATATTTTCCTCTGTTTCGGCAAGTTTTCTAAAAGCTTCTTTTTTCTTCAGTTGGTATACGCGCAGACCTAACGCCTCTTCAAGCATTGAACGGCGATCACGAGAAGAAGCGAGTAGTATCCGATCTACCTCACCTTGTCCGATGATATTGTGTTTTGTTTCTCCTAAACCAATTTTTGCCAAAAGCTCCACGATGTCGCGAAGCCGTACCTGCGAGCCGTTTAGATAATATTCATTGAGACCATCACGAAAAATTTTACGCCCTAAACTTACCATATCAAAATCCAACGGAACCGTGCGACTGGAATTATCAAAATGAAGCATCACTGATGCTTTGCCCATTGCAGACGCTTTTGGCGTCCCAGAAAAAATCAAATCTTCCCCGCGTTTACCACGCAAAGATTTCATTGATTGCTCGCCCAACACCCAGCGAATTGCTTCGGCGATATTTGACTTGCCCGAGCCGTTCGGACCGACAATAGCAACAATCGGAGAAGGAAATTCTAAAACCGTTGTTTTCGCAAAAGATTTAAAACCAGCTATTTCTATTGATTTTAATTTCATAATAACTTAAAAAAATTGACTTCTGATGACCACTTGCTATACTATGCGCATCACTACGAAAAAGACCCCTATGCGGTTTCGTCCGCATCGGGGGCTTTTTTACAAAACCGACTTCTTGTAAAAAATATAGGGGTCTTTATATTTGCGCCGTCTATAAATGCGTAGTTATTTTCTTCGTGTTTTGATTTCATCTGTTCGTAAGTATACCATTTTTTACTCATACGAAAAAGAAATAGCTACAAAAAAAGCGCCGTTAAGACGCTTATCGTGCTATTACACTATTACATAAAATCCATCGTGCTGTCGCGCCTCACCCACTCCACGCCGTTAACCGCTTTTATCTTCTCAAAGTCGTCCTTTAGAATAGTACCGCGAATTATAACGCAATTCTTAAATACCACAGGCTTAAATCCTACATCCTGTTTAAAATTCTTTAAAGAAAGTTCGCGAACAACTTCTGCAAGCGCTTGCTCACCGCATTTAATTATGACCATCATTGATAGTCTCCTTTTTTAAAAAACTTCAATTCCAGTTCTTGGCAACAAGCCCCTTCTCCGCCGCGTTTACTTCTGCTGTTTGCTTTGAATGTCCTTCGCCTTCCGCAACAAGCTCATCTTTCAAATATAACCCGACAACAAAATTCCTGTCATGATCGGGTCCCCACTCTTTTATTACCTGGTACGACGGCGTAATGCTAACTTTTTCTTGTGCAAATTCCTGAAACAAACTTTTTGGATCGCGAAAAAGTTTGTTCTCAATAACATCCGACAAACGAACTAAAACATTCTCCATAACAAACTTATGCGCCGTTTCGTATCCCCGATCAAGATACACGGCTCCGATGACCGCTTCAAGCGCGTTTGCCAAAAGAAATTGACGGGCGCGACCAGTATCCTTTGATTCGCCTTTTGACATCAGAAGAAATTCATTCATTCCGAGCGCTTCGGCAACAACGGAAAGCATCTTGGCGTTTACGAGCGCGGCGCGAAAACTTGTAAGCTCGCCCTCCGGCTTTTCAGGATATTTTTCGTACAAAGCTTCTGTTACCGTGAGCTCCAAAACAGCGTCCCCGAGAAATTCAAGTCGCTCATTATGCGAAAGCCGAAATTTCGGATTTTCATTCAAATATGAACGATGAACAAATGCCTGTAATAATAAATCGGGATTCTTGAACAAAACATTAATTCGTTCGGAAAATTCTTTGGTGTCTGGCACTTAGCATAAGAAGCGTGGAGCAAGAATCCGGAATCAATACTTGATTCATGATTCACGATCCGCGATTCATTAAAAATTAGCTTTCAGGAGCTCCGTCTTCATCCTTGTCGCTGTCGTTCATTTCTTTTTTTTGATTGCTCTCGTCCTTTTTATCGTCTTTTTTTGGCGAATCTTCCGCATATTTTTTCTTCTCTTCTTCTACGGCTTTTTCCGCGCGTGTTGGATACTCTTTACCCGGTTCGCCAATTTCACGATACACAGTCCCCAAAACACCGTTTACGAATTTACCTGATGTTTCTCCACCAAAACTTTTTGCCAGTTCAATGGCTTCGTTAATTGCAACTTTTGGAGGAACCTCCTCATGACTACCAAATAAAAGTTCATAAAGCCCTAAGCGCAAAACGCTTCTGTCTACGGCGGCTATCTGATTAATGGGCCATTCTGGAGCTGAAATCCCAATAATCTTATCAATTTCAACAAGCTTTTCTTTTACTCCTCGCGCGAGGCGCCAAATAAACTCAACATCCTCAAGTCCCGGGCCGAATTCTTTAACATTTTTTTCAACAATAGTATCAATCGCATCATCTTTAAAATCATTAAAATCCCACTCATAGAGGGATTGCATAGCGATTGATCGTGCAAGGTGCCGAGAAGCCATTAAATGAGAATTAAAAGTACAAAGTTAAAAATGAAAAATTAGTGCTTATGTTCGTCGTGTGATTCTTTTTCTTCTGCTTTCACTTTTTTAGATTTTTTTGCCCCTTTCTTGGTCGCCTTAGCCAATACATCGATCATTTTTTTACCGTTATAATACCCGCAATTAACGCATACCATATGAGGCAAAATTTTAGTTTTGCAATTTTGGCAAAGAGAAAACGCCTTTTGTTTCAAGGCGTGATGCGACCGGCGCCGATTGCGCTGGCTTTTTGTATGCCGCATTCTGACAACCATGCTAAATACTGTATCAGATTAGCGTTAGCTTAGCAAGCAAAATATTTTGATGTTGCAAAAACGGCAGTTCCGTGCTTTTCTTACTTCGGCAACTTAAAAATCTTACCAATTACACAAGGAGGGGGAAATATGGAAAAGAAAGCGAGCAAGAAGATCGCGTGTGATGCTCTGACGGAATTGAAGCAAAGGTTTAGACATCCTGATATCGAGTGGTTTGGTACTGGATCATACCGTGTTTGGGTACACGGATGGCATATTCACATTCTTGGCGGAGCATCATATGGCTCCTTTTGCGCAGATGGAAAAACGCCAGATGATGCGGCAAAAAACCTTCTTAAAAACGCGAGAAGAAACCAAGTTTCTACAGGTGATTCCTGTGAAGAATCCTGTCCAAATTATATTTTTGACTTTTGATAAACAACCAAATGCCGAGTAAAACTCGGCATTTTTTATATCTTACGAGGTTGAACCTCGTAAGATATCTTCATCAAATTAAACGAAAGGTTTTGCGATGAATTTCTGAAATTCCAAATTTTTTGATCCGCGCGTAATGCATTGTGGTGCCGTATCCCTTGTGAATATCAAAACCGTACATAGGATATTTTTTATGCAGTCGTGTCATCATTCTGTCCCGCATAACCTTGGCGATGATTGAAGCCGCGGAGATAATAGGAAATCTCTCGTCGCCTTTTATAAAAACTTTATGTTGAATACCGGCAGGAAGCCGTAAACTGCCGTCAAGCATCGCTCTGCATTGGCAATTCCCTGCTAATTTTTTATACACGCGATACGCACCAAGATGCGCGGATTGTAAGATGTTTATTTTATCTATTACTTTTGGTGAAATCACCGCAAATGCCCAGCCAATGCCTGGATTTGTGGTCAATTTTTTGAACCATTCTTCTCGCTTTTGCGCCGTTAATTGCTTTGAATCACGAATTCCTTCAAAAAATTTTGCATTTTGAATTTTGCATTTTGAATTTATGCTGATTCCGCCCACCACCAACGGCCCTGCCAAAGGACCCCTACCTGCCTCATCTATTCCTATGATATGTCCGCAATTGTTTTTCATGTTAGACTCTCATTATAATCTATATAAATTTTGGCAATCTATCGGCTAATTCGCACGAATTAGCCGATAGAACAATAAAAATAAATAAGACCCGCTGATTAAATATGTTTTTAAAAAAATATCTCACATATCCCCTTGAAGCTATGCGCTATAAACTATAAACTATAAACTAGATATGAAATTTACTCACCTCCATGTCCACTCTCATTATAGCTTGCTCGATGGTCTCCCCAAAATAGACGACTTAATAGAGGGCACAAAAAATTTAGGCATGGACGCCATAGCGCTTACCGACCATGGAAATCTCTATGGCGCTCTTGAATTTTACCAAAAAGCGAAAAAGGCAGGAATAAAACCGATCATCGGATGCGAAATGTACATTGCATACGAAAAACTCACTGATAAACGCCCAAACATAGACAACAAACGCTATCATCTTACTGTTCTGGCGCGAAATTACGAAGGATATAAAAATCTCATGCGCCTTGTAACCATCGCGCATTGTGAGGGTTATTATTACAAGCCCCGCATTGATAAACAAACGCTTCAAAAATATTCGTCAGGACTTTTAGCACTCTCTGGTTGTATGAGTTCTGAAATATCAAAGGCGATTCTAGAGGGACAACCTTTGTCCGCGGAACGGCTCATTCGTGAATACCAGGATATCTTTGGAAAAGAATATTTTTTCCTTGAGCTTGGGGCTCACGCGAATATGCCCGAACAAAAAATAATAAATGACGCCCTGTTTGAACTATCAAAAAAAACAGGAGCACAGGTCGTTGCGACAAGTGATATCCACTATATTCATCGGGAAGACACGGAAGCACAGGATATTTTAGTTTCTATACAAACGGGCGTGCCAGTAAATGACCCGAATCGCATGACAATGAAGCATGAGGATTTTTCTATGAAGACGGGCGAAGAAATCCTCGGCATGTTCCCCGATCACCCCGAAGCAATTGAAAATACGAACAGCATCGCCTCTCTTGTAGATATTGAGATACCATTAGGCAAAATACTCCTTCCAACATTCGTCCTGCCAAAAGACGAAACAAATCTTGATGATTATCTTACAAAACTTTGCCATCAAGGACTTGAATCAAGGTTTGGAAAAGCGTATGAAAATACCTCCGAAGAAGCTCGGGTACGACTTGACTACGAACTCTCTGTCATTAAAAAAATGGGGTTCTCCTCATATTTTCTTATTGTGCGGGACTTCGTGCATTGGGCAAAATCACACGATATCGTCGTAGGACCAGGGCGCGGATCGGCTGCGGGCTCGTTGGTAAGCTATCTTTTAAACATAACGAACATTGATCCCTTAAAATACAACCTCATTTTTGAGCGATTTTTAAATCCATCACGCGTTTCAATGCCTGATATTGATCTGGATTTTGCCGATACGGGCCGTGACGAAGTCTTGCGCTACGCGGCAGAAAAATACGGGTATGATAATTTGGCTCAAATAATAACCTTCGGTACCATGGCTGCCCGCGCCGCAATTCGAGATACGGGTCGCGCATTGGGCTACTCATATGGCTTCTGCGATACGCTTGCAAAGTTTATTCCGTTTAATCCAACACAAGGAATGAAAATTGGTTGGCTCAAAGAATCAATGGAAACCGTACCGGAGTTAAAAAGCGCGTATGAAAATTCCCCCGATGTAAAACGGCTAATTAATTTAGCGCTAAAACTTGAAGGCGTGGCACGCCACGCATCAACGCACGCGTGCGGAGTCGTCATCGGTCCAGAGCCGTTATACAACTATCTCCCACTGCAACATCCTCCACGCTTAAACGAAAAAGAGGCCAAGAGCGCAGGACAACAAATTCTCGTTACCCAATACGAAATGCACTCGGTTGAAGACCTTGGTCTTTTAAAAATGGATTTTCTTGGGCTTAAAAATTTAAGCATCATTGAAAACACACTCAAACGGATACATAGCGCGTATGGCATGCGTATTGACATTGATACGATACCGCTTGATGACATGGCAACATACCGCTTGTTTCAAGACGCCAAAACAACGGGCGTATTTCAAATGGAATCAAGCGGTATGCGAAGATATTTGAAGGAATTACAGCCAACCGAACTTGAAGATATTATCGCCATGGTCGCCCTCTACCGTCCGGGACCGATGGACTTAATCCCCTCATACATTAAACGCAAGCACGGCGAAGAAAAAATTGAATACCTTCATCAACAACTTGAACCAATCCTTAAAAATACCTATGGCATCGGAGTTTATCAAGAACAGATGATGCGAATCGCCCAAAATCTTGCCGGCTTTACGCTCGCGCAGGCCGATACGCTCCGCAAAGCAATCGGCAAAAAAATAAAAAAACTTCTCAATGAACAGCGAGGACAGCTTATATCAGGAATGATTCAAAATGGCATTGACGCAAAAACAGCTGGGGCGATCTGGGATCTTTTTCCTCCATTCGCGCGCTATGGATTCAACCGCTCTCACGCAGCATGCTACGCGCTTGTCGCCTATCAGACCGCATACTTAAAAACGCATTATCCGGCAGAATTTATGAGCTCTCTTATGACCGCGGAACTCGCCGATATTGAACGCATAGGGCTATTCGTTCAAGAAACTAAAGAAATGGGGATTGAAATACTCCCGCCCGATATCAATGAAAGCTTTGAAACCTTTACTGTTGTTCCTAACACACAAAAACCAAAAATCCGATTCGGACTCTCGGCAGTAAAAAATGTCGGCGAAAACATTGTCGCGATTATTATTGAAGAACGAAAAAACGGTGGTAAATTCACTGATTGTGGAAATTTTATTGAACGAATTGGACACAAAGACCTTAACAAAAAATCAATAGAAGCCCTTATAAAATGTGGGGCGCTTGATTTATTCGCTGACCGCGCAACACTCCTTCACAACATTGACATCATTCTTGAATACGCGCGCGAACACAAAAAACAAAAATCTCAAGGACAATCCAGTTTATTTGGCGCAGTTCAAAACGCGGGCGGATCAATCGCTCTTACGCCAGCGCCTGCGATAGATAAAAAAGAAATTCTTCGCTGGGAAAAAGAGCATTTAGGGCTTTTCGTATCCGAACATCCAATTCTAGAATATCTACACCGCTTCCCTCATTCTGTTTCTACCCTTGCTTCGCTTATGACGAATTCAAACGGTAAAAATGTTACCGTCGGATGTCTTATAGGCACAGCAAAAAAAATCCTCACAAAGAAAGGAGAGCCTATGCTATTCGTGCAAATGGAGGATATGACAGGACGCGCAGAAGCCCTTGTCTTTCCACGCGTACTGAAAGAAACCGAGATCGTTTGGCGTGAAGGAACAATCGCAATCATTAAGGGAACGGTGAGTGATAAAGACGGGAGCTTGAAAATTCTCTGCGATGACGCGACAAAGATTGCTTAAACTATTCACGCGAGACACGACATATATACTTTAATTACGAAACGATGCGAAAGCACGGCTGCAAGATATCCAATCTTTTGACATCCGATGTCGAAAGATCACAAGTCAAAAATCTTAAAATCCAAGGGATTTTATGAACGCCTCGCCCTGCTCTTTAAACGAAGGGTCAAGACGAATTGCTTCTTGTGCTTCCTGTTTTGCAAGATTCTTCTGACCAAGCTCGGCATACACAGCCGACAGACTTCCGTGATATTGAGCGTTTTTTGGATCTGCTTTAATAATATCTTTATAGAGAGGAACCATAACATCAAACTTTTTTACGGCGGCATACGCGTTTGCCACAAATACTCCACGAGGCGCAATACGAAATTCCGGATGCGCTAAAACCGCTTCTTGCGCGAGATCAAATCGTTTTGAATAAATAGCCGTCACAACATAAAACATTGCTCCGTCTGGAAATTCACGATCAAGCTCATACATGGTTCGTGAAACAGAGAACGCTTTCTCATAATCGCCTGTTGCCATATACAACTGTGCTAAGCCGACATAGAGATTTTGTTTTGTCGGGGTCATTTCAATAATCTTTTTAAATTCTTGTTCCGCCTTTGGAACAAATTGCTGATCAAAAAAAGCCGCTCGCGAATACCCCAAAGACGCCAAAAAAAGACGGTAGCGAATATCGTTAGGTTGAAGCGAAACCTGTTTTTCTAATTGACGAATGACCTCGGCTAAAACAGCGCGCTTTTCGTCGTTTGGAATACTCGTGATATCAGTAATTCGGGTACCATACTGCGCGAGTTGCTCAGAGACCTCTCTGTCTCCTAGAGAATTGTAAGAAAGCGTTTCCGCAAACGCAGGCATAACAATTTTTGAAGGCGCATCCCCACGCACAAGCTGAAGCGTAACGATAAGAGAACGCGCTTGCTGTATAGGCCGTATATTGAAAAAATAAATAACCCCAATTCCGACAAAAATCGCAATAGCAAAAACACTCATAGAAACCCCGAGTTCGTTTCCGCTTTCGCCACCATGAGGCGGTTTTTTATATTCCGCGAAACGCTGAAATGCGGCGAAATGAAGAAACGCCAGTATGCCAAAAAAGATAAAATATGTATTAAAATTATCAAAGACAAAAAGGTTTTGGACAAAGTACGCAAAAAGCCCCGAAACGGCGACGGAAAAAACAAGACTCGTGATGTGTCCTGCCCGAAAAATTCTCCAGAGCGCATATACAGCGGAAACAAAAAGAGAAAGGTAAGAAATAAGACCAAGAATTCCGGCGTTTGAAAGCCAGTCAAAAATACTGTCATGCGCGCGATCAAACCACGGCTCCTGTTGCCATAAACGGGTTTCGTAATAGTTGTTAAATATGAGATTAAAATTCTCCTGCCCCCATCCAAGAATGGGTCGCTCTTTTATTCCTTCCAACGCCATACCCCAAATCAGAAAACGAGATTCAATAGTTTGACTTGAAAGCGAAATGGATGTTAAACGGTATAATGCGGGACTTGATTTTACGAATTCTGTTCCGCGAATGCTCCAGAAAAAAAGCGGGATGATGATTGCGACAATGAGTACGCCAATAGCACTCCATTTCTGAAATGCGTATGCATTATCATTCCCGTCGTTTCGCACATTTGCCTTGCTAGGCTCGGCGCTTCCCCGATCTTCGCTTGGTCGTCGCGAAAGACAAAGAAAAAGAACGCCAAACAAAACAAAACCGCTGACAATACCAAGAACGGCACCGCGCGTCGCGCTAAAATAAATTATAAGAAGCTCAAAGATAATTCCAGCACCATACAGATATCTAAGCCAGCGCTTTTCGGTACTAAAAAAAAGAACGAGCACAATGGTAATGACAAGTATTAAATATGCCGCTAAGTATGTAGGATTCCCAATTGTCCCATCAACGCGATTTCCCCCCTGTAAAGAGACAAAATATCCGAGCCGTTGAAAAAGGGCGTAGAATGAAACGCCCACACTCGCGAGAAGTACCAGATGCGCAAAAATCTTCCACTCTTTTAAGCGAAAAACTGTCGCGGTAACAACAAAAAACGCAACCATATGAGCGATCATAAGAAAACCCTCCATCCGTTCATAATTTGACCAGAAACTTCTATAAAAACTCGCCCCCAAAAGATCGGCGAGAAACACAACCCCGACGAATATCAATACCGCCTGCATAACACGAGAAAGTACCGGACGATATTCTTTATTCAAAAAAACAAGCCCGATCCAAAGAATGAGCGCAATTTCAACGATAATACGAAAAGCAAAATTCCGTCCGGTAATAAACGGAAAGAGCATTGAGTTTGCTATATACAAAGGCAAAAACGGCACGACATACAAAAGCGCTATGATGCCAACCGTGTAAAATTTCTGAAGTCCGCTATATGTCATGGCATCTACTGTACACATTAAAAAAAGAACTAGCAACCGACAAACGAAGGTGAGGAGGTACTGAGGCTAGCAAGCCGAATGTGCAAGACAAACGACAGTGTGTTCAAATGAGAAAACACATTCCCCAACGAAAAGAAAAACTAAAATATTACAAAAGATTCCGTCGACTCATTAAAAGTTCGGCGAGTTCAAAATCTATTTCATTATCAATGTTTACCGAATCTTCCGGTTTCATAAAAAAATAAGCGACCTTATTTCCGCATGTTGATGCAAGTTCCCGAATCGTTCTCAATCGCAAAATGTCCATAGCTCCTGTATGAATATATGCTGTGGGTAGAGCTTGTCGCGGCATATTATGAGGCTCGTGCATATGCGTAAATGATTCCGGTAAAAACGACTCCAAAAAACGACTATCTGATTCGCTAATACGCCACATTTTATACGGATGCTTTGGCGCTTCTGTAATAGGACGCACGGAATCCGCATCGGAATTTTTAAGTAGTGTCTCAATTCCCTCATCAATGTGTTCTGCTGTGCGTAATGGCGAAGTCGGCGGAAGTCGTAAAACAAGTTCTGGCTCATATCCCTCTTTCTCTTTTAAAAAATCAAGCGCGTGAACGAGAAACTCAATATCAATAGCTTGATCTCCCGAAATTTCTTTCGGACGCAAAAATGGAACCTCGGCGCCGTATTGTTTAGCAATAGAGGCGATTTCTTCATCATCGGTTGAAACAATCACACGCGTAATGCGCGTAGATTTTTTTGTTGCTTCAATAGTCCATGCAATAAGCGGTTTACCGCAAAGTTCGCGGATATTTTTACGAGGAATTGATTTTGATCCACCGCGCGCGGGTATAATTGCGAGAATTTCCATAGTATAATTATTAGACTCTCTGCATAAAAATTTTATGCAAAATTTCTTATCTGATTAAAACAGTATACACCATATAATGGTTTCATAAAAAATCCCCCGCACCGCAGTGCGAGGGAAAACGACATAGGCCTTTAAAATGTAATGGAACGCATCGCTGTATCGCCATACATACCGACCGTTGCAAGCATTTTCATAACCAAGACACCACTTTCAAACGAGATAGGCGAATCTTCCGCAGAAGTCTTCCCGTCTAGTATATCTTCTATGTGAAGCATTTCCTGATAAAAATCGTCTTGACGAGTTTTTAAAAACGGAACCTCAAGTAGAGAAAGGTTCTTCACCCGCACACCTACGAGATCGCCACCTTGAACTGCGCCATTACACATCCATTCAATTGACCCTTTGCTCCCCTGAATTCGCGCCCATTTTCTTGGCGGGTATGTTATGACATCCTGCACAACCCGACCAATCATTTTTTTGTCTGTCTCAATGGTGAACGCGGCAATTGAATCGTATGAAGCACACGGCGAATGCTCCGTTGATGCTTTTTCCCACTTTAGAAAACCGCATATCCGATTAGGAACGCCACATCCGGCGCGTCTCGCAAACAGCTGCCACAGATGGAGTGCGTGAGAATGCTCTCCTGATGCTCCGCCACCACGCGCAGTATACCCCAGATAGGTGTCTTCTGGTCCTGAAAGCCATGGATGGGCGGAAAAAATTCCACGCCAATGTTCACGAAATTCAACATCAATTGTTTGGACTTCGCCGATAAGCCATTCATCAAGAAGATCCGCTACATACGAAACTGACTCAGAAACAGCGTGATCATATCCGACAACCACTTTCGTATGACGCTGACACGAATACGCACTCATGAATTCACTCAACAAAGCGCGTCCTGTGGGATACGGACCACATAACGGTTTTTCCAGCTGGATTATTTTTGGCTTCTCTTCTAACGCGTCAAGTGCCAACTTCATACGCACATCAGGAGGTGTCCCAATAAAAATAACATCGTATCCGCCCCGAGGCTCTTTTCCCGTCTCATAAAGCTTGATTGATTCATCCCATTTGCCATAGCGCTGTGGATAAATCTCATTCTTCGTGCGCTCCAACGCTTTTGGATTAGCGTCAACGATTGCAACCGACCACCCTATACGCCGAGCCGCCTGCGCTAAGTGATTACCAATGGAACCAGCTCCGATAACCTTTACTCTTCTCATTATTCAAGCCTTTCTTTTGTTAAATTGTTAAAGTTCTTTGCATCTAAACGCGATAAAACGCACAACGCAACTTAACTTAATTAGAACCATTAAAATTTAATATTGTCAAACTAATGAGTAGCGGGTTCAACGCAAAAGCGCACTATCGTTCATCAGGGTTGCGTTTAATAAAAATCCAGCACAGTGTGCTGGATGAAATTACTTTAATTCTTCAAATTGGTACTTGCCCCAATTCTGCAAGACAACCTTTCGTTCTTGTCGCGGCATACCGGCAATCTTAGGATCGTGATAAAAGGAATCGCCGGGAACTTCTGCAGTAGAGATCTCTTCAAAAATAACGCCCGTGTCGGTGCCAAATGCATGCACCACGCCTCGCGGTATAGACAGTTTAGCTCCCGCCGGAAGACCCCGATACAGACGACCCTCTACCTCAACCGTGAGTTCGCCATGAAGCACATGGAATGTTTCGAGTTTCTTTTTGTGATAGTGTGACGGATTCCATTGACCTTCAATTTGGACGATGATTTTCTTCGCGTATTCTTCGCCCATAACGCATTCCACAAGTACGCATCCGTATTTATGAAAGTTTTTTATGCCATAATGAGCCGAGAGCTCAACCTTGATATCGTGCCCGACAAAAAGCTTTGCTTCGTTCAAAAGACGCCGTACTTTTCTGGTGAACGCGAATATCATTTCGCGTTCCGTCGGTTCCTGCGATCTCACTGAAGCGCACAGAGCGTCTCCATCATGATAATCCCGATCAGCCGTCAATCCAGAAAGCCAGCGATCGGATGACAACTGATCCTTCTGAATTGGGATTGCAAAAAAGACATCCTTCTCGTCTATCACCAAGCCCTTTTTAACCTCACGCGTGATATACACACCGCGCTTAAGAGACTGTAAATCTGCCTGTTCCTTTTCTGAAATCGCTCGTTCACCCCAACTGCCACAGGCCTCAACGGCGAATTTCCATGCCTGAACCCATGAACGCACCTGTTCAGGATTGGCAGAATACGCGTTCAATTTGTGCGTATCACTTTCAACTCCGACATGCTTTTCAAAAATTCGCGCGCCTTTTGTATACGCTAAACCGATAAGACCCGTCTCTGATGGCGATTCATGCGTTGAGAAACCAATTGTCGCTCCGCGATACGCATGACACATGAGCTCAATCTGATTCAAATGAGCGCTTGTATGCGACATTGGATACTCTGCAACACAATGCATGAGAGCAAAATGCACGGCGCGTTTTTCCAAAAAATTCACGGCCCAATCAATATCGTGGAACGTGAGACCGCCTGTAGAGAGTATCACCGGACGCCCCGATGCCGAAACGCGCTCCAAGAGAGGACGATCCTGCGCTGAACAACTACCGATTTTGATTATTGGAAGATTGAACTCCTCAATGAGATTAACCGACCGTTCGTCAAATGGCGTTGAAAGAGGAATCATCTCGCACAAGCAAATCTCATCAACTAATTCACGAAATTGCTCTTTTGAAAGACGCGTCCCCAAAAAACGGGGGATGTGCTTGTTGGATTTGTCCCCGACATGCAACGGGTGAATAAAGGTATCAAGATCGCGAAATTGAAGTTTTACCGCCGCGCGAATGCCAAATTCTTTTGCAATCACGCCCATCTCACGAATAATTCGTTTTCCGTGTTCAACATCTCCTTGATGGTTATTCGCCATCTCAAAAATAAAGAGATTTTTAAAATTGAACTCCTCACTTCGTGGGAGCATGCGCGCCTCTCCTTTGCTATGTAAAAGACCTTAACAAAAAAACAGTAGCAGAACCGTCCCTCCGCTACAATCTTGTCTTTATATTAAAACTATGGTTTTACTGGCTTTGTTTCTTGCCTTTAACGGCGCTTGTTGCTATTTCTTGAAATGATAGAGTCCTACCGCGCCACCCTGCGGATTGCCATCTTTAATGACGGAAAGATGTTTTTCGAGCCACGCAATAAATCTCTGTATTCTTTTTTTATTCGTTGCAAAGCGCTTATCCCCTAAAAGTACATTCGGAAGCCGCCGATTGAAATCTTTTAGTAATCGCTCCCCCGATGCCCAATCATGATCAATGGTTCGCCATGATAATTTCATTTTTAGCTTTTTTGCCCATTCCTTAAACTCAAGCGGGGTGAAATAGTGAATATCGGCAAGAGTGATTTTTGCATCAAAAAGAAACTTGAGCGCCAACAATACATACCCCCGAGGGTTAGTCCAATTTGGACATGTAATAACAAGCGATCCATTCGGCTTCAATAGAGATTTTAATTTTTTGAGAGCTCCAAATGGATAGTCCATGTGCTCCAATGTTCCCAGTGAAACGATAATGTCAAATTTTTCATCAATAGCGCCGATTTCTTTTTTAGTAAATGAAAGCGCCGGATGTCGACGAGAAACCTCTGCGACACGAATGGCATCATCTGAATAATCAACTCCTAAAACGCGCCGAGCTCCTTTTTTCGCAATTAAAAACGCGAGCTCTCCTGTACCGCATCCCGCGTCTAAAACGCTTTTCCCTTTCCACGAAAGCGTTTTTAAAACCTCTGCCTTTGCGGGAGGAATTTTATCACCTGAAAACAAAAACGGCGTATAGTGCTTATTTTCGCCTTTTTTATAAACCGTATCGTAAAATTTCTTAAGATTTTTGTTTTTCATATTGTTACGCAACAGATCTATTATTATTCGTAAAATTTATTTTTATGCGCGTTGAAACATTATTGGCAATAATGAACGCGCGTGCTCTCTGATAACTAAAAAAATCCGTCGATCCTCGCTCCCAAAATGCCACAATATCTGAAACGGAAATCGCTCAATAACGCCTACACGCACAAGATACCAATACCGCACCGCGGTCGAGAATACAACGGCTGCGATTTCCGAGAACGCCAAACCCATAATACCAAATAACGGAAGAAAGAAAACGAGAAACGCGACGGTAAAAATACTTTGCACAACCGCTTGATAAAAAATAAACTTCTGCTGACGCTCAACCACAAGAAGCGTTGTTATTATTTTTGAAAAACCAAAAACAGGAATAACAATGAGCAAAACATGCGCTATCGGAATGGCGCTGTTGAAGTGAGGAAACAGAAATCGCACAACGAAAGGAACGCCGATTGCCGCCGCTATCGCAATGCATCCACTCATGAGCACAAAATACTTAGTTCCGTATGTATAGAGAAAATGCATATAATACGCGTCGTGCGCTTTCTGCGGAGCAAGCATACCGAGTGTGCGGATTGGCAAAAGATCTTTTAAGGCGGAAAGGATTGCGTACGCGAAGCCAAAAATACCGACTGCCTCCGTATTAAGAAAAAACTTGATAATCCATGGACGGACCTTTCCGCCAAAATCACTAAAGAACGCGCGCGGTAATTCCCACTTCCCGTATGAACGGATTGCCCGCCAAAAAATACCCCCCTCTGCGGGAGCGATCCCTCGCCATGGCGTGAGACACGAGTAAAGCGTTGGGACAAGAATAAAGAAAACGACGATTGTCGCGCCTATTTGCGAAATAAATATTTCGGCAATTCCCAACTTGGAAAAAAAGAAAAAGTACATGAGCATAATAAGCTGGACGGATTTTTGTATCGTGGGACGGGTTGCAAGATGACTCATCTCAAGACGGACCTTAAGCAAAAGCGTTGAAAGATTTAATACGGCGTCCATAATAAAAAGAAACGAGAGTATTCGCGCCCACCATATAACATCTTCACCGTAACGAAAGGAAAAATACGGCGCGCCGAAAAAAATTATCGCCCATGGAATCAATGCCATTCCAAAACGAAAGAGCGCGTACTCCCGAAAAAGCTTTTTTGCCTCCGCTTCTTTTTTTTCACCGATACAACGCATGAGATCATTGCTGATCGTCTCCGCAAAAAGATCATGAAAAAAATCTGACAGAAACGCGTACCCAGAAAGAATGAGCTGATAGACGCCAAACTGGTACAACGAAAGCGCTTTTAAAATAAAAAAAGAATCGAGGGCGCCAACCCCCTTTTTTGCGAAGCTCCAAAATCCAAGCATGAGCTCGCCATGAACGAACTTTTTTGAAAACTGCATACTCTCGCCAGACATAATCTATAGAATAATACCAATTATAGAGCTAAAAAGTAACTAAAATCACCCCGCATTTGCGCGACGATTTTACCACAAGAGTTAATGTGCCAGATGTTTTTTGATGTGCAACGCGAATGGCAAGAAATTAAAACCTATATGTGTCTTCTTTTCTTTTGTCAATTTTTAAAATAATAACTTCTTTATCTATTGTTTGATAAATAATTCTAAGTCCTCCTTGTCGTACTCGAAAAATATTTTCTAATCCTTTTAGTTTTTTAATGTCTAGATTATCAAAACGCCCCGATTGGAGCGCTTTGATAATATTTTTTATCCGTGCTTTTTCTTTAGAAACGAGTTTAGAAAGCGCTTTATCAATTTTATCCATAGTAATTAAAGTCTTGCAAGCAATTCTTTGGCGGAAATACCGCCTTTTCTAATTTTAGTAAAATCAACAACCGTTTCCCATAATCCGTCATCTTCATCAACGGACGAAATCTTAAAGAGTGGCTTTGATCTTTTTACAACTATAAAAGATTGCCCTTTTTCAATCAAAGAGGCGTATTTTTGCATATTTCCTCTTAATTCTTTAAGCCCTAAAATGTGCGTTTTCATAATATATAAAGTTTATCTTAAGATAAACTTTATGTCAACAATTATCGCTTTATTTTTTAATGAAATACGCCTTATCATGAAAAAATTGAAGCTCCGCGTCAGCGCCGACATTTTTTAAAAAAGAATCTACAGCGGATTTCACATCGCTCCATTTTTCAGATTTATATTCGTCAAAAACAACAAACAAGCGTTCTATTTATTTTTTTTCATAAATTGATAGAGAAATCCTATCGTGCCACCCGCAACGACAAATACAAGCTCTTGTATGTGCATAGTAAAACTTGCCGTAATCGCTACTGTTTTTGAAACGCCAGTCAAAAGAAGACCTGAAACAAATGATGTCTCGTATGTTCCGATGCTTGCGGGAGGTGTGATGGGCAATAAGCTTGCAAAAATCGGAAACGCATAACTGAACATTCCCTTAAAAAGTCCGATCGTGAGACCCGCGCTTTGTAAAAGGAAAAACCCGCTCAAAAACAATGCGAGCCAAATAAAAATTGTTAAAAGAAAAAGAGGCGCCATCATATTATTTCCACGAAGCAGTATAAATCCATCCGCAATATCGTCCACATAATTAAAAAATGAATCAAGAATTTGTCGCTTCCCAACACCTCGCTCAAGCTGTTTTCTAAAAAATACAGAAATTTCTTTTCCCCAAAAAACGATAGCGAAAAAAACGCCAATCACGAAGAGAAGCAAAAGCACCGCCGAAATGAGAAGCTCGCTTTCGCCCCGCCCCTTCAACGCGCCAAGAAAAAAAATAATAAAGAGAAGTACCACAATAATTGCGTCAACAATACGCGATGAAATAAATATGCTTGTGTGCCTGCCAAAACTCACAACCCCGATTTTCCGTATAAGATGCAGATACGAAGCCACGCCCAAAACTGGAAAAACAGCGCCCCAAAAATTATACGAAAGAAGAATCGGAAAAAACTCACGCCGTGAAATCTTTCGCTCTGCCAATACATAAAATCGCTCAATGCGAAATACATTTGCGATCATATACGCCACAAAAGCAGCTCCAAAAAATCTAAGATCTACTGACGCGATATTTTGAAGAATGTCACCGAACGAAATGCTCTTTAAAAGAACAAAAACAAGCAGACCTCCAATAAAAATAGAAATTAAAAATCGCTTCATACTTTTCGTTTAAGAACAGCAACTATCAATCTTCCTTTTGTTTTAAACAGACCATCCGCCATAAAAAACACACAAATAAATGGATTGAGAAAGTTAAGCGTTCCGCCTTTACCTATTTTGGATCTCCCCGACGACACAAGCTCAAGCAAACGGTAATACAGCGAATACATTGGAAATCCCCAAATAAAACTTTCAACTACATTAAAATCCGGAAATAATGCCGAAATATCGGCACTATCGTATTTACGGTGAACATATAAAGAATCGAATGTTGATCTGCGGGCGCCACTCCACTGCGTGATAATAAAAATGTATTCCTTTGCCATCATACTCACATTGCGGCCGGCAACTTTATCGTCTTTCAGTATATCAAAGAGGGTATTAGCCACAACGGCCTGATACCTACCATCATACCCCTTTTCTATGTCTAATATTTTTATTCCCTTGCCAGGAATAATATCATACCCCTGCCCTCCGTTAACCCATAACAACAGCAAACCTTTTCCGCATCCAATATCAGCGTAATTTGTAATAGCGTATTTTTTAAGAAGCCGGGCAATGATCTTGGCTTTTATGTATGAACTTGGCCCTTCGCCATACCCGCCTCCATATATATTTTTCCAATTATTAATGTTCGGCGTCATATTTTTTTAAGAATAAAAGCAAAACGAGAACTAGACCCCATAATGCACGATAATGCGCTCAAAGGCAGAAAAATAATTATCAATAATGGATTTTTATAGGTGAAAAAGGACGCGAGCGAACCAACTCCTTTCTCCTTAAGCCAGCGCTGGATACTACAAATCCAATCATTTGGCACAAAATCATATGCAGTTGAAACAACTTCAAAGCCGATCTCCGATGCATAACGATGAATAGTCGCTTCCGTAAAAACATATAAATGCCGAGGAACATCAAAGCCGTGCCAATAACGCCCAAAAACTCTCCGTTCAATTGAATCATAATTCGGTATGGAAACATACAAAAACCCGCCAGATGACAAAAGCATATGCGCTTTTTGTAGCGCTTCGCGCGGAGAAACAAAATGCTCCAAAACATAACGCATTATGATGAGATTAAACAATTCATTTCCTACGGGATTAAATTTTTCAAACACTCCGACAAACATTGAGAGTCCAAAATCTTTTCTAGCTCTGTCCGCAGACCGCGTGTCCATTTCAATTCCTAAAAGCTTCTTTCCGTCACATCCGAACGATGCAAGAAATTCCCCATTAGCGCATCCAACTTCAAGAATTGACCCTGCGGATGATGCGTATTTTTTTAAAATTCTTCGTTCACGCCCTTGCAGAAACGAACGAACAGCGTGAATAAAAAAATTATTCTTTCGATAGGGGACATAATTCCCCGCATAACCTTCGGCAACTTGAGAAATTTCCGGCAACGGTGAAAGCCGTATTAATCCGCATTGATTGCATTTTTCAATCGCAAAAACACCTTCTGCGGTAAGAGCGGAATCACGAAGTCCTTCATATTCTTTTTTAAATGCGGTACCTCCGCACAGATCACAAAGTGGCGACATGTTTAATAATGTTTGCGAGTTCAACTGCTTTTTTTTCAAGCGAATATTCTTCCTCGACAATCTTTCGTCCCGCCATACCCATTCTATTTCGAAGCTCGGCATCCGAAGCAAGGAGTAAAAGCTTCTCTACCCATTCTTCCGAAGTACCGACCAAAAAACCGTTAACGCCGTCTTTGACGGCAACGCGATTTAAACCAATATCAGATGCAACGATTGGTATTCCAACACTCATATACTGTATCATTTTATGGCCCAAGCGTCCTCGGTTAAAAGGAGTATCATCCAATGGCATTATGCCAATATCAAACGACCGAAGATCAGAAAGTTGATCTTCCAATGTCCAGATTTTTTTAATAAACGGAATACCCGCTACGGAATAATCAAAAGAAACGCCGACCGCCTTAAAACGAATAGCGAGATTTTTTTCCGAAATCTTTAAAAAAACAGGAGTCAGCATATCAAGAAGATATGCTGTTGACGGGCTCCCCATCCAACCAATCGTCACAATAGAATTTTTTTCATTTTTTAGTCCCGGAGTGAAGAGCGTTGTATCAATCGGTTCGGCAATAACTGAAACATTTTTATTATACTTACGGGCTTCTGTCGCCAAGTATGTATTTGCCGCCATTATCCATGAGGCATTCCGCACCAAATTATAAAAAAGATGCGCTTGATACTTAAAAAGCCAGCCATCAAAGGCGTTTTTCTCCAAAAAAGGATTTATTTCATAAATCGCGTCCTCAAAGCCATAAATTATATGCGGATTCATAAAACGAAAAAACCAAAAGACTGATTTTGGACAGGTAAATTTTTGGATATATACCACATCATATCGCCGCGCTTCAAGGGCATACGCTATCGCCTTTAAAATTCCTATACCGGAATAAAAGAAAAAGTTAATTTTTTTTAACAAACGAGACATTGGTATCAAGCCCATATGCACCCTAAAAAAACGATCCGTATAAATCGTGCGAATCACAGATTGAATGCCTTGTTTTTCCAAAAACGGAACGAATTGATGCACATACACACGGCTCGTCCCGCCTATCTCGGAAAAAAGCGTTACAAAGAGAATCTTCATATAAATGCTAGCATATAGCAGAATTTGCTTTCTCGCAAAGCTCTCGTTTTAAAGAGGAAAATTACACCCTACTAATATAAAATTTTTTGTCCGCCATGGGCGGAAAACTTTATCTATTGCAATAGGCTTATATAGTGTGGTATATAATTGGTCTACCAGTTCTTTTAAAAAGAGAAAACGGAGGCGACAAACATGAAAAACGATGTAAATGTGCTCATATTCGGAGCTGCTGGATTTCTGGGAACTAATCTTGTTCAAAAATGGGCAAAAGAAAGACCAAGCGCAAATATAACCGCCGTTGACCTTATGCATCCGTTCTTCCAAAGCACGCGTAACGGCATAGAGAGCATTGTTAAAAATAAAAAGAGTTTTCCAAAAATTCACTTTATAGAAGGGGATATTCGCGATCGGTCATTGCTTAAACGGCTGATACCGAACGCAGATGTCATCTACAACTGCGCCGCGCAAACTTCTCACCAACATTCTTTTACCAATCCTGTTTTTGATGCATCTATAAACTGCATTGGAAATCTGGAGCTTCTTAGCGTGATAAAGGAATTGAACCCGCGCGCAAAGGTTATCTATCCGTCATCAAGTACCGTCATCGGAAAAGCAACGAGGGACACCACCGATGAAACGGATCGTGAAGACCCGCGCGACATTTATTCTGCAAATAAATGCGTTGCTGAAAAATACTATCAGATATTCAACTGGCAGTACGGATTGCGCACGGTCGTTCTGCGATTTGCAAACCTGTATGGCCCGTATGGAAAAGCGGATCCATTATTTGGATTTGTGAATCACTTTATTCATCGCGCATGGCACGACCAAGAAATAAAAATCTTTGGAGATGGCCTGCAAAAAAGAAATGTAATGTTTGTCGATGACGCCGTTGAAATATTATGGCGCGCCGCATGGGATGACCATTTAATTGGTCAGCCTTATTTTGCCGTTCATCACGAACACTGGAGCGTAAAGGATATTGCCTCCGAAATCGTGCGCCAGTTCAGCAGAGGAAAGATTGTATGTATTCCGTGGCCAGAAGAACGCAAAAGAATGGAAATTGATAACGCGGTCATTTCCGGAGAACTTCTCAAAAAAACCATTGATTGGAAACCGAAATACACGCTTCAAGAAGGACTTTTGCGAACAAAAGAATTCTTTGTCCAAAACGAAAAAGGAGCGCAATGAAGAAAAAACGAGTTCTCGTTACCGGGGCGCTCGGACACATTGGTTCGCGCCTTATGCTTGAAATGCGTAAAAACTCCGATGCATACGAAAAAGTCTGTTTTCTTGATATTGCTTCGGCACAGCGCTATCCAAAATCAAGTGGAATATACGAATATGTACAATGCGATATTCGCTCTAAAGAAATTGAAAAGTTCGTAAGCGCATCTGATGTTGTTATTCATTTAGCGGCGCTCACTGATGCCGAACGATCAAAAGAATTTCCACGCGAAACATTTGAAATAAATTTTGAAGGCGCCAAACGCGTTATAGACGCGTGCCAAAAACACGAAACGCGCATTCTATTTCCGTCAACCACGAGCGTGTACGGAAGTCAGGAGTCAATGATTGACGAAACATGTGCGGAGCTTCTCCCGCAAAGTCCATACGCGGAATCCAAGCTTGCGGTGGAACGCTATCTCCTCTCAAAAAATGACGAGATGCGATTTATGATTTGTCGCTTCGGCACAATTGTCGGTCCGTCTCTTGGAATGCGCTTTCATACCGCGGTCAATAAATTTATTTGGCAAGCAATCGCACAAGAGCCTATTACCGTATGGCGTACGGCATATAACCAAAAACGGCCATACCTTGAACTCGGCGATTGCGTACGCGCGATACGATTCATCACCGACACAGATTGCTTCGCAAATGAGATTGTAAATGTTGTTACGGAAAATCTCACCGTGCAAAATGTCACGCATGAAATTAACACTCACATGCCCATAAAAATACAGCTTACCGACTCAGCGATTATGAACCAACTATCATATGAAGTTGACGCAAGTAAATTTGCCTCAATGGGATTTCCAAACTGCCACCGAAAAGGCGGCATCGCCAAAGGAATCGCCGAAACCATTCAATGGCTTGGCTAAGTAAAAAACAACCCGCTCAATTATGAGCGGGATTTTTTTTCACAAAATTAAAATCTCGCATTCTCATGAAAAAACCGCCTTTAGTAAGGCGGTCTACGAAAGAACTTTGACCAATGACTCAACCACATATTCCTGTTGTTTTTTAGTAATGCCCGGGAACAACGGCAAAGATAAAACCTCATTGCACGCCCTCTCGGTATTTGAACAGGAGTCGGTATTTTTCAACCAATAAAACGGTTGCTGATATACTGGTACCGGATAATGTACCGCGGTTTCAACACCCCACGCGCGAAGTTTTTCCATCACTTCATTGCGCACTCCATTTTTAATCCGAACAACATACAAATGATACGCATGGGAGGCCTCTTTAAATTCTGCGATGAGTCGCAACGGAAGCGTTGTTGTGTGTGGCTTCAGCATTGCCGTGTAATATTCCGCCGCGTTTCGTCGGAGTTGTGTCAGTTTTTCAATGTGTTTGAGTTTTAATGTAAGGCAGAGCGCCTGAAGCGGATCCAAACGCATGTTAAAACCAAAACGCAGGTGATTGTTTTTCGAATTTTCACCCAAACTGCGCCGCATACGAATGTCATTCGCAAGATTAATGCTTTGTGTCACCACCGCTCCCGCATCACCGAACGCTCCAAGATTCTTCGTAGGATAAAAACTAAACGCTCCTATATCCCCGTATGTCCCAGCGAACTTTTCGTCCCATGTTGCAAAATGCGCCTGTGCGCAATCCTCAACAATTCGGAGATTGTAATTTTCTGCAATAGCAGACACGGCGCTCATCTCACACATCTGCCCATACAAATGCACAGGAAGAATTGCTTTCGTTTTCTTATTTATGCGCCCATGAATCTCATTGGGATTAAGTGTCAAGGTGTCGTCCGTAACATCCGCAAATCGTGGGATGGCACCTGTGCGAAGAATCGCAACGACGGTTGCGTTATATGCATTCCCCTGCGTGATAACCTCATCGCCCGATGTAACACCAATAGCCATAAGCGCAAGATACAAGGCATCCGAACCATTTGAGACACCGACACAACACCGAACTCTAAGCATTTCAGCAAATTTTTTTTCAAACGCTTCAACGCGCGGTCCGAGAATAAAATAATTTTCTTTCAGAAACTTCTTCGTTTCGGCAAGATATTTTTTTTCTATCAGTTTGGTCGCATATGAAAGATTGGCAAACGGAACATGTATTTTTTTCATCACCGCCTCTTCAAAAATTTTGCTTCATCGTCAATGCAAAGCGTTTTTTTCATGCGCGTAAGATCCATACTCGTATCGTCTGGAACCCACAATGGTTTAGAAATAGTTTCAATGTTCGGTCGTGTGCGACGCGCGTACGCTTCAAGCGTTGTACGAGGTCCCCCGATATTCATAATCCCCTCTGCGTCAGAAAGCACAGCTTTCAATACAAACGGCGCGATCTCGTCAACATAGAGCTTTGAATTCCACTGCCCCTCATAAACATTTTCCCACGGAAATGGCACGGGACCAAAACTTAAACGAAGAATAAGGAATCTCGGGAGCATCTGTACAACGCATTCGCCTCCGAGTTTTGACAAAATAAATCGCGAAGTAGCCTTAACCGGCTCATCTTCTAAATGCGGACCTTTCCCGTGATAGACATAGTCGGTTGAAACATATATCAGCTTAATCGCTGGGTCAGACTGATAACACATGCGCGCAATGTTTGCCGTTCCGGTAATGTTTACGGTAATGCCGGGTATGGGATCTTTTTCGTGTTGAGGCGGATTTGTCGCCGCTGCCAGATGCAAAACAATTTTTGGCTCATACACCCGAAGATACGAATAAATCGAAGTACCGTCTAAAATATCAAGCTTTTTATGATCTGGAGCTACTATATCGGGCGCGAGTTTTAAAATCTCGCGCCCCAAAAGCCCCGATCCTCCTATCATAAGAATTTCTGATGTTTTCATCTAAGACACTCCTTAGTATACCGGAGGCCTTCCGAAACTGATGCGATACCATACATTGGATCCCGTGCATCCATCCTTCTGCGATATTCAATTGCACGCACGCATTCTGAGCCGAAACGCCCGATTCGCAGGGTTGTTTCAGCGCTTCCTAGAAGAGGCCGAAATGTTATTTCTTCCTCCCAATCAATACCCAAAAATGTGCTGGGAACAAGCGTGATTGGATAATTCATCTGCTTGGCAACAGCAATATGAGTAAGAAACGCTCGCGGGAGATGAAACGGCACTGTCAAAACCGCAGCCGATCGAACTCCTTCCCGCTTTGCAACTTTCAAAAGCTCAACCGCCTCTTCATGGGTCTGTCGCGCCGGATGTGAAGAAAAAATCATTGCCTTTGGTATAGAATACCGTTGCACCAAAAGCGTTTTCCACAAAGAAAATCCTGGAGCGCCTTTTTCGTATTCATTGTGACCGTTCAAAACCATGATCCGCGACTGTGTCGCGTGAAAGATTCGCGCGGTATGCTGAATAAGGCGATAGCGAAGATCTCCCCAACCATGCACCAATACGGCTTCAACGGGATTACGCTCAAAACTAAATCCTTTCAAGAGCGTTTGAATAAACGGCATCCACGCATAAACATCCGATTGCGTTAAATAATCCTTGGATTTGGAACATGCGTTATCCACTTTCCCCCTCCCTCTTCAAACCATTTTTGATATTTTTGTATTTCTTTCAGATGATTCCACGCAAACAAAATCGCGTAATCAGGATTTCGTTTTTTAAACTCTTCCTGCGGAATAACAGGAATATGCATACCAGGATAATACATTCCCTGCTTTGCAGGCGTATTGTCGGTAACATACGGAACAAGTTCCGGGGTGATGCCGCAATAATTTGCGATGATCACGCCCTTAGACGACGCGCCGAAACCGCAAAGCGTTTTACCGGACTTCTTCAGCCCATACAGAATGTCGCGAAGCTTCTCGCGCGATGCCTTGATATTGCGCTCTAACAAAAGAAGTTTCAATTCAATATCAGTCTCGCGCGCGCGCCATTCGGCAACCGCCACCGTTTCTTTATGAGTATCACGATGCCCAATATACATTCTCATTTCTCCGCCGTGAACATCAACATGCTCACAATCAAACACGCGAAGCCCAAAGGGTTCAAGCATCGTGTTCATAAAAGAAATTGTGAAATACCATACATGCTCATCGTAAATTTGATCGTATGCCGTTTTCTGAACAATATCGAGAAAATACGGGTCCTCACAAACAAATACGCCGTGTTTTCCTATGAGTTGCGAAATACACGAAAGATACGCCCCCAACTCTTGGATATGACACGAGACATTTGCCGCAAAAACTAAATTTACTGGTCGATTTCGCATGCCGTGCGATTCTTGAATCGCGTGCACTGTTGCTGTATTCATAAACGCGTTAATAACATTATGCCCATGTTCACGCGATACACGAGCAACATTTAGAGATGGCTCAACGCCAATGGCAGGAACGCCAAGCCCCTTCCACGCCTCCAGCATAATTCCGTCATTTGAACCAATCTCAACAACAACTCCCAAACCGACATACGGTTTTAGCGCCCGCGCGGTCTCAAAAAAATGTTTTTGCATTCCCTTTGAAGTGGAAGAAAAAAACGCATAGTGATCATGAAACATCATCTCCGGCGGAACAGCATTCACAAGTCCAACGGCACGCGTTTCAGGATCAAATCCTAAAACCATATTATACGAATATTCCCGTTTGAGGCCTTTTTTAATGGAACCTAATTCACTTTCAGACAAAAACGCATTCGCAATCGGCATCTGACCAAAATTAATAACCGGCAATAATTTGGGACACACCGCCGTAAAATCATTCGCGTTACTCATTTACACCCCCCTCCTTTAATTTAATTCGATTCAAAAAAATATGTAAAAGAACCTGCAAAAAGTACCATTATTGATGCATTTGGTCAATACATATAACTCACATCGAAGAATTAATGTTTTTTAAAGGCATAAATCGTATATAAAAAATACCCCACATATGCGTGCGGGGTAGTATCAACGATTCTTTATAGACCAATCAAAATCGATAGACGAATCGTCAAACGGAATTTTTGTCTCATCAGGATCTTTTGGGTCATACGGCTCATCTGTTGCGTATAACATACAAAGATTGGTATTCCCAAGAGCTTGGTATCCATGGGCAACGCCGGGAGGAATATAGACAATGCGATGACATTCGCTATTGAGATATATGACATCGGTCATTCCACGCGTTTCTGAATTCACGCGAAGGTCATGCAAAACTACTTTTGCAAAACCGCTTATCACATGAAAACACTCCCCTTTTCTCTTGTGCATGTGAAACGCCTTAATCACGATGATCGCGGATTTTTTTGCG
>ERZ1292633.681-Hain-H41-02um-R1-681-length-38514-cov-5_pt1 | contig 38514 bp, 38 predicted proteins | sample MGYA00564406_ERZ1292633 | MGnify/ENA primary metagenome ERZ1292633 (study PRJEB36523, sample SAMEA6512639) | groundwater metagenome | collected 2019-01-08 | study: AquaDiva: Metagenomics assemblies of 32 groundwater samples
GCGAGCCGCGAAATCAGGTCGCGGAAATCGTCCAGCGCGAAGAGGTAGAGACGCACTGGCTCGTCGAGAACGGTGAGGGGACGCAGCTCCGGCACGAAGTGCGGGTTGCTCAGGAATCGGACGTCGAAGAGAAGATCGGGGCCCTGAGGCACACCGAACTTGTACCCGAAGCTGACCAGAGAGACGTTCATCTGCGGCTGGTGCCCGGCGTCGTGCCCGAACTCCCGGTAGACCAGGCTGCGAGCATCGTGGATGGACCAGTCGCTCGAATCGAGGATGAGGTCCGAGGCGCCGCGCAAGTCCCGCAGCCGCTCGCGCTCGACGCGAATGCACTCGAGCAGCGGCAGCTCCTCGGAATAGGGATGAGGGCGGCGGCTCTCCGAGAAGCGGCGCAGCAGCGTGTCATCTGAAGCTTCAAGAAAGACGATCGTCGCGCGCAGCTGGAGATCGGCGGCTTTCCTCAGCAGCTCCGGAGCTTCCTCGGCGAACCCCGGCGCGCGCATGTCCGTCACGACCGCCAGGTGATCGCGTCCGGCCACCCAGGCGAGCGGGTCTTCGAGGAACTGCCGCAGCATCGGCAGGGGCAGGTTGTCGACGCAGTAGTAACCCAGGTCCTCGAGGCACCGTGCGACGGTGCTCTTGCCGGAACCCGAGAGGCCGGTCACGATGACCAGGCGCGCTTCAACGGGTGCGGCCGCTTCGGCTCCGCTCAAGTTGCTCCTCCAGCTTGCGCGCGAACTCGCGTGCCGAGTGCGTGCCCTGAAGCTTCAGGACGTGATTGCGCGCCGCAATCTCGACCAGATTAGCGACGTTTCTGCCGAGCGCTACGGGCATCCGAATGTAGGGACAGGGCGTTTCGAGAATGTTGTAGACGGTTTCATCGAGCCCGAGCCGTTCGTAGGCCTTCCCCTCCTGCCACGGCTCGAGCTCGACCACAAGGTCGATCGACTTTCGTTCGCGGATCGCGGCCAGGCCGAAGAGGTCCTTGACGTTGACGATCCCCAGTCCGCGCAGCTCCATGTGGTGCTTGAGCTCCGCTTCCGAGAATCCCAATAGCTCGCCGCTCGGATAGCGCTTGATGGTGACGCGATCGTCCGCAACGAGGCTGTGGCCGCGGGTGATCAGGTCGAGGGCAGCCTCGCTCTTGCCGACGCCGCTCGCTCCGATGAGCAGCACGCCGAGCCCGTAAATGTCGAGCAGGACGCCGTGCAGCCGCGTTGACGGGACGAGATGATCCTCGAGAAAGTAGCTCACCCTCTTGATGACTTCCGACGACAGGGCCGTCGAGGCCAGCACCGGCACCTGGCGCTGGCGGAATTCGTCGAGCAGCTCTGGCAGCGGCGCCAGCCCCTTGGTGATGATGGCGACCGGGATCGGCAGGCTGGCGATCCGGCGCAGTCGCTCTCGCCGCTCGGCAGGCTCGACTGTCTGCAGGTACGCGAGCTCGCTCTCGCCGACAATCTGCACCCGTCCGGGCTTGATGTAGGCGTAGTAGCCAGCGAAGGCGAGGCCCGGCTTCTGAACCCGCGGGTGCGTGATCGGATTGTCGAGATGGAGCTCGCCGCTGAGGATGCTCAGGTGAAGGTCGGCGAGAGTTTCACCCATGAGCTCGCTGACCACGACTCTCGGCGCATCGGCGCCAACCCTCGCGGCCATTTCAGACCACCTCACTGAGGAGCGCGACCATGGTCTCTCGGTCGAAGGCCGCCAGGAGCCTCCGGCTGCGTTCTTCGTCCTTGAGCCAGCGCGCGATCGCGGCCAGTACCTGAAGGTGCAACCCGGCGGGGCCAGCCGGCGTCGCGATCGCGAAGAAGACCCGCACGGGGACGCGGTCCAGGGCTGCGAAGTCCACCTCGTCGGCGCTGCGGGCCACGAACACGTGCACTTGTGCGACGGACGCGAGCCTGCAATGCGGCATCGCGAAGCCCCGTCCGCCTCCCGTTGACCCCAGCCGCTCGCGTTCGAGCAGTCGCGCGAAGATCTCCAGTGGCGGAGTGTCGCCCAGATCCGCCGCCAGGACCTCGGCGAGCGCACGCAGGACTCCCTCGACGTTCGACCCGGCGAGTCCGTCCACGACGCGCTCCGGACGGATCCATCTCGTCAGCGGCTGCGGCGCGAGCTGCGAAATCAAAGATCGGACCCTCCGCGCGGAGTCGTCAATAGCGGCGCCGTCGTGCGCGCCGGCCGGCGCCTGCGATCCACCTGGCGCGCCCGCGCACGACGCGCCTGCCCGTCAACCTTGTCCAGGGCGAGGTTCAGCGCCTCGAGGTGCTCCGGCGCCACCTCGCGCGCCATCAGCTCTCCGCCGCGCTGCTTCACGCGCACCTCGACGATCTGGCGGTGCTTCTCGTTCTCCAGCGTGACATGGACATCGACCGGCTCACCGAGGAACTTCGAGAGCTTCTCAATCTTCTCTTCTGCCGCTTCGCGAAGCCTCGGGTCGAGAACCAGGTGACGGCCGACGAACTCTATGTTCATGACGCTCCTCCCGCTCAGAATATGCGTTTCCGGTCGGATGACGACGGCACGTTGAGCTCGTCGCGGTACTTGGCGACGGTCCGCCGCGCGATCTGGATTCCCTCGCGATTCAGAACTCGCATCAGCTCGCTGTCCGAAAGCGGGTGGCGGGCGTCCTCGCTCTCAATGAGCTGTTTGATCTTGCGTTTCACGGTCAGGGAAGAAATGTCTTCACCGTAGTCGCGATCGATGCCGCTGTGGAAGAAGAACTTGAGCGGAAACAGCCCGCGCGGCGTGTGCATGTACTTGTTCGACACGACCCTGCTCACCGTCGATTCATGCATGCCGATGTCCTCGGCCACGTCGCGCAGCACCATGGGGCGCAGAAAGTCGAGGCCGCGATCGAGAAACTCGCGCTGCTGTCGAACGATCGACGTCGCCACTTTGAAGATCGTTCTCTGCCGCTGATCCAGACTCTTGATGAGCCAGATCGCCGAGCGCATTTTCTCGGCGATGTAGTGCTGCGCGTCGCTTTGCCCGGACTGGCCCCGCATGAGCTGGAGCATGCGACGATAGGACCGCGAGATGCGCAGCTTGGGAAGCCCGTCGTCGTTAAGTTGAATCACGTAGTCGTCGCCCACCTTGAGGACGTGAACGTCCGGCTCGATGTAATGAGTGCGGTCGTTGGTAAACTTCCTGCCTGGCCGCGTCTCGAGCGTACGGATCAATTCGATCGCCGGCTCCAGTTCAGCGAGGGGCAACTCGAGGGCCTTGGCGATCTGCGGGTAGTGCCGGCGGAGGAACGCATCCCAGTGCAGTTCGAGAATTCGCCAGGCAGTCGAGTCCGAGACTTCCCCCCGCAGCTCGAGCTGCCAGAGCAGACTCTCCTGCAGGGTAGCGCAACCAATCCCGGGCGGATCCAGGCGCCGCACGAACTGCATGACCTGGGCGATCTCGCTGACGCCGGGAGGCTCAGGCGATTCGCTGCTGCAAAGCTCGAGGATCTCCTCCGGTGTCGCGACGAGGAAGCCGTCGGGGTTTAGATTTCCGACGATCAACTCGGCGATTTCCCGTTGCCGCGGCGGAAGGTCGGACATGTGGATCTGCCAGAGCAGGTGATCGTAAAGGTCAGGCTCGCGGGTCAGCGTGTTTTCAAGCGGCGGAGCCTCGCGATCCTCGCTGTCACCATAGGAAGCACCGTCATCGTTCCAGGACTCCTCCAGGTGGGCCTCGAAGGCCGCTTCTTCATGCTTGCGCCGTTCGGCCGCGAGCTCGGCGCGCTCGTTCTCAACCGTTGCCGCAGCAGATTCCGGCTCCACGGCGGACGGGGATTCGCCCTCCTCGTCCTCCTCTTCCGCATTCTCCACTTCTTCAAGGACGGGGTTCTGCTCGAGCTCCTGCGAGACGACGCCCTCGAGCTCGAGGCGGGTCATCTGCAGCAGCTTGATCGCCTGCTGCAGCGACGGCGTCATCACCAGGCGCTGCGAAAGCTTGAGGGAGAGCTTCTGCTCGAGAGCCATGCCGGAATCCGCTGCTACATCTGAAAGTGCTCGCCCAGGTAGATCCTTCGCACCTGGGGATCTGCCGAGAGCTCGGCGGGCGTGCCGTCCCTCAGGATGCCGCCGTTGTTGATGATGTAGGCACGGTCCGTGATGCGAAGGGTCTCGCGGACGTTGTGGTCCGTGATCAGGATGCCGATGCCCATCTGCTTCAAGTGCCGGATGATACCTTGAATGTCGAGCACGGCGATCGGATCGATGCCCGCGAACGGCTCGTCGAGAAGCATGTACGCCGGAGAGAGGACCAGCGCGCGCGCGATTTCGACACGCCGTCGCTCGCCGCCGGAGAGCATGTAACCCTGGCTCTTGCGGACCTTCTCGAGCCGGAACTCCTCGATCAGGCGGTCGATGCGCCGCTCCTGCTCGGCGTGGGTGAGATCGACGGTCTCCAGGATGGCGCGTAGATTCTCCTCGGTCGAGAGCTTGCGGAAGATGGACGGTTCCTGTGGCAGGTAGCCGATGCCGCGCTGCGCGCGCAGATACATCGGCAGCGCGGTGATGTCGTCGTCACCGAGCAGGATCTGTCCCCCATCCGGGGGCGTCAGACCTACCACCATGTAGAAAGTCGTCGTCTTGCCGGCGCCATTCGGGCCGAGCAGACCCACGATCTCACCGGGCTCGACGTCCACCGTGACATCGTGGACGACGGCGCGACCGCCATAGATCTTGCGCAGCGCCAGGGCGCGCAGTCGCGACGGCGCGCTCATGTTCCAGCGCCGAGCAGCCGGGCCGAACCCGACTCGAGGTTGTAGATCAACCGCTTCCCTCTCAGTACGCCGCCTTGGGCGTCCTTCATGGTCACGAGGTCCCCACTCATCAGTACCGAGCCGCTGGCGACCTCGTACTCGGCGCTGTCGGCGTCGATCGTGCGACCTGCTTCCGGGTCGCGCAGATGAACCCCACCGCTGCCGACCATTTTCTGGATCCGATTCTGCGGGTCGAGATCGGCAATGAGCTCGTCGCAGGTGAAATAGCGCTCGCCCTGCGTCACCCGAACGTCGTCCTCGTACAAGAGACGCCGCTCGTCGCGGCGGTAGCTGAGCGTTCTCGCGAGCACCTCGATCGGAACGTCGGCGGCGCCAGATCCTGTGGATGCCGCGCCGCCGGCGGTGGGCTGCGGATGCCAGACGGTGCGCACCCCGTTCGCCGCAGCGAGGCTTCCGCCAGCCTCCTCGCCGCGCAGCTGTTCGGCGAACAGCAGATTCCTCCCTTGCCAGGCGCGTACGTCGCCACTGAACGAGAACGATCGCGGCGCCTCCTGCAGCGTCGCTTCGCGCGCCTCGACCTGAACCGGCTCTGAACCCGACCACGCGAGTCCGGAGAGTGCACCCTTCGCCGCATCGCGGAGCACGGCCCGGACGCCGCCGCTGCCGCTCAAGATGCCGGTGGCTCGTGTGTAGACAAGATGAGGCGCCGAAAGGTCGCCCTGCTTCGTCGCAACACGCGCCTGGGGGCCGAGGATCTCGGCCCGACCGCTGACGACGTCGAACAGCGCACGTTCCCCGACGGCGCGAAACTGGGGGTCCTCGAGTGTCACGTCGCCGCTCAAGGCGACCCGTTCGACGCCACCCGTCGAAGCGAATTCGGCCCGCCCGGAACCAGCGCGACCGGACCGCACGGCGGCCTCGACTCCGCGATGGTACTCAGCGAAATAGACCGGAGAGGAGCTTTCCGCCTCCACGGGCGTACCCGCCGCGAAACGAACGACCCAGCCCCGAGACGCCAACCCCTGGATGAGCTCGCCCTCCCCACCCACCGACTCCAGAAGGGCGAGCTCCCGACCTTGTCCCTCGAGGGTCGCTTCCTCGGGAACGGCGTCGCCGCCGGCCGCGGCGAATCGGAGAGTCAGTCGACTTGCCTGCACGAGAATCGTGCGCTCCTCAGCCGACCCGATCGTGCCGTGAGACAAAGTGCCGGCAACGCCGCTGCGCAGCGACAGAAATGCCGGGGAGCTCTCGTCCGCGGCCAGAAAGAGCTCTCCCCGGCCGGCCTGGATTCGGCTCTCGCCGCGAGTGACGATCAGCGCCTGGGGGAGGCGGAGCAGGCGTTCGCCACGCTCGTACTCCAGCCGGCCGGTCTCGAAGACCAAGGAGCCCATCGCTGGCGCGAGGCTCTCCAGATGAACGGGGCTTCCGAGACTCAGGAGATCGGCCCCGATGTCGAACTCGAGACTTCCGGCGGAGCCCTCGAAGCGCTGAGTCTCTGTCATCCGCACTGGCCCTTCAGCCTCAAGCAACTGACCGCCCCGGCCGAGCGTCATGCGCTCGCTCGCCACCGAAAGCCCGTCCTGTCCGGTCAGTCGGACAGCGCCGAGGAGCGCCGCTTCCTTCGTGTTGGGGTCGTAAGTGGCGCGGCGCGCCGAAACCGAGTACTTCGCGGCGTTGCGGTAGATCTCCAGCCGAACTCCGGAGAGCTCGACCAGAGCGTCCCGCCCACTTGCGAAGCTATCGCCATGGAGACTGAAAACCGGCTCGCCCTCGAGGGTCTGGGTGAAGTCGAAGGCCTCGCTCAGCGCGACGACGTCCTCGCGCTCCGACAGTCCGGGGGAGGATGTCACGCCGGCTTCCGGGCTCTGGCCGCCGGTCCCCTGGCGACCGAACTGGTAGAGCCCCGCGAGGGCCGCCGCAAGAGCCAGGAGAGTGCCGAGAAGAATTCGGCGCAGCCGGGCGAAGCTGGAGATTGCCTTGACGGGCATGCAAGAACCATTCTAGTTCGCGGCCGGCAGGCATGTCCGAGCGGCGACCAGGCGGCGGGCACTCTCCGTCAGGTCTCGACGACGCCGAGAGCGCGGAATCGCCGGTAGCGGCTCTCGAGACGCTGGGCGCCGCTCTGGCTCTCCAGATCGACGAGCGCGCGCTCAATCGCCGCCGCGAGGAGCCGCGCGGCCGCCGCGGGATCGGTGTGAGCGCCGCCGAGTGGCTCGACGACGATTTCGTCCACCACGCCCAGTTTCATCAGATCGGGCGCGGTAACGCGCATCGCCTCGGCCGCCTGGGCCTTCTTGTCCTGGTCTTTCCACAGGATGGCCGCGCAGCCTTCGGGTGAGATCACCGAGTAGATTGCATACTCCAGAATCAGCACGCGGTCGCCGACGCCGAGCGCCAGGGCGCCACCGCTGCCGCCCTCTCCGGTGACCGTGACCACGATCGGAACGGTTAGGCGCGCCATTTCGATCAGGTTTCGCGCGATGGCCTCGGCCTGTCCGCGCTCCTCGGCGTCGAGGCCCGGATAGGCCCCGGCGGTGTCGATGAATGTCAGAATCGGCAAGCGAAATCGCTCCGCGAGCTCCATCACGCGGAGCGCCTTGCGATAGCCCTCGGGCCGCGGCTGGCCGAAGTTCCGCGCGATGCGCTCTTTCGTGCCGCGACCTTTCTGCTGGCCGATGATCGCCACTGAGCGGCCGCCGAACTTCGCGAGTCCGGCCACGATCGCGGCGTCATCGCCATACGCCCGATCGCCGTGAATCTCGACCCACTCCTCGGTGCACAGGCGCACATAGTCGAGCGTGTACGGGCGCTCCGTATGACGAGCGACGAGGGTCTTCTGCCAGCGGGACAGGCCCGCGAAGATCTCCCTGGTGGCCTGCTCCAGCTCGCGGCGCAGCTTGTCGATCTCGCGCTCGCGGCCGCGTTCGGCCGGGTAACCCTCGAGCTCCTCGATCCGTCGCCGCAGCGCGATCAGCGGCTCTTCGAACTGGAAGTCGGGAACGGTCACGGAGGCGGGCAAGGTAGCAGAGGGCTGGGAAGGCGGTCAAACTCAGAGCAGCTGGTAGGGGTCGACATCGACGCTCAGGCCCGGGGCCGGCCGCTCGCCGAGAATCTCGCGGGCGACTTGCCGGACGGTGGCGCCGCGCGCCGCGCGCAGGAGAAGCTGAAAACGCCATTCGCCACGCAGCCGCTCGAGCGGTGCGGGGGCCGGGCCGGTCGAGCGGATCTCGCCGGAGAGCGGGTGCCTGGTGAGCGCTCCGGCGAGCTCCTCCAGACGCTCTTGGGCGCGTTCGCGGCGCCGATCGCGGGAGAGGATCTGCACCATTCGCGTGAATGGCGGATAGTGAAAGGCACGTCGAAACCGCATCTCCTGTTCCAGGAACGCGTCGTCGTCGCGCTCGAGCGCCGCGCGGATGGCGTAGTGCTCCGGGAGAAAAGTCTGAATGACGACCCGGCCCGGGCGGTCGCCACGTCCGGCCCGACCCGCGACCTGGGTCAACAGCGCGTAGGTCTTCTCCACCGCTCGAAAGTCCGGAAACCCCAGGTAGCTGTCCGCCGAGAGAACCGCGGTGAGCGCGACGCCAGGATAGTGATGGCCCTTGGAGATCATCTGGGTTCCGATGAGGATCCGCGTCTCGCCGCGTCCGAATCGTTCCAGGATCGCGGCCGGACCGCCGTGGCGTCGTGAGGTGTCGCGATCGAGCACATCGAGAGCTACACCCGGAAAAAGTTCGGCGATCCTCTCCTCCACCCTCTCGGTGCCGGCGCCGACCGGCTCGAGGGTTTCGCCTCGACAAACCGGACATGCCCGCGGGACGACCAGACTGGAGCCGCAGTAGTGGCAGAGCAGCCGGCCCGCCCGGCGGTGAAAGGTACGCGGAAGCCCGCACTCGGCACAGCGAAACTCCTCTCCGCAAGCTCGACAGAGCAGAAGCGGCGAGTAGCCGCGCCGGTTGCGTAGCAGGATCGCCTGATCTCCGGCGCCGAGCGCCCGTTCGATTTCCTGCACGAGCCGCGCGGAGATCTGCACCTCGCCGGGACGACGATCGCCCACCTCCTGGCGCAGATCGACCAGGATTCCCTCCGGCGGCAGGCTCGCCCCGGAGCGGGACCGCAGTTGAAGGGTTGTCGATCTCTCCTGGTCGGCGGCCAGCCGCGACTCCAGGCTGGGCGTTGCCGAGACCAGGACCGCGACCGCCCGCGTCAGTTTCGCCCGCACCAACGCCAGGTCCCGGCCGTGATAGCGCGGCGAGCTGTCCTGTTTGTAGGCCAGGTCCTGCTCCTCGTCGACGACGATGAGCCCCAGATCGACGACCGGCGCGAACAACGCCGACCGCGCGCCGACCACGATTCTCGCTGCGCCACGCCGCACCCTTTCCCATTCCTGGGCTCGTTCGGCGCTGGCGAGACCCGAATGAAACACCGCGACCGTACTCCCGAATCGCCGGCCAGCCTCCGCGGCGAGCGCCGGCACGAGGGCGATCTCGGGGACCAGAAGCAGCGCGCCACGACCCCGCTCGAGGGCCGTGTTCGCGGCGCGCAGGTAGACCTCGGTCTTGCCGGAGCCGGTCATCCCTTGCAACAGGAAGCGCTGGAATTCCGGCCGCAGGAGCGCGGCATCGAGGGCGGCGACGGCCGCGGACTGGTCGGCTCGGAGCTCGATCTCGCCGGTTGTCGCGCTCCCTGAAGCCGACAACAGGTGGCGGTCGAGTCCGATCGGTTGCGGCTGCTGGAACTTTCGCATCACGCCGAGCTTGACGAGTCGGCGAAGCACGGAGGGGCCACAGCCGGCGCCCGATTCGACCTCGCTGGCCAGAGCGGGACGTCCGAGCGTCGCCAGGAACTCGACCGCCGCACGAGCCGCCGCCGAACGCCCGCATCGCGCCAGCAGGTCCTCCCGCTCGCCCGGCGCGAGCTCGTGGGCCGTGGCGAAGCGGGAACCGCGCCCGCCCGCCTCTCCGACTTCCAGCCGGCCGCCCGCGACACCCCTCGTGATCCGTTCGTCGAGGTCGTCGACTTCGAGCTCCTCGTCGAGCTCGGCGAGCCGGACTCGCCCGCGATCGAGGAGGATCTGCTTGAGCGCCGCATCCGCCTCATCGGAAGCCGGAGCCAGCGCTCCGCCGTCGGTCAGCCGCACCGAGCGATCGCCCCACGAATCGATCTCGGCGGGAAACATCGCCGCGAGCATCTCGCCCAGCGGCGCCAGGTAGTAGCTCGCGGCGAAGCGTGCCAGCTCGAGAAGATCGTTCGGGAAGGGGTTGCGCCGGTCGAGGAGCGCCTGGATCGGTCGCGGTTCGACATCGCCGGGTGCGCTCGACGCGAAGCCGACGACGAAGCCGATCATCGTCCGTTTGCCGAGCGGAACTCGCGCGCGAGACCCGACCTCGGCGCGGCGTCGCTGCGCCGGGCTCAGCGAATAGGTGAGGGTCTGGCCGAGCGGGAGCGGAAGCGCGATCTCGACGAGAAACGGCGCGTCCGACGACATTTCAGGCCGCGGCGCGGCCGCTCTCACATTCCCAAGGGCGATCAGCTTGCGAGCTGTTCGCCCTTCTTGCGCTTCTCGATGCTCGCGGCGAGCGCGCGCTCGATCTGATGCTCGGCGTCGCGCTCGGTGAGATTCTTGACGTGGGCGATCTCGCTGACGATGAAGTGGCGGGCCCGCTCGTACATCTTCTTCTCGCGGAAGGAGAGGCTCTTGCGCTGGCTGACGAAGCGCAGGTTCTTGAGCACCTCGGCAACCTCGGTGATCCGACCGGTCTTCATCTTCTCGACGTTCTGCTTGTACCGCCCCTTCCAGTCCTTCTGAGCGTCGACACTGCCATTCTCGAGAATGTTGAACAGCGTGCGGATCTCTCGCGCCTCGCAGAGCGGCCGCAGGCCGACCAGATCGAGGTTGTCCTTCGGCACCATGACCTTGGAATTGCTCGACAGCAGACGCAGGTGATAGCAGGTCCTCTCGGTGCCGTCGATCCGGCTCGGAGCGATGTCCTCGATGACCGTAACTCCGTGATTCGGATAGACGACTTTCTGACCGACCTTGAATGTCACGTCCCGAACCCCCTTCATCTAACTGGTTGTCAGCTGGAAAGTTACGACGTCGACCGCAGGAGAAGGATACTCCGAGGAGCTGTTTTCGTCAAGCCTTCTCGAGGCGGAAGAGAAGCGCAACTGCTCTCTTTCGAGGACACCTCCGGTCAGTTTTACCCAGATTGACAGGACCGCAAGCCGCCCATATCCTCCGCCCTCGCTCCCCAGCGCATTGCGCTCGCGGGTCCCAAGCCGGAGTGGCGGAATGGCAGACGCAGGGGACTCAAAATCCCCCGTCCTCACGGGCGTGCAGGTTCGACTCCTGTCTCCGGCACCAGCTGGCCGCCGCTACTCGTAGCGCAGCGCTTCGATGGGGTCGAGGCGGGAGGCTTTGCCGGCCGGGTAGATGCCGAAGAAGACGCCGACGATGACCGAGAAGCCGACCGCCAGGAGGACGGCCCAGAGCGGGACGTGGGCGGGTGGCCAGTCGCCTGGCAGGAGCGAGGCCACCAGGGCGCCAAGGCCGTAGCCGGCCACCAGGCCGATCCCGCCCCCCACGAGGGACAAGGTCACGGCTTCGATCAGGAATTGCGCCAGAACGTCCTGGCGGCGCGCGCCGACCGCCTTGCGGATGCCGATCTCGCGCGTGCGCTCGGTGACCGAGACCAGCATGATGTTCATGATGCCGATGCCGCCGACCAGGAGCGCCACGCCGACCACCGCGCCGACGACCGTCGTGATCATGCCGAGAATCGAACCGATGGTCTCCAACAGCTCGTCCTGCAACATGACCTCGAAGTCGGCCGGCTGTCCTTCGGCGATCCGGTGCCGCTGGCGCAGCAGTTGGATGATCCCGTCTTTCACCTGCTCCACGACCGTGGCGTCCGCCGCCTGAAGGCGCAGCTGGATCTGATCGCCGGCGTCGCGCCCGAGCACCATGAGGGCGGTCTCGAACGGGAGAAAGAGCAGATCGTCCGAATCCTGACCTAGCGCCTGCCCCCGCTTCTCCATGACGCCGATGATGCTTACCGGCAGGTCGCCGACGTAGATCTCGGCGCCGATCGGCTCCGAGAGGGAGAGCTCCTCGACGATCTTGCGGCCCACGACGGCGACCTTTCGCCGGTGGCGCAAGTCGATCTCGGAGAAGAAGCGCCCGACGTCGACTTGATGATTGTTCGCTTCCGGCCAGTCCTGGTTGACTCCGAGGAGCATGGTCGAATGCTGGCGGTCGCGATACTTGATCTGTCGGCCGGGAGCCACGATCAGCGGAGTGATCAGCCGGATCCCCGGCACCTGCGATCGGATCGCCTCGCCGTCCTCCCAGGTGAGCTTCACCTGGCGCGCGATGACGCCGGGACCCTGGTTCTGATCCTGCTTCGGCAGGACCATGACATAGGTGGCGCCGACACCCTGAAGCTCGCGGGTGATCATGAACTGCAGGCCCTGGACGATCGAGACCACCGCGATCACCGCCGCGACGCCGATGATGATCCCGAGAGTGGTCAGGATCGAGCGCATCTTGTTGGCGCGCAGAGCGCGCAACGCGATCCGGAAGTTCTCGGAAACAACCAAGGATTCCGCCGCCGAGGACTAGTGCGCTGCCGCCGCGGGCTCCGCCACGGCCACGTCGCTCACGACCTTGCCGTCGCGAAGCACGATCTTTCGCTCGGCGTGGGCCGCGATCTCGGCTTCGTGGGTGACCAGGATCACCGTGTTGCCCATCCGGTGGAGCTCGTCGAAGAGCTGCATGATCTCCGTCGAGGTCGTGGTGTCGAGGTTGCCGGTCGGTTCGTCGGCGAGCAGAATGGAGGGGTCGTTGACGAGCGCGCGCGCGATCGCCACGCGCTGGCGTTGTCCGCCGGAGAGCTCGTTGGGAAGGTGATGCGCACGGTCGGTCAGGCCGACGCGGGCGAGCGCCTTCTGAGCTCTCTCCCGGCGATCCTTCTTGGAGGTGCCGGCGTAGATGAGCGGCAGCTCGACGTTCTGCAGGGCATCGGTGCGCGCCAGCAGGTTGAACGTCTGAAAGACGAATCCGATCTCCTTGTTGCGGATCGCGGCGAGCTCCTGATCATTCAGCTTCTCGACCGCGGTGCCGTTCAGGACGTAGCTGCCGGAGCTTGGAGTGTCGAGACAGCCGACCAGATTCATGAGCGTCGATTTCCCACTCCCCGAGGCGCCCATGATCGCGACGTACTCGCCTTTGCCGATCGCAAGATCGACGCCGTTCAGTGCGCGGACCTTTTCCGCGCCCATGTCGTACAGCTTGTGCACATCGTGCAGCTCGATGATGGACATCAGTCGGTCTCCTCTTCCTGCTTCGCCTTCTTCTTGCGGTCGGTGAGATCGGGGCTCGTGACACGCACCGCCTCGCCATCCTCGATCCGGCGCAGAATACGCTGCGGTCCCGTCACGACCTGTTCTCCGGCCGTCAGGCCGGCGAGGACCTCGACTTCGGTCGCGTCGGAAATCCCGGTGCGGACGGGCCTGAGATGCGCTCTCTCCTCCACCACCACGAATACGACCTGGCGCTCGCGGCGCTCTGCGTCGCCCGGCTCCGGGCTCGACTCCCCCGTCGCCGACGCGCTCCCGCCGCCCTTCTCGATCGGGCGCTCCACCACGCTCTGGATCGGCACGACCACCGCATCCCGGTGCGTGGCCACCGAGACCTCGGCCCGGGCGGACATGCCGGGCCGCAACGCGGCGTCCGGGTTCTCGAGCAGCAACTTGACGCGGAAGAACGTGACGTCGGGCTGGGACGCCTTGGAGTAGCCCGAGCTGCCGATCTCGACCACGCGGGCGCGATACTCCCTGTCCGGGATGGCGTCGACACGGATGCTGCTCAGCTGGTCGCCGGCGATGTGGACGATCTCGGTCTCATCGACGTCGATCTCGGCGAGAACCTCGGAGAGGTCGGCGATCGTTCCGATCACCGATGCCGGATTGTTCATCGTGCCGGAAACGACGACTTCGCCCTCCTCCGCGTTGAGGGTGATGATCCGCCCGGAGATGGGCGCGAACAGGGTGGTCTTGCGCAGGTCGTCACTCGCCTTCGAGAGCTGCGCGCGGGCCTGCTTCACAGTCTCCTGAGCCTGTTCAACGCGGAGGAGGGCGGAAGTGCGCTGCAGCAGGGCGGACTCCAGGGCTTCCGAGGACGAGATCCCGTCGTCCGCCAGGCGCTTGGCGCGCGCCAGGCGGACTTCCTGGTCCGCCAGAGAGAGTTCGGCCTGACGCACCTCCGTCGCAGCCATGGCGAGCTGGGCGCGAGCGTCGTCTCGCGCCGCGAGGAAGGCCTCTCGTTCGAGCTCCAGAAACGGCTGACCGGCCGCGATGGCCTGCCCTTCTTCGACGTAGAGGCGCTCGATCTTGCCGATGACGTGGGCCGAGAGGTTGACTTTGATGCGTGGCTGAATCTGGCCGCTGGCCTTCACCGTTTGCGTGATCTCCCGCCGTTCGGCGACTTCGGCGAAGACCGGTGTCTTCTTGCCGCGCCGCCCGCCGAAAAGGCTGACCAGGACGACCGCCAGCAGGAGCACGACGGCTCCAGCAATGAGCAGTTTTCTCCTCATGTCGTGCCGTCCACGCTCCGCGACGGGGTCCCCGACTCGCTGATCAGAAGACCGCCGTGATGGCGGTCTTACCGGCGACGTACAGCGCCCAGAGTGCGAGCACGACTCCCCATGCCTGACCCCGGCTCACTCGCGCCACGATCCGATATCCGGTGGCGAAGAGCGCCAGTGTCCAGAGCGAGAACAGGTCCAGGCTCCCGAGAACGGACAGGAGCGTCGATCCCGTCCCATCGGGCGCCAGGGCGGCCAGGTTCGACTTGAGGAAACCGCCGCCCCGGACCTCGTCCATGTCGATCTCGGTCCGCGAAAGGACGACCGGGAATGAAAGCACCGTCGCCACCACGAACGGCATGAAGGCGTGGGTCGTCACGGCGAGACTCTGGCGGAAGTCGAGGTCGCTGCCGAACATGCGAAACAACGCCAGGAACACGGCAGCGATCAACAGGTAGATCGCCGGCTGCAGCACCGCCTGAGAAGCGGTTCCAACCCAGCTGAAATTTTCAGCGAGAGTGACCTGCTGTTCGAGCTGCTCCGAGGTGATCTCTCGTCCGCTCTTCTCCATCGCGCCGCGGAGGACTTCGCGCATGTCGATCCGCGGCGTCACGAGCGCCGAGAGGGCCACGGCCAGCCCCGTGATGAGGATGAACGGCAGCCACCAGCGCGGCCGGCTCGCCAGGCTGCTGAACGTGCGCGCCGGTTCGAAGAGCACGCCCCAGAGGGCGCCGAAGGCGCCGCGATCGTCAGCCGCCGCTCGGGGCACGCCGTCGGTCATCTCCCCTCCTCAGCCCTCAGTCGACGATCGTGATCGAGGCGCTTTGAAGGAGCCTGCCGATCGCCTGATGGTAGCCCACCAGCGCGCGGCGATATCCGGTCAGGGCCGCGACTTCACGATAGCGCGCCGAAGTCAGATCTTCCTGCACTTCGAGGATCTGAAAACTCGTCGACAGGCCGTTCTCATACTTCTTGCGCTCCGCTTCGAGGTTCTTCTCGCCCAGGCGCCGCGAGACGTCCGCCGACTCGAGCTGCTGGCGCGAAGTCTCGATGCCGCGCACCGCGGCCCGCACCTCGGTCGTAATCTGCAGCTCGAGCTCACTCATCGCGAGCTTGCCCTCTTCCAGGGCCAGATCGGCGACGGCGGCGCGCGCCTTCGCGCTCCGGTTCTGAACCGGAATCCCGAGCTCGAGCCCCACCGACCAGCCCGGGAAGTCCCAACCGGTGACCTGGTCGAGCGCATCGTCCCACCCGCCCGGGGCCGTGCCTATAACGTTACCGTCCGAGTCACGAAGGATGACGTCACCGCCGAGGCCGCTCAATCCATAGGCCGCCTTGAGGTCGAGGCGAGGACGCTTCTCCTGGCGAAAGAACGCCTGGTCGAGCTCGAGCGACCGGACCTGCAACGTCTGGGTCGCGATCTCCGGCCGCTCGCTGAGCGCGGTACGGATCGACTCGTCGAGATCGACCGGCGGCGCCGCGACGCGCGCTTCGGTGTCGGGAACGATGCTCCTCGACCAAGCTTCGCCCTGATCGACGTTGAGGAAGAAGAACAGCAGGTCTTCTGCGTCTCCGATCACTCCGCGCGCGCGGATGATCTCTTCCTGGCGCGTCGCGATGCCCGCCTCGCTCTGGACCAGCTCGAGCGGCGCGAGCGTGCCGACCTCGACCCGCACGCGATTGTTTTCGTGCAGTTCCTTGGCGAGCGCCAGGCTCTCCTCGGCGACGACCAGCGCGTAGCGCGCCGCCACCAGATTCCAGTAGGCGTTGGAGACCCGCTGCACGATGGTGACGACCCGCGCTTCGAACTGTTCCCGGGAGATGTCGCTTCCGATCCGCGCGAGAGCGATCCCGTACTCCGTCGCGGAGCGTCCGAAGCCGCGCAGGAGCGGTTGTTCCAAGGTCAGGTCGAGTCCGCTCGAATACGAGGGATTGAGCAGCGAGAAGCGGGAGTTGGTCTCGAAGCGGCCGTTGCCGAAGTTGACGCCAGCGAGGCCGCCCGATGGCAGCAGCTGCGAACCGCCGACATAGGCGGAGTCGCGCTCGGTCTTGGTCACCTCGGCGCCGTCCAGGTTCGAGGCCGCCGGCGACTCGTCCTTGCCCGTCGAGAGCCCGGCGAGGAGGTTGAAATCGTAGATTCCCATGGCCTGCTGAATGTCGAGCGCGGCGCGCTGACGCGAATATTGCTGGGCTCGGATCCCGAGATTGCGCTCGATCGCGACCCGAATCGCCTCCTCGATCTTGAGATGGATGTCACCGCCCTCGATCCGCAGCTCGGCGGGGCCCGGAGCTTCTCCAACCGCCGTCGCCACCTGGACAGGTTCTTGCCCCCGCACCGGCGCCGCGGTACCGCAAACCGTGCCCAGCGTGAAAACCGCGACGAATCCCGCGGCCCAGCCGCGATCGGGTCCGACTCGAAATCCGTTCATGCAGCGTATCCTCTCCATTCGCGAAGTTTACGTCCCTTTCCTCTACGTCGCTTGTCGGGAAAAGTTCCACTTTCCTGAATCGCCCGGCACGGCGGCGTGAACCTCCCCGGGAAAGTGACAAGCGACCCGGATACCGCTTTCAGCTTCGCGCAACTCGGGTCGCTCCTCGCGGCAGCGGCTCCGCGCCGCTGGGCACCGAGCTTCGAATGGACAACCCCCGGCCGAAGGCGTCCGGCCCGGGAGCTCGGCGCCGACACCCTGCGGCGGCCGGCGCGCGCTCCGGCTGAGATCCGGCGTGGAGGCCCGGAGCAGGGCGGTATAGGGGTGCAGGGTGCGCTCCAGGACGACCCGGGTCGCTCCCGTCTCCACGATCCGACCGCGGTACATCACGGCAATCCGGTCGGAGATCTGTTCGACGAGCGCCAGGTCGTGCGCGATGAACAGGAGCGCCAGGCCGCGTTCGCGCTGCCGTTCGGCGAGCAGATTGACGATCTGCGCCCGGACGGAGACATCCAGCGCCGAGACCGGCTCGTCCGCGATGAGCAGCTCGGGATCCGAGGCGAGAGCTCGGGCGACGCCGATGCGTTGACGCTGTCCGCCCGAGAGCTCGTGCGGGAAACGCTCGGCGGCCGAGTCCGGAAGTCCGACCTCCGCGAGCAGTGCCGCGACCCGCTCACGCTTTTCACGCGCCGCCGCGAGACCATGAATCCGCAACGGTTCGAAGATGGCGTCGCCGGCGCTCAATCGCGGATCGAGCGCACCCCAGGGATCCTGAAAAATCAACTGCAAGGACCGGCGAACCGAGCGCAGCGCCGCTGCTCGAAGCGCCAGCAGGTCGCAGCCCCGGAACAGGATCTGTCCCGAGGTGGGCTCGACGAGCCGCACGAGCATTCTCGCGAGCGTCGACTTGCCGCATCCGGACTCGCCGACGAGGCCCAGGGTTTCGCCGCGCTCGATCTCCAGATGGACGCCTGCCACCGCCTGGAAGCTTTCTCGGTGGCGTCCGAAATGCGGCGCCGGGAACTTCTTGACCAGCTCTCGCGCCGAAAGCAACGGACTCACGCGCTGACTCCGCGCTCGCGGGGGACGAGCACGCAGCGAGCACCGCCTTGCGGATGGGTGACGACCCACGGCGGCGGGAGCGCGTCACATCCCGGCTGGCGTTCGGCACAGCGCGGATGAAAGGCGCACCCGCGGGGGAGATCTTCGGGGGCTGGAACCTGCCCCGGAATCGACGGCAGGCGACCTCGCGGAGCCGGGTGGCCGAGCACCGGCACGGCCGCGATCAGGCCGCGCGAATACGGATGCTCGGCACGATCGAGGAGCGCGGGAACGGAATCCGCTTCGACGAGCTCCCCGGCGTACATCACGAGCGCCCGGTCGCAGATCGCGGCGACGATCGACAGATCGTGCGTGATGAGCAGGACCGCCAGTCCGAGCTCCCGCCTCAGGCGCGACAGGAGATCGAGGAGCTGGGATTGCAGCGTGGCGTCGAGCGCGCTGGTCGGCTCGTCGGCCACCAGGAGCCTCGGGTTGGCAGAGAGCGCGATGGCGAGCATCGCGCGCTGTCGTTGGCCGCCGGAAAGCTCGTGAGGATACTGGCGCAGCCGCCGCAGCGGCTCCGGAATCGACAGGAGTTGGAGCAGCTCGAGCGCCCGCGCCCGCGCCGCCCGCTTCGACATCGCCGCATGAGCGCGCATCGCCTCGACGAGCTGTGACTCGAGTGTCAGCGTGGGATGGAGCGCCGACATCGGCTCCTGGGAGACGAGACCGATGCCCGCACCGCGGATCTGTCGCAACTCAGCTTCCCTCATCTCGTGCAGCGCCCGGCCCGCGAAGCGAACCTCACCGCCGCACTGCCTGCCCGGAGGCGGCACGAGGCCCAGGAGTGCGAGCGCGGTGATCGACTTGCCGGATCCCGACTCCCCGACCAGTCCGACCACCTCGCCGCTGCGGATCTGAAATGACAGATCGCGGACGACCCGGACCGCCGGCTCGAGATCGCGGCGCGGGAACTCCACCGAGAGTCCCCGCACATCCAGGAGGGGCGGTCCGAGGCCGGCCGTCATGGTTTCCGCGCGACTAGGAGCGCCCGTCGTTCCGCAACCAGTTGACGGTCAGGGCGACGCCGTAGCCGGTCGCTCCGCGCTTCGGGTTGGCGTCCCCACCCACGTATGCCGGACCCGCGATGTCCAGGTGGGCCCAGCGCTCGACTCCACCCGTGAACTGCGAAAGGAACGCCGCGGCCGTGCAGGCGCCGCCCCAGCGGCCGCCGGAGTTCTTGAGGTCGGCGTGCGAGCCGCGCATCTCCTCGAGGAATTCAGGCCAGAGGGGCAGTCGCCAGAGACGCTCGCCGGATTCCGCGGCGGCTGCCAGTAGCGCACCTGCGAGCTCATCCGACGGCGAGAACAGGCCGGCGCCCGTCGGACCCAAGGCGACAACGCAGGCGCCGGTCAGCGTCGAGAGCTCGATGAGCTCGTCCGGATTCTCGGAGGCTGCCCAGGACAGCGCATCGGCGAGAATCATGCGGCCTTCGGCGTCGGTGTTCAGGACCTCGACCGTCTTGCCGTTCGCGCAGCGAACGATGTCTCCGGGCCGATAGGCCTTCCCATCCGGCATGTTCTCGGCGAGCGGAAGATAGGCGCGGACGCGCACGGCGGGCTTCAGTCGGCTCAAGGCTTCGAGGACGCCCAGGACGCCGCAGGCGCCGCACTTGTCCCACTTCATCTCTTCCATTTGCGCCGCGGGCTTGATCGAGATGCCACCGGTGTCGAACGTCACGCCTTTACCCACCAGCGCCACCGTTCGGCCACCCGTGCCGAGCTCGATGCGAACCATCCGCGGCGGATTCCCCGAACCCCCTCCGACCGCGATGATGCCTCCCATTCTCCGGCGGCGGAGCTCTCCCAGCCCGAGCACCGCAACGCGGGCGCCCCACCGCCGCGCCAGCGAGCGGGCCTGCCGCGCCATCCAGTCAGGAGTCGCTTCGTTGGGCGGCGTGTTGGCGAGGTCGCGCGCCAGCGCCACTCCCGCGGCGATCGCCGTCCCGACTTCGACACCTTTCCCATAGGCCGCCTTCCAGCCCCGGGGAACTCCGAGGGTGAAGGAAGCGAGAGGCGACGCCTTGGCGCGCTTCTCGTGGCGACCGAACCGGTACGTCGCGAGCGCCAGCTCGCGAGCGATGCGCGCCGCGCTGGCTTCGCCCGCGAAAAGCTCGTGCTCCGGCAACAGGATCGCGACCGATCTCACCTCGGAATCGCGGCTCTCCTTGGCGATCCGGTCGAGCAGCTTCGCGAGCGCCGCCTCCTGGAAGGCCGACCGGCGACCCAGTCCGAGGATCGTCAGGCTTCGCCGTCCCTGCTCCAGGCTCGCCTCCGCCGAGCCTTCTCCCGCGCCGCGAAGGAGCGGCCGCCGGAGCAGCTCGCCGGCGACCCGCGAGCCTTCAGCACCGAGTCTGCCGAGCTCGGCGGGCAGATCGGAGAAAACGACGACCACCACGCGATCGGCGGCGCGAAGTCGACCGGTCTGAACGTTGACTTGGACCAACTGCGTCATCTCTAGCGCTCTCCCTTTTCGGGGTCCGTCAGCTGGACCGGGCCCGACGCGGCCAGCTCACCCAGGCGGTCGCGAACGAGCTGCATATCCTCCCACGTCGGGCGCTTGAGCGCCGGGTCGCGGAGCAGGGCCGCCGGATGGTAAGTCACGCGCAGCGGAATCCCCCGGATCGCATACCACTCGCCACGCATCCGGCCGAGGGGCGACTGGCTCCCGAGCAGAGTCTGCGCGGCGACTCGCCCGAGCGCCACGATGACGCTCGGGCGCACGAGTCCGATCTGCTGCTCGAGGTAGTCGCGGCAGGCCGCGATCTCGTCGGACGCGGGGTCGCGGTTCCCCGGCGGCCGACACTTGACGATGTTCGCGATGTAGACCTGGTCACGATGGAGCCCGATGGACTGCACGATGCGGGTCAGCAGGTCGCCCGCTGCGCCGACAAACGGCATCCCCTGCCGGTTCTCTTCGGCACCGGGGCCCTCGCCGATGAACATCAGCCGCGCGTTGGCCGGTCCGGAGCCGAACACGACTTTGTCGCGCGTCTCGCAGAGTCGACAGCGCCGGCAACCGGCGGCCTCTGCGGCGACCTGATCGAGAGCGCTGACTGGCGAATCGGTCGCCGGCGCGGCCTCCCAGGTCGTTCGTGGAAGCGCGGACTTCGGCGGCTGCAGCTCTCCGCCTGACTCCCCCGTCGGGCCGACCCGGAAGTCGACGAAGCCGAGGTCTCTCAGGTACTCGAGAACCTCAGCGACGGCTGCGGTCGGCTTCACGCCGGGGACTTTCGAGGAGGGGCCGGATCAGATCGAACAGCGCGCTGGCGATCTCGGCCTTAGGCCGGCGGTCGAGCTTCACCGACGGCAGACCCGGGCGATAGACCGTCACTTCGTTGTGATCGCTGCCGAATCCAATGTCGGCGCGCGAGACGTCGTTGGCGATCAGCGCATGGACGGACTTCGCGCGCAGCTTGCGTTCGGCCTCGCCCTCGGTGACGCCGGTCTCGGCCGCGAATCCGACCCGAATCGCGTCCGGAGCGAGCAGCGCGAGAGAGGCCAGAATGTCAGGGTTCTCGGTGAGCGCGAGCGCGGGTGTTCCCTCGTGGCGCTTGATCTTGCGTGGCTCGTAAGCGGCAGGGCGAAAATCGGCGACCGCCGCCGACATGACGATGAGGTCCGACTGCGCCGCACGGGCGCGCACCGCGGCGTCCATCTCAAGCGCGGTCTGCACATCGATGCGCTCGACACCGGGAGGCGTCGCGAGAGTGACCGGTCCGGCGACGAGACAGACCCTGGCGCCGCGCCGAGCGGCTTCCGCCGCGAGGGCGAATCCCATTCTGCCCGACGACCGGTTGCCCAGGTAGCGCACCGGATCGATCGGCTCGTGGGTCGGCCCGGCGGTGATCAGCACGCTCGTTCCGACGAGATCGGGCGGCACGAAGCAGGCCTCGATCGCGCGCACGAGGTCGAGAACGTCCGCCATTCGGCCGAGGCCGATTTCGCCGGATGCCAGGGGACCCTCGACCGGTCCGACGCGAATCACGCCGCGCTCGGCAAGCCGGGCGAGGTTCTCCTGCAACACCGGCTTTTCCCACATCGCCGGATGCATCGCCGGAGCCAGTATGAGCGGTCCGCGAAATGCGAGCACCGTCGTGGCCAGGAAGTTCGGCGCCAACCCGAGCGCGAGCGCGGAGATCATGTTGGCCGTCGCGGGTGAGATGCAGATCGCTTCGGCCCAGCGCGCCGCCGCGATGTGTTGTTCCTCTCCTTCAACGCCCGCCACGAGATAACCCTCGCCGTAGACCGGCGCCCCGGAAAGGACTTCGAGAGTGAGCCGCGAAGTGAAGCTCGCCGCCGACGGCGTCATCGCACAGCGGACCTGATGGCCGCGCTCGCGGAGGCGTCGCACCAGATCGGCGGCCCGATAGGCCGCGACTCCGCCGCAGACGCCCAGCAGAATTCGGCGGCCGGCGCCGCTCGTCGCGGAGTCGGGCGCGCCGGTCAGGCTCACTCGGTGGGCTCGCTCGTTTCGGCCGCTGCCGGCGCGGGCGCCGGGCCGTAGTCCCAATCGACGAGGTTCTCGGTCACCTCGCGCATGGCGATGCGCGACGGCTTGTTCGATGGCATCTCGACCCGCGGGCTGGCTCCTCGCACGAGCTGTTCAGCACGCTTTGAGGCGATCAGAATGAAGCGGAACGTGCTGTCAATGCGTTGCGGCAGGTGATCCATTCATTCCCCCGATTCAGGACGACGAATTCTGTGAAAAGTCGGCAAGGATGCCTTCGACGCGACGCTGCATACGCAACCGCCGCTGCCGCTTCTCGAGGACGATGGCCTGCAACGCCCGGCTCGCCCGCTTCGCGTCATCGTTGATAATAACATACTGATACCTATCGTAACGTCTTATTTCCCAAAGAGATACAGCCAGCCGACGGGCGATCTCGTCAGCTCCGTCAAGGTTCCTCCCTTCGAGCCGACCAACCAGGTCGGCGCGCGACGGAGGCAGGATGAAGATGCTGTGGGCGGCTGGAAAACGATGCATCAGGCGCTCGGCACCCTGCACGTCGAGATCCACGAGCACATCGATCCCGCGTTCGAGAAACGGGTCCACCGCCGCCGCGGAGGTCCCGTAATAGTTCCCGTGAACTTCCGCCCATTCCAGGAAGAGGTCGTCAGCGATCATGCGCTGGAACTCCGCAGCGCCGACGAAGCGATAGTCCTTGCCGGCGATCTCTCCCTGGCGAGGTTGCCGCGTCGTGTGGCTGACGGAGAACTCCAGGCCGCCGCCGCCCTCGCGGGCGAGGCTCTCGATCACGCTACGGATGAGCGTTGTCTTGCCGGCGCCCGAGGGAGCCGAAAGCAGAAACAGTTCCCCTCTTGAGGAGGCGGCTGCGGAGGTCTCATTCGACATTCTGCGCCTGCTCCCGAATCTGTTCGCACATCAATCTTGCCTCCAGGGCCAGCCGAACCAGCTCGACATCCCGGCATTTCGCGGACATGGTATTGATCTCGCGCACCAGCTCCTGTCCGAGGAAATCGAGCCGACGTCCCACGACCTCCGGGCCACTTAGAGCCAGCCGCAGGGCGTCCAGGTGGGCTGCGAAGCGTTCCGCCTCCTCGCGAATGTCGGATCTCTCGGCAAGCAGCGCTGCCTCGTGGAGCAGGCGCTCCTCGTCCATCTCGAGCGCGCTCGAAAGCTCCGCGAGGCGCCCGCGCAGCGCCGCGCTCAGCCGGGCATGAGCGGCCGGAATCGCCAGGCCAATCGCAGCCTGCAGTCCGTCGAGATCGGACAGGATGGCGCGCAGGGAGCGCTCGGTCCGGGCACCTTCCTCGATTCGGGTCGCCGCGAAGGCGGCCAGCGCCTCGTCGAACGCGGCCAGCACTACACCATCTTCAGCCGGATCGAGCCCGACGAGCGCCTTGTCGACCGTCACCAACGCCGGATGGCGGAGAAGGTCGCCGAGAGTGAGATCCGCACGAACAACCCCCGCCTCGATCAGCGGCCGCGCCGCCTCGACCAGCGCGCTCACCAGCTCGGAGCGGACGGCGATGCCTCCGGCAGATGCCGCGGGCGATCGCTGCAACGCGATGGCTACCTCGCACCGCCCCCGGCGCGCTGCCGCCACCAGCCGCTCGCGCAGCGCGGATTCGAGGTGACGAGTCTCATCGGGAACTCGAAAGACCAGGTCCAACGTCCTGTGATTGACGCCATGGATGCGTACCGAAACGTGGGTGCCACGCGCCTCGCTCGACCCCGATCCGAAGCCACTCATTCCGATCATGTGGACCCCGCGGCGATGGCTTCGGCGCGCTCCTCGACCCGCGACAGCGCTTCGCCGAGCCGCAGGCTCGTCTCGACGATGGCCTCCTCACGCCGAATGCGGAGCGACTCGCCGTAAACGACTTCCACTCGCGATCCGGGGCGCGGAACCAACATCCTGTCCCAGCTGCGCAGTAGCCAGGAGCTGGAAGCCGCGATGGCGACGGGAATCACCGGATGGCCGGTCATCGCGCCAGCCAAGACGACGCCTGGCTGCACGGCACGCAGCGGTCCCCGCGGGCCATCGGGGGTGAAGGCGAGATCGGAGCCCGCCCGGGCGCAACGCAACGCTTCGCGCAGCGCCACCGCGCCGCGCCGCGAGCTCGATCCGCGAATCGTTCCGATGCCAAGGCGCTCCAGCGTGCGGGCGGTCAGCTCGCCATCCCAACTCTGGCTCACCAGAACGTTCATGCGGTTTCCTCGATAAGCGTAGCGCATGAGCACCAGATGCCGGTGCCAGAACGCGAGAATGAACGGCTGCTGCGCCGATTCGAGCTCGCGGATGGGCTGCTGGTCGTGGAAACGAAGGCGGACGGTCGCGGCGAGAGCACGGATCAATCCGGCGAGCAGGAAGCTCAGCGGGCCGATGCGCCAATCGGCCTCGGGTTCCGGACGGCGTTTGGAGACCAAGGCGCCGGCCTCAGTCGCGAAACTGCAGTTCATGCAGCCGGCGATAGAGCCCGTTCTCGCGCAGCAGGTCGACGTGCGAACCCTCTTCGACGACCTTCCCGGCCTCGACAACCACGATGCGATGGGCGTGCGCCACGGTCGAAAGTCGATGGGCGATCACCAGCGACGTGCGATCGCGCATCAGGTTGTCCAGCGCTTTCTGTACCAACGCTTCGGACTCGGCGTCGAGCATCGACGTCGCCTCATCCAGGAGCAAGACCGGAGCGTCCTTGAGCAAGGCACGAGCGATCGCCAGTCGTTGCCGCTGACCACCTGACAGCCTGACGCCCCCCTCGCCGATCTGCGTCTCGTAACCCTGCGGAAGGTCGAGGATGAAGTCGTCGGCGTAGGCGGCGGCCGCGGCCTGGCGCACAGCGGCGAGCGGTAGATCTTCGCGGCCGTAAGCGATGTTGGCGCGCACCGTGTCATTGAACAGCACGGTTTCCTGGGTCACGAGGCCGATCAAGGCTCGCAGGCTGGCGAGCTTGAGATCCCGCAGATCTGTTCCGTCGAGAAGGATACGACCGTCGGTGACGTCGAAGAATCGCGGCACCAGGTTGCACAGGGTGGTCTTTCCTCCCCCAGAAGGCCCGACGAGCGCCACCGTTTCGCCCCGTCGCAAGGTGAAGTTGACGTGCGCCAGCGTTTCCTTTTCATCGTAGCGGAAGGACACGTCCTCGAACCGGATCTCGCGCACCAGCTGCACCACTTCGCGAGCGCCGTGGCGGTCGGCGATCTCGATGGGCAGCTGCATGATCTGCCGGACCCGCTGGGCTGCCGCCAGCGATTGTTGCACCACCAGGTTGACTTTATTGAGCTTGCGGATCGGGTCGTACATCGCGTAGAGGCCGATCAGGAACTTCACCAGAACGCCCGGCTCCATGGTCTGCGCGTGAATGGCCCGCCCCGCGAACACGAGAAAAAGCCCAGCGCCGACGACACCCAGCGACTCGATCACTGGCCCGGAAAGATTGGACAGCAGCTGCCCCTTGAGATTCGCGCGCATGTGCCGCCGGGTTGCAGCGCGGAACCGCCGTTCTTCGAAGGGCTCCATCCCGAACGCCTTGACCACCCGGTGTCCGCGCGCCGACTCAGAGACCAGGTTGGCGAGATCCGCCGTGCGCTCCTGCGCGCGATGGCTCGTCTTGCGCATGCTCTTGCTGAAGCGGACGATCGGGTAGAGCACGGCCGGCGCCGCCACCAGGCAAAAGACCGCGAGTCGAAAGTGGATCGAGAACAACAGGCAGAGCAATCCGAGCAGGGTGACCGACTGCTGGACCAGGTCGACAAGTCGGGTCGAGATGGCGCCCTGCAGGACGCCGACGTCATGGACGACGCGGCTCACCAGCTCTCCGGACGGGTGCTCGGAGTGAAATCGGGCCGTCTGATCGAGAGTTCGCCGATAGAGGTCGTTGCGAAGATCGGTGGTCGCGCCGAGGCCGAGGTGCTGGAAAGCGTAACCATTGAGGAAGTCCGAGAAGCTGCGCAGGACGAAGACCAACACGAAAAGGATCGGCACGAAGTAGATGACCTGCTCCGGCCGGACCGCGAATCGCCTCTTGAGGCCTTCGTAACCGTCGTTCAGGAAACGATCCAGGAAGACTCGGGCCTGAACCGCCTCCGCGGCGAGAGCCGTGGGTGTCGGAACCCCGGACTCAGGTGCGCCATCTGCGTCCGCGGCTCCGAGCACCTTCCCCAGCCCTCCCGGGAGCTCCGCGGCGCCGATCTGGAGCACTTCGCTGAACACCGGTTCGAGCAGCTGAATCAGGACGACCGTGGCGGCCGCGTAGATCGCCGTGGCGGCAAGCGCCAGGACTCCCCAGCGCCAGTAAGCGCGCGCGTAGCGCGCGAGAAAGGTGAGCAGCTTCATGCCGCCCGTTCCGCGAGCAGGTACGGCGCTATCGCTCGCGCCGCTCGCGCGCTCGCTCCTGGAGCGCCCAGCGCCGGACGCAGGTCGGCGAGGTCACGCCGCATGTCGCGCAGCCGCTCGCCCGAAGTCACGAGCGACCACACGAGCGACGCCACCCGCTTCCCTTCGGTCTGCGCCTGCAGGAGCTCGGGTACGGCCGACCGGGACAACACAATGTTGACGAGGCTGAAGTGCGGCAATCGCACCAGAAGGCGCGCGAGAGCATGGCTCCACGGGTGCAGGCGATAGAGCACCACGAGCGGCGTCCCGAGGAGCCCCACTTCGAGGGCCGCCGTGCCCGAAGCGCAAAGCGCGATGTGAGAGTCGGCGATCGCCTCGAACCTCGCCCCGCTGACGGTTTCGACGGCGGAGTCGCCCAGAACCTGGCGAACGAACCGCTCGTCGAGCGACGGCGACAGAATGAGGCGCGCGCGAACCGGCAGGTGCTCTCGCAAACAGCTCAACGCTTGCGCCATTCGCGGCAGGAGGGCCGCGACTTCGCTGCGACGGGAACCTGGCAGGAGTGCCACGTTCAGGCCGCCAAGCGGCTGCGCCTTGGGCTCGCGATTCCAGATGTTCTCGAGCACCGGGACTTCATCGACCAGCGGATGGCCCACCGGAGTCACACGGACGCCGTGTCGACGATAGAATTCGGCCTCAAAATCGAACAGCACGAGCATCTGATCCACGAGCTCCGAGATCGCCCGGACTCGTCCGCGCCGCCAAGCCCAGATTTGCGGGCTGATGTAATAGACCACCGGAATACCGAGCCATTTCAACCGCCGGGCAAGCCGGAGATTGAACTCTGGAAAGTCGATCAGCACCGCTGCGGCGGGTCGCCGCCGCTCGCACTCGGCGACGACGGCCTCGAGAATCTCCTTGGCGCGCACCAGTACGCCGGCCGCTTCGGCGATTCCGACGACCGAGATCTCGCGCACGTCCACGAGCTGTTCCTGGCCCGCCGCCTCGAGCTCGCTCGTACCCAGCCCAAATGCCGCGACATCGGGAACCAGACTTCGAAGCTCCTGGAGCATGCGTGCGCCGTGAAGATCGCCGGAGGCCTCGCCCGCGACCATCAGCAGGTCGCGTCGGCTCATGGGATCGGCGCGGCGGGTCCGGAGGGAAAGTAGTACATCAGCCAACCGACGAGGACGGCTCCGCCCACCATGCCGATGAAGATCTGCAGGAAGAGCCGGGACCGCGCCGCGTTCTCCTGGCGCCAGAGCAGGGCGAAGAAGACGCCCAGCAGGAGCGCGTAGATCGCCATCAGGCCGAGGTGGGTCAATCGCGCTCCTTCCGGCCCGAAGCGAGATCCCACACGTCAAGGACGACAAGCAGGTTCATGAGGCCGGCCGAAAGCAGGAAGATCGTGCCGTATTCATAGGTCGACGCCTCGGGGCTCCCGGAGAATCCGGCGCCGAAGCGGGCGACGAAATAAGGCGCCCCGGCGCCCATGGCCCCGAGAGTCGCGAGGAACGACAACGGCTGGCCAGGTGCGACGCGATACAGGTTTCCCTCGAGATGAAGGCCAAGAAGGAAGGCCGTCGCGATCACGGCGGCGAAACCGATGCCCCGGACCCGGCGACCGAGGACGAAATGGCCACAACCGGGAACGATCCAGGCCACCGCCGCGAGTGCGACGGCGCGCCAGGAGAATCCGTCCTGCGCCAGCTCAGTCACGTTGGAGCACCCCTCAGGCGTTGTCCTGGTTGAGCTGCTCCTTGAGCTCCTTGCCAGGCTTGAAATACGGAATCCGCTTCGGGGGCACTTCGACGCGCTCACCGGTTTTCGGATTCCGACCGAGACGCGCGCCGCGGTTGCGGATGCGAAAACTCCCGAAACCGCGGAGCTCTATCTTCCGGCCCGATCTCAATGTCTCGACGATCGTCTGGAAGACCAGGTTCACGATCGCCTCAGCCTGCTTCTTTGTGAGCTGGGTGACGCGGGCGACCTCTTCGACGAGATTCGCCTTCGTCAATCCCTCGTTCGTCGAGTTCACGCGCCCTCCCCCGTCAGACCCGATCGTCTTCGGATTCGACGCTCTCCACGGGAGGGACAGCGCGCACGGTCGCCGCTTCGAGCTCGACGACCTCCTCCTCGGTCGGCTGGGTCACGCCGCGCAGCGTCAGCCCGACCTTCTTGTCGTCCTGCTCGATCCGCAGGATACGCGCCCGCACCCACTTGCCGACCTGGTGGTGATTCTCGAGCTTGCCGCCGGGGAAATCGATCTCGCTGATGTGAGCCAGGCCCTCGAGTCCGTCGAAGATGTCGATGAACAAGCCGAAGTCCGTGACGTTGACCACGCGGCCGGTCACCACGTCGCCGACGCGGTTGTTCTCGACGAACTCCTGCCACTCATTGGGGAGAAACTCCTTGATCGAGAGCGATACACGCTGGCTGTCGGCGTCGATGTTCGTGATTCGCGCCCGGACGGTGTCCCCTTTCTTCAGGACTTCGCTGGGGTGCTTGATGCGCTTCGTCCAGCTCATGTCGGAGACGTGCACCAGGCCGTCGATCTCCTCGGTGATCTCGACGAAGGCGCCGAACTCCGTCAGGTTCCGAACCCGTCCTTCGATGATCGACCCCACGGGGAAGTGATGCGAGAGTTCTTCCCACGGATTGCGCTCGATCTGGCGCAGCGACAGACTGATCCGTCGCTGGTTCAGATCGAGCTCGGTCACGTTCGCGTCGAGCTCCTGCCCGACACTGAGGAGCTTGGCCGGGCTCACCACCTTCTTGGTCCAGGACATCTCGCTCACGTGAACGAGACCTTCCACGCCCTCTTCGAGCTCGATGAAAGCGCCGTAGTCGACGAGGCTCACGACCTTACCGTGGACACGGGCGCCGACCGGATACTTCTTGTCGACCAGGATCCACGGATCCTCGCCGCGCTGCTTGTAACCCAGCGAGACACGCTCCGAGTCGCGGTCGAACTTGAGAACGATGACCTCGATCTCGTCGCCGACATTGAAGTGTTCCGACGGATGATTGACGCGACCCCAGGAGATGTCCGTGATGTGCAGCAGGCCGTCGATGCCACCCAGGTCCACGAAAACGCCGTAGTCGGTGATGTTCTTGACGACGCCCTTGAGCCGCTCGCCCTCGCGCAGGCGCTCGAGCGTCTCACCCTTCCGGCGCTCGTATTCCTTTTCGAGCACCGCTTTGCGGGACAGGACGATGTTGTTGCGTCGCCTGTCAAGGCTGATGACCTTGAACTCGAGCTCGCGACCGCGCAGGCTCTCGAGGTTCTTCACCGGCTTGATGTCGGCGAGCGATCCCGGCAGGAAGGCGCGGACGCCCACGTCGACCGTGAGTCCGCCCTTGATGCGGTCGATCACGCGACCCTTGATGATGCGCCCCTCTTTGAAGCTGTTCTCAACGTCGGTCCAGACGCGCATCCGAGCGGCCTTGGCGTAGGAGAGCAGGATGTGGCCCTCGACGTCCTCGGTCTTCTCGAGCAGGACTTCCACGTCGTCGCCGACGGCGACCGTGCTCTTGCCGTCCTCGTTGACGAATTCGGCGGTCGGAATCAGCCCTTCCGACTTGTAGCCCACGTCGACCACGACCGAGTTGTTCGTGATCGCGACCACCCTGCCGCGCACGATCTCGCCCTCGGCGAGATTGCGCATGCTCTGGTCATAGAGACCGATGAACTGCTCGTAGGCGCGCTGATCCTCGGCGCTGGTCTCCTCCTCGAACTCTGCGCGCTGCTTGCCCACCAAGCTCATTCGGGTACTACCTCCTTGATTTTTTTTCAGGCCGGGGCCTGTTCACCCTGGGAGGGGAACTCGAGCGCCTAAGCTATTGACACATCGAGCTTTCAAAGTATACGGGACCGCCTGTCAAGCTGTCAAAGGGGGTTCCCCACTGGCGTTTCGACCGGTCGCTTCGATCGCCAGCCGGAGGTTGCGCCGCAGCCCTTCGGGCCTGGGCCGCAGCAGCGGCGTGCCGCGAAAGAGGCTCGAGAGCTCGTCGTCCGTGCATTCGAGCAGAGCCACGAGATCGAGCCCGACGCGCTGCGGCGGAGTCGCGAACTGCTCGGCGCGGCTCTCCAGGGCCCGGGAATTCCACGGACAGACCTCCTGACAGATGTCGCAGCCGAAGACCCAGCCCGCAAGCTCCCCGCGCATCTCAACCGGGATCTCGCCGCGGTGTTCAATCGTCCAGTAGCTGATGCACCGCCGGCTGTCGAGCTCGAACGGTGCGGTGAGCGCGCCGGTAGGGCAGGCCTCCAGGCAGCGGGTGCAACTGGCGCACAGATCGGAGACCGGCAGGTCCGCAGCGAGGTCGAGTGTCAGCACGACCTCTCCCAACAGGAACCAGGAGCCGGCTTCGGGATGCAGCAGCTGGGTGTTCTTGCCGACGGCTCCGAGCCCGGCGCGCGCCGCCCACTCTCGTTCGAGGATCGGTGCCGTGTCAACGCAGACGCGAGTCAGAACCCCCGGGAACTCGCTCTCGACCCGCGCTGCAACCTGCTTCAACGCGGCGCGCATGAAGTCGTGGTAGTCCTCGCCACGCGCGTAGCGCGCCACCCGTGGCCAGAAATCGCCGAGCGCAGGGCCGCACGCCTCCCGTTCGGGCCGGGGCGCGTACTGCAGGGCGACGCACAGGATGGATCTCGCGGCCGCGAGCAATCGACGTGGATCGTCGCGGACCTCGACCTGTCGATCGAGATAGCTCATTCCCGCCTGCCGGCCGTCGGCGAGCCAGCGGTGGAACGCCTCCGCGGTCGCCGCGGGTCCCAGCCGCGCGACCCCCGCGCGATCGAAGCCTTCCTCGAGGGCGATCTCCTTGATGCGGCGCGCGGCTTCCCCGCGATTCATCGCCGGATCTTACGACTCGCGGCGCGCCGCTGCGGTAGAGTCGCGCGCGATTCGAGGAAGGAGCGCCGCCACGGCCATGGATCTGTTCACCGAAATGAAGGCCCTGGGGCACGAGCGCGTGCTCCTGTGCAGCAATCCGGAGGTGGGCCTTCAGGCCGTCATCGCGATCCACAACACGATTCTCGGTCCCGGCCTGGGCGGCACTCGCATGTGGCCGTACGACTCGTTCGACGCCGCGGTGGTCGATGCGCTCCGGCTGTCGCGCGGCATGACCTACAAGGCGGCCGCTGCGGGAATCAATCTCGGCGGCGCCAAAGCCGTGATCGTCGGCGACCCGAAGAAAGACAAGTCCGAAGCGCTGTTTCGCGCTTTCGGTCGTTTCGTCGATACCCTCGGCGGCCACTACATCACCGCGGAAGACGTCGGCACCGACACCGCCGACATGGAATGGATAGCGATGGAGACGCCGTGGGTCACCGGCGTGCCGCCGGAGCTGGGCGGCGGCGGTGACCCGTCTCCGGTGACGGCGCTGGGGGTGTTGCACGGGATGCGCGCGTCAGCGCAGGAGCTCTGGGGGTCGCCAAGCCTCGCCGGCCGGCATGTCGCCATCCAGGGACTCGGCAGCGTCGGCGGTTACCTGGCGGGCTATCTCAAGGAAGAAGGCGCGCGGATCAGCGGCTGCGACATCGATTCGGATGCCGTCGCCGAGGCGCGGGCCACGGGGGTGGAGATCGTTGAGCCGGGAGCCATCTATGACGTCGAGTGCGACATCTTCGCGCCCTGCGCGCTGGGTGCGATTCTCAACGACGAGACGCTGCCGCGGCTCAAAGCCAAGGTGATCGCCGGCGGCGCGAACAACCAGCTCGCTGATCCGCAGCGGCATGGTGCGGAGCTCGAGCGACGGGGAATCCTCTACGCTCCGGATTTCGTGATCAACGCCGGCGGGCTGATCAACGTCTTCCAGGAGTTCATCGGCTACGACCAGGAGCGCGCGTTGCGGCGCGCGCGCGGGATTTTCGACAACGTCCTGCGGGTTTACAGCATCGCCCGCCGCCAGCGCGTACCGACCGCCGTCGCGGCCGACCGCCTCGCCGAGGAGCGCATCGGCGCGGTCAAGGCGCTCGGACCCCGGCACTGGGATCGCGCCGTGATCGAACGCCTCTCCTCAGCCCACTGAGCCGCGACGTTTTTCGACTTCCACGCGCAGCCTTTCGACGACGCCGTCGACGGAGAGGCCGTCGGTGTGGATGACAATCGCGTCCGCGGCGACGGCCAGGGGCGAGCTCCCTCGAGAGCGGTCGCGGTCGTCGCGCTCCACGATCTGTTGTTGGAGGACTTCGAAATCTGCGGCCTGCCCGCGCGCCTGGAGCTCGGCGTGGCGACGAACGGCTCGCGTCGACGAAGCCGCGTCGAGGAAGAACTTGCAGCGCGCCTTCGGAACGACGACCGTTCCGATATCGCGCCCTTCCATCACGCCGCCATGGCGCTCGACAAACTTGCGCTGACGGGCGACCATGAACGCTCTGAGCTCGGCGTGCACCGCGAGTCTCGAGGTCATCGCCCCCACCTCCGCCGAACGGATGCGCTCGTCGACCGATTGCCCGGCGAGGAGAACCGTCGCCGCGCCCTGCTCGAGCGCTAGCTCCAGAGGCAGGCTCGCGAGCCCGCCCGCGACCGCGGCGCGATCGTCGAGGTCGATTCCGCGACTCGACAGATGGAGCGCGGCGGCGCGGTACATCGCGCCGGTGTCGACGAACGGAATGCCGAGAACCTTCGCCAGCCGCCGCGCGACCGTGCTCTTGCCGGCTCCCGCCGGGCCATCGATGGCGACGACGAGAGGTGCCGGCGCGGTGCTCATCTCCCCTGAGCGCGGACGCGCCAGGGACCCTTCGCGGGCTGGCTCGAGCGCGGGGCGCGGGGTGACGGTTTCGCGGCGCCGGAACCCCGTCCGGAGGCCGGCTTGGCGGAGGGTTTCGCGACCACCTTGTCGGTCGAACGGCGGAGAACGAGGATTTCGCGCTCCGAGAGCTCGCGCAGCGAGCCGACCGGCAAACTCTCGTCCCGTAACGGGCCGATCGCGATGCGCCGCAGCTTTTGCACCGGATGACCGATGCGAAAAAACATTTCGCGGATCTGGCGGGTGCGCCCTTCGGAAAGCTCGACGCCGAACCAGGAGTTGCCGCCCTCCGCCTCGTGGCCGGCCGTGTTCCTGAGGAATTGTACGCGGCAGGGCGCGGTGCGGCGGCCGTCAAGCACGATGCCGCGCCGGATGCGTTCGAGCTGACGCTCCTCCGGCGTACCCTTGACCTTCACCTCGTAGGTCTTGTGACAGCCGTAACGGGGATGGGAAATGCGCTGAGCGAACTCGCCGTCATCCGTCAGCAGGAGGAGTCCCTCGGTCTGGTAGTCGAGGCGGCCGACCGGAATAAGAGCCTTCCTCCACGGTTGCGGTACGAGCTCGATGACCGTCGGTCGGCCGGCCTCGTCCTCCACGGCGGTCAGGTAGCCGCGCGGCTTGTTCAGCAGCAGGTACCGGTACGCTTTCGAGCTCACCACTCGCTTGCCGTCCACCTTGATCGAGTCGATCGCCGAGTCCGCCTTGTCGCCGAGACGAGCGACTTCGCCGTTGATCGTCACGCGCCCTTGGCGCACCAGCTCCTCCGCCTTGCGACGCGCGGCGACCCCGGCGCGGGCGAGAATCTTCTGCAAACGCTCGAGACTCACGCACTCTCCGGCATCAGTTGCGACTCGTGTTCCCCTGGGCGGGCGGCGGGCGCGACGATCCCGGGCGCCTCGCCGCCGAACGTCTCCTCGAACTCCTCGAGGGGCGGCAAGTCGGCGAGATCGCGCAGCCCGAAGTGCATCAGGAAATCGCGCGTCGTCGAGTAGAGGAACGGCCGGCCGACCACCTCGCGCCGGCCGGAGATCCGCAACAGTCGGCGCTCGAGAAGGTTCTTCAGCACCGCCTGAGACTGCTTCGCGCGCAGCTCGCTGATCTCGGGAGCCGTCACCGGCTGACGGTACGCGACGATTGCGAGCGTTTCGATGGCCGCCATCGACAGCTTGTTGCCTCCCGCGGACTCGAAGTACTTTTTCAGGTAGGGATGGTACTCCGGCACGGTCACGATGCGAAGCCCGCCGGCCACCTCCTCGATGACCAGGCCGCCTCCGGGCGAGGGGCTGTAGCGCTCGCGCAATCGCGCCAGCGCGAGGAGCGCCGTTTCGCGGTCGTCCGGCTCGAAAAGCGACAGCAGTCGCTCCTGTGGGGCTGGCTCCCCCGCGACGAACAGCACCGCCTCCAGGGCGGCCTCGATATCTTCCGTCGTGCTCATGCTTCCAGACTCTCCAGGTCTTCGGTGGCCAGATCGCGGGTCGTGCGGTAGAGCACGATATCGCCAGTCGACGTCTGATGGATCCGCACCAACCGCAAACGCGCCAGCTCAAGCACCGCGAGAAAGGCCGAGATCGCTTCCGCGCGACAGCTTCTCGAACGCAAATCCTCGAGCAGATCGAACGGCGACCCGGCGTCGAGAACCTGGAGCAGGCGATCGACTTGCCCGCGGACCGGAAAGCTTTCCGCTGGCAGCAGGAGCGGATCCGGATGCTCGCGGTCGTAACGATCGAGAACGCCGCGCATGGCACTCAGGAGGTCGAAGAGAGAGAGCTCTTCGAGCTCTCTCTCTTCCTGCTCTGAGTCGTCCCAGCGGCCCTTGCCGCGCGACCAGACGCCGACCCGAAGGCGATCCACCTCCGCGAGCGACTGTGCTGCTTCCTTGATCCGTCGATACTCGAGCAGTCGCAGCACGAGCTCGGCGCGGGGATCCTCCTCGATGACCACCCCTGCCGCGTCGCGCTGGCGCGGCAGGAGCATCTTGGACTTGAGCTGGATCAGCAGCGCCGCCTCGTAGATGTACTCACCGGCCACGTCGAGGTCGAGCTCCTCCATGAGAATCAGGTATTCGTGAAACTGATCGCAGATCTTCGCGACTGGAATGTCCGTGATCTCGACCTCGTTGATTTTGGCGAGATGCAGCAGCAGGTCGAGCGGTCCCTCGAACGCCGGCAGGTTGACACGCCAGGATTCGGGAAGGAGCCGGGGCAGAGCCGGCGTGGACGCGGGCGCCGTCACTGCGGTTCCCGCCTCAAGAGTTGCTCGTAGTCCATGCCGAGCGCGCCGCGCACAAGCGCCATGGTTTCGCGCGCGCGTTCCCGCGCCCGCTCCGAGCCCTCCCGGAGGAGCGTCAGGAGCGCACCGCGTTCGCGCAGCAACTCGGCGCGCCGGCGCTGGATCGGCTCGAGGAAAGCGTTTAGTTGTTCGGCGAGCAGCTTCTTGTCGTCGACGCAGCCGATGGTCGCGGTTCGACACTCTCGTGCCACGCGCTCGGCGACATCGGTGGGCGAGAGGAGCTTGTGGAACTCGTAAAGATTGCAGCTCTCCGGATGCCCCGGGTCCGACCGCCGCAGGCGCGTCGGATCGGTGAACATGCTCCTGCACTTTTCGCGCACCACGTCCGGCGCGTCGGACAGATTGATCGCGTTGTCGTACGACTTCGACATCTTGCGGCCGTCGAGTCCCGGCACCTTCGGAGTCGGCGCGTAGAGCGCGCGCGGCTCGGGAAAAACCTCACCGTAAAGGCCGTTGAACCGTCGCGTGATCTCCCGCGACAGCTCGAGATGACTCGACTGGTCTTCGCCGACCGGCACGAGATTCGCCCGATAAAGGATGATGTCGGCAGTCTGAAGCACCGGATAGCCGAGGAATCCGTACGTCCCCAGGTCCTTGTTCGAGATCTCGCGGATCTGATCCTTGTAAGTTGGAACGCGTTCGAGCCACCCCAGTGGAGTGATCATCGAGAGCACCAGATGGAGCTCGGCGTGTTCCGGAATCATGGACTGCACGAACACCGTCGAACGCTCGGGATCGATACCCGACGCCACCCAATCGGCGAACGCCTCGAGCGTGTTCTCCGTGACTCGAGAAGGATCGGCGTAGTCGCTGGTGAGAGCATGCCAGTCGGCCGCGAAGAAGTAGCAACGGTGTTTTTCCTGCAGATCAACCCAGTTGCGGAGCGTTCCGAAGTAGTGCCCGAGATGCAGCTTTCCCGTCGAGCGCATTCCGGAGAGCACGACCTTCGAATCGGACGACAGAAACCCTCCCGCTCGGCGGCGCCCGCCGGCCTGACTCCGCGCGACTTTGTACCGGGAGAGACGGGGCGCGATACGCGCTGGATCATACCAGCAGGCGCGCTTGACCGGTGAGCTCAGACCGCCGGCGCGATACGCGAGGGAACCGATTCACTGGCGAGCGCCTGGCGCTCGAGAAGCAGCGCAACGACGTGCAGGATCACCGTGACGAGCCCGACCGCGGAATGCGTGAGCGGACCGATCCGATGCCAGAGAAGCTGCCCGGACAGCGCGAATACGAAGATCATCCACGCGGCGAACAGGAGTGCCGCGACGATGGCGACCCGCCGCGCGGCGATCCCGCGCGACCCGGGGTCCCCTGGAGCGGCGGCGCGACGCGAATCGCGGGCGGTCAGCAGCAGGTAGGAAAGGGTCCAGCCGCGAGCGAGCAGCGAGAGCGCCGCCGCGGTCATCGAACCGATCGTGTGCCAGGCGAGCTCTGACAGCGCCGCTTCGACCCGGTAGCCCTGAATCCAGGTCGCGAGCCAGACGACGGCGGCGATCCAGCCGATGGCTTGCATGATTCCCGCGAAACGGTTCAACGGTGCCCTCCACCCGGGTACGCAGTGGCGATCGCGTTTTCCCAGAGCTCGGCGACGCGGACGGGACCATACTCCCTCTCGACTCGCCGCTGCCCCGCCGCGCCGCGGCGACGCTCCTCTGCCGGCGAGTCCAGGGCCTGTTCGAGCGCATCGGCGAGCTCGGGCGGATTCTCCGGCGCCACCAGCCAGCCGGTTTCGCCATCCATGACGACTTCGGGAATCCCGCTCACGCGGCTCGCGATCACCGGTCGTCCCGCCGCCATCGCCTCCAGGATCACCAGCGGCATTCCCTCGTAGATCGAAGGAACAACCAGGGCGCGACAGCGCTCCTGAGCCCAGCGAACCTCGCCGGCGCTGCGCCGGCCAAGGAATCGCACCTGGTTCGCGACTCCAAGCCGCCGCGCGGCTTCGCCGAGCGCTTCCCGATGCTCTCCTTCGCCGATCACCCAGAGCGCCGGCGTACGACCCGCGCCGCGCAGCCGGGCGAGCGCCGCCAGCAGCACCTCGACGCCCTTGCGAATGCGCAGCCTGCCGACGAAAAGATAGGGCCGTTCCATCGCCTCTTCCAGCTCGGCGATCGGTTGCGGAACCACCGGCCAGCCCCCGCATGCGTTGGGAACGACCGCGACCTGCCTCGCCCGGTAGTCGCGCTCGAGCTCCAGGGCAGTCACCGCGCTCGGCGCCAGAACAAGGTCGGCGGCCTTCGCGCTGCGTCGCCCGAGGGCGATCTGGAGCGGCGCCTTGAAGAGGCGGAAACGCCGCTCGTTCGCGCCCGGGCGTCCCAGGACCTCGCCGTTCCACGACAGCGGACGCACCGCGCGCCGCTCCTCGATGTAGCTCACCTGGAGCATCGCCACGAGCAGAGGGCGCCGTCGCCGTCGCCGGATGGCGCTCGCAAGAAAGCCGCCGTCCGACTCGTGAGTCTGCACGACGTCGGGTGCGAAGGCGTCGATGCGGCGCAGCGCCGGTAGGACGATCCGGATCGGAAACGACCGCTTCGATCCACGAGCGCCGAGGCCACCGCGCCCCAGGACCTCGACCTCGTGCCCGCGTTCGCGCAGTCCGGTCGCGAGCTGGAGGACCTGTTCGCCGACGCCGGACAGGTCGACCGGAGGCAGGGTGTTGGCCACCAGGAGAATCCTCACGATTCAGCCGCCCGCCAGCTGCGCCGCGACCCGCGCCAGTCTCGACTCCGCCCGGCGGCGCAGTGGCGCGAGCTCGGCCTCGTCGAGACGCGGCACGAGCTCGCGCGCATCCTGACGCGCCCGCTCAAGCCAGGTGCGGTG
>ERZ1292633.682-Hain-H41-02um-R1-682-length-38495-cov-6_pt1 | contig 38495 bp, 38 predicted proteins | sample MGYA00564406_ERZ1292633 | MGnify/ENA primary metagenome ERZ1292633 (study PRJEB36523, sample SAMEA6512639) | groundwater metagenome | collected 2019-01-08 | study: AquaDiva: Metagenomics assemblies of 32 groundwater samples
TCGCCACCACCATGCGTTCAAACAGCCAGCACGGCGTCAGATAAATCAGGATGAGTGTGATGGTGCCAAACATCGCGGCCACGACGGGCGCGAATGGCACTTTTGCCAAGGTTTTCAGTCGCCTGTTCATTTACGCACTTCCTTCGCAGCACTGTTTGCCACCAATTTATGATAAACAGGTTGATAACGCGAAATATTTGATGACCAGTTACGATCCTGTTCGACGAATGCCCGCGCGATCGTACGCCGTTCGTCCCAGCGTTCGCGTTTGCTGAATAAATCTGACAGCGCGTCTGTGATCGCTTGCGGATTATCGGGCGCGAACAAGCTTCCGGTTACACCGTCCTTGATGAGTTCGCGGTGCCCGCCAACGTCAGACGCCGCAACCAGCCGCCGCTGTGCCATCGCTTCAAGCGGTTTGAGCGGGGTGACCAAATCCGTCAGTCGCATTTTCTTGCGCGGATAGGCGAGAATATCGATCAGGCTGTAATAGCGCTCCACCTGATCGTGCGGCACGCGCCCCACAAAATGAATGTTGGCAGCGGCAGGTGAACGCTCTGCCTGCGCGCGCAGTGCAGCCTCCATCGGGCCACCACCGACGAGCAGCAAATGCGCGTTTGGTTGGAGTGCCTGAAGTGCCGGCATTGCCGTAATCAAATCGTCAATGCCTTCATAATCATAGAAACTGCCGATAAATCCGATCACATCGGCACCAACCAGGCCAAGCGAACTGGCAAGCGCGGTATCGGGCGGCGGCGGATCGCCGAAAAGCTCCAGATCAACCCCGTTGGGCGAAACCATGATTTTGTCGGCAGCTATTCCGCGTGTGAGCAAATCCGATTTCAGCCCTTCACAAATCACCGCCACAGCATCGGCACGGCGCACGGCGTAGGTCTCGAGTGCCTTGGTGGCGCGGTAACGCAGCGATCCTTCAGAGCCGGTTCCATTGCCAACGGCAGCGTCTTCCCAAAAGGCGCGGATCTCGTAAATGAGCGGAATCTGACGCCGTTTTGCGACGCCCAAAGCCGCAAGTGCAGTCAAAACAGGGGAATGTGCGTGGAGGATATCGGGTTTCCAGCTATCAATCAGGTGATCAATTCCAGCCGCGAACGCCCTGATTTCGCGCCATTCGGCCAAAGGGGAGGGCACTGCGGCTGGCTTTGCCGTGCGATGAAACGTGAGACCGTCCACTACTTCCACTTCCGGCCCAGCGTCGGTATGGCGCGCGCCTGTGATTCCGGCGACCTCCCAACCGTTTGCCATCTGTGCTTTCAAAATGGCACGGGTACGAAACGTATATCCGCTGTGCATCGGCAGGCTGTGGTCAAGAATATGAAGTACGCGCAATCAACGGCCCCTGTTCGTCGGCATAACAGCCGTCTATTATCGCAGCGAACCTTAACGCCGCGTCAACCGGATTTGCTTAAGAGATTGCGGGATGATTGACAATTTCTCCATCGGATTGACCCACGGATTGATGCTGCTTGCGGCGCTTCTGCTGTTGCTGCGCCCTGAGCTTGATCGCGAAGAACCGCCAAAACCGCTGCCAAAGCCCAAAGCATGGCGTGACAAGGGCGGTGGCAATGCGTGATCTTATTTTCGTTGCGTTTCTGCTTATGCTGATTGGAGCCGGCTTCAAACGCCCGTTCCTGTTTGTACTTTCCTATGTTTATATAGACATCGTTGCACCGCAGCGGTTAACCTACATGCTGCTCAATACCGTGCCGATTTCATTGATTGCGGTCAGCCTTGCGATCGGCGGGTGGTTGCTGATTGATGACAAGCGTGACACACGTATTGCGCCACGGCAATTTCTGATGATCGTGCTGCTGCTTTACTGCTGGGTGACGACGACCCAAGCGGACTTTCCGATTGAGGCTGCTGAAAAATGGAGCTGGGTCTGGAAGGCGCTCGCTTTCGCGATTTTCCTGCCTTTGACACTGCGGACGCGGCTCAGGATCGAGTCGCTTGGGCTATTTATGGTGCTGTCTGCTGCCACAATTATCATTGTCGGCGGGATCAAGACTATTGGCAGCGGTGGTGGCTATGGCGGGCTAAACCTGATGGTCACCAACAACACAGGTCTTTACGAATCGAGCATTATCTCGTGCGTCGCGATTGCGATTATTCCGCTGATCCTGTTTTTGATGCGTTACGGTACGATATTTCCGACTGATTGGCGGGTGAAGCTCTTTGCTTACGCGCTTTGCTTTGCCTGCCTGCTGATGCCGATCGGCACTGAAGCGCGCACGGGCCTGATCTGTGTCGTTGTACTTGGTGCCCTAATGCTGCGCCACACCAAACGGCGTTTTCTCTATATTATGATGGCAGGGATTCTTGCAGTTTCTGCTATACCGTTTCTGCCAAGCAGTTTTTCCAACCGGATGGATACGATCAAAAATTATAAGTCGGATAGCTCAGCCTCGACGCGGATTGAGGTTTGGAAATGGACATGGGAGTATGTGAAAGAGCATCCGTTCGGAGGCGGATTTAATGCCTATTTGCAGAATAAGATCCGCTACGAGACTGTTTCTGTTGACGAGGCTGGCGGCGTTGCAACGCAGGAGGAGACACTGATCCTTGACAAAGCGCGCGCCTATCACAGTGCCTATTTTGAAATGCTGGGCGAGCAGGGTTTTCCGGGGCTATTCATATGGCTTGTGATTCAGACTATTGGTTTGTTCAGGATGGAAGCGATACGCCGAAAATATCAGAACTATGCTGATGAAGGCGAACAGTGGATCGGCAGGCTCGCCGAAGCGCTCCAGCATGGCCAAATCATCTATCTGGTTGGTGCGCTGTTCGTCGGAATCGCTTTTCAACCGTTCATCTTCATGCTGCTCGGGATGCAAATCGGGCTTGATACCTATGCTCAGCGGCGTTCGGTAGAGGCGGCTTGGCGGCCCATGAACGAAGCGCTACCTGCTCCTGCATGATGCCTGCTGATTCGTTCAATATAGAAATCGCGACGGTTTGGCGTGATGTAACGCTGTGGCTAAGCCTCAATAGCACCCGCATTTTGATGGTTGTGGTGTTTAGCGCGCTTCTTGTCGTCGTCCTTTATGGCGTGCGGATGCTTGGCAAGCGGATGAGCCGCCACAGTGGCCAATGGACAGGCATCATTGGGCGCGCGCTTAGCAGTATGCGATTGTGGTTCATGGTTGCACTCGCGGCGCAATTGGTGGCGGTTTATGCTCATGCTCCGGCAGATGTGCGCAACACCACGGGATTCATCTTCATTTTTGCCGCGACGTTTCAGGCCGCTTTATTCCTGCGTGAACTGATCCTTGGCACGGTTGAGCTGCGTGCGGGCGAGGCTGATCCATCAGGCAGTTTGGGAAGCGCGCTTGGCTTGATCCGGCTGCTGATCAATGTTGCGTTGTTCGTAATTGCGCTGATTGTGATCCTCGCCAATCTCGGGGTGAATGTGACTGGCCTAGTCGCCGGACTTGGCGTCGGTGGGATTGCAATTGGTTTGGCGGCGCAGGGGATATTCTCCGATCTGTTTGCGGCCCTTTCGATCCTGTTTGATAAGCCATTCCGGCGCGGTGATGCCATCCGCTGGGAAGGAACGATGGGCACGGTTGAAGCGATTGGCCTCAAGTCCACCCGTATTCGCGCAATCAGCGGCGAGGAAGTGGTGATTTCAAACACCAACTTGCTCGGCAAAGAACTGCGCAATTTCGCGCGGCTTGAGCGACGACGGATCATTCAGCCGCTTAGCGTCGTTTATCAAACGCCGCTTGAAACATGTGCAGCACTTCCCGAAATGCTCCGCGTAGTTATCGACGGATGCGAGGGGTGCCATTTTGTACGCTGCGGCCTTGATACATTTGCGCCGTCGAGCCTTGATTTCCAGCTTGTCTATGATGTCGACGCCGAGGATCAGGACGCGGTACTGATGCGCAAGCACGCCGCGAATATCGCCGTCATTCAATGTTTCGCACGAGCAGCGATCGATTTCGCCTATCCGACGCAGACAACTTTTACCGCCGCACCGGATGGAACAATGGTGATGCCCTATGCCCAGCTACCCGGCGGCGACGTCATCAAGCGATAGCAGAGAGGCGTTGCCGCCCGCGCTTGTCGTGTCAGTTGAAGTAACCCGCTCGGCGCAGAAGCGGTGTAGATAGTTTGGCCCGCCCGCTTTTGGCCCGGTGCCTGATAGGCCTTCGCCGCCGAATGGCTGGCTGCCAACGATAGCCCCGATCATTGAGCGGTTGACATAGAGATTGCCCACGCGCGCCTTTGCCTCAACCAGTTCAGCGGTGCGGGCAATGCGGCTGTGAAGTCCCATCGTCAGGCCAAACCCCTTGGCATTGACGGCGTCGATCGTCGCTTCAAGCGCGCCCGCTTTCCAGGTTGCAACATGGAGGAGTGGGCCGAACCATTCGGCCGAGAGATCATCAACCGATTCCAAGCGGATGATCGTCGGCGGGACGAAATGGCCATCGGTTGGCGCTGCGACGCTATGCACCCAATTTACCTCTTGGCTCTTGCGATATTCCATCAGCCGTTTGTGCGCGGCGGCATCAATTACCGGGCCAACATCGGTTGCGGGATCGGCAGGCTCACCAACGATCAGCGTATCCATCGCCCCGCCAAGCATTTCGAGAACATGATCGGCCACATCTTCCTGAACGAGCAGCAGGCGAAGGGCGGAACAGCGCTGCCCTGCCGAGCGGAAGGCGGACGTGACGACATCAACCACCACCTGTTCGGCGAGCGCGGTAGAATCGACGATCATGGCATTGATCCCGCCGGTTTCGGCAATCAGTGGAACGAGTGGACGGGTATCATCGTCAAGCAGCGCGCGGGCAATGCGTTTGGCGGTCGCGGTTGATCCAGTGAACGCGACCCCTGCGATACGCGGATCAGCGATGATGGCCGCGCCGACCTCAGCGCCGCCGGTTGCAAGGACAAGCGCGTCCTTGGGGATACCGGCTGCGTGGGCGAGGGCCACAGCCTGAGCCGCAATCGCGGGCGTTTGCGGTGCTGGCTTGGCGATTACGGTGTTGCCGGTGACGAGTGCTGCGGCAATTTGGCCCAAGAAAATCGCGAGTGGAAAATTCCACGGGGCAACGCACACCCAGACGCCGCGTCCTTCATAGCGCAACACATTACGCTCCCCAGTGGGGCCGGGGAGCTCAAGCGGGGCCAGCCCGTTGCGGGCTTGGGCGGCATAGTAACGACAGAAATCTACCGCCTCGCGCACTTCGCCGAGCGCATCGGGGATGGTCTTGTGCGCTTCATGAACGAGAGTGGCCATCAATGTGGTGCGATTGGCTTCAAGCGCATCGGCTAGTTTTTCGAGTGCGGCGGCGCGGCTGTTCAGCGGGGTTGATGACCATGCGGGGAATGCGGTGAGCGCGGCATCAACCAGCCCGTCCGTTCCCAGCGAAGTCGACGCAGGCGGAGTGGCGGGGGGCTTTGCAATCGCGCTTGCAACCCCGTCGAGCACTGCCCAATCCTGCAAGTCGATCCCTATGCTATTGCGTCGCGCGCCAAAGAGATCAATTGGCAGGGGTATCGAGGCATGTCGGGCACCACCGACAGCGTCCACCTTGTCCACTGGATCGGCGAGTAATTCTTCGTCGCTCATATTCTCATCGGCGAGTTGATGGACAAAGCTTGAATTGGCACCATTTTCTAGCAAACGCCGCACCAGATAGGCCAGCAAATCACGGTGGCCGCCAACTGGGGCATAGACGCGGCAATGATAGCCCTCATCGCGTACGAGCCGTTCATAAAGCCCGTCGCCCATGCCGTGGAGCCGCTGAAATTCGAAATCGCGATTGTCGCCAGCCCAGCCAAGGATCGTCGCGACGGTGAGCGCATTGTGCGTGGCAAATGCCGGGTAGATATGTTTGGCCTCAAGCATATCGCGGGCGCATGCGAGGTAGGACACATCGGTTGCGGACTTGCGCGTGAACAGCGGGTAATCGGTGAGGCCCGCCTCTTGGCAGCGTTTGATCTCGCTATCCCAATACGCCCCTTTGACGAGGCGCACGCTCATCCGCCGCCCAGTGTCGCGTGACAGGCCGTCAGCCCAGGCGATTACGGGGTGCGCGCGCTTGCCATAAGCCTGGACGGCCATGCCGAGACCGTCCCAGCCTTTGAGGGCGGGCAGCGCGGCGATGGTTGCGATCATATCAAGGCTCATATCAAGACGCTCGGTTTCCTCGGCATCAACGGTGAGCGCTATTCCGGCGTTGGCCGCACGGAGGCAAAGGCTTTCGAGCATCGCAGTGAGGGCTGGAACGCAGCGCTCCCACTGTGCAACTTCATAACGGGGGTGCAGTGCTGACAGCTTGACCGAAATTGAATGGCCGGCTTTTGATGATTGGCCAACCGCATCGATTGCGGCTTCATAGGAGGCAAAGTAGCGCGCGCCATCGGCCAAGGTACGGGCGCCTTCGCCGAGCATATCGAAACTGGCAGTAAAGCCCTTATGTTCTGGCTTGGCCATCCGCGCTGTGGCTTCCTTGATCGTGCGGCCCATGACGAAAATTTCGCCCATCATCCGCATTGCAGCACCAACGCCTTGGCGGACGAATGGCTCGCCCGCGCGCGCGATCAAACGGCGGAGGGCACCGTCTTCCTGCCCCTCGCTTACCAGCGCACGGCCGATGACCAGTCCCCATGTTGCCGAATTGACCAATGTTGAATTGGATTTTCCAGCATGGGCTCGCCAGTTGGCATCGCCAAGCTTGTCGGCAATCAGTGCGTCAGCAGTTTCAGGATCGGGCACACGCAGGAAGGCTTCGGCCAGACTGAGCAAAGCGACGCCTTCTGAGGTGTTGAGGCGGTATTCCTGCAAAAACTGGTTGACCCAGCCCGATGCTTGCGCCGTGCGAAGATCGGCGATCAAGCCCAGCGCGCGTTTGTGAACGCCCGGAATTTCTTGATTTTCAAGCCGGGCACGCGCAATCAGCGGCTTAAGCACTTCAGGTTCGGGCGCGCGGTAAAGACTGCGCATTTGCTGACGGAGAGATGACGTTGCGGAATCCATCGCTTTTGACTTTCGAGTAGGAGAGGTTTTAACGGGCTGAGATGATTCCGCCGTTGTAATAATATTGCGCGGGATTATCACGGTATTTTTAGTAGGTAAAAAAGGTAAGTAGCATGGCAACGCTTGATGAAATGAAAGCAATGGTCGGCACGGTGATCGGCACATCCGAATGGATGCTCGTTGATCAGGAAATGATCAATAAATTTGCCGATGCGACGGGGGATCACCAGTTCATTCATGTGAACCCCGAAATGGCCAAGATGACGCCGTTTGGGCAGACGATTGCGCACGGATTTCTAACGCTTTCGCTGATGCCAGTGCTAAGCGCAAAGGCGAATCTGCCGCATCCTGACGGCATCAAAATGGGCGTCAATTACGGTTGCGACAAGCTGCGCTTTCTTAGCCCGGTTAAATCGGGCAAACGCATTCGCGCTGTTTTCAAGCTTGCCGCGTTTGACGAAAAACGCCCCGGCCAGATCCAGCAGATGCAGGAAGTGACGGTCGAGATCGAAGGCGAGGATAAGCCAGCCCTGATTGCCGAGTGGATCAGCCAGGTATTTGTTTGAGATTTCTGAATAAGGATTTTTGATATGCGTGAAGCCGTTATCGTTTCGACCGCCCGTACCCCGATTGGCAAGGCTTATCGCGGTGCATTCAATAACACCCCATCACCAACGCTATCGGCAATGTCGATTCGCGCCGCCGTTGAACGCGCCGGGATCGACGGGGCAGAAGTGGACGATGTTTGCTGGGGTTCGGCACTCCAGCAGGGTAGCCAAGCAGGCAATCTTGCGCGCACCGCACTCCTTCGAGCGGGGCTTCCTGTCACCGTGCCGGGCATGACGATTGACCGGCAATGTTCATCGGGCCTGATGGCGATTGCGACAGCGGCCAAGCAGATTGTCGTTGATAATATGGACATTTGCATTGGCGGTGGTGTTGAATCGATCTCGCTCGTCCAGACGCCCCAAATGCGCGTTGCGCCTGATCCTGAACTGCTCGCGATGCATGGTGCTATTTATATGCCAATGCTCCAGACAGCCGAAATCGTCGCTACGCGCTATGGCATTACGCGTGACCGGCAGGATGAATATGCGTTGCTTTCACAACAGCGCACCGCAGCGGCTCAGGCTGCGGGCAAGTTTGACGACGAGATCGTTGAAGTCAGCGCGACGATGGCGGTTGTTGATAAGGAAACCAAGGAAGTCAGCCACAAGCAAGTGACGCTATCAAAGGATGAGGGTAATCGGCCTGACACGCAGCTTGCGGGTTTGAATGCGCTGATCCCTGTACTTGGGCCGGACAAGAATATTACAGCGGGCAATGCCAGCCAGCTTTCGGATGGTTCGTCAGCCAGCGTTTTGATGGAAGCATCGGTTGCCGCGAAAAAGGGGCTGACGCCGCTTGGCCGCTATGTCGGCATGGCGGTTGCTGGCACCGAGCCTGACGAAATGGGCATTGGCCCGGTTTTCGCGATCCCCAAGCTGCTCGAACGCTTTGGCCTCAAGGTTGATGATATCGGCCTTTGGGAGCTCAACGAAGCGTTCGCCGTGCAGGTGCTTTATTGTGCTGACCGTCTGGCCATCCCAATGGATCGCCTCAATGTCAACGGCGGCGCGATTTCTATCGGCCATCCTTACGGCATGTCGGGCGCGCGGATGACCGGCCATGCGCTGATCGAAGGCAAGCGTCGCGGCGTCAAATATGTCGTCATTACGATGTGCATTGGTGGCGGGCAGGGGGCTGCTGGATTGTTCGAGGTTCTTTAATAGCGATTTGCGGGCGGTGTGAGAATGCCGCCCGCAAAGTTGAACGCGTGAGTCCGGTCTTTGGCCAACAGCATCGATCCATCGAGATCGACCCATTTTACGTCTTGCGCCACCAGAAATGCGGGCGCAATGCCAAGGCTGGTTGAGAGCATGCAGCCGACCATGATGTCGAAACCCATTGCCCGCGCTTCGTCTTTGAGTGCGAGTGCTTCGGTGAGGCCGCCCGCCTTGTCGAGCTTGATATTGATTGCGGCATAGCGGCCTTTGCAGCGCGCGAGATCGGCCCGATCATGGCAGCTTTCATCGGCGGCAAGTGGAATTGGTGGACGCACACCGTCAAGCAGATGATCCTCACCCGCTTTCACCGGCTGCTCGATGAGTTCGACGCCGTAGGGCAGGAGTGCCCCAGCCTCGGCGGCGATATCGCGGCCTGTCCAGCTTTCATTGGCGTCAACGATGAGCCGCGCGGCGGGCGCACCGCGACGGACGGCGGCGACGCGTTCACTATCGCCTTCGCCAGACAATTTGAGTTTGAGCAGGCCAAATTGCCCGGAAAGCGCGCGCGCGTCTGTTTCCATCTTTTCGGGCGTACCAAGTGATACCGTCATCGCGGTTACAAGCGGCTGTGGTGGCGGCAAACCGGCCAATTGCCAAACTGCGATACCTTGCTGCTGCGCTGCCAAATCCCAAAGGGCATTATCGAGTGCATTGCGCGCCGCGCCTGCGGGAAGGCATGATTGCAGCGCTTCCCGATCAACATCGCGGGAAAGCGCTGTGATTGCGGCAACGGCACCTTCTGCTGTTTCGCCTTTATAATAGATTGGCGTTGCTTCACCGCAACCGATGTGAACACCGTCGCTTACCGCGACAACAATAACATCGACATGGGTTTTAGCCCCGCGCGCGATGATAAATGCACCCGCAACAGGCCAGCGCTCAATGCGTGCGGTGATTTTAATTGTGCGTCGCAATCCAGTCCTCGACGACGGGCGCAATCTTATCCCGCCAGCGACTGCCGTTGAAAATGCCGTAATGCCCCGCGCCTTCGGCCATATAATATTTTTTCCGGGTGGCAGGCAGCTTCGTTGCGATTGTCAGCGCGGCTTTGGTTTGGCCAAGCCCCGAAATATCATCGCGTTCGCCTTCAATCGCGAGGATTGCGATATCCTTGATTGCTGCGGGATCAACCCGGCGGTCACGGTGCATCATCTCGCCCTTGGGGAGCGCGTGGTTCTGGAACACAACATCGATGGTCTGGAGGTAGAATTCGGCGGTCATATCGCAGACTGAACGATATTCGTCGTAAAACTCCTTTGTGGCATCAGCGCTTGCATCATCGCCGCGCACCAGATGTTTGAACATCTCGTAATGGCTCATCATATGATTGCCGAGGTTCATCGACATGAAGCCGCCAAGCTGAAGGAAGCCGGGATAGACTTTGCGGCCCGCGCCGGGATAGCTGTAGGGCACGGTCGCGATCACATTTTGCGAAAACCAGCTATGCGGCCGCTGCGTTGCGGTCAGATTAACAGCGGTCGGGGCTTCGCGCGTATCGATTGGCCCGCCCATCAGGGTCAGCGTCTTTGGACGACAGGGGTTTTTATCGGCTGACATCAGGCAGGCAGCGGCATAGCATGGCACTGACGGCTGGCAGACCGCAAGCATGTGCGCGCCGGGGCCGATATGTTCCATAAACTCGATCAGATAATCAACATAATCATCAAGATCGAAGCGACCAGCCGCGACCGGAACACTGCGCGCATCGCGCCAATCGGTGATATATACGTCATGGCTGGGCAGCATCCGCTCAACCGTGCCGCGCAGCAGCGTTGCATAATGGCCCGACATTGGCGCGACGATGATCAGTTTGGGACCACCTTCGCGGCCCTCGCGGACGAAGCGCTTCAACTGGCCAAAGGGTTTTTGAACGACAATATCTTCACGCACTGCAACAGATTTGCCATTGATCTCTGTTTGATTGAGGCCAAATGAAGGTTTGCCACGCGGTGCTGCGGCATGGGCAAACACTTCCAGCGCCGAAGCGAGTACCGGGCCACCACCAAGATAACTAAATGGATTGGCAGTATTCTGCCAAAATTCGGCCCCTACATTCGCCAGTGCGCTTGCGCCTGCAAGCCATGATCGTTGCCATTCGTAGCTATTGTACAACATTTACGTGCCCCTTTTACAAGCGGTCTAGGCACCGCGTTGCGATGTTGCAATGCAATACGACATCCTGCTCTATTTCTTGATGGTTGAGGCATCTGCACGACCCTGCTAGGCGAAACGGCTATGAGCGATATACAATCAGCAAAGCCAAGACGAAATCTCACTGACCTTCTGATGGTGTGGGGGATGGCCAGGCATTATCCTTGGCATATCTTGGCAGCGCTCGCCGGGTTGGTGGTTGCCGCCACTGCGACGCTGGCGATCCCGAGCGGTTTCCGCCTTGTGATCGACAAGGGGTTCGGCACTTCGGGCGGGGATATCGGGCGCTGGTTCCAATATCTGCTAGTCATTGTTGTCATCTTGGCCTTTGCTACGGCTACCCGATTTTATTTTGTATCATGGCTTGGTGAGCGGGTGGTTGCCGATTTGCGCAGTGCGGTTCAGGCGAACCTGCTCCGCCTTTCGCCAAGCTATTTCGAGGAAAACCGCCCGTCCGAAATCGCATCACGGCTGACGTCTGATACAACCGTGATTGAACAGGTTGTCGGAACGACAGTTTCGGTTGCGTTACGCAATTTTGTGATGGGCGTCGGCGGGGTCATTTATCTGTTCACGCTTGCGCCGAAACTGACGCTGATGCTGCTCATCGGCATTCCCGTGATTATCCTGCCAATCGTATTTATCGGCCGCAAACTCCAGGATTTTTCACGCAAGAGCCAAGACCGCATTGCTGATGTTGGCATCATTATCAGCGAAGTGCTTGGCGCGATGAAAATCGTTCAGGCCTTTGGTCAGCAAGACCGTGAGGCGGGGCGCTTCCGCTCGGCAGTTGAGGCTGCGTTCGGTACCGCGCGGCGCCGGGTTGCGCTACGTGCGCTGATGACGGCTATCGTTATTATGCTGCTGTTCGGATCGATTACGATGATCATGTGGCAGGGCGCGATTGATGTTCAGGCGGGCAAGCTATCGGGTGGGTCGATTGCAGCGTTTGTTTTGACTGGCGGCCTTGTTGCCGGGGCATTTGGTTCGTTGACCGAAGTGTATGGAGACCTTGTGCGCGGTGCAGGGGCCGCAGGTCGCTTGGCCGAATTGCTGCGCGAGCAGCCCGGCATTGCAGCGCCGGCCAATCCTGTGAAGCTTCCTGAGCCGGCGTTTGGCAGGGTGGAATTTGATCATGTTCGTTTCCGTTATCCCACACGGCAAGACGTCAGCGCACTTCACGATTTCTCGCTCGATATTGCGCCGGGTGAAACGCTTGCGATTGTTGGCCCGTCGGGTGCGGGCAAGACAACGCTGTTCCAGTTGATCCAGCGTTTTTATGACCCCGAGAGCGGCACTGTCCGCGTTGACGGGGTGGCGCTTCCTGATGCTGATCCAGAAGATGTCCGTTCGCGGATTGCGATGGTGCCGCAGGAAACTGTTATTTTTGCTGCAAGCGCGCGCGACAATCTGCGCTATGGCCGGTGGGACAGCGACGACGCGGCGCTCTGGATCGCAGCCGAGGCCGCCAATGCGGCTGAATTTCTCCGCAAGCTTCCTGACGGCCTTGATACGTTCATGGGCGAAGGTGGCGCGCGGCTTTCGGGTGGCCAGCGGCAACGAGTCGCAATTGCGCGCGCGATTCTGCGCGATGCGCCGATCCTGCTGCTTGATGAGGCGACTTCGGCGCTTGATGCTGAATCCGAACGGCTCGTGCAAAATGCGCTTGAGAATTTGATGCATGACCGCACCACCATTGTGATTGCGCACCGCCTTGCGACCGTGCGCGCCGCCGACCGAATTATTGTGATGAACGATGGCCGGATTGTTGAAGAGGGCAATCATGATAGCCTGATCAAAATCAACGGCCTTTATGCGCGCCTCGCGAGGATGCAGTTTGAAGGTCTGGCCGCGTGACGGCGGCGATTTTCGGGCTGTCAGCACCAATAATGACAGTGGATGAGGCGGCTTTTTTCAAAGACGCTAATCCGGCGGGCTATATTATTTTCAAACGCAATGTGGTTGACCGTGAGCAGCTTCGCGCGCTGACGGATAGTCTGCGCAGCCTGCATGGGCGCGATGATGTGCCGATCCTGATTGATCAGGAGGGCGGGCGCGTTCAGCGGATGGGGCCGCCTATTTGGCTGGCTTTCCCGCCGGGTGCGTCGTTTGATGCGCTTTATGATGTTGCACCGATGTCAGCGATTGAGGCTGCGCGCGTGAATGCGAAGGCGATTGGGCTTATGCTTTCCGAGGTTGGCATCAATGTCGATTGCCTGCCGCTGCTTGATGTCCGTCAGCCCGAAACGCACCCGGCGATAGGTGATCGTGCGCTGGGCAGCGATCCGATGCGCGTTGCAGCGCTTGGCCGTGCTGTGATTGAGGGGCTTCGCGAGGGCGGTGTCGTCGGGATCGTCAAACATATGCCGGGGCAGGGCAGGGCAGTGGTTGATAGTCACCATGATCTACCCGTTGTGACAGCAAGCGATGAAGAACTTGAATTTGATATCAGCGCGTTCCGCCGATTGAATGACGCGCCGATGGGGATGACCGGGCACATTATGTTTGAAGCATGGGACAGCGATTTATGTTCGACGATGTCGCCGACCATCATCGAGCAGGTAATCCGTGGTCGCATCGGCTTTGACGGCCTGTTGATGAGTGATGATCTCGATATGAACGCGCTCAAAGGCGATGTGAGCGACCGTGCGGCGAATTGCGTTGCGGCGGGCTGCGATCTTGCGCTCAACTGCTGGGGCCGGATGGACGAGATGATCGCGATTGCAGGCAAAGTTGATGCGATGTCGCTGCGCGCGAAGGAGCGGCTTGCAGCGGCAATGGCGACGATAGGCGCTGCCCCTGACACGTCCGAGATTGCAGCGTTGATTGCAAAACGGGATTCTCTGCTGCAATATGCTTCTTGAAATGATTGCAAATTGCCTTGTCACTCCCGCGCAGGCGGGAGTCCATATACTCCCAAAGCCAGTGATTATGGATTCCCGCCTTCGTGGGAATGTCAGTTAGTTATGGATACCCTTTTTGAGCTTGATGAAAGAGCCGCTCCCGACCCCGATCAACTGACACTTGATCTTGGCAGTTGGGAAGGGCCGCTTGACCTTTTGCTCGCGCTGGCCCGAAATCAGAAGGTTGATTTGCGCGCGATTTCGATCCTTGCATTGGTTGAACAATATTTGGTGTTCATTGATAGTGCCAAGCAGTTAAAGCTTGAAATCGCGGCGGATTATCTGGTGATGGCGGCGTGGCTGGCCTATTTGAAGTCCTGTCTTCTGCTCCCACGCGAACCGCATGTCGAGCCAAGTCCGGAAGAATTGGCACTTCGGCTCCAGCTTCGTCTTGAGCGACTGAATGCAATGCGCGAGGCGGGTGCGCGACTGATGGCGCGTGACCGGCTTGGTCGCGATGTTTTTGCAAATGGCGCGGCCGAGGGGCTTCGCGTGATCCGAAAAAGCCGCTGGGATGCCCAGATTTTTGATCTGATCCAGGCTTACGGACAAATCCGCGCGCGCCAAGCGCCGGTAATGCACGTTGTCGCGCACCGTCATGTCATGACGCTTGAGGAGGCAATTGCGCGGGTGTCGCGGCTGGTGGGGAGCTTTATTGATTGGACAGAGATTGGACGATTTTTGCCTGAAAGCGATGATCCAGTGTTCCGCAAATCAGCGCTGGCTTCAAGTTTTGTTGCAGCCCTTGAGTTGGCACGTCAGGGCAAGGTAGCGCTTCAACAAGATGAAGCCTTTGCCCCGCTGATGGTGCGCGCGGCATGAACGATCCGGCGGACGATCTTTCACGGCCGGTCGAAGCGGCGCTGTTCGCGGCTGAAACATCGCTTAGTCCGGCAGAAATTTCGGCCTATGTTGGTGCTGATGTTGATGTGAAGCAGGCACTTTCCGAACTTTCGGCGCATTATGAAGGCCGGGGCGTCAATCTTGTTGAGCGCGGTGGTCGCTGGCATTTTCAGACCGCACCCGATTTGGCGCACATCCTGCGGCGCGAACGCGAAGAGTCACGCAAGCTCAGCCGTGCTGGCATCGAGACATTGGCAATTATTGCTTACCATGAGCCTGTCAGTCGCGCCGAAATCGAATCGATTCGCGGGGTGCAAATCTCCAAAGGCACGCTTGATGTGCTGATGGAGGCGGGCTGGGTGCGACCTGCCGGTCGCCGCGAGGTGCCGGGTCGGCCGCTTACCTATGCAACGTCGCCGGGATTTCTGACACATTTCGGGCTTGCACATCGCCGCGATCTTCCCGGAATTGAGGATTTGAAGGCTGCGGGTCTGCTTGATCCGGTTGATCTGGCGTTTGATTCGCTCGAAATGCAGGCGGATGTTGCGGATCAACTGGAAACTGTGGATGAGAGCGACTAGATAGGGTTTTCATCGCAGGAGATTGAGCATGGGTGGTTTGAGCATTTGGCATTGGCTCGTCGTTGGCGTGCTTGTCCTGTTGCTGTTCGGCAAGGGCCGCTTTTCAGATATGATGGGCGATGTCGCAAAGGGTATCAAGAGTTTCAAAAAAGGCATGTCCGAAGAGGATGAAGCCGCAGCGGCGGCTAAGCCAGCACAGCGGATTGAAGCGGCTGCGACAGGCACCGTGATTGAAGCTGAGAAGCAAGTCGATAGACAGGTTTGATCTGAACTGAATGTTTGATGTTGCTCCAACCGAGCTGTTGCTCGTGGCTGCCGTGGCGTTGCTTGTTATCGGCCCGAAAGACTTGCCCAAAGTGATGCGGGTGGTTGGCAATTGGGTTGGCAAGGCGCGCGGGGTTGCGCGCCAATTTCGTAGCGGTTTCGACGAGATGGTGCGCGAATCCGAACTGGCCGAAATGGAAAAAAAATGGGCAGAGGAAAATGCCAAGATCATGGCTGAATATCCCCCCGAAACAGTTAGTGATGCCCCACCAGAGCCTTATGTTGCGCCAAAGGGTGAGGCGTGAAAGATCTTGATCAATCGAAGGCACCGCTGCTCGATCATCTGATTGAGTTGCGCAAGCGGATGCTTTGGGCGCTCTTGGCGCTCGTGCTTTCGTTCGCCGTTTGCCTCTATTTTGCCACGCCGATTTTTGCGGTGCTGGTGCAGCCCTTGCTCGCGGCAGGGCAGGGCAAAATCATCTATACCGACATTTTCGAAGCATTTTTCGTCGAGATTAAAGTCGGCTTTTTTTCAGCCATGATGGTCGCGTTTCCCGTATTTGCGACACAGCTTTGGAAATTTGTTGCGCCGGGCCTCTATGCTAAAGAAAAGAAAGCGTTTCTTCCGTTTCTCCTGATGACTCCGGTTTTGTTCGGTGCAGGGGCCGCGATGGCCTATTATGTTGCGATGCCGGTTGCGCTTAAATTTCTGCTTGGTTTTTCAGGTGATGTTGGCGGGGTTACGCAAGAGGCGCTGCCCGGCGTTGGAAATTATCTCAATTTTGTGACCAAGTTCATTTTTGGATTTGGAATTGCCTTTTTGCTTCCAGTGCTGCTGATGTTGCTTGAGGCTGCTGGCATTGTAACGCGTGCCCAGCTTGCAGGCGGGCGGCGTTATGCGATTGTCGGTGCTTTCGCGATTGCAGCGGTGCTTACCCCGCCCGACGTCGTTTCCCAACTGCTGCTCGCGGTGCCGCTCTGCCTGCTTTACGAGCTTGCGCTTATCGCGATCTGGTTCACCGAGAAACGCCGCAAAAAGATCGTGGAGCCGGAAGTCGCGGGCTAGTCGGGGTTATTTGGCCTCTTTTTCGACCGCCGTACCAGCAGATTTGACGTCTTTGCCAATGCCTTCAATCGTGTTGCAGCCGCTTATGGTCATGCTGGTAGCCACGATTGCGATCAGTGCGATTTTCTTTAACATCAACGACTCCTTGGTTCGGATGCAGATTGCGTTATGAAGATATTATGACGCCTAATGATGTCCAAAAGCTGAATAATGCGCTGGTTAGGGCTGATCATCATTCGCCCTATCTGCGGCTTTTAATGCGGCGTTTCCCAGAAGTGGCGGTTGCATTGGCCTCCGGGCAGATGCAGCATATGTCTCCTGAAATTGACCCAGACCGGCCGGTCGCGCAGGCGCTTCGCATTGCGAAGGGGCAGATGGCGCTTGCGGTTGCAATTGGTGATTTGGCAGATGTCTTCCCGCTTGAAACGGTAACGGCGCATCTTTCGAATTTTGCTGATCATGCGCTTGACCATGCGATTGCGGCGGCGTTTGAGGCTGTGGTGCCGGGAGCCGAGCCACGCGGGTTCGCAGCCATTGCGCTGGGCAAGCACGGCAGTCATGAGCTGAATTATAGCTCCGACATTGACCCGATCCTAATCTTTGATCCGCAATCGCTGCCCTGCCGTGCGCGCGATGAACCTGTGGAAACGGCGGTACGGATCGGGCGCAAGCTGTTAGAAATCATGCAAACGCGTGACGGCGACGGCTATGTGTTTCGGGTCGATTTACGGCTTCGGCCAAACCCCGACGTTACGCCAATTGTGCTGCCGGTTGACGCTGCTATTTCTTATTATGAATCGAGTGCGTTGACATGGGAGCGTGCGGCATTCATCCGGGCCCGCGCTTGCGCAGGGGATAAGGCGCTGGGGCAGATGTTTCTTGATACGATCCGCCCCTTTGTCTGGCGGCGTGGGCTTGATTTTGGCGCGGTCGGGGAAATCAGGGGGATGTCGCACAGGATTCGCGATCACTATGCGCGCGGCCAGGCATTTGGCCCCGGATATGATTTGAAGCGCGGGCGCGGGGGCATTCGTGAATGTGAATTTTTTGCGCAGATTCACCAAATGATTCACGGCGGGCGTGATGCATCGCTTCGCGTGCCTGCAACCGTTGCTGCGCTTTTGGCATTGTCACAGGCAGGCTGGATCGGGGCAGATGAAGCGGGGACGCTGAGCGATGCCTACCGGCTTTACCGGATGATCGAGCACCGCCTCCAAATGGTGGATGACCAGCAGACCCATAGCCTGCCGAAAGCTGGTGAGGCGATGGACGGCGTCGCCATGTTGAGCGGCCTCGAAGATGGTGCAGCGCTGCTTGATCAACTCGCGCCCTATGTTGATCAGGTCGGGCGGATTTACGACGGGCTTGATGGAGACGCGCGCGATGCACTGCCACGCAATACAGCGCTGCTTGAGGGCTATCTTTCGGCCAATGGTCTTGCTGACGCGGGAACAGTGGCACAGCGCATTGGTGGATGGCGTGGAGGGACTTACCGGGCTGTGCGCAGCGCTGCTGCACAGGACGCACTTGAGGCGGTTCTACCTGCGCTCGTAAAGGCGCTTGGCGCTGCGGCTGATCCGCTTGCTGCGATTAATCGGCTTGACCGGCTGATCGAGCGCTTGCCAAGTGCCATTAATCTGTTTCGTTTGCTTGAAGCACGCCGACCGTTACTCACACTGCTAACTGATATATTGTGCCACGCACCGACGCTTGCTGACGATTTGTCACGCCGACCTGATCTGCTTGATGGGCTGATCAGTGCGAGCGCACTTGGCCCTGTGGGTGGGGTCGATCAGATCGCGGCGCAACTTCGGCTTGATGCGTCGGCAGGGCTTGAAGCGCAGCTTGACCGGATAAGACAGGGTGTGGGTGAACTACGTTTCGCGCTTGGCAGCCAGATTATTGCGGGAAATGCTGATCCACTTGAGGTCGCGGCGGGCTATGCGAGAGTTGCCGAAGCGGCTGTTCAAGTTGCGACTGATGCGACTATTGCTGAATTCGAGCACGCCCACGGACAGGTTGCAGGGTGCGAGTTCGTGATTTTGGCGCTTGGTCGTATGGGGGGTGCCGAACTTACCCACGCCTCTGATCTTGATTTGATTTTCCTGTTTACTGGCGATTTTCGCGAGGAATCAAATGGCATAAGGCCGCTCGGTGCTGTCCATTATTTCAATAGATTGGCGCAGCGCGTGACCGCCAGCCTATCGGTGCCAACGGCATCGGGCGCACTTTATGAGATTGATACACGATTGCGCCCATCGGGGGCAAAGGGGCCATTATCGGTCTCGCTTGATGCCTTCGCACGGTATCAGGCCGAGGAAGCCTGGACGTGGGAGCATATGGCGCTGACTCGTGCACGAACAATATATGGCTCGCAACAGGCGTGTGCGCAGGCGGCAGCTATTGTCGCCGATGTGCTTTCACACCAGCGTGACAGGCGCAGGCTGGTTGCCGATGCACTCAAGATGCGCGAGGATATGAGCACGCACAAACCCGCAAAATCAGAACTTGATATCAAGTTGGTTGAAGGTGGCGCGGTTGACCTTGAATTCGCGCTGCATGTCCGTCAGCTAGGGAACCAATATGGATTTGACCCGCATCTCGGGCGTGCGATTGCAGCACTTGATCTGCCGCCGTCGTTCGCTGGAGCCTATCAGCTATTCACTCGGTTCCTTTTGACAATGCGGCTGGTCGCGCCTGATTTCGAAGCGCCAACGCCTGCAACCCAAGCGCTTTTGGCACGATCATGTGGCTATGAAAACTGGACGGAATTGCTTGCCGAACTTGAATCAAAACGGCATGAGGTCACCGAGGAATGGCGGCGCGTTTGCAACGAATTTGAAGGAGATTGATCGGTGGTTGATGTTGGTATGCTTGCGCCAGATACTGTTTTTACAACCCCGGAGGGCAATGCGGGCAAAGCCAGTGATTATCGCGGCAAGAGCCTGATTCTCTATTTTTATCCCAAGGACGATACCAGCGGTTGCACGAAGGAAGCGCAGGAATTTAGTGCACTCGCGCCACAATTTGCCAAGGCGGGTGCTGTCGTAGTCGGCATTTCAAAAGACTCGGAAAAAAGCCATAGCAAATTCATCGTAAAATATGATCTCAAGGTCGCGCTAGGCTCGGATGAAAGCGGCGAAGTCTGCGATGCTTTCGGGGTCTGGGTTGAAAAATCAATGTACGGCAAAAAATATATGGGCATCGAACGATCAACCTTTCTGATTGATACGCAGGGCAAGGTCGTTCGGGTGTGGCGCAAGGTTAAAGTGCCAGGCCATGCTGCGGATGTTCTTGCGGCGGTCGCGGCGGAAGCCTGACGGCGCTGCCAACCGGCAGAAAGCGGACGAATCGCGCAATTGGCATCGTCCGTGACATTTGTGAGTTTGATCACAATTCAAAACGTGACAAATTTTCTGTATATTAAACAACTCGCCGCACGCAGTGGACGGTTCAACCCGCGCACTGCCTATGACCCTTGCTTCAGCACCGGTGAAGCTTCACAGCACCAAGATCGAAAAAAAGCGGCCCAATCGATGTGGCTTGCGAAAATTAACGGGCGGTTGGGACAATTCATGATTTTTGGGCCGAGGTCAGCAGGTGATGGTTTTGTCGCGAAAATTCGTACTGCCTTTCGGGCCCGTGATTTGATGATTCACGATGGTGCAGCTATGCGCCGGATTCATATTTCCAGCAAAGTTCAGCTTGCAGCGGCGGGTTCCTGCGCTGCGACAGCGTTTATAGCCAGTTTTGGGATCGCGCAATTCGCGCTCGGTGCTACCGCATTGACTAGCGCTTTTGGTAACATTGCCGAACAACGTGCCGAGGTTTCTCGTATGGAAACCCGTGTTGCTGCACTTCAAGCCGATGTTTCTACGATCAAGGCTGAGGCAAAGCGCCACGCTGTCCGGCTGGAGGCGCGTCAGGCATTTCTTGCAGCAATGATTAGGGGTGAGGGCGATCTTGGCAAACTTGCTGCTTTGCTTCCAACCGATGCGGGCGCAACACCCGTAGTTGCTGCCGATATTGTCCGGCTGTTTAGCCAGCTCGATAGCGATCAGGCGAAAATGGCAATCGCTGTCCGTAGCGCAACCGATGCGCGCTACCGTAATACGGCCCAGATGATTGCCAAGCTCGGCATTTCGCCCGATCGCATGAATGCACGATCGATGCGCGGCGTTGGGGGCCCATATGAGCCGCTGCCAGCAACATCTGCTGGCCCTATTACGATAATCAAAAAAGCCGATCCGCAATTCCGTGAACTGTTCAATTCATGGCGTCGGCTTGATCAGTTGCAAGGCGGTATTGTCGCTATTCCTTCTGCTCAGCCAGTACATTCAATGGCGCTTACCAGCAATTTTGGTGTGCGGATTGATCCATTTCGTGGCGGCCGGGCAATGCACGCTGGCGTCGATATTCCCGGGCCATATGCAACGCCAATTTATGCAACGGCTGATGCTGTTGTTGGCCGTACTGGCTGGATTGGCGGCTATGGCAATCTGGTAGAATTGGAACATGGCAAGGGCATTCAAACCCGTTATGGCCACTTGTCGTCAGTTCTCGTTGGCCCCGGCAAACGTATCAAGCGCGGTGATCTGATTGGCCTGATGGGATCAACGGGGCGCTCGACCGGCAATCATCTTCATTACGAGGTCCGTATTGATGGTCGTGCGGTTAATCCAATGCCGTTCTTGCAGACCAATAATTATATCCAAGCTATGCAGCGCCGCGCAACAGGCGTTGCGATGGGTGGCCCGGTTGAAGCTGGCACCGCCGCAGCACCTGGCTCAAAATAATCGCCGCTTGCGGGCTGGCGTGATCGGCCCTATTTTGTGATTATGACTGTTTCACTGACTCACTCTGCCGCTGCCCGGGTCTCGCTAATCGCAACCAAGCTTGGCAAACCTGCGATTTTGCGCCTCGCGGTTGATGGCGGCGGCTGTTCAGGGTTTCAATATCGTTTCGGCCTGTCCGACACCGTTGAGGGCGATGACAGCGTGACGACGCTTGGAGATGTCCGGCTTGTGGTTGATCCGATGAGCCTCGATTTGATTGAAGGCAGCGCGGTTGATTATGTCGAATCGCTTGGCGGCTCGGCATTTCGGGTAACCAATCCTAACGCGGCCTCTGGCTGTGGCTGCGGCGCGAGCTTTTCAGTTTAGTGAAAATCGCCACATATAATGTCAACGGCATAAAGGCGCGGCTACCGCGTTTGATCGAATGGCTTGACGAAACCAAGCCTGATATCGTCTGCCTACAAGAGTTGAAGAGCAGTGACGACACCATTCCCGTCGCCGATGTCGGGGCGGCAGGATACGGGGCCGTTTGGCATGGGCAAAAGGGCTTTAACGGTGTCGCGATCCTCGCGCGCGGGGCCGAACCAGTGCTGGTCCGCAAGGGACTTGGTGGCGAACCCGAAGATGAGATGAGCCGTTATATCGAGGCTGACATATTCGGTGTCCGTATTGCCAGTATCTACCTGCCCAACGGCAATCCGCAGCCGGGGCCGAAATTCGATTATAAGCTGCGCTGGATGAACAGGCTGAATGCGCGCGCAGCGGCGCTACTCGCACTTGAAATCCCTGTCGTTCTTGCGGGTGATTATAATGTGATCCCGACCGATGCCGACATTGCCAATCCGAAAGCGATGGCGGATGATGCGTTGGTGCAGCCCGAAAGCCGTGCGGCTTTTCGTCGGCTTGCTGCCCAAGGGTGGACTGATGCGCTCAATGCCCGCTTTCCAAATGCGCCGCTCTGGACATATTGGGACTATCAGGCAGGCGCGCTTCAGCGCGATGCAGGTTTTCGGATTGACCATCTAATGCTTAGCCCCGAAGCGGCGGATCGGCTGGCAGGGGCGGGCGTTGATAAAGATCACCGTATGCGTGAGAAAGCGAGCGATCACGCAGCAACGTGGATCATTTTGGCTGATAGCTAGGCGAGCGCCTTTTCGTAAATCGTGTAAGTTTTGGTGATATGGCTATCGATTGCGCCCGCGATCGCTACCATTCCTTGATTATCTTCAAGAATCCAGCCGATTTCACCGCGTGTCGCACCATAGTTCGCGTGCGAGTTGCGGCGGATATATTCGATCATCATAAACGCAAGCTGGCTGGCGAGGCGCGTGGATTGAAGCTTTTTAACGACGCCCATCAGGGGCACACGCATTGTGCGAACCCGTGGCGCGCGCAGCCACCAGAGCAACTTTGCCCAGTTGAAAGGAAGCAGGCTGCCGCCCATGCTGATCAGTTTTTCGTTCATATCAGGCACGGTAATCATGAAGGCCACCGGCTCGCCCTCTACCTCGGCAATCATGATAAGATCATTGAAGACGAGTGGTTTCAGTTTTTTCCCAACATGTGCAACCTCGGTGTCGGTTAGCGGCACGAAACCCCAATTGCCTGACCACGCATCATTCAGGATGCCAAGGATAAGTGCAGCTTCCTGGTCAAAGCGGCTTTTATCGACATTGCGTATATTGATGCGGGGATTACGTTCTCCCGATGCAACGATCCGCTGAACCAATTCAGGGAACGGCTTGCTGATATCAAGCTCCCATGCGTGCAGCGCTTTTGTCGGCATATAGCCCGAATCGACAACCCATGCTTCATAGGCGGCGTTGTTATGCCCCATCATGACTGTTGGTGGATGATCATGCCCCATGGTCAGCAGACCGGGTTCGTCCCAGATAGACAGGCTGATTGGTCCAAGCGCGCGCGTCATCCCTTTCGCGCGTAACCAATCCTCGGCGGCGGCGATGAGCGCAGCGGCGCTACCTTCGTCTTCTGCTTCTAACATCCCCCAATTGCCGGTGCCTGGGCCCATGCCCTGATCAAGCGGCTGGAGCAGGGCGAGCGTATCCAAATGCGCTGATATTCGCCCCACCGCACGGTTCGCGCGCTCCGCGAGGAAGAATTGGGCCTCAGCATGTTCAAACCAGGGATTTTTGTCTGGATCAAGCATTCCGCGCACTTCGGCTTTGAGCGGCGGCACCCAATTGGGATCGTTCGCGTATAACCGGTAGGGCAGGTCAATAAAGGCCTTTAGGTCGGCCTTGTTTATAACCGCGCGGACAACTATCTGGGAATTGGGCACAAAAGCTTTCCGTGTTTCGCTCATTTTGAGGGCGATACCACGCTGTTCTTGCTTTTGATCCGCTTGTCAAGAAAGATGAAAATCTGCCTTGCCATCATCTTGCCATTATAGTCTGGTGTTATCGGTAATTATGAGCCCATCACTTCTCTCGACCGATGTCCACAACGGTTTCGTCACCGATATGCCTCCAAAGGCGCGCATTGCCGACGATATGGCGATGCTGCGTGTTGCTGCTGAATTGACGCGGGATATTACCGCGCCGAAGCCGGTAATCTATTGGGTGGATTTTCTCGCTTCCACCCTGCTGGGCTATGCAGCGCTTTTCGGAGCCATTTTTGCCGGATCAGCCGCTATCGCAATTGGTGCCGCTGTGATTGCTGTGCTCTCATTATACCGCGCGGGGAGTTTTATACATGAACTGACCCACATCAAGCACGCCGCCGTGCCGGGCTTTCGCTTGGTTTGGAATGCGTTGATCGGGATTCCGCTGCTGGTACCCTCGTTCATGTATGAGGGTGTCCATAGCCTCCACCATGCACGCACACGCTATGGAACGGCCGAAGACCCTGAATATCTGCCGCTCGCGCGCATGAAGCCTTGGACGGTGCCCTTTTTCGTTGTGGTGTCTGCGCTCGCGCCGGTTGCCCTGTTATTTCGCTATGCGGTGATTGCCCCGCTGTCGGCGGTGATCCCACCGCTCAGAACCTTTGTGGTTGAGCGCTATTCGGGGCTCGTCATCAATCCCGATTTCCGCCGCCGCATGGCCGAGGGCGAACTTCGCCGGAACTGGATCATGCAGGAAAGCGCGGCCAGCATTTGGGCTATCGCGTTGTTAGGTGCCGTTGCGACCGGGCTTATTCCATTGTCTGCATTTCTGATCGCGCTTGGTATTGCATCGGGTACGATCGTGCTTAACCAGGTGCGGACGCTTGTTGCGCACTTATGGGATAATGACGGCGAGGTTTTGACCGTTACAGCGCAGTTTCTCGATAGTGTAAATGTGCCTCCGCCGGCTATGCTGCCTGCACTCTGGGCACCTGTTGGCCTACGATATCATGCACTCCACCACTTGCTTCCCGGTCTGCCATATCATTCGCTTGGCGAAGCGCATCGCCGGTTAAGTGCGGCTTTGCCCCGCGATTCCTATTATCATCAGGGCAATTATAAAGGGCTGCCTAGTCTTGTCTCGCGGCTGGTTGTGAGCACGTTTAAGGGCACCAGAACCTGAGGGCAAATCGGGTATCTGCCTTTATTCTTCGGTTTGGATCAATACGGTTTCGCCAATCAGCAGAAACAGGATGAAGGGGCCCCAAGCGGCAAGCAGAGGCGGGTAAGCACCAAGATTGCCCATTGCAAGGCCGAAATTGTCAGCGACAAAATACGCAAAACCTAGCCCCATACCAATCACTGCACGAAAAAAGAGCCTCCCCGAACGCGCGATCCCAAATGCAGCAACGGCACCAAGCAGTGGCATCAATATGCTCGACAATGGCCCGGAAATTTTGTGCCATAGCCCTGCCTCCAACGCGCCAGTCGGCCGACCGGCACTTTTGAGATCACCAATTGCGGATTTAAGTTCGAAAAGCGACATCTCGTCAGCCTTAACTGAGGCAAGTGTAAACTGCTCAGGTTGAAAGTTGTTGCCGATACGTACGGTGCCAGCGTTGGTTTGTGATCCACGACCCACATCAAACACCCGGGCCGATGTTAATTCCAATGCGCCATTATCAGGAACGGCGCTTGGGCTTTTCGTGATTGATATGAGGGCACCGCCACTGCGATTGTAAACAGTTACATCATTCAGCGTGGTGTTTTTCTTTCGTCCAGTGACCGTATCGGCATGGATTAAAAGGCTGCCTTCGCGCACCCAGACGTTTGTTTGCATTTTTGTATCTTTTGGGATCGGGCCATATTCGGCCTTCTGCCACCGCGTCAGTGTCGCCGTTGCGCGGGCGACGATCCGATCATTGAAGGCAAAGGAAGCGAAAGCGACCAGCAGGCTCGCCACAATCAGCGGTGCAAGCACTTGGTGGGCCGAAAGCCCGGCACCTTTCATCGACACGATTTCGCTATTCTGATTGAGCGTCGCCAGCGTCACGACCGTTCCGAGCAGCACCGAAAATGGCAGGAATAGGGAGATAATCTGCGGCGCACGTAGCGAGACATATCTCAGGACATCGCCGCCATCATTGCCATTGTAGGCAAGCACATCACCCGAAGCGCCGAGCAAATCGAGTGTTTGCAGAACGAGTACCAGTGCGAACAGCACCGCGAAGGTACGCGTCAAAAACATCTTCGCCATGTAAACGGTTATGATGCGCGATGGGAAAAATGAATTTGTCGCCACAGCTTACACCTCCGCCGTGATAATTTTGTTGCGGGTAAGCGTCCTGCGTATTGATCTGCCAATTTTGGCAAACGCGACTTCGAGCGCGCCAATAGGCTGGCCGCCGGGCTTGTGCGCAAGCGTTGAGTACATCCACCAGATGAGTGCCGCGAACATCAAAAATGGAACCCATAATGCAAAGAAGGGATCGATTCTGCCCAGCGCGCCCATGCTTTCGGCATATTCGTTGATCTTGTGATAGGTTACCACCATCACGATCGAGAGGAATACGCCAAGCGCCGAGGCTGACCGTTTCGGGGGCACGGCGAGCGCGACTGCCAGCAATGGCAACAGCATCATCATTGCCACCTCAACAAGCCGGAAGTGAAAATTGGCGCGGCTTTCATTGCGCACTGCGAGCGTCTCGGTTGGATCGCCGCCGCTTATCACTAACTCGGGGATCGTGCGTTCACGGTCTTTGCCACCACGCGCACGAAATGCCTCGATCTTGGGTAGATCAATCGGCAAATCATGCGCGGTAAAGCTTAAGATGCGGGGTGCCTTAAAATTGGGTGCACTATGAACAAGTACACCATTTTTAAGCCGCAAGATGATGGTATCGGCATCGTCTGTAGCCATAAATGTTCCGGTTTCAGCGGTCACTGCAAGCGTTTTGTCATCTTTGGTGCGGGCCATGACGAAAATTCCCGAAAGATCACGCCCTTCGTTTTGGCTTTGCTCGATCCGCATCGTCATGCGCTTGCCCAGAGAGGTGAATTCGCCAACTTTGATCGAGGCACCCAGCGCGCCCGAGCGCAACTCAAACCGCAGGCCTTCATAGGCATAGCGCGCAACAGGCTGAATAAATCCAACAATCGCGAGATTGACCAGTGCCAGTGTGATTGCATAAATATACGGCGTTCGCAAAAGCCGACCATAGCCAAGGCCAACCGCGCGAAACGCATCAAGTTCTGAGGAAAGCGCCATTTTCCGGAACGCGAGTAATATACCAAGCATCAGCCCGATAGGAATGCCAAGCGAGAGATATTCAGGGATCAGATTGATTAGCATCCGCCAGACAACGCTAACCGGGCCGCCTTCGGATGCCACAAAATCAAATAGCCGCAACATTTTTTCCAACACCAGCAGCATGGCTGATATGATCAACGTCGAAAACAACGGGATAGCGATCAATCGCGCGATGTAGCGGTCAGTTGATGAGAGCATGTTCAGGTTTCAAACAGGATTTGACCATCATTTTGCCGCAAAGCAAGGCGATATGAAAGGGTGCGCGGACGATTCCGTGCAAGCGAATGCTGTGTATAGCTGTGAGGAATGCGTTGGTCATGTTGAAAGTTTCTAATTTCTCGATGCTCGCGATCGCCGGGCTTTCGGCTTGGCCCGCAAATGCAGGCGTCATTGGGCCTGACGCGGGTGTGTGCGCGTCGGATGCTGGCTCGGCAATATTGGTGCGCGTGGACGGCTTAAAAGATCGACTGGGCCCAGTGCGTGTTCGCACTTTTGGTGGTGATCCTTCGACATATTTTGACAAGAAACGCGCGCTAAAGCGCGTCGTTGTTGCGCCGCCTTCAAGCGGGCCTGTTGAAGTGTGTATGGCCGTCCCCGGCCCCGGCGTTTATGCTGTTGATATCCGTCACGATGTGAACCGCAACGGTGATACCGACAAGGCAGACGGTGCTGGGGCATCGGGCAATCCCAAAATATCGCTCTTCGCTATATTATTTGGTAAGCGCCCTTCGGCGGAAAGGGTTGCCGTGCGCGTTGGAAACGGTGTTGTTCCGATCAATATCCAGGTAAAATATTTGCAAGGCGGATCATTCAAGGCTGTGACTCAATAATATGGTTTCGGTTGCGCTTCTCTCAAATCCTAAATCAACGGGAAATCGTGAAATTCTTCCGAAGATTAAAGCATTTTGTGATTTACGCGACGATATCATGCACTGCGAGGTTGATCGGATAGACCAGATTGGCGATGCCTTGCGCGCAATCGCCGCTGCCAATCCGCGCGTTCTCGTGATTAATGGCGGTGACGGGACGGTACAAACGACCTTGACCGAACTTTATCTCGGGCATTATTTTGGTGATGCGCCGCCACCGCTTGCGGTGCTCCCCAATGGCAAAACCAATCTTATCGCGCTTGATCTTGGTGCTGACGGCGACCCGTTGGCCGCGCTGGAACGGATCGTTGAATTGGCATCAGGTGACTTAGCCGGCCATGTCGTCGAGCGCGGTTTGATTGCGCTCAGTGAGGGCGACGGAGCGGTCAGGCCAGTGATTGGGATGTTTCTGGGCGGTGCGGGGCTTGCCGATACGATCCTTTACTGCCGCCATAAAATCTACCCGCTTGGGTTGCCGAATGCGATCAGCCATATTCTTGCAGCGTTTGCGATCCTTTTTTCTCTCATTCCCGGTCTTAAAGGGCTGGTGACTTTGCCACGCCGCCATCCAATGCGGATTTCGCTGATCCGCGAAGGCCAGGTTAATCTGCAACTTGCGCTTTTGATTGTGACGACGCTTGAAAAGCTACTATTTGGTGGCTGGTCTGATGGTGGGCTGCGTGGGCTTAAATTAATGGCAGTTGATAGTTCGCCGATGGCGCTATTGCGCGCCGTGCGCGCGAGCCTTGCAGGAAGGCTTGGTGAAAAGGTGCTGACGGGCGTTCATCTTGAACGCGGTGATCTGATCCGTATCGAAAGCGAGCGATCAAGTGTGATCCTCGATGGCGAAGAATTCACAGCGCAAACCGGGCGACCAATTGTGCTTCGTTCGACGCTGCCAATTCCCTTCCTCAGTTTGGCTACGTGAACCACTATCAGGCGCTGGTTGCAGCGGAGCTTGACGTGTCGGTTGATGCGCAGGTGGCCGCGATGGCGCAGGCGATAGCCGCGCAACATGGCGGCGCGTCGCGCGCGGTGCTGTTTTATGGGTCATGTCTGCGCGAGAAGCAGCTTGATGGGCTGATGCTCGATTTCTATCTGATCGTGTCGGACTATCCTTCGGCTTATCCAAAGCGCTGGTTGGCGATTGCAAACCGGCTTATCCCGCCCAATGTTTTTCCTTTTGCATATAAGGGCTTGGCGGCGAAATATGCGGTGCTGAGTGAAGCTGATTTCGCAGCACTGACGAAGTGCGAGGCAAGCACGGTTTCGGTCTGGGCGCGCTTTGCACAGCCGACCCGGTTAGTGTGGGTGGCCGATAATGCCGCACGCATGATTGCAGTTTCGGCTGTTGCTGACAGTGGCCCAACACTGTTTTCATTGGCAATGCCATTGGTCGATGGGGATGAGCCCGTTGCGATCTGGCGCGCGGGTTTTGCACAAACTTACCGCGCTGAACTGCGCGCAGAGCGAACAGATAGATCCGGCTCAATCGTTGATTCTGATGAGCCGCGTTACCGGTTGTTTGGCCAAGCCTTGCTTGATGATGGTGTCACTGGTTTTGCGGATCGCGCAACAGCCAAACGCCGATGGTCACGATTGCAGCGCAATGGCAAGCGGGCGAGCGTCGTACGCCTCGCCAAAGCAAGCCTGACCTTTGCGGGCGGCATTGATTATCTTGCATGGAAGATTAACCGTCACGCGGGCACGCAGATAGAGATTAAGCCGTGGCAGCGTCGCTGGCCGCTGCTCGGCGCGCTGACGCTGCTGCCAAAGCTGCTCAGCCAAGGTGCCGTGCGCTAGGTGATCGCGCCCGACAATTGCCCTGCTGCCTTAAACGCTGCGAGGATCGTATCAATCTGTTCCGCGCTATGTTCAGCGCATAGCGAGCAGCGCAAAAGAAACATACCATTGGGCGTTGCGGGCGGGCGGGCGACGTTTACATAAACGCCCATCTCAAGCAGCGCCTGCCATGTTACCACGGCCTGTTGCTGATCGGGCAGCATGACTGCGATGATTGCTGACTGGCAGGTCTCGGTGCCAAGCGTATAACCCATTTCGCGCAGACCGGCGTGCATTTTTCGCGCATTTTCCCAGAGATGGGCCCGCTTGTTATGCGCGTGCATCAGCTTGCGGATCGAGGTTGCAGCGGTTGCGACAACGCTTGGCGGGAGCGACGCTGTAAAGATATAAGGGCGGCAGACGAAGCGGAGCACCTCGAACTTTGGATGGTTCGATACGACGAATCCGCCAACCGTTCCGACGCTTTTTGAAAAGGTGCCGACGATGAAGTCAACCTGCCCCTCAAGGCCAAGTTCTTCATAAACGCCGCGCCCGTTGGCACCGAAAAAGCCCATGCTGTGCGCTTCATCAGACATAATCATTGCGCCATGCTTTTTTGCGACGGCAACCATTTCAACAAGCGGCGCAATATCGCCGACCATTGAGTAAACACCTTCAAGAATTACCAGTTTCTGCGCGTCTGCCGGGATACGGCCAAGGCGCTTGTCTAGATCCTCGACCGAGTTATGGCGAAAGCGGACGACTTCGGCATTGCCCATCGCGCAACCATCATAGATTGAGGCGTGGCTGTCGGCATCAAGCACGATATAATCGCCTTTGCCCGCAATCGCCGACACAAAGCCAAGATTGGCCTGATAGCCGGTCGAGAAAACCATCGCGCCAGTGGTGCCATAAAATTCGCGGAGTGCGTCCTCGACGTCTTTGTGGTCTTTATATGTGCCATTGAGGACGCGGCTGCCGTTGGTGCCTGAACCAAATGCCTCAAGCGCATCTTTGCCTGCCTGGATCACATCGGGATCAAACGTCATCCCCATATAATTATAGGTGCCGACAAGGATGGTTTCCTTGCCTTTGATCATGGCGACGGTCGGTGATTTAATCTCGTCCATTACAATGCCGAATGGATCGCGCACGCCGGTTGCTGCGAGCATTTCGCGCTCGGCAATGATGCCGTCAAATTTGGAAAACAGATCAATCATTTGTTCAAAAGCTTCGCCACTGCGTCAACAAGTTCGCCAACGCTTTCAATCTCGGCCTGCATGTTCATCGTGATCATGATGTCAAATTCATCCTCGATCGCGGCGACGAAATCCATCACAGTCAAGCTGTCCCATTCGAGATCGCCCTGAAAGCTAGTGGTTTCCGTAAGGGCAACGCCTTTTTTGTTGAACGGCGCAATTTGGGTTGCGACGGCTTCATAAATTTCGCTTCGGTTTGTCATGCCACTTTCCATAGTTAACGGCAGTCCTGATGCCAAGGGAATGCGGCGTAATCGGGGCAAAGAAACAGACGGGGCTTTGCAATTTGATCGGTGTCATGCAATTGTAACACTGATTTGAGGGGCAAATGATGAGCGACAGCCAACCCAAAGACGACCACATGTTTTCGATTAATGCGATTCATCTGGTGCGGACAACGCAACAGATCAACGTCACGCTCTCGCAAATGGCCGATCAAAAGGCGAGTATTTTGATGGGAGCTACGTTCGTCGTATTCACCATCGGTGTCGGGCAGGCTGCACGTCAGGCTTTGTCGGTACCGCTGCTGATCCTCATTGCCTTTTCATTCTTGTCGGCGTTGCTTGCAGTTTTTGCGATTATGCCTTCGGTAACCCCGACGAAGAATGGCGGCAATAATATTTTGTTTTTTGGTGTTTTTAGCCGGATGACTGAGTCCGACTATACCGACGAAGTCATGGAAAATTTGCATGATGATGAGCATATCTACCGCACTATGCTGCGGGATGTTTATCAGAATGGGCTTGTACTCCAGAATAAGAAATACAAATATTTGGGTTATGCCTATCGTGTCTTTCTGGCGGGGATGATGCTTACGCTGATTGCGCTAATGTTCGATCAGTTTGGGGTGTTATAGCCAGCCAGCGGCGTGATAGGCTCGTGCGGTGTTGCGCAGGCCTGCTGTTGTTTCGATCTGGGGCTGCCATATTTGCGGAGGCACACGGGCAGCGGCGCTGATGACCCAATCGGTATGGCAGAAATAGGCTGCGCGATCGTCCGTCAGCTTTGCTTTGTTGCCGCGTATGAGGCTGTCAAGCTTTGCGCCAACACGTACAAGCCCGCGTGGCATTGAAAGCGTTACGATCTGCTTGCCGACCGCAGCGCCAATGGCTTTCCCAAATTCAACATGGCTCCAGCCGCCTGCGCGCCCGTCATCGGTCTCAAAAATCTGGCTAGTGGTGTCGGGTTTTTCGGCAAGCTTAATCAGAAGCCGGGCAAGATCGCTCACTTCAATCACGGAAATCTGCCCAGTTGGCGGCAGCAACACGAAGCCGTGCTGCGCCATCTTGAAGAGATCAAGCATATCCTTATCGCCGGGGCCATAGATTGCCGGCGGGCGCACCATCGTCCAATCTAGCGTGCTGTTTGCCACGACAGTTTCAGCTTCAGATTTTGACCAGCCATAGTTTGATAGCGCGGGCTCACGCGCCGACAGCGAGGACACATGAATGAACCGGCGGCAGCCAGCCTTTTGGGCGGCGCGCACCACGGCATGGGTGCCATCAATATTGCCTTTGGCAAAGCCCGCCCGATCAAGCGTGTTGACCACGCCGGCGACATGGATGACGGCGTCTGAACCCTGGGCAAGTTCATCAAGCGACGCGGGCTGCTCAAGCGAGCCGTTGATCCAGCTTAGCCCGGCCTTTGGTGCTTTTGGCGTGCGGGTCAACGCCCGTACATGCCAGCCGTCATCAATCGCGAGGCGCACCAGAGTTTGGCCAACAAAGCCGGTTGCGCCGGTGATCGCGAGCGTTCCCCGGCTCACAACATAACCAGATGGTCGCGGTGGATCATTGCGGCGCGCGGCGCATAACCGAGGACTATTTCGAGCGCATTGCTGCGTTTTCCGGCAATACGCGCGGCATCGGCGCTGTCATACTCGCTTAATCCACGCGCGATGGCCGTACCGTCCGATACGATATCAACCACATCGCCACGCTTGAATTTTCCCTCAACTGCCGTTGCGCCCGCCGCAAGCAAGCTTGCGCCTTTGGCAAGTGCGTGCGCGGCACCGGCATCGATTGTGATCCGCCCTTTCACGGTCAATCGCCCTGCAAGCCAGATCTTTCGGGCGCTGCTTGCCTTATCGGCGACGAACAGCGTGCCGCACTCATCACGCGCCAGCCGCGCCAGCGGATGTTGCGTAAGCCCAGACACGATAATCAAATCAGCCCCTGCCGCGTTGGCAATCCGTGCGGCCTCAATTTTTGAGGCCATTCCGCCTGACCCCATCCCCGACGAGGTGGAGCTTTTGGCCATTGCGGTGATTTTGGGCGTAATCGCCTCGATCCGGGGGATGCACGTCGCGGTGGAATCGGTGGACGGGTCTGAAGTGTATAATCCGTCCACATCAGAGAGCAGGATAACACACTGCGCGCGGGCTGCCTGCGCAATGCGGGCCGCAAGCCGATCATTATCGCCAAAGCGGATTTCGCTCGTTGCCACGGAGTCATTTTCGTTGATCACCGGGATGACGTCAAGGCTCAGAAGCCGGTCTAGTGTTGCCGATGCGTTCAAATAGCGCCGCCGATCCTCCAGGTCATCAAGCGTGACAAGAATTTGTGCGGCGGTAATGCCTTGGCTGCCAAGCAGCTCAGCCCAGCACTGCGACAGCAGGATTTGCCCGGTTGCAGCGGCAGCTTGCGCATCTTCAAGGCTTGCCCGACCACCTTTTGGCAGGCTCAGTCGCCGCGCACCAAGTGCGATTGCACCCGATGACACGATGATAATTTCCTGACCTTGCACCCGCCGGTTAGCGATATCTGAGACCAGTGTTTCAAGCCACGCCCGGCGGACTTCACCTGATGGATCAACAAGAAGCGACGATCCGACTTTGACGATGACGCGGGTCATGCCTAAATCGGAGACCACGGCTTTTCTTCAGCCGCAGCCGCTGCCGCGCCGCTTTCGATCCCAATCGCGTCGAGCAATCGGTCAAGCACCGCGTCCACTCCGTCTCCACCCGCGCCTGAAAGCGGCATAACCTCAGCTTTTGAAGCCCGCTTGAGCTTGGCCGCGAGTTTCTTGACGTCGGCAGGTTCGAGTGCATCAATCTTGTTGAGGCCGATCACCTCGGCCTTGTCGGTCAGCCCGCCGCCATAGGCTTCAATCTCGCGCCGGACGGTGCGCCATGCACCAACCGGATCGTCACCGGTCGCATCAACAAGATGGAGCAATACGCGGCAGCGTTCGATATGGCCCAGAAAGCGGTCACCTACGCCTGCGCCATCAGCCGCGCCCTCGATCAGTCCGGGGATGTCAGCGAGGACGAATTCGCGGTTGCTGTGGCTGACGACCCCCAATTGGGGGCGTAGGGTCGTAAACGGATAGTCCCCGACCTTCGCATTCGCGTTGCTGACGGCGTTGATGAAGGTTGATTTGCCTGCATTTGGCAATCCGAGCAACCCGGCATCGGCAAGCAGTTTCAATCGAAGCCAAACATACATTTCCTCGCCGGGCCAGCCGGTGCCATGTTGACGGGGCGCGCGGTTGGTCGAGCTTTTGTAGCTTAAATTGCCGCGTCCACCGTCACCGCCGCGCAGGAATATTTTACGGACGCCGGGTTCGGTAAAGTCGGCAAGAACATGATCCTTGTCATCCGAAATTACCTGTGTGCCCACGGGGACGCGAATGATGAGATCATCACCTCCAGCGCCAGTGCGGTTGCGGCCAGCGCCGCCCTTACCGCGCGGCGCGCGGAAATGCTGAGTGTAACGGAAATCGATGAGCGTATTAAGGCCGGGCACGGCTTCAAAGATGATATCGCCACCCTTGCCGCCATTGCCGCCGTCAGGGCCGCCATATTCGACGAATTTCTCACGACGAAAGCTGACGGCCCCTGGGCCACCATCGCCCGATTTGATGAAAACTTTGGCTTGATCAAGAAAATGCATGGCGCGGCCTTAGTGACTGATGGCCAAAAACGCGAGTCTCTTATCCGTGGGGGATGCCCGCCTGATCAAGCGATGCCAGCATTACGCGTAGCGCAATATCGCGCGCGCGCTCACGCGGCAGGCCAAGCGCTTTGGCAAGCGGCGCGCCGAGCAGCGCATCACCAAGCGCCATCAGGACGAGTGTGAGTGAATCGTCATGAAGCAGCCGATCCTCATGCCCATCAATCGCAAGATCATCGACGAGATTATGGATCGTCTCAACAATCGGATTGAGCGCATCCTCATTGCCCGAAAGGATCATCCAGCCTGCAAGTGCGCCCGCACCCTGCCGATCAAACGCATCAAAGGCAAGATCGACCACGTCGCGCGGGCTGCCTTCGCCGCTCCGCGACTTGATCACAGCGGCGGCAATATCAACGCAAATCGCCTCGGCCAATGATTTCGCAAGCGCCTTTTGCAGCCCCGCCGCTGATCCAAAATGATGGAGCAAATTGGCATGGGTCTTCCCAATCCGGCCCGAGACTGCTTTCAGTGTCACGGCTTGTGGGCCAGCCTCAATCAAAAGATCACGCGCCGCCTCAAGTGCTGCCGATTTGCTCGCTTCTGGGGACAGACGTTTTCGCACTATTGACATAAATGTTAGTTAGTCCTATTTGGTACGATGTTAATGGAGAATCGCCCAATGCCTTCCACCATGTCCACGTCTAGCACGAAACCCCCCGCTGATTTGACAATTACGCCGCGTGACCGTCGCTTTGGCCGTGGACAAACCCAATCACGATGGTGGCTTGGCGGTGATCCGATTGCAACCGCTTTTTATAACGCGCTGTCAGTCACATTCCCGCGCGGAGAGGCGTTCTTCATTGAAAGCGTCCGTGCGTTTCGTGACGGCGCGCCGCCAAAGCTCGCGGGTGAGATCAATGCCTTCATTAAACAGGAAGTCGCGCACAGCCGCGAACATGTGTCATTCAACAAGCGCGTGGTGGATGCAGGCTATGATATTACAAAGCTTGAAGCGAAAGTGATTGAAGTCCTTGATCTCACCAAAAGTCGGGACCCGGTTATCAACCTCGCTGTAACAATGGTGCTTGAACATTACACCGCAATGATGGCGCATGTCTCTCTAACAGACCCAGTCCATTTTGCTGGCGCTGATGAGGAGAGCAAGGCGCTATGGCGCTGGCACGCGATTGAAGAGATTGAGCATAAGGGCGTCGCCTACGACACCTGGCTTCATGCCACGCGCGATTGGACACGCGGAAAACGCTGGCGCATCAAAGCGTTGGTCATGCTGCTTGTAACGCTCAACTTCTGGATGAACCGCTATAAAGGCGTGGTTGAACTGCTTGCCCAAGACGGCATCAGCGGCTGGCGGATGCACGCGCGGATTGCGTGGTTTTTCTTCGGCAACCCCGGCATTGGCCGCAAGCTGATCCCGGCATGGGTCGCATTTTTCATGCCCGGTTTCCACCCGTGGAACCACGACGATCGCGATTTGATCGGGCTCAGCGACAGTGATTATGCCGATGCGCGGATGGCGGCGGCGGCGTAATCTCCTCCACGCTCCGTTTGGGCTGAGCCTGTCGAAGTCCTCCCTTCTTCTTTCAAGGCTGACAAGAGAAGGGAACCCTTCGACGGCGACCCGTTGGGAGCCAAGGCGAACGGATTTGGATTAACCGAAACCTATCGAACTTCGTTGGGAAGACGGGCGTGGTGGTTTATCGGGCGGCATGGTAGGGACTGGGTTCGAATGGCGGTTTACGCTAAGACGGATGTCGTTCAACGGTGCTGGTTGCAGTCCTTAAAGCGGGCGTTCGGCAACATATGTTTATCCAAAGCACTTTCATCGTGGCCCTGCAGAATTATCCCCCAAAATCCGCATGATCTCCTCGCCGGTTGCAATCATATGTGTATAAACGAATCTTGCGCCGCCAATAGCCCATCGTTTGAAGGTGACGCGAAACGCCAGAGTTCCAAAGAGCCGAATCAACACCTTGGCATTCGGAGAGTTCCCCTCGAAGCAAATCCCATGGAATAAACCGTTGTTTTTTGCCCAAAGCCGCTCCACGCTAACGTCATGTTCGCAAATTTCGCCTTTGAGAAACATCGCTCTGATATCATCCAAAACAATACTCTTATCGTAGATCTGATCGCCCAAATGTCCTGCTAGGAACTCATATGCAATCTTAGCTGGCACTAACGGGCTCATAATATTCATCGCGCTCATATCTAGCTCAACATGATCCGAGCTCCAAGTGACTACGTCAATTTCAGGTGAGATGGAAATTCTCCGATTGAGCGGCGCCTGTTGTGCTGCCTTTAGGGCCACCTCAATCACTGATGGAGAGTGGCCGTCCATTTGCAACAGTCGCATGATGTGCGATTTTGCTTCCGGTGCAGGTGTTATAATCGAGCCATCATCCAATTTTTTCGTTATGATCCGCGCAACCCCTTTTTTTACCTGCCCCCGACGCGGGCCACCTTGACCGCCCAAAATCACTTTCTGGTTTTCCAGTAGGGTAGCAGCCAAATCCGGGTTTGACTCTTCCAACGCCCTGACCGCTGACGCTACAATTGGATCGGCCCGTGCGGTGGCTTCGAAAGAGCGGCCAAAAAGGGAATTGCATTGTTTGCAAAGGAATTTTGATTCGAGTTTACCAAGAAGAGCAGCAGGTATTACGTGCTCTGTAGTCATGTCTCCATTCTCAAGACAAAATATGCATTTGCTTATCGGCCACTTGATTTTCATGCTAAAATCCGAATCATATTCCCCATTTATAACGTTTGCTCGCTACGACCTTACACAGTGAGCCGCTATAAATTTACTCTTCGGTTCGAGATTGAAATCCGTCGATCTTGAATGGCTTGCACGAACCACGGCTTTCTCAAATCTCAACACAAAACCTTACCGTCCGTTCTCCCAACACCCCAGTCATACACACCCGGCAGCCCCACCCAAATAAACCACTTTCCTACATCGTTCATTTTATGTTCTAATTGCCGCCATGACCGATTCACCCGCACCAATCCCGAGCCTTGAAGGCACCGTCCTTGATTTTACCCCTGTGCCGATGGAGCGGCAGCGCGGGGGCGGGTGGTCGGTGGAGATGCAGCGGCGTTTTATTACCGCCCTCGCGGCGATGGGGTCGGTTGGTGCGGCGTGCAAGGCGTGCGGGATGGGGCGGGTGTCGGCTTATCGGTTGCGAACGCGCGAGGGTGCGGAGAGTTTTGCCACGGCATGGGACAGGGCGATTGAGGATGGGCGGCTGCGGCAATTTGATTATGCGATGGAGCGTGCATTGAACGGTGTGACCACGGTGCGCGTGCTGCGCGGTGGATCAATTACAGTACAGAGCGGCCCTGACATGAAGCTTATCAACAGCGCGCTACGCGATGTGCCAATGCCGCCCGAATTCGCGCGTTAAAGCAACAAAGGATACAAATTCAATGTGATTGGCCGGCATTATGTAGCAAACGCACCAACGCCTGCCTAGCCTAATATGGGTATCGGCGGGTAATAGCGGGTATGGCCGAACCACATGTCCTATACGCACTTCAAGCCAAGCATCGCCGCGTAAAGGGGCAGATTGTCGCAC
>ERZ1292633.685-Hain-H41-02um-R1-685-length-38419-cov-6_pt1 | contig 38419 bp, 38 predicted proteins | sample MGYA00564406_ERZ1292633 | MGnify/ENA primary metagenome ERZ1292633 (study PRJEB36523, sample SAMEA6512639) | groundwater metagenome | collected 2019-01-08 | study: AquaDiva: Metagenomics assemblies of 32 groundwater samples
CCGAACCCGGAGCGGCTCCCCTTTACGCGAAGCGTCAAGGGCAAGCGACGGGCCCATCAGCACCGCCAGCCGAAGGCTGAGAAGGGACCGGGGCCCCCGTCGGTTCTCAAATCCGCCCTATCTCTCAAATCTCGAATCTCCGGTCACTATGTCCCGGTTCGCTGCGCCTCTGTGTCCTCTGTGTCCTCCGTGGTTCATCTTTGGCAGGGCGATTGTCCCGTGGGAGCGTGAGACTGTTGCAAGCCCTCGCTGCAGGCCGGCTCGAAGGTGATCGCTCCTTTTGCCCCAAACAGCGCGCGCCCCTCATGTTATTATGGTGTGAGAACGAAACCTCCATCCGAGCCTGCCCGACCACGGCCCATCGTCCCGCTCCTCGGCTATCAGCGGGAAGACGTCGAGTCCGACGCCCGTTTCCGTTGGAACTGCTGGGCGCGCCAGACCGGCAAGAGCTTCACCAAGTCCCTGCGCCGAATCCTTCGCGGCCTCTCCCGCCGCCGCAATCAGATTTTCCTTTCCGCCGGCGAACGCCAAAGCCGCGAACTGATGGAAAAAGCCCGGCAGCATTGCCAGGCCCTCAAGATCGCCGCCGACTATTACGACGATCGCTCCTTCGCCGACCTCAGCGCGAAGCAACTCGAAATCATCCTGCCCGGCGGCGTCCGCATCATCGGCCTACCCGCCAATCCCCAGACCGCACGCGGATTCACCGGCGATGTCTTCCTCGACGAATTCGCCATGCACACCGCCGACCGCGACATCTGGGCCGCCACATTCCCCACCCTCCTCCGCGGCGACGGCGAACTCGACATCGCCTCGACCCCCAAAGGCCGATCGAACATGTTCTACGAACTCCGCGACAATCCGCGCTTCACAACGAGCACCATCACCCTGCCCGACGCGATCACGCAGGGCCTCGATGTGCGCGCCGACGAAATCCGCTCCGCCATGGGCGATGAAGAGCTGTACCGTCAGGAATTCCTCTGCGAATTCCTCGACGAGGCCGCCGCCTTCCTCACCTACGAACAAATCGCCGGCTGCACCGACCCCGAACTCATCGCCCACAACAACGTCACGCCATTGGCATCCGAGACCCGCGAACTCTTCGTCGGCGTCGACGTCGGCCGCCTCCGCGACTTGACGGTCATCTGGGTTCTCGCCTCCAATCACCAAATCACAATATCGCCAGATCACCAAATCCCCTACATCACCGTCGCCCTCATCGAACTCGCCCATTCGCCTTTCCGCGTCCAGTTCGACGTTCTCTCCGAACTGCTGGGCTTCCGCACCGTCCGCCGCTGCTGCATCGACGCGGGCGGCATCGGCATGCAACTGGCCGAGCAACTCGTCGAGCGCTTCGGCTCGCACCGTGTAAAACCGATGACTTTCACGCTTGCGCTCAAGTCGCAACTCGCGGGAACGCTCCGCATCGCCGTGGAAAATCGCACGATCCGCATTCCCGCCGACGAACGCATCCGCAACGACTGGCACAGCGTCGAGCGAACGGTCAGCGAGTCCGGCCACTTCCGCCTGTCGGCCCCGCGCCGCGAGGGCAGTCACGCCGACCGCTTCTGGGCCGCCGCCCTCGCGCTGCATGCCGCCGACTCCGCATCCGGAACAATCGAACACCTGACCATCAAGCCCATTCAGTTTGCAAGAACAGGAACATGGTAATGGCACATGGAAAGCGCAACGCACTGCAACGGATCGTCAACGCCTTTCGTCCGACGCTCACGGATCGTCCGCGCCCCGGCCGCGTCGTCGTATCCCGCGCCGAAGATTCCGTGCGCGACTACCCCGGCGCGGGACTGACCCCGTCGCGACTGGCCGCCATTCTACGCGAGGCCGACGACGGCTCGCTTGCGACCGCGATGCAACTCTTCGAAGAAATGGAGGAAAAGGACGCCCACCTCTATTCCGTCGCCAACACCCGACGCCTCGCGGTGACGGGACTGCAATGGCAAATCATCAGCGCCGCCGACGTGCGCGACGGAGTCGACCGCGCCGCCGCCGACGAATCCGCCGCGTACTGCCGCGAAATACTCGATTCCATCGACGCCTTCGACGAGTCGCTCCAACATCTCGCCCTCGCCCTCGGTCGCAACATCGCCGTGGCCGAGATCGTCTGGGAACTCGTCGGCGGTCAACTGCAGCCCGTCGATATCGCGCCGGTGGATTTCACGCGCGTCATCTTCGACGAGTTCGACCGACTGCGGATTCTGACCGAGGACGAACCGCGCGACGGCATCAAGATTCCCGCCAACAAATTCGTCGTCCACGCGCCGCACAGCGTCTCCGGCCATCCGCAGCGCGGCGGCCTGCTCCGCGTCACCGCGATGGTCTACCTCGCCAAAAATCTTTCGCTCAAGGACTGGCTTGTTTACGCGGAAGTCTTCGGCATGCCGGTGCGCATCGCCCGTTACGAGCCGACCGCCACGCCCGAGGAAAAACGCGAAATGCTGACCATGCTCGAATCCCTCGGCAGCAACGCAGCGGGCATCTTCAGCCGCGCCGTGGAACTCCAGATCATCGAAGCCAAACACGGCGCCGACGGTCCGCCGTACGAGCGGCTCATCGAGTTCCTCAACCGCGAAATGAGCAAGGCCTGGCTCGGCCAGACGCTCACCACCGACATCGCAGGCCAGAGCGGATCGGTGGCCGCGGCGCGCGTACACGAGGAAGTGCGTGCGGACATCCTCGCCGACGACGTTCGCAAAGAAGCGCGCACCCTGCGCCGCGATCTTCTGGGACCGATCACGCGGTTGCGGTTCGGTCCGGATGCTCCCGTCCCGTATTTCACGCGGCGTCCCAGGGGTCCGGCCAACCCGCGCGAACTGGCGGACGTGCTTTCCGTCGCGGTGAACCAGCTCGGCCTCAAGGTTTCAGAGCCGTGGGCGCGCGCGGCGCTGGGCATCGGCCCGGCGGCGGAAGGCGATGCGACGCTCGGCGGCGTTTCGCGCTGATCGCTCCTTTTCGGGAAAGGAGCGCGCGCCCGCGATGTTATTAAGGGTAGAGACAAGACACGGACTCGGAGATGCGAACGACCATGACCTCGAACCGACAAGCAACGATGGAAACGAACGAAGTGCGGGCGCTGCGCTCGGCGGCCCTGCCGACCGACACCGTCCCCGCCAGAATCCTGCTCGCCCCGTGGGGACGCGTCGAGAGCACCAGCGGCGAGTTTGTGGTGGACGAGGAGTCCGCGGCGCTCACCGTGCAGGCCTTCGACGAACACGCCACCGACCTGCCCATCGACTACGAGCACCAGACGCTCGGCGGCGAGTTCGCCTCGCCCAGCGGACAGGCCCCCGCGGCGGGCTGGATCAAACGTCTCGCCGCCGAACCGGGCGTCGGACTTCTGGCCGACATCGAATGGACCGACCAGGCCCGAAAGATGCTCACCGCCAGGGAGTATCGCTACCTGTCGCCGGTGGCCGTGGTCCGCAAGAGCGACCGCAAGCTGGTGGCGATCCATTCGGCGGCGCTGACCAACAAGCCCGCGATCGTCGGCATGCAACCGATCGTCAACCGCGCCGCAGTGCCGCAAGATGGCATTTCGCTGGAAAATGATGATTCGCTGTGCGTGCTGCGCGGGGAACTTCAGCTTCCGGCTGAAGCCGATCGCGAGGACGTGCTGGCGGCCGCGAGCCGCCGACTGGTTGAGCTTCGCGAAGTCGCGAAAACTCGGCGCTCCGAGGAGCGGATCGTCGAGGCGATGCGGGCCGGAAAGCTCGTCGCGGCGCAGCGCTCGTGGGCGGAGGCGCTGATCGGAAAAGATGAGTCGTTGTTCGAGGACTGGATCGCGACCGCCCCCGTGATCGTTCGCCCCGGCGCGACGGTCGCGCCGCACGCGGGCGACGCACGCGAGCGGAACCACCGGGCGATCGCGGCGCGGGCACGAGCCGAATTCCGCTCGAACCGGCTGTTGTCCGGCCTGACGAGCGAAGAGGCCTACATCGCAAACGCGGTACGAAACGAGTAAACGTCCAAAAGTCCAAACGTCCAAACTGAGGAAAGGTGACACGCAATGGCACTAACAAAAAATCGGGAAGTGGATCACTATGTGGACCAGGAGCTGCGGACCGTTCAGGTCGCAGCCGCGAAGCACATCTACAAGGGTGCGCTGGTCGGGATCGACTCGGCGGGATACGCCCGGCCGCTCGTGGCCGGGGATCCGTTCGCGGGGGTCGCCTACGAGGAAATCGACAACTCCGCAGGCGCGAACGGGGCGCTCTCCGTGCGGGTCTACACACTGGGCGATTTCGGCCTGGCGCTCTCGGGAGCAACCGTCGCGCACGTGGGCCGACCGGTGTTCGCCTCGGCGGATGACACGCTGACGTTCACCGGGGCGGGGAATTCGTATGTGGGAATCGTGCAGGACGTGCCCGCGTCCGGTTCGATCATCCTGCGAATCGATCCGCAACGCTCGAAGATCAAGACCATCACGCACGCCGTCGAGGACCTCGCCGCGGGGGCCGACATCGCCGCCCGCGCGATCCACGCCTTCGAGGCGGCGGGGTGGCTGGTCTCCGCGCGGGTCGTCAATCAGGCGACGGCGGCCGTCGGCATCGACAACGCCAACACCTGCGTGGTTGCGCTGACCACTGACGCGGGCGCGGTCGTGAGCGCCACGTTCAACGCGACGAACACGTTTCCCTCGGCCAACGCGAAGAAAGACCTCGGAGCGATGTCCAACGCCGGCGCCCCGGCCGGGTATGTGATGTCACTGGCGGTCACCAACGGAACGACGGCGAATCCGGGACCGTTCCTCGTCGAAGTGGACTACGTATAAGAAGTGAGAAGATAGAATTATGAAGGAAGAAAAGAGGTTCATCATTCTCTCTTCTCACTTCTAACTTCAGTCTTCTTCTGTATATGGCAGAAGCTCAACACTGAAAATCAAGGAGACAATCGTGGCTATTATCAATACGGGACTGTTGACCAAGGGACTGCGCAGCGAGTTCTTCGACCGCTTCGCCTCCGCGACGACGTACTTTCAGGATCTGGCGACGCGCATCCAGTCGAACAGCGACAGCGAGACGTACAAATGGCTCGGTTCGCTGCCGCGGATGCGCGAATGGGGTACGGGCCGGCTCGCCCGCGGACTGGGCGCCGAGTCGTACTCCGTCGAAAACCTCAAATACGAATCGACGCTCGAAGTCGATCGCGACGAGATCGCCGACGACAAGACGGGGCAGATTCGCATTCGCATCGGCGAACTGGCCGTGCGCGCGGCCACGCACAAGGACTACCTCATCTCCCAACTGCTGATCAACGGCGAGACGGCCGGCTTCGACAGTTACGACGGCGTGTCGTTCTTCCACGACGCGCACGTCTCGGGTTCGTCGGGTGCGCAGGACAACAAACTGACGAGCACGGCGGTCGCTCCGGACAGCCCGACGACGGACGAGTTCAAGGCCGGACTCAAGGCGGCCATCGCGGTGATGCTGGCGTTCAAGGACGACCAGGGCGAGCCGATGGTGATCTCGGCGACGGGCCTGGTCTGCGTCGTGCCGACGACGATGTATCTGACCGCGCTGGAAGCCGTCAGCGCGACGGTGGTGAGCAGCACGTCGAACGTGACGCAGGGGGTCGCGCGGATCATCGCGGCGCCGTGGCTGACCGACGCGAGTAAGTGGTACCTGCTCAAGACCGACGGCGTGATCCGTCCGTTCATCTTCCAGGATCGCGAACAGGTGGAGTTCACGGCGCTGACCGAGGACAGCGACGAGGGGTTCCGCCGCGAGAAGTTCCTGTACGGCGTGCGGGCGCGCTATCGCCTGGCCTACGGGTACTGGCAGTTCGCGGCGCGAATGGATTTCATATTGCCGGTGTGATGAATGGCGAATGGCGAAGATCGAATTGGGAAAAGTCGTATTGCGTCATGTTTCATTCCGAATTCGCCGTTCGACATTTGTCGTGGAACCAAAGGAGATTTAGCCGTGGCGTACATCACCAACACAGACATCGAGGAACGACTCGGCCACGCGGCGTATGTGCAACTCGCCGATGACGACGGCAACGGCGCGGCCGATACGGGCGTGGTCGATGAAGCGCGGCTGGCGGCGGAGGGCGAGGTCAACAGCTTCCTTGCTCTCCGCCACGCGACGCCGATCGACGTTGCGGTCTATTCGGAGCTTGCCGATCTGCTGAAGAGCATTTCGCTCGATCTGGCCGAGTACCGTCTGCGTCTGCGGAGGCCTCCGGTTTCGGAGGACGCGCGGCGTCGGCGCGAGCAGACGATCGAATGGCTGCGGCGGATTGGCGACGGGACCGTAGCGCTGCCGTCGCTTTCCGCCGTGCCGACGACGACCGCGCGGGGAACGATCGCAAAGGCGATCGGCGCGGAGCGACTGCTCTCGCGCGGCGAGCTGGAGACGCATTGAAAACTACGAAGGAAGAAGACTGAAGTGAGAAGCAAGAAGAGAGAAGCATGCGAAAGCAGCAGCTTTTTTCAGTCTTCTAACTTCAGTCCTCGGAGCGGAGCGACGCATGCCGACGCCGGACAGGACAACGATCAAGGCCGCGATTGACGCGTTCGTGAGCCGACTCGGCACGAATCTCGTCGCCGATCCGCCCACGGCCGGCGCGCCGTTTCGGAAAGTGGCGCTCGGCGTCGGCGATCCGGAGAATCACCCGCGGCCGTTCCTGACCGTGCGTCTCGTGCGCGCCAGATCGGTCGACGTCGTAGACGACGACAAGCTGATCGAGGTGATCGTGGAGTTGCGACTGGTGACCGATGTGCTGGGGGCCGATCCGCTCACGCCGCTGCTCGACCGGATCGGCGCCGTGGACGATTTTCTAGACGGAATTCGCGACGGGGGAGTGGTCGAAGGCGCGGAGGGATTCGACGATCGAGTTTGGACGTTTGCTGAACCACGGTCGACGGCGGGCGCGCGACTGGCGACGGCGTCGGCCACGCAGGCGTTCATTGTGAAGGTGCAACGAAGTCAGAACCGGGCGCCGGCAGCCTAGAAAAAGCGAACCACCAAGGCGCCAAGGCACAAAGGAACTGCAAAGATAATGCAAAACCATTATAGGCGTAATTGTACTTCCATTGTGTTTTTGTGTCTTTGTGTCTTGGAGGTTCACCAGGAATCGGAAATCCTGCAATGATCTGGATATTGGCAACGCGCGGGGCGGCGACCAAACTGCGAGCGGCGCCGTTCACAGAGACGACGATCGAGGGCGTACACAGCGTCGTCTATAAGCTCGGCGTCGAGCCGGTTCCCTTCCCGGGCGACAATCAGAGCGTCGAACCATTGGGAACCTATGGAAGAGGCGTCCGGCGCGTCTCGGGCGTCGTGTTTTCGCACCACGGATCGGTTGCGGAAACGCTCTTCGGGATCACCGCGGGAATCGATCTCATCGTGCGCTACCGGGCCAACGGGCAAAAACGAAAACGGACCTTCGTGGATGTGATCTTCGTCGGCGACGCCACGGTGACGACGCCGTCCCTGAATGCGGGCCGGTCTGCGTTGATCGGCGTTCCCTTCCGGGTGCAGATTCCATCGAGCCAAACGCTGGCCGATCATATCACGGATATTGTGGAGCCGTAGTCATGCCGCGCGACACAGACACGATCATCGGGGCCGCCGAGGCGGTTCTGGCGGAACAGAACACGGAATTGCGGGCGACGCGGACGCGACAGTTGCTGGCGGTTGGGGCGAAGGCGGCGACCGGTAACGGAAACATCGATGCTGCATTCTTCCTTGATGTGCGTTTCCGCCTGGTGTTCATCCGCTGCCACTTCGCCGGCACCGCGGGAACGGCGGCGATGGTCATTTCACTGGATTCGATGCGGGGCAGCGCCTATGACGCAAAGCTGTTTACCATCACCAGGGCCGGTGTGGGCAACGACGTGAACTTACGCATTCCGGCTGACGAGAGCCTTGATCCCTCGCCGTGGACGTTCCAGGTTGGTGACGCCGTGCGTATTCAGTGGACCAATCCCGACAGCGGGAACATTACATGGGGATTGGAAGTTGGACTGGCAATGGCGTCGTGAAGAGTGAAGTCCAAAGTTGAAAGTTCGAATATCAAAGGGTTATTCTTCGAACTTTGATCTTTGATCTTTGATCTTTAGAGCGTCTAACAGAACCGAGAGCGCGAGCGACCGGTCTTGGGTCTTTCGGCTCTTCGGGTTTGGCCCCGCGCTTGCGCTTGGGGTTCTGTTAAAGGTTTTTAACCTTCGCACGGAGTGCGGATCATGCCGCTGACGAACAGGTCGGAAAGTCAGGTGGCGCGGAATCTGACGGACGCGGACGCGCTGACCCTCGGCGAGGATACGGCCATCGAGTTTCGGACGATGGCCCCTCCGCCGACTCCACCGTCCGGCGCGGTGCTCGCGTATGCCGGGAGCGACGGCAAGCTCCATGCCAAAAACGACGCGGGGGCGGAGTTTGACCTGACGGCGGGCGCCACGGCCCTGATCGAACTCTCCGACGTGGACGCCAAGACGGGCACGGGCACGACGGTGGTGATGCAGGGATCGCCGACGCTCACGACGCCGGTGATCGCGGACTTTTCGAGTGCCACGCACAGTCATCAGAACGCCGCGGGCGGCGGGACGCTGGATGCGGCCGCGATCGCGGCGGGAACGTTGAACAGCGCCCGACTGGCGGCGAAAAACAAAACCGTCACGCGGATCATCTACATAGAAAATCCTGCGGCCACGGACGAACTGCCCATCGCCTACGTGCCCGACGCCGCGACGATGGTGGCGGTGCGGGCGGTGACGGACGTGGGGACCGTGGACTTCAACATCGAGAAGCGGGCCAAGCTCACGCCCGACGTGGCGGGCACGAACGTCTGGACAGTGGACAAACAGGCGACGGCGGCGGGGCTGGAACAATTGACGTTCGACGCCGGGGCGGTCTCTGCGGACAACTGGCTGCACTATTCGGCCTCGGCGGTGGCGAGCGCCCCGACGAAACTGTGGGTGACGCTGGAATACACGATCGACTAGAAACTGGAAACAAGAAACCGGAAACCAGAGGTGATGTATGGCGAATGAGATCAAGGACAAGTTCGGGACCAGCACGGCGTTGACCATTACCCTGGCGTCGCTGGCGAACCTCGCGGGGCGGCAATCGACGCTGGTGGACAACACGGCGGCGCGGTATCAGGACCTGCTGCTCTTCGTCAACGTGAAGACCGCCAACACCCCCAACGCCAACAGCATCGTCGAGGTCTATCTGATCCGTTCGGACAACGACGCGACCGAGCACCGTGACGACGGGGCGGGGACGACCGACGCGGCCCTGACGCCGCTCAACGCCCAGCTTGTCGGGGCCTTGCGCAGCAGCGGCGCTCCGGGCACAGGTGAAACGCTCAAGGGCAGCTTCCTCGTTCACCGTCCGGGGCCGGAGTGGGGCGTGGTCGTCTTCAACCGCACGGGGCAGACGTTGGACGCGACGGGAACGAATCACTGGGTGCGCTACGCCGGGCTGAACCCGGAAGTGCAATAGGGAATATGAACCACGGAGGGCACACCTGTCCCGGCCGCGTCGGGAGAGAGCACGGAAACGGAAGGGGAACCACCAAGGCACAAAGGCACAAAGAATGAAAAGGGAATAGGCGTATTCGTGATTTAATACTTCTTGGTGTCTTGGTGGTTTGCAGTACATGGCGGATAAGGCGTGATGTTCGATAGTCTGCCCAATCAGATGCAGGGGTTCGCACGAAACGGCGGGGAGGCGTTCCACCCGCACCTGTGGGCGGGCTATCTCGGCGGGATGACCCCGTGTCTGGGACTGGCGGGACGAAACGCGCCGGACGTGTCCCCCTACCGCTACGACGGGGTAGCTCAGGCCAATCCGGTGTTGATGACGATCACCGGAAGCCCGATCGGCCCGGCGATCCGATTCACCGGCGGTGCGGCGATTCAATGGAACGGCGACAGTTCGTTGGGCAACAAGTTCAAGGTTGCGAGCGGCGAACGACCCATCACCATTCACGCCTATTTCCGGTACGTCCATAAGACCTCCACCAATAAGATGACCCTGTTCCGCTCGGACGACGCGACGGTCGGCAGTCTGGAATACGGGTACCACCTGTATGTTGAGGCCAACGCGGACAGCTTGAAGTTTGAGACGCATCGGGGGGAGACGGGATTGGAAGTGCCGCCCATCGTAATGCCCATCTATACGGCGGCGGGGGCACTGACAGGGGGCAAGTGGCACAACGTCGTCGTCACGTGGTGGCCGAAGGACATAGAGGACCCGAATCAAGGGCAATATGTGATGATGAATATAGATGGGAAATGGATTTACCCGACCTTCATCTACACGGAGCGTGACATAATCCACTTGAACAGTCAGCACAGCCGGTGCGGGGGATCGTTCGGAAACACGGCCCCTGATCTGGAAGTCGCCCTCGTTGAAGTGTGGAACCGGCGGCTCCCGTGGCGGGCGATCGACCTGCTCATGGCCGATCCGTCGGCGGTATTTCGGAGGCGGGGCGGGGGGTTGTCCAAGGGTTCGCGACTCGTGTCGATCGGCGGAACGGCGCTGCGACGGGCGAGCGTGACGGTGGCGGGATGAGACGATGATCCACAGATTACACAGATGGACACAGAAAAGAAAAGGAGAATCCGAACCACGGCATTCAGGCCGGGGCTCCGGGATTGACGGGGCTCCGAACCGTCCAAATATCCAGACGTCCAAATTTGGACGTTTGGATGTTTCGACGTTTGGACGTTTCGACGTTTGGATATTTGGACTTTTCGCCGATTGGGGATCGCCTCGGACTGCTCGTTTACGACTGAGATTTCAGATTTGAGATTTGAGAGTGGGAATGATCGGTCGGCGGTCGTCGATCGGCGACTGCGGACCGGCGATCGGCGACTGTGGGTCGCCCATTGATGACGGTCGGTCGCCATCCGAGTTGGTGCGGGATGGAGTGGCCTGATTATCCGGCGGCCTGGCGGCGCGGGCGGCGAGCCGGCAGGCGAGACGGATAGCGGCATTCATGCTGCCGGGGTCGGCGGAATTGGTGCCGGCGATGTCGAAGGCGGTGCCGTGGTCCACACTCGTCCTTATGATCGGCAACCCGAGGGTCACGTTCACGGCGGAGTCGAAGGCCAGCATCTTGATGGGAATCAAGCCCTGATCGTGGTACATGGCGACGACGCCGTCGAAGCGCGAACGGCGGTGAGGGGTGAAGAAGGAGTCGGCGGGGAAGGGGCCGTCCACGTCGATGCCGTGCTGGCGGGCCATCTGCATGGCGGGCTGGATGACGCGGCGTTCCTCGTCGCCGAATCGGCCCTCCTCGCCGGCGTGGGGGTTGAGTCCGAGGACGGCGATGCGCGGGTGTTCGATGCCGAACCAGCGGACGAGTGCGTCGTGCAGCAGGTCGATGGGCTGAAAGACCGCGCCGATCGAAAGCAAGTCGCGAATTTCCAGCAAACCGATGTGTACGGTGGCGAGGGCGATGCGCAATCCGCCGCCGACGAAGGCCATGGTGTAGCGTTTGGTGTTGAAGGCTTCGCCGAGTTTGTCGGTGTGGCCGGCGAACTTGCATCCCGCCAGTTTCCAACTCACCTTGTGGATGGGCCCGGTGACGACGGCGTCGATGGCGCCGCGTCTTGCGGCTTCGATCGCGGAATCGAAGAAGCGAAGCGACATCTTGCCGCCTTCGGCGGTGGGTCGGGCGTTGACCCAGAATCCCGCGGGATATTCGGGGAAATCGGCGACGACGACTCCGCTGTCGACGCGTGAGGCTTCTTCGAGGGGCATGTGGAACCAGAAGGGCCGGATGGAGGCGGCGTCGGCGGCGGCGTTCAGGACATCTTCGACGCCGTAGATGATGAAGCGTCCGATCGAACGCAAGGCGGGATCGGCGAGGGCTTTGACGATTGTCTCGGCGCCGATGCCGCAGGGGTCGCCCATGGTGATGCCGATGAGGGGTCGGTCGGACCGGGGGGCGTTGTCGGGGTTGCCGTCAGCGGTCATGCGAGGCCGGCCTTTTGGAGGGATTCCAAGGTGAGTGTTGTAGAACGTTGAGTGCCCGTACCCTCACCCCGACCCTCTCCCTGGAAGGGAGAGGGGGAAGCTGGTGCGTCCGGGACGCACCCTACGTTTTGTGCGAGCTGGTCGAGGCGGTGGACGATGGTGCGGGCGATGATGTCGGATTCGAGGTTGACGCGGAAGCCGGCGCGGAGGTCGGCGAGCGTGGTGCGTTCGAGCGTGGTGGGAATGAGGGCGACGCTAAAGGCGGCGTCGGCGACATCGGCGATGGTGAGCGAGACGCCGTCGATGGTGATCGAACCCTTGGGGACGATGTAGGGCGTCAGGTGCGGTTGGGGGCGGAGCCAGAGGACGTGCTCGCGCGGGGAGGCGAGGACGCGATCGACCTGGGCGGTGCCATCGACGTGACCCTGGACGAAGTGGCCGTCGAGGCGGTCGCCGAGGCGGAGCGAGCGTTCGAGGTTCACGCGATCGCCGGGGCGCTTTTGGCCGAGGGTGGTCTTGTCGAGGGTTTCGGAGATGACGTCGAATTCGAGGGAGTCGTCTGATAAGGAGGCGACGGTGAGGCAGACGCCGCTGACGCAGATGCTGTCGCCGAGCTTTGATTCACAAGCGAGGGGTCCGATGCGGATGCACAATCGCCGCCCGCCCGCGGTCCGGCGAGTATGGGTGATCGTGCCTGCGCACTCGATGATGCCTGTAAACATCGTTTCGTCCGTCTCGCCCTGCCATGCGGGACCATCTCCTTAGCTGATCCATGCTAGAGCGCAGGATGGTGGTGTCAAGGTGAAGACGGGCACGATGCCTGCGCTGCCTGCGCGGATCGAGTTATTCGGACGTGGGCGGGCGATTGGGTTGCAAGTCGAAACGTCAAAAAGTCAAAACGCCGAAACGTCAAGACGTCAAATCGTCGAAACAAGGGTCGCGATGCCGGCTCCCTTACGGTCGCGGCTCTGACTGGCCGGGTCGGAACGAAGCGAAGGAATCTTCGCCGGCCGCGAAGAAGTTAGTGGTACAAAGCGCACAGAGCGCGCGGAGGCGGAGCAAGTCAGGGTGGGCCAAGCACGGATCTCAAATTTGAAATCTGAGATTTGAGATTTCAGATTCCAGATTTGAGGTCATCGCAAACGCGGGTCGTCAAAGACCGAGCAGGGCGGTGATGAGTTCTTCGTCCTGGAGGCCGAGGTCGCGAAGGGCCTGGCGCTTTTGATCGTCGGACAAGTCGAGATCGTTGACGATCTTGCTGATGTCGTCGAAGACGATGGGCTGACCGTCGGCGCCGATGACGCTGTTGGGGTAGGTTGTGGGGACGGTGAAGCCGCAGGCGGGGAGCATGGCTAGCGCGGGGAACAGGATGAAGAGAAGAATGCGGTTAATCCGGATACGGATGTTGGAAGTCCGGTCAGTCATGCAATACGGAATGTTAATCCGCAAGCGAGCGAAGAGCAAGGATGCCGCTCCCGCGATGCGCCTGGTGGGTGCATCCCATTTTGGGTGGCATGCCCGCCCCACGGGCGGGCATGTTGTACGCTTGGACGTTCTCGAAGCACTGAAACACATGGCCGCGACGCGCGGTCATGCCACCCGACCGCCGGATGGGGATTGCGCCGCCCACACGGGGCGACGCTACAGGTGCGGTTGAAGAAGGGTTCCAGGTCCGCTAGAATCCGACGCGGGCGTGCCTCGATCCCCTGAAGCCGCGGCGGGCTGCCTGCCGAAAACCCGGCATTTTAGAGCCCCGGCATTAATGCCGGTGCTCCGGAATGGGCGAATCGCCCGCGCGACCCGGCAAGCGATCATGGCGAAAAAACAGAAGAAACTGGGCGAAACGCTCGTCGGATGGGGCATCATCGACGCCAACGCGCTGGCGGATGCGCTGCAGTACGCCAAGGAGCACAACAAGCGGATCGGCGAGGCGCTGGTCGAGTTGGAGTTGTGCAGCGAAGACGACGTGGCGAAGGCGCTGGCCAGTCAATTCGGCCTCGAATACATCGACCTCGACAAACAGGCCGTCAATCGCGAGGTGCTGAGCCTCATTCCCGCGAAAATGATCGAGGACTACCTGGTGCTGCCGCAGGGTGAGGAGGGCGGGCGACTGAAGGTCATCATCACCGACCCGCTGGACCTGGAGACGCTGGACCTGCTTCGGTTTCGTCTGAACCGGGAGATCGTTCCGTCGCTGGCGGCGACGGGCAAAGTCAAGCGCTTCATCGACAAGTTCGTGAATCTCGAGGGGGACGTGCTGTCGCAGACGATGAAGAGTATCGACCAGGAGGCGCCGGAGGAAGACGAGGAAGGGTTCAGCAGCAAGACGCTCCAGGCCGAGGATGGCGACGCGCCGATCATCCGACTCGTGAACCTCATCATCACGGAGGCGGTGCACGGGCGGGCGAGCGATATTCACATCGAGCCGATGGGCGACCGGGTTCGGGTGCGCTACCGGGTCGACGGCGTATGCCACATTCGCGACGACATTCCCAAGCACATGCAGGGTGCGGTGACGACGCGGTTCAAGATCATGTCGGGCATGGACATCGCGGAGCGTCGCGTGCCGCAGGACGGTCGTATCAAGATGAAGATCGGCGGGGGTCAGATCGACTTCCGCGTGAGCGCTCTGCCGGCGTATCACGGCGAGAGCATCGTGCTTCGTATTCTGCGGCCGGAGTCGGTCAAGATCGGTATTCCGGCGTTGGGTTTCGCGGAGGACGACTACCAGAAGTTTTTGAAGATCATTCAGCGGCCCAACGGGATTTTTCTGGTGACGGGCCCGACCGGCTCGGGCAAGACGACGACGCTCTATGCGGCGCTGCAGGAGTTGAACAAGCCGGATCGGAAGATCATCACGGCCGAGGACCCCGTGGAATACAACTTCACGGGGATGAACCAGTGTCAGGTGAAGGAGGATATCGGGCTTTCGTTCGCGAAGATTCTTCGTTCGATGCTGCGTCAGGCGCCCAACATCATTCTCGTGGGCGAGATTCGCGATCGGGAAGTGGGCGACGTGGCGATTCAGGCTGCGCTGACGGGTCACCTTGTTTTCAGCACGTTGCACACCAACGACGCGCCGTCGGCGATCACACGACTGATCGACATGGGGATCAAGCCGTTTTTGGTGGCGAGCGCGATTCAGGCGATCATGGGGCAGCGGCTGATCCGCGTCATCTGCTCGGAGTGCAAGGCGGTCGATCCGAATCCGGATCGGCGGACGCTGAAACTGCTGGGTTTCACGGAATCGGAGTTGGAAGGGAAGACGATCTGGAAAGGGGCGGGTTGCAAACGGTGCGGAAACACCGGGTACCGTGGCCGCGTGGGCGCTTTCGAGATGCTCACGATGAACACGCAGCTCCGCGACCTGGCGTTTAACCGCGCGCCAGCGACGCAGTTGCGGGCGGCGGCGCGGGCGAACGGGATGCGGTCGATCCTGGAAGACGGCAAGCTGAAGATACTCGCGGGCGTGACGACGCCGGAAGACCTGTTGCGCGTCACGCAGGCGGAAGGCATCATGGCGGAGGCGTGAGGGCGGGCGATTGAGCGATTGAGCGTTGATCCGAACCCCAAGCGCCAGCGCGGGGCGGTCCTCACCGGGACAGGCGGTTCTGATTGCGGGGCGCCCGCCCGCGACTGGCGTGAAAGGTCGAAGGGGTCGGAAACCAAGGGAATAGCCTATGGGATCGCTTCATATTGACCGCCTGCTGGAGACGGTCATCAAGCAGGGGGCATCGGACCTGCACCTGACGGTGGGCCGGCCGCCGGTCATTCGGATTCACGGGCATCTCCGCTCGCTGGAGACGAAGGTTCTTGCGCCGGAGGACACGGTGGCGCTGATGAAGGCGATCACGCCGGAGCGAAGCCAGCAGGAGTTGCAGGAGGAAGGCGGTTGCGACTTTGCGTTCGCGTTCGGCGACGCGGGTCGTTTTCGCGTGTCGATCTTCAAGCAGAAAGGCAACATAGCCCTGGTTCTTCGTCTGATTCCCAGCAAGCTCCTGACCTTTGACCAGATCGGGTTGCCGAACATCTGCCGGGCGTTGTGCCGGCGTCCGCGGGGGATGTTCCTGGTCACGGGACCCACGGGGTCGGGCAAGACGACGACGCTGGCGACGATGATCGACTACATCAACAAGAACCTCGATCGGCACATTGTGACGATGGAAGACCCGATCGAGTACTACCACAACCACAAGAAGTCGCTGATCAACCAGCGAGAGGTCGGGACGGACGTTCCGAGTTTCTCGGAGGCGCTGAAGCGCGTGCTGCGCATGGACCCGGACGTGATCCTGGTGGGCGAGCTTCGCGACCTGGAGACCATCGCGGCGGCGGTCCGGGCGGCGGAGACCGGGCACCTCGTGTTCAGCACGCTGCACACGACGGGTTGCCAGGGCACAATCAACCGTATCGTGGACGCCTTTCCGCACGAGCAGCAGGAGCAGATTCGCGTTCAGCTTTCGACGAACCTGATCGCGGTGCTCTCGCAGGCGCTCATCCCTCGGCAGCCCAAGGGAATGGTGGCGGCGTACGAGTTCATGGTGGCGACGCCGGCGATCGCCAACTTGATCCGCGAGAACAAGACGTACCGGATCGACTCGGCCATTCAGACGGGAAAGAAATACGGCATGCAGTTGCTCGACGAGCACTTGTGGAACCTGTATGAGCAGGGGGCGATCAACGCCGAGGACTGCGTGGACCGCTCGCGCCATCCGGGCGCGCTGCAGGACAAGATCGACGCACACAGGCGCGGGCTTGGCGGACCGCCGAGTGAGGGAAGCGGCGGAGGGGGCGAAGAGCCGGCGGCGCCGACGTTTAGAACATCATGAGCGATAAACCGACCAGCACGGCTCCGGGGTCAACGCGGTTGGCGGCTGCGCCGTCCAAGGGGGCGAAGCGCCTTCCGCCGATCGAGCAGCTTCGCGGGCTGAAGCTCGGGCGCATCCTCATCAAGATGGGGAAGCTCAAGCGGAGCCAGGTTCACGAAGCGCTGGACATCCAGAAGCAGAAGCGCGGTCCGATCGGGAAGATTCTTGTCGAACTGGGTTATATCACCGACCAGGACCTCGCTCTTGCGCTGGCGTCGCAAAGCGGCATGGGGACCGTCGAGCTGGGCAAGGTGGACATTGCGGCGGAGGCCATCGCGACGATGACCAGTCAGATGGTGACGACGTATCGCGCCCTGCCGCTGGAACTCAACAAGGAGCGGAACGAACTGTCGCTGGCGTTGGACAACCCGGACAACTTCCAGGCGACGGACGATCTGAAGACTTTGCTGGGTTACAACATCAAAGCGTTTCTATGCGGCCCGCAGGAGCTTCAGGCCGCGATCGAGCGCTACTATCCCGAGGGCGAACAGGAGTCCATCACCGGATTGATCAACGAGCTCGCGGACGACGAGGACCTGGCCAAGTTCCAGGGGCGCGGGGACAGCATCGACCTGGCGGACATCAAGGAGATGATCGAGTCGAACCCGGTCAAGAAGCTCCTGAACCTGGTGCTGCTGCAAGCGATCAAGGACAAGGCGAGTGACATCCACTTCGAGCCGTTCGAGGACGAGTTCAAGATGCGTTACCGCATCGACGGGGTGCTTTACGAGATGGTTCCGCCGCCGCGGTACGTGGCGATGGCGATCGCGTCGCGCATCAAGGTCATGGCCAATCTGGATATCGCCGAGCGGCGTCTGCCGCAGGACGGTCGCATCGAACTTTCGCTGCGCGGCATGCCCATCGACCTTCGCGTGAGCGTGTTGCCGACGCTGTTCGGCGAGAGCGTCGTACTCCGCGTTCTCGACCGGTCCAACGTTCAGCTCAACCTGGACAAGATCGGGATGCGCGACGAGGAGTTGGCGATTTTCCGGCAGCTCATGCACAAGCCCAACGGGATCATCATCAACACGGGTCCGACGGGGTCGGGGAAGACGACGACGCTTTACGCGGCGTTGTCCGAATTGAACGAGCCGGATGTGAAGATTCTGACGGCTGAGGACCCGGTCGAGTACGACATCGACGGGTTGATCCAATCCCAGGTCAAACCGGACGTGGGGATGACCTTTGCGCGGGCGTTGCGGTCGTTTTTGCGGCAGGACCCGGATATCATCCTGGTGGGCGAGATTCGCGACCTGGAGACGGCGCAAATCAGCGTGCAGGCCTCGTTGACGGGACACCTGGTATTCACCACGCTACATACGAACGACGCCCCGTCTGCCATTGCGCGACTTATGGACCTCGGGATGGAGCCGTTCCTTATTACGGCCACACTTGAAGCCGTAGTGGCTCAGCGGCTCGTGCGTCGCATCTGTGTGAATTGCAAAGCGGAGTATCGCCCGACGGAAGAGCAGTTGATGGAGGTGGCGCTGAGGCCCGAGGAAGTGGGCGAGCGGATGTTCTTCTACGGGAAGGGGTGCGACTACTGCAACGGGACGGGGTATCGGGGGCGTCTGGGGATTTACGAGATCATGGCGCTGGACGATACGCTCCGCGAGTTGATCATGCGGCGTGGATCGACGGCGGTGATCCGTCGCGAGTCGATCAAGCGCGGAATGCGAACGCTTCGCGAAGCGGGTCTGCTGGCGATCTACGACGGTATCACCAGCCTCGACGAGGTGGTGCGCGAGACGATCATCGAGGAATAAACGTCAAAACGTCGAAATGTCGAAAAGTCGAAAAGTCGAAAACGGCGAAGCAAAGGTGAGTCATGGCGACGTTTGTTTATGAGGCGATGAATCAAGGGGGGCAGGAGGTCAAGGACGAGCTGGAGGCTCTGTCCAGCGAAGACGCCCTGACGAAGATTCGCAACCTCGGCTATTTCCCGACACGCATTCGCGAGAAGGGCGGCGCGAAGGCGAAGGCGGCGACGGGCAAGAAGAAGGGCGCCCGGCGGACCGCGTTTCGCAGAATCAAGACCAAGACAATCACGCAGATCACGCGACAGCTTTCGACGCTGCAGGATGCCGGGCTTCCGATTCTGCGAAGTCTGCGGATTCTCGAGGAACAACAGAAACCCGGGGCGATGAAGGTCGTTCTGCATTCGGTCGCGGAGGACATCGAGGGCGGCAGCACGCTCTCCGAAGCCTGCTCCAGGCATCCCAAGGCGTTCAACCGTCTGTACGTGAACATGGTAGCCGCGGGCGAGACGGGCGGCGTATTGGACGTGATCCTTCAGCGTCTGGCCGAGTTCATGGAAAAGGCCGAGAAGCTGAAGAGAAAAATCATCGGGGCGATGATTTACCCGGCGGTGGTGGTGATGTTCTCGTTGGGGATCGTGACAGGCATCATGATCTTCGTGATTCCGAAGTTCAAGGATATTTTCATGGACTTCGGGGTGACGTTGCCGCCGGTGACGATGATTTTGCTGCACACGTCGGACTGGGTCGTGCTCGGCACGCCGCCGGGGTGGTTGGTCATGATCGGAGCGCCGTTCGCGTTTTACGCGTTGTTCAAGCTGATACGGTCGTCGCAGGGCGGTCGGTTCGGGGTGGATTTTGTCGCACTGAAGATTCCGGTATTGGGGAACCTGGTTCAGAAGAACTCCGTTTCGCGCTTCACGCGGACCCTGGGAACGCTGATCAACGCGGGCGTGCCGATTCTCGAGGCGCTCAAGATCACCAAGGAAACCTCTGGAAACGAAGTCTATTCGCGTGCGCTGGAGAAAGTGCACGACTCGATCCGCGAGGGCGAGAGTTTCGCCGCGCCGCTCCGGGCGGCCGGCGTGGTCGACGGTCTGGTCGTGAACATGATCGACGTCGGCGAGGAGACCGGCGAGCTGGACAAGATGCTGCTGAAGGTCGCGGACACGTATGATGAAGAAGTGGACGTGGCCGTGGCGAGTCTCGTGTCGCTGCTCGAGCCGATCATGGTCGTGGTGCTCGGCGGGATCGTCGGCTTTATCGTCATCGCACTGTTCATGCCGCTCGTGTCGTTGATTTCGTCCGTGTCCGGCGGGTAGCTCACACGGCGTCGGGCGCGGCGTGCAAGGGGTGCCCCGGCCCCACAGGCCGGAACGCGGCCTGGCCCGCTCGGCGGGCGCAGTGAGCCGCGCCTCCCCGTTTGAAAATCCAGGAGTTCGTTGCCATGAATTACGCCCTTTTGGCCCCGCAGAGCCGCCGTTTCCGTCACCGCTACCCGCGTGGGCGGTCGGGGTTTTCGCTGGTCGAGTTGCTCACGGTCATCTTCATCATTTCGCTGTTGATCGCGATCCTGATTCCGTCGCTGAACAGCGCCCGCAACGCGGCCAAGAAGATCACGACGGCCAAGGAGATCGACTCGATCAAGATCGGTCTGGAGATGTTCAAGAACGAGAACGGTTCGGACTTTCCACAGAGCAACGGATATCCGCCGTCGTTTGCGCACCCGCCGCTTGGGTCGTTCGCCTTCGACTCGTACCTCGGTCAATTTCCGTTTCATGACAGCAAGCCCGTGGTCTACGGGGCGCACTGGCTTGCGGCGATGCTGATGGGCGTGGACCAGCAGGGATATATCAAACGGAGTTCGGTCCCGCGGCGGACGCCGCCGTTGGAGCCGCCGCAGTGGTACAAGCCCGATCCGTTCGGCGACGGCAAGACCGTGATCGAGCGGGCGAACCTGTATCTGACGCCGGAGACGACGCCGACGCGCAAGACGAAGGAGCTTCCGGGGCGACCGCCTCAACACCTCGCGGAGTTATTTCCCAATTATGACAAGATGCAGGACCTGCCGGTGATTGTGGACGCGTTCGACCAGCCGATTCTGTACTACGTGTCGAACACCTCCGGCAAGACGACGAACATGCTCGAAGATAAGCGTGAACCCAACAACGAGTATGGAACCACCGCTCAAACGAAGGGTCCGCCGTTCTATTTTCAGCAGGACAATATCGGGTTCACCGGCGACAAGGTGATCGACGCGGAGCAGGGCACGACCAACGGTTGGGACTTCGGCAGCACCGGGGCTAAACACACCATTGCCCTGTCCGGGGCGGACTTGACGGCGCAGGACCTCATCGACCCCGACCCCACGAAACGCAATACGTTCGCTCGATACATCGTCGATCGCAAGGTGTATGCCAAGATGCTGGCGGACACCGAGCGAGGCGGATCAGTTGAACCGGCGACGCCGCTTCGGCCGGTCAATGCGGACACGTATCTGCTGATCAGCGCGGGGGTTGACGGTCTGTTCGGGACGACGGACGATGTGTCCAATATTCCGCCGTTTACGGAACAATGACGGATGGATTTGGTGATTTGGTGATTGCAATCAGAGCCGCGACCGTGAGGGAGCGGAGACGCAGTGAATACTGAAGTGAGAAGAGTGAAGACTGAAATAGTGCGTCGGCGGGACTGCCGCCTTCCAACTTCTCACTTCTTAATTCAGTCTTCTATTGGAATAAAATCATGAAAACCGTGCCCTTGTACAGAATGGATCGCGGCTTCACGCTCGTCGAAATGCTGGTGGTGATCGCGATCATCGCGCTGCTGCTGGCGGCGCTGCTGCCGGCGTTTTCGTCCGTGAAAACGAGCGCCAAAAAGGCGCAGACGACGGCGTACTTCACGGCCCTGGACACGGGGATTTCGTCGTACCGCGCGGAGCAACCGCTGGGCGGATCGCTGCCGCCGTCGGCGAGCGACGCACCCGTGGACAACCTGCAGAAGATCGCCATTCCAAGCGCGGACAGCGCCAGTTCTCCGATGGATGTTGCCGGCGCCCATCTGCTGGCGATGGCGATGATCGGAGCCGACGGACTCGGAACGCCGGGATTCAAGGATCTCAGCAGTCCGGCGGATGGTTTCTGGTGGGACAACACGAACAAGAACAGGGATACCGGCGCTTACTATGTCGATCCGACCACCGGCAAGGAGAAACACCCGCGGTATGGGCCTTATGTTGACGAAAAGATGCGCGATCGCGCCAAGTCGCTCAAGGATCTGGCGGACAAGGGAGGGTTGCTAAACCCGGACGACGCGGGACTGGCCGTCCGGGGCGAAAGCCCCCTCTTGCTGTTCGTGGACTCATGGGACCACCCGATTCTTTATTACAAGTCCAGTCCGGCCAGCAACCGAATGATTGCCAAATTGCCGGATAATACCCCAGGAATCTATCGTCAGGAGGACAACGGGTTAATCACCGGCAGCCGAAACGGAAAGGGGACTTGGAAGGGATTGGACTTCGGGGCGGGAAAGGAAAACGACGACTATCACCTCATCGCCAATGCCGAGAGTCCCCTGCCGACAGTGCCCGTCAAGGAAATCCTCGAAAACCCGGAGTGGGAGAACACATTCGCAAAGTTCATTCTCGATCCGAAGTCAAAGGCTCGCCCGACGCCGGTGCAGAAGGATTCGTACCTGCTCATCAGCGCCGGGCCGGATTCGCGGTATGGCACGGCGGACGACATCACGAACTGGACGAGGGAAACGAATTAAAGAAGACTGAAGAGAGAAGAGAGAAATGACCCGGCCGCCGCATTATCCAATTCAGTCTTCTCACTTCTCACTTCGACATTTGCTCGCGGCCCGTCGCTTGCGCTCCGGGTTTGGATGGACCGCTCCCTATCTGTCGCGCTGCTGTTTCGGTCGCAAGGCGCTGACGATGGTCGAGTTGCTCATCGTCATCATCGTCATCGGGATTCTGATCAGCTCCATTCTGGTGGCGGCGTCGTCTCTGATCGGCAAATCCAAGGAGCGGAACACACAGGCCGTTCTGCAGGTCGTCGCGGACGCGGTCGAGGAGTTCAGACGCGAGCAGACGGCCAATGCGACGATCTCGCGGAATAAGGAATATAAGAGGCGCTACGGACTATATCCGCCGGACGAGTTGGAAGTGTACGGCAAGACGCCGTCGGGCGTGCCCGTGCTGCCCCCGACTCCGTCGACAGGTTCGCTGGCGACGCCGGCGGGGTCGGTGATGGTACCGGCGGGACCCTATGAGTCCATGCGTTTCTACACCGACCGTAGAGACCCGATCGCCGACGCGAAGGAGCATCGCGACCTGGCGGCGATGATCGTGGCCATCGAGTCGCTGGGCGACGCGTCGGCTTCCATTCTGGCGAGGATTCCGGATCGCAATCGTTCGGCGGGGGCATTGGACAGCAGCGGCGGCAACCCAGCCCAGTTTCTGGACCGGCCCGAGGGAATCAATGGCAACCCGAACGACGCGTGGGGGCCGGAGGACCTCCAAATCCGCTACATCCTCGACGAATGGGGAATGCCGATCAGTTATCTCGCGCAGCGGGATTACCCGACTGAGGAAGAAAAGAAAGCCGGCGTGCAGGAGATTCCGTCGAGGAACCACCAGGGCTGGAACGAGGGTTCCACTGAACTGATTCGTATGAACGGGGGTCAGCCGGTGATTTTCTCCTACGGCGATAACGGGAAAGATCAGCTTACCAAGGCCATGATGGAGCCCGACGGCAAAGCTTCGCTGATCGGCGATTTCGAGGACAACACCGACCCGGGGTCACACCACAAGATCGACAACCCGGCCAATGCAGACAACGTGTATGCGAATCCGGCGTTGAAGGAAAAGCTGGCGAAGGGAATCAAAGAATGATTGCCGATTGCCAAACTCCAATTGCCGATTGTCGGTTGGACCCCCCTGTGTCCCCCCTTGGCAAGGGGGGAGACCCACCGGTCGCTCACGCTCCCGGCTCTGACAGGCCCGTCGCTTGCGCTCCGGGTTCGGATGGACCGCTCCATATCTGTCGCGGTACTGATTGGCGATACGGCTTTACACTGGTGGAGATGGTGATCGTGATTGGGATCATCATTCTGCTGGCGGGATTGGTGCTGCCGGCGGCGTCGCAGATGTGGCGCGATCGAAAGATCGCCGACGCCCAAAACATGGTTTCGGGAATGCTGATGGTCGCGCGGGCAAGAGCGCTCGAGGGCAACACGGGCGAGACGGGGTTGTTCTTCTACCTCGACGATCAAAATGTGCAACACGTAGCGGCGATCTCACAGGATTCGGGCGATGGAAGAAACGACTGGCAGACGCAACCACAATGGCACAACGTCTTCACGGTGTCAAACAACCGCGCCTATACAATCCCCGCTCCCATGCGCGTCGCCCCTCGCTACGCAGTTTGTGAAAACCCCACTGGCGGCCCCACTTGCACGGGATATGAGAATCCTTATCAACTGTTCACCGCCGAGGAACTTGCAAACAAGGATTTCAAAAGCCCGCCCCCGGCGGCCAATATCCGACAACGCCATCGTAATTTCTTCGCGATGATCTACTCGCCGAACGGCGAGCTGCTGTCGAATCGGGATGTCGTTCTGATTCGCGACGTCGACGCGGACTGCGATGAAAACCCCGGTGGCGACGTAACCGGACTTCACGTCGGCTCCGCCGGATGCAAGGCAATCGTTTCGCAGTACTTTGCTATTAACCAGACCAACGGCACAGACAACAATCCGACCCCGATTGGCGGCGACCTTGACTGGCTTTTGACCGACGATGACGATAAAGCGATCAACTTTGCATCCGTTGACGGACTGCTGGTTTACGACGATTCATTGTTCAACGAGGCCGGCGACGCCGCAGCCAAGCGGAAGTATTTGTTGGAGTCGGCGCAGCCGTACTACATCCATCGTCTCACCGGCGCGGTGGTGCGGGGCCCGGTGGGCGAGGGGCCGACGGTGACGCCATGAGACGCAATTGCCGATTGTCGATTGTCAATTGCCGATTTGGGACAAATCGCCAAATCGCCAAATCGCCAAATCGCCAAATCACCAATCCCCTTCGTGGCTCCGTGGCTTCGTGGCTTCGTGGCTCGGCTGTTTCTCCGCTCGCTCCCGCTCGCGGCTCTGATCAAAGGGCGGCGTTTTCGCTGATCGAGATGATGATCGCGATCGTCATTCTCGGTCTGGGGCTGGTGATGACAGCTACGATGTTTCCCGTGGCGTGGACACGGGCGCGGACGCTGACGGAGTTCACGACGCAGCGGTCGGTTGCGGCCAGCGCGGAATCAACGCTTTCGACGCTGCTGCACGCGGCCGGGCCGAGCATCAGGGTGGTTCCCATCAATGGGAACCCCACGCGGAAGCTTTTTCTCACGGCCGGGAGTCTGGCGGGGGATTTTTTTTACGATCCGACGCTTGTTCTTCAATACGGCGGGCAGGTCGCGATCATTGGCTATAGTGACACTCGGGTGCACGCACTCAACGTCGCGAACATTCTGGTGACGCCGCAGGGCGGGGCGCCGGGCAGCGAGATCATCGACGAGGATCCGTGGCTGCTCGAACGGATGTTTGATATCGAGAGCACGACGTTCCACCCCATCCTCGGCAGCGGCATTGAAGTGTTCGAGAGCAACGACGTTTGGAAGGCGCAATACTTCCTCGAGAACTCTTTCTACACGGCCCAGGCACCGGTCGAACAGCGGGTGTATCCGCCGCTGGGAGCGTATCCGACGGCCACCGGCGCGCCGCAGGACAAATGGCGCGACAAGCTTTCGACGCGGCGATTCGCGTGGGCGGTGCTGCATCGATTGCGGTCGCGCGTCGGACCGCCGCAGCCGCCGCCGGGTATGAGTCTTTCTCCGGTGGGGCTTGCCCTCGCGGCGGATGCAAGCGGGACGACGCGGGTGTTCGACATGTACGTGGTGACGCTGCGGCGGACGCAGCCGAGCAACCAGTATGCCCAACAGGAATGGGAAGATCCGGCGGCTTTACCCAACCCGGCGGATCGCGAACTTGTCATACCGAGGCCGCGCCCCAAGAGCAACGATGTGCTGTTTCCGACGCCTTGGCGCGTTCAGATCGAGTTGCCGCTGACGCTGGCGATGGGTTCGGCCGCGCCCGGTGCGACGAACGCCCCTACCGGCGTTCCGACCGAGGCACAGGTGCCGCATTCGAGGTTCAGCGGGGCGCAGGATGCGAAGTTCATGCTGGCGGGAATGTTCCCGAGTGGGACGCAGTTCGTCGACGAAGTGAACGGGCAGGTGTATCGGGTTATCAAACGCCGCGAGAACGCTGCGGGAGATACGGCCTTCCTGACTCTCGATCGGGAAATCGTGGTGGAGGACGTCGACGACAGCCCGGAGTTTGGCGGCGATTTCGCCTTGCAAGCCGATGATGTCATTCGAACGGTGTGGGTCTTCCCCCCGGCGGTGGATCGGTCGTTGGCCGACGGAGCGCTTCCCGTGTTCGACGGTTCGTCGCCGGTGGTGGGGATCGACGTTCGGACCGTCAGTTTGTCGCCGCCGGGGTGATGGTCCAGACGGACCGCTCCATTCTGTCGCAGTTCTGACGAACCGGTCGCTTACGCTCCCGGCTCCGATAGTCAGTCCCCCGCCCCAAGGAGTGGGGCACCCAGCGCGTCCGTAAACGCGGCGTGGATGCGGCGGTGCGCGGTGGAGACAGCCAGTCGCTCGAACATCCGCGCGGTCACCCATCGTCGATCAGTTCTTCTTCGCGAATGCGGAGCGTCGCGGACGGGGATTGCGAAGACGTGGAAGCTCAGCGAGCGGTGGGTGAGTTCGTGGCGAACCACGCCGACCTTTCGCGGGCGGCCGAGCGGCGTCAAGCCTTCCACATGCATGAGTTGTCGGACAAGTCCGGACGGCGCCGCGCGGCCGACGCATTCGATCGTCGGGAACTCCCAAAGCCCGGACCACAGCCCGCCCTCGGCGCGGCGACGCACGAGCATCTTGCGATCGTGCATGAAGATGCTCGCGACGAGTGCTTGTTTTGCGGGTTTGCCGTTGGAGGCGATGACGGGGAGTGCGTCGGCGAGACCCGTTGCGGCGGCGCGGCAGAGCGACACAAGCGGGCAGAGCGGGCAGCGCGGGGATTTCGGCGTGCAGACGCTGCTGCCGAGGTCCATCCAGGCCTGGTTGAAGTCGCCGGGTCGCTTCGGCGAGAGCAAGGCCTGCGCGAGCTTCGTGATATGCGTTTTGGTCGCGGCGGCGCGGATGTCGTCGTCGATCGCGAAGAGTCGGGCGAGGACGCGGGCGACGTTGCCGTCCACGGCCGCGGCCGGTTCGTTGAAGGCGATCGAGGCGATGGCGGCGGCGGTGTAGTCGCCGACGCCGGGCAGGGACCGCAAGCCGGCGGATGTCGCGGGAATCGTTCCGCCTGCGTCGCGAATGGATCGGGCGGCGCGATGGAGGTGGAGGATTCGGCGGTAGTAGCCCAGCCCCTCCCAGAGCTTGAGCACGTCCTGATGGTCGGCGTCGGCGAGGTCGCGGAGCGTGGGGAAACGTCGCAGAAAACGCTCGTAGTAGTCGAGGACGGTTTCGACGCGGGTCTGCTGGAGCATGATCTCGGCGACCCACTGGGCAAAGGGGTCGCTCCAGCGGCGGCGCCAGGGAAGGTCGCGTTTGTGGCGATCGTACCAGCGGAGCAGTCGGCGGCGGATCGCGGCGCGGAGGGTGGACGAGATATTTGTCCGCTCCGTTGCGGTCGCGGTTCCGATTGCGCCGCCCACAAGGGGCGACGCTACTTCGCTCGCTCCCGCCCGCGGCTCGGGTGAATGTTGTTCTAGTGTTCGGGGAGTTTCGTGCCGCATTGGGCACAGTATACCGCCTGCTCGCGATTGATCTCGCGGCAGCGAAGGCAACGGCGGGGCGGACGGCGGATGGCAGACATCGTCACGGCGACGACGACCGCGACCACGGCGAGGGCGAATAAGCGGCCATCGTCGAAGTTGAACAAGGCGAGCGCAGTCATCGGCCTCAATCCTCATCGCGCCGGTCGGCGGACACGCAACGACCGAATGCGGACGTGCCGCGAAAAACCGCCGGAGCGTCGGCCCGAAGCGATCACCGTCGTCCGGCGGGCGTCGGTTTACGTCGCAGAGCGCATGATCAGCCGGAGACAGACAGAATTCCGGACTGCTACGCTCTGCGTCAACGCGCGCCACGCGGAAAGTCGGCGGCGATCACTGGCGAAAGGCGCCGTGCGGACGTCCCTCGCACTCCCTCGCCGACCGGACACGGAGGATAGCGCGCGTTGTCGCTTCCCCTCTCCCGGTACGGGATGGCCGGACGCCGCCTCCGTGCAGCCGGCGTCCGCAGCAAAACGTCTTTCCCCACACAGATAGTATATCGCATTCGTACCGTTCGGACAAACGGAATGAACCACAGAGGACACAGAGAACACAGAGAATTCGATTCAAACGGGCTGCGGAAATCACTCTGTACGGAGCGTAGGCGAAGGACTCGGTCGAGCGGCCCGCGCCGATTGCCAACGCTCTTCCCCAGGCGGTGGGGGGCGCTCCGCCAAAATGCGCGGGCTACATGCGAGGAGTAGCGCGGGGGGGGGCGGGCTTGGGGAGTGCGAAGCGGTCGCGGGTGGTGGAGTAGTCGTCGCCGCCGAGGCGTCCGACAAGGTCGATCCTGCTGACATCGACGGTGCCGTCGGGGAGCAGAATCTCGTCGGCGATATGGAAGCAGAGGACGTGGGCGATGCAGATGTTGGCCGAGAGCGGGCCGTCGCCGACGGGGACGATCTGGATGAGCCTGCACTCCATGTGCACGGGCGACTCGGCCACGCGGAAGGGACGGACGAAGCGGCTCGGGAGCGGTGTAAAGCCGGCGGCTTCGAACTCGTTCACGTGGGGGGGAAAAGCGTAAGAGGCATCGTTCATTTCGTTGCGGATGGCGTAGGGAACGACGTTGACGACGCACTCGGGTACGGCGCGGAGGTTGACGATTGTGTCCTTATAGGTGCCGTCGGGGCGGGTGGAAGGTGAGAAGATGAGGGCGGGCGGGTTGGAGCCGACGGCGTTGAAGAAGGAAAACGGTGCGAGGTTGGGGGCGCCGCCGGCGGAGATCGTGGAGACGAAGGCGATCGGGCGGGGGATGACGCAGGAGAGCAGCATCTTCAAGTTATCGCGGGGCGCGCGCTGATCGGTAAGGAACGGAGAGAAGTCGGTGTAGGATTTCATTTTCGGTCTCCTGCGCGGGTCCAACCCACACCCTTGCCCCTCTCCCATGCTAACCGAGCCGCGCCCGTTTGGAAGCGGTTTTAGCCGGGAAAGGGGGAAACGCCCCAGGCCGAGAATCATTACCAAACCGACCCGGGGCGAGTGTCCGGCCCGTCGCTTGCGCTCCGGGTTCGGATAGATGAGCCGCGGCATCAACTGCGACAGGCGTCACTGAGCAGCCTGGAGCTTTTTGCAGAGATTATAGAACTTCAGCACGTTTTGGGACACGTCCTTGTCCTCGCCGGCAGCAAGAGCGACGGCCTGTTCCTGCAAGGAGATGGCGCGGTCCAACGCCCCGATCTCATAGGACGCGCGGGCGTACGCCTCGATTGCGCGGCGGTCGCGCTGTTTGGACCCCTCGTAGGCCGCCTTGGCGGCTTTCAGGGCCACGTCGGGCATGCGCAGCGACAAGTCGTCGATGCGGCAGAGGGTGAGCGCGAGGGTGGTCATGGCGTCGGCGTTTCCGGCAAACCGGGTGATGTGATCGTCGGCCCACTTGCGGATTTCACTTCGCTGGCCCGGCTCGGAAACATAAAGACCGGCCATCAATTCCATCGCCGTGGTGTTGCCGGGGTCGAGCTTGGTGATTTCGACCAGCCCGTTCCAGACCGTGTCCATCCGGCCCATCTGGTAGGCGCGGTCGAGGGCGGCGAAGCGTTTTCCGATCTCCTGTTCGAGACCGGCGGCGGCCTTGGCGGCGGCGATATCGTAGGTTCCGGCGATCACATCGGCGACGACTTTTTCCATGGCGGGATCGAGGGGACTGCCGAGCCAGGCGATCTTGCCGTCCTTTCCGACGACGAAAGCCTGCGGAATGCCGATCGCGTCGCTGCCCATGTAGGCCTCGGTGGTCGCGCCGCGATCGTCCATGGCGACGGTGTAGTCCATGTCGGCCCCCTGCTCCTTGACGAACTGCTTGATGTCGGTCGGGGAGTTTCGGTCGGGGTCGGGGTCGGTGACGCCGATGATGACCAGGTCCTTGCCGAACTTTTTCTGATACCGGGTCAGGAGGGGGATGCTGGCCTTGCACGGCGGGCACCAGGTCGCCCAGAACTCCACGACGTGGATGCGCTTGCCTGCGTCTTTGGCGAGATCGACGGGGTCGCCGCGGACCCAATCCCTGATTTTCAGGGTTGGGGCGGCTTCACCGATCGACACGTCGGCGTGGACCGGGGCAGCCGCACAGAGAGCGGCGGCGAGCGCGGTCATGCAAATGTTGCCTAGGTTCATTCTGCGATGCTCCGTGAGGAAAAACACGAATTCGATGGTCCTGGTTGCGAGACCGTCAAAGCCCTGGGCCATGATAACGCCGAAACCTTGGCGAAGCCAGACGCTGCCGCGTCGCCGGCGGCAAATGGGTATGGATTCTTGTACGCCGTCAGGGGTTCGTTGAAAAACTGTCGCGTCGCCCCTTGTGGGCGGCGCATCCCGCGTCACCCACGAGGGGTGACTCTACATTGAATCGCGAGCCGTAGGTGTTTTTCAACGGATCGCTAGGCGACGGGGCTGAGGACTTTGGGGGCGGAGCGGGCGCTCTTGCCCAGCCGACGAAGGCGGGCGCAGGCTTCCTCGAGGTCGGCCATTTTCTTGGCGAAGCAAAACCGCAGTTGATCGTCACCGTCCTGGGGTCGGCGGTAGAAGGCCGTTCCGGGGACGGTCGCGACGCCGACCTGCTGGAGGATCGACTCGGTGGCGGCGACGGCGCCGGGCCAGCGATCTTTTTCAAAGGCCGCTAGCATGTAGTAGCTGCCGTCGGGGAGGAACGGGGTGAGGCCGATTTGACGCAGCGTGTCGGCGAGCATTTCGCGTTTGACGAGGTAATCAGCGCGCATCTGCGTGTAGTAGGACTCGGGCAGCTCCATGCCGGCGACGACGCCGTGCTGGAGCGGAGCAGGGGCGCAGATGTAGAGAAGGTCGTTGACGACCGAAATGCGGCCGATGATCTCGGCCGGTCCGACGGTGTAGCCGACCCGCCAACCGGTGACGGCGTAGGTCTTGGACGCGCCGCTCATGGTGAGCGTGCGGTCTCCAGCGTCGGGAAGGCAGCCGATGCTGATGTGCGGCTTGCCGTAGGTGATGTATTCGTAGATTTCGTCGGAGGCGATCCAGACGTTGTGCTTTTTGGCGAGGGCGGCGATGTGCCGCAGTTCGGGTTTGTCGTAGACCTTTCCGCTGGGGTTGGCCGGGGTGCAGAGGACGATGAGCTTTGTTCGCTCGGTGAACGCGGCCTCCAACTCGGCCTTGGAATACGACCAGTCCGGCGGGCGAAGGTCCACGAATCGGACGTTCATGCCGAAGAGCTTGAGCAGGTTGACGTGGTAACCGTAGAACGGCGAGAAGACGACGGCTTCGTCGCCGGCGTTCATGGTCGCCAGGACGGTGCAGGCGAAGGATCCGGCGGACCCGACATTGGTGCAGACCTGCGTTTCCGGGTTGCATTCGATGCCGTTGAAGTCGCGCATCTTGCGGGCGATCGCGCGGCGCAACTCGATGATGCCGCGAAGGTTGGTGTAGCTTGCGTGGTCGGCGTCGATGGCCCGTTTGGCGGCGTCCTTCACCTCGTCCGGCGCGGGTTGGTCGCAGACGCCCTGCGACAGGTTGACGCCCTTCATCGCGGCGCAGATGGCCGAGAAGCGGCGGATGTCGGATTGTTTGACGGTCTTCACGCGGTCGGCGATGGGCAGGTTCATCGACTCAGCTCTCCCTCGGTAGGCGTTTCCTGTGGCGATCGGCGGCCTCCATTCCGTCGCTTCGCCTCCGCGGCAGTATACGCGCCGCGGGAAACCTCCACAAACGAACGAGACCGCTCATCGCTGATATCGGTGCGCGGGCGAGGAATCCTGTAGCGGACCTCATCGACGTCCGGGTCGCCGTCGGCCAACACCGAAGCAAGCGTTGGTGCGGTCGCCGGCGGGGCGAGTCCACTTGTCGTTCGCACTTGACCTGCAAGGGGTGAATTTGGTAAGCTGACAGTCACGCAATCTGTCGGCGGATGCGACGGCTGGGAGAGGGGCTTCGACGACCCACCTGAATCTGCGTCGAGCTGGGCCGGAAACCGCTGCTCCGCGCTTGTTGAGATACGAACGCCGTTGGGCGGCATCGTGCTTAAAGTGAGCACACAGGTCGATGAAGAGAAGTTCGCGTCATGGACCAGCTTGGAGGGAGTAACATTATGCCTCGAATCGGACGAATGAGCTTTGGAATTATCTCTATTGTATTCTGTTTGGCGGCCGCCGTGCCTTCAGCCCACGCTCAAACGGGCGCCTGTTGCCTGGATGGCGGTGTTTGCATTTCGGTGACGCAGGCGGGATGTGCATCGGCACTGCCGCCGGGGGCCTATCAGGGCGACGGATCCACTTGCCCCGGCCCGTGCGTTCAACAAGGCGCCTGCTGTTTCACCGACGGCTCTTGCGAGGAGCGATTCTACGGTCCCTGCAATGCAAGCCCTGGAACTTTCCAGGGCGACACCACGGTTTGTTCTCCTAATCCTTGCCCGCCGCGCGCCCTAGTGCCCACGGAGATCAACCATCAGGGGGTCGTGTCGGTCAACGGGCAGCGCTTCAACGGCAGCGGCAAGTTCTATTTTGCGATTGTTGACCCTGCCACCGGCAACAGCGTTTGGACCAATGACGCGACGAACATCGGAACGGCCAATCGACCGATTCAGCCGGTAACGATCACCTGCGTCAACGGGCTGTACGATGTGCGGTTAGGCGACACGTCGATCGCCAACATGAAATCGGTGCCCGTTGGGGTATTCTCTTCCGAGAACCGCGCGCTTCGGATCTGGTTCGACGACGGAACGAACGGCGTCCATCAACTGACGCCGGATCATCCGTTGACTTCCGTGCCCTATACGTTCCGCGCGGCAGAAACAGCCCGTATTCCCGAGACGGCTGTCTTCGAATTGAGTGGCACTTGGACTAAACCAGCTGGAGCTAGGGTAGTAGAGATCACTTTAATCGGTGCGGGAGGTGGTGGGGCTGGTGGTGGAGGCGTATCAGACCAAAATTTTGGCGGCGGGGGTGGAGGAGGGGGTTTAATCAAGAGAACAATGCCTGCTTCTTTATTGGGTTCTACCGAAACAGTAACAATTGGTAATGGAGGCACAGGTGGAGCTGGAGGGGCAACTGGGTCTAACCCAGGTAGTAATGGTACGGATGGTGGCGATACCACTTTTGGGGCTTGGCTTAGGGCGGGCGGTGGGAAGAAGGGATTGGCTACCGGAACAGGCGGGGCTGGTGGTAGTGGAATGGGGGTTGGTTCCGCCAATGCAGTAAGTGCGGCTGCGGGAGGAGCAGGCGGAGGAACAGGGGCATCAGTTGGAGATGGTTATGTTTTGGGCGCGGCAGGGGGAGGTAGTGCTTCCAACAATGGCGGTAGCCAGCTTAGTCTTGCGACTCCTATTACTGGTGGTTCTGCCGGTAGTCCTCCCAGTTTTATCGGTAGTGCTCCCAGCGATGTTACTCAATATGAACCAACCCCAGGAGCAGGAGGTGGTTCTGGTGCTGGTAGTACAGGGATAGCTGGCGGAGGTGGTTCTGGTGGTAAATATGGGGGAGGAGGTGGCGGTGGAGGGAAACCGGCTTCTGGGGAAGGAACTGGTGGTACAGGCGGTGCGGGGGCAATTGGTTTTGCTCAAATAGTAAGTTATTTTTGACCCATGCCTCCAAACTACTCAAAACTAATTTCCACCTCCTGGCCGTACCGCGCAGAGATTAGTGTGCTGGGTGCGGATATTGAGTGGATTTACCGGGAGACCGGACCGGACCAGGAGATGAAGCCGACCACAACGTGGCTGGGAGATTAGTGTCGAGGAAGTACGGCATGTGATGGACGATCAAGGCGATGGATGTTCTCGTCCGCATCAAACGACTTGTGTTCCAGGGCCGGGTTCGTTACACGGCGAAGGCCGTTGAGGAAATGGCGACCGACGGATTGATGCCCACGGATGTGGAAGAGTCGATTCTCAACGCGCAGGTAATCGAAAAGACGCTGCAATCGCACAGTCGAATGCGCCGTTCATCAAAGGACAAATTGTATGTCATCAAGAGTTTCAGCTTCACGGGTACGCTCATCTATACGAAAGGGAAAATCGACCGGCAAGGCGGTCAGGAGATCTTCTACATTCTCATCTCCGCCAAGATCGCGACGGTCGGCGGCTAGCCCTGCGAAAATCTCAAGCTGTGCCATGTGCGGCTCGAAGCGTATCCAGGCTAAGCGCGTCGTGATTGGCGTTGCAGGTGGCGAAAGCCATGCCGTGGAGGCGGAAGTGTGTTTGGACTGCGGAGAGTGCTACTTTACCCACGCCGCCGCCGAAGAGATTCTTGCCTTCGGAAAACGTAGGAAGTCACGAATTGCACAGTGAGGACGGAAGGCGCGCAAAGACGCCAGGACGGAAAGGCATATTGGGCTAGCGCGTGGGAACATCTTGGCAGCTTTGCGTGAGAAAGTTCGGGTGATGCTCATGCGTCTTGGAATGACGATCGGCCTGGCCTGTGGAACGTCTCTGCTGGTCGGAACACGGACGGTCCACGCCCAACTCACCGGCGGACCCTACGCGATCCAGACGCTTGACATAAGCGGGGGCGGAACGACTTCAACCGGTGGACCGTACTCGATCAGCGCTTCGACAGGACAAGCAGGCGGCGTAGGGACGATCACGGCCGAACCAGCGCCCGCACCGCCGCTGTACCAATTCGATGATGGGTTCTGGAGTACGATCACGGATACGCCGCCGACCGTGCCGCTGCCCGATCCGAGCAACCCCGATAAATGCCGGTTTATCTCCTTCTCGATTCCGATTGCGGCAACCGCCGCGGCGGGTGAGACGGCGCTTCGCGTCAAGCTGGTGTCGTTGCACCACGTGGACCCGCCGTATACTGGTGGGGCGTCGGTGCCGTTCACGGCCTTCGAGGGTCAGGTCCGCTGGGTGGGTCCGCCGACGCGATACGTCGAGTCGGAATCCAGCGGAGTGCCGTTCTACGCGTCGCCATTGCAGTGCACGCCGCACTATCGCAACTGGGGCACGGTGCGTCTGCTGCACGTGACCGGATCGGCCATCGTGCCCAGTTCGACCTATGACGTCGAAAACCTCGCGGGGAGCTGTGCGGGCAACGAAGCGAGTTGCGCGGCTGTTTCCGCGCCTTTGCAAATCAATACGACGCGCTGGGGTGACATCGTGGAGCCGTACAATCCAACGGATCCGTCGTCGCAGCCGAACTTCGCCGACATCGGGGCGTTGGTGAACAAGTTCAAGAGCGCTTTGGGCGCGCCCATCAAGGCCCGGGCGCTGCTCGCCAGCGTGGACATCAACGGCGTCATCGACATCACGCCGGACGTGGGCTTCACCCACATTTCCGCCTGCGTCGATGCCTTCAAGGGCCTGCCGTATCCGTACACGATCGCAAGTTGCCCGTAACGGCCCGCTGAAAACACGGATGACGGGTCCGTAACACTTCCGGCGGCGTTCCGAGGGATTGTCCGAACCCCAAGCGCCAGCGCGGGGCCAATCCACCCCGCCGGAGACTGCATAGGGCCCGTCGCTTGCGCTTGACGCTTCGCGTAAAGGGGAGCCGCTCCGGGTTCGGATAAGACGGTTCCGGCGTGCCGCAACAGACCCGCCGAAACTGTCACGGACCCACGGATCACTCACAAATCAATATCCGGTCGCTTACGCTCCCGGCTCTGATATGATGCAACTGATGTGAATGAGCACGATGAATTAGAGGCGAACATGCCCAAAGCACGAATCGCGGTTGTGTTTGGAAGTGACTCGGACTGGCCGGTGATGGAAAAGTGCGTCGCGCAGCTCGCGGCCCTCGGGGAGGCCGCGCGCGCGGAGGTGATGAGCGCCCATCGCAATCCCGAACGAGTGGCCGAGTTCGCACGGAACGCGGAGAAGGACGGGATCGAGGTCATCATCGCGGCGGCGGGAATGAGCAACGCCCTGGCCGGGGTGGTGGCGGCGCATACCTGTCTGCCGGTGATCGGGGTGCCGCTGGCGAGCGGGCCGCTGTCGGGGTTCGATGCACTGCTGAGCACGGTGCAGATGCCGCCGGGGATTCCGGTGGCGACCGTTTCGGTGGGCGAGGCCGGGGCGAAGAACGCGGCCCTGCTGGCGGTGCAGATCATCGCCCGGCACGACGCGAAGCTGGCCGAGGCCTATCGCAAGTTCAAGGCCGACCAGGCAAGCGCGGTCGCGGCGAAGAACGCGGCGCTGCAAGAGCGGATCAAGTCATGAGCGCGCTCGCGCTGCCGCGGACGATCGAGTGGGTCGGCGGGCTGGAGGGCTGCGTCCGCATGATCGACCAGACGCGCCTGCCGGGTGAGTTGGTCTTTCTGGAGTGTCACGACGTTGACACTCTTTGGGAAGCGATCCGCAACCTGCGGGTGCGGGGCGCGCCCGCGATCGGGGTCGCGGCAGCGATGGGTGCGGTGCTGGGCGTGCGGGGGTTTACGGGCGACGATCGCGACGCCTTTCTCAAACAACTCGACAAGGTCAGCGAACACCTTGCGGCGTCGCGTCCGACGGCGGTGAATCTCACTTGGGCGCTGGAACGAATCAAGAAAGTCGCGCGGTCGATGACAGGCGCGGGCGTTGCGGCGATCAAGGAGGCGCTGCTGGCGGAAGCGAGGCGAATCCGCGACGAGGACGAGGCCATGTGCCGGGCGATCGGTCGGCATGGCGAGTCGCTGATCCGCGACGGCTGCGGCATCCTGACGCACTGCAACGCGGGAAGTCTGGCGACGGCGTACTACGGGACGGCGCTGGCGCCGATGTATACCGCGCACGAACGCGGTCGGCGGTTTCGCGTGTATGCCGACGAGACCCGGCCGCTGTTGCAAGGGTCGCGGCTGACGGTCTGGGAATTGATGCAGGCGGAGATCGACACAACGCTGTTGTGTGACAGCATGGCGGCGGCGCTGATGAGCCGGGGGAAGGTCGATCTGGTGATTACGGGTGCGGATCGGATCGCGGCCAACGGCGACACGGCCAATAAGATCGGAACCTATGGGGTGGCTGTCTTGGCGCGGGCGCACAACATTCCGTTTTACGTGGCCGCCCCGACGAGCACGTTTGACCTGTCGCTTTCGGACGGGAGCCGGATTCCGATCGAGGAGCGGAGTGCGGACGAAATCCGTCGCGGGTTCGGCAAGCCTACGGCTCCGCCGGATGCGGCGTGTTTCAGTCCGGCGTTCGATGTGACGCCGGCGGGACTGATAGCGGCAATCGTCACCGAGCGCGGGGTCATTCGTCCCGTCAATCGCGAAAGCATTGCTGCAATCCACGCGGAATAAGAATCTGCATCTTCTATGGTTGGGACACTTGATGCTTTTGAGAATGGTAGTACGGTCGAGGCGACGGCCACACGATGGATGCCCGCCACGGTAAGCGTTTGGACCCCCCTGTGGTCCCCCTTGGGTAGGGGGGACGGTTAGGGCGGAGCGGGGTTGCGAGTTTCGCCGGGTCCGACTATATTACCGCCGGTTGGTCCTCGCGTACGCGGCGTCGAGGCGTCCGGTTTGGGTGGTTTTCAGACCGTCCCCCGATTTACGAAAGGACATTGGCGATGCGTTGTTCGGTTCGCAAGGTTGGGACGTTGGCGGGTCTTTTGGCGGGCGGCGGGTATTTACTGTCCGGGCCGGGCACGGGGTGCAGCAACTATATCGGCCAGACCGCACTCGTGGCGACGGACATGTGCTTTATCTTCGATTGCCAGAACGGCATACTCGGCGGAGTGTTTGATCCGTGCAGCGGAATCGGAAGCGGGAATCAGACGGTTGAGGGCGGAACTCAGTTGCCGTTCTTCACGGATTGCCCGACGAATTAGCAGGTGGGCGCGAGTCGATGGTTGGGGCTGCCGGAAGCCCGAACGGAAGATAAGACCTCGAACAGTAGGAAACAGCTATGAGTTTTGGTGAATGGGGCCTGCGACGGCGCATTGTCCGTTGGGCATCGACGAGTGTCGTGGCCGGAATCCTCCCGCTCGGATTGATCGAATCGTGCGACCAGAGGGCCGTGGAGTTGACGCGCTACTTCGACCCGTGCGGGACGATCCTGGCGAATTGCGCGCCGGGCGACTTCCAGGTGCAGGCGGCGGACGTTGGGGACTACTGCGTCGATCCGGCGTGTACGGTTCCGGGACAGTGCGGCGGCGGTCAACCGCTGGGGACCATCACGCGGATCTGCCCGTAGCACGAGCGTTTTGCCGTTGAAGCGATCGCTCGAAGTTCAATTTCCACGAGCGAATCCTTGTTGATCCGCGAAGTTTTTGGAAGACATTCCGAGAGCCGGCAGCGGCGTTGCGCGGCAGCCGTGCGACTCTTCACCCTTTTGGCGACCGGCGGATGCCTCTTGCAGGCGGCCGGTTGCGTGACCGGCGTCATGCCCGTCTTCGTCAGTTTCGGCGAATCCGCTCTCGCCGGTTTCTTATTCAGCGCATTGGTCCGCTGAAATCGCCGTACAATTCAATCGACATCGCGATTCGATGCACTCGACCCCGGGACCGTGCCACTTCCGGCGGCGTTCCGAGGGATTGTCCGAACCCCAAGCGCCAGCGCGGGGCC